>Ga0070659_100000119_pt1 | contig 59333 bp, 51 predicted proteins | sample KBSC23metaG_FD_64666 | JGI IMG/M metagenome (GOLD analysis project Ga0070659, IMG submission 64666) | Corn rhizosphere microbial communities from Kellogg Biological Station, Michigan, USA - KBS C2-3 metaG | ecosystem: Host-associated > Plants > Roots > Rhizosphere > Soil ... | reverse complement strand
GCCAGTAAGCTTAAAAGAAGAAGAGTGAGTAAATTTTTCTTCATGATTAAATTATAAGTTTGAGATAATAGGATCGGGAATAATTAGTTGTTTTGAATTATCCGGATCGGGAATTTGCTTAATTGAAATAAACCGGAGTTTATTTTGAATTAACTGCCACGTTATGGCGGCCTTTGAATAGAGACAAGGTGTCGCATGATTGTTTAATTAATGATGTCAGTAATTAGAAAACGCAAGGTACGTATTATTGGGGAATAGCCCATAGTGAAAATATGCGATAATCACCCTTTTGGTGATTCGGGCTTATTATGCTATATTATTTACACAAAAATTACATTTGGTTATTATGCAAAACGAGCAAATATTTAGCAGGTTAATGCCAATTATGTGCTCGTTTGTAGGAAGAAACAGGTGTGTTAAGCCGCAGTTTGTCTGAATTTCATCGGGGTAATATTATACCTGTCTTTAAACAGCCTGATGAAAGAGCTCGGGCACTCAAAACCAACCATGCAAACTACTTCGTTAATGGGGTATTTGCTTGTTTTTAATAGTATTTTGGCACGCTGTAACCTTAACTGGATAAGGAACTGATGCGGTGATTGGTTAAACGCCTGCTTAAATGTACGTAACAGGTGGTTAACCGATAAACAGGAGTGCTTGGCGAGGTCTTCGAGCACTATGTTTTTGTTGTAATTGGTATACATGTAATCTTTAGCCAGGTTTAAGCGCTTTAAAATTTCAATTTTTGTGCTCCGGCTTCTAAATTTCAATTTTTCAACTTTATTGGATATTTCTGCTTTGTATATCTCGTAATAATTGATGAGGCAATGGTGCATATACTCGTTAATGAGTAATTCATCCTGCAAGCCATTGTCGAGGTTGTTTTTCAGATGGGTAACGTTAAAACGCAGATCGCCGCTAAAAGGGTATATGGTTTCGCTAAAATCTAAACCAAATTCATTATCGCCGGCTGGCTGGTCCAATAAAAGGGCATTATCAGCCGAATAGCTCCTGTTAAAATCGTTTAAAAAACCCTGGTCAAAAAATAACGAAAATGACTCTACCGGTATATCGCTGTCTATTTTGCTGGTATATTGGGTGCCTTTGTTTAGTATTAAAAACGAATCGGAGTAAACAGAAAGCTCGCGCTTACCTAACCGGTACAACTCATTGCCGCCCAATGCAAATTTGATGCAAAAATCAGATGCGCTTTGCGTTTGAAAACGATGCGCCCTGGTTTCGCTCAATATTTTATTGTTGTTCTGCAGTGTTTTTATATAGTCCACTTTGTTTGAGTTTTATAGTTCGTTGTAATTACGTTCTTCGAGCAAAACATATTGATTGCCATAGCTATCGCTAAATTCTGCCGACAGGCCGTTGCTTAAATACCGCGGCTGTTTTTCAAAAGATACGCCGGCCAGTTTTAAGTTGTGGTAGTCTTTAAGGCAATCGTCAGTCGCCAGAACTATCCGTGTTTTAAATCCGGTATTTAACTTATCTTCAACCAGGCCAATACATAGTTCAGCATTGTTTAGCTGTATGGGGGTGCAGGTCAGTTCATCATCAAGCATTATCTTCTCATCCACATTGAAGCCTAATTTCTCGTTGAAGAACCGTACGCCCTCTTCCATATCATTCACACAAACTGAAATGTATTTTATATTCATATCTAATCTGATACAAGCAAACCATCGTTAAAAAAATTATTGATTATTGGTCAGTTAGAAACGGAGTGTGATACAAACAGACAGAGATTCCATTTGTATACCCCAAAGTTAAGTTAAAACAGCACCCATGTAAATCACCCGAATAGGGTGATTTTGACATATAATATTTGAAATAGCTATATTAAATATTAAAAAGAAGCTTTAAACGGTTAGGCAGCGCAAGTGCAAAATTGTCTGATTATCAGATCAGTTTATTGTCGCGGGCTATTTTAATGGCGTCCGACCGGGAATTAACATCCAGTTTGATGTAGATGTTTTTAATGTGACTGCGTACGGTCTCCAGGTCGATGAAAAGTTCTTTAGCTATCTGGCTGCGGCTTTTACCATTACATATCAGCTCCAATATCTGGGTTTCTCTTTTTGAAAGGGGCGAATTTTGGTTCTTTTGGAATGAGTTGATAACAACCCGTGCTATGTTTACACTCATGGGGCCACCGCCCTGTGTAACCTCTTTTATCGATTCGATGATTTTGGCAGCAGATGTGTTTTTTGTTAAATAGCCCGAGGCCCCGTTTGATAAGGCATCGAATATCAATTTCTCCGACTCGTATACTGTTAATATGAGTACAAATGCATTAGGAAGTAGTTTTTTTATTTTGGGGATGGCATCAATGCCGTTTGTGCCCGGCATTTCAATATCAAGCAATATTACATCCGGGGCATCGGCTGCTAACTTTTTTGCGGCATCATCAAACGAGGCATACGTATTTATAATATGATAGCCTTCGGCCTGGCCAATTAAAAAGTTGTAGCCATCACGTATGGTTTCATCGTCTTCAATAATTACAATCCTGATGTTTTCCATATCACTCATAGTCGTTTTATACTTGTTAAGTTTTTTAAATTAAGGGTGATCCGCGCACCCATACCCGTTTCCGACCATATATCTATGATTCCGCCAATACGCGCTGCCCTGTTTTTAATATTTGCCATGCCATGACCGCTTGTAACATTGTCCGGATCAAAGCCACGGCCATTATCAGTCAATGTAATGTTAACTTCGTTATGGTTTATTTTAAGTGGGGTTATATCTACCCTGCCTGCTTTTGCATGTTTAAGTATATTATTAAGCAGCTCTTTAAATATCATAGTTATGTTGCGGCTATATTCCATAGGTAATTTGATGCCACTAAGAGCGGGGTCTATATTATTAAATGTAAACTCAATAGTGGTATCCTGAAAAAGCTCAATACCAAAGTTTTTAATGTGGATGAGGATCTCATACAGGTTATCGCTTTTCGGGTCGAGCGCCCATAATATATCTTTGGTTCCTATATATAATGCTTCCGCGTTCTGTTTGATCTGCCCGATGATCTTTTTCTGATCGGTATTTTTATCATCCACGTGCGATGCCAGTATATCAGATAATACTGTAATGCGGGTTAGTTTATTACCCAGGTCATCATGAAAGTCTTCGGCTGTTTGTTTTCTTATCTTCTGTTTTTCTTCACGCTTCATCTGCTCGATCAGTTTAGCCGAACGCAGCTTACGCTCATGAATATAAGTTTGTACGCTTATCCCTATAAAAATGAATAACAACAGCAGCAATGCTTTAAATATCCAGGTTTGATAAAAGGGAGGTATTATTTCGAATGAAAATTTAGCAATATTATCTGACGGTGTGCCGTTGGGAATAAGTGCCTTTACCTGGAACGTATATTGGCCCGGCGGCAGCGAAGGATAATCAACCATCGTGTTTTTTACAGGCGCGCAAAATTTATCTTCGAGGCCCGACAGGCGGTATTGGTAAGTTACATTAGCAGAGTTTTTTAGATAAACACCCAAATACGAAATGGTAATATGATTTTTATCATATGGTATTTTTGCCCCCTCGTTTAACACCACGCTCATTTTAGCGTTGGCAGATGTGCTGCTCTGCGGGTCGTATATTTTTACGGACTGAAGCGTGATATATGGTTTTGATGGTGGGGTGGCGCGGGCGTTCAAGTTATAAATGAGCAAGCCGCGTGTAGTTCCCATCCATACTTTATTGTCGTTATATAACACCGCGTTTTGGTTGGCTTCAGCAATCAGTTCTTTTACATCATCGCTGCCTAAAACTTTGCAGTTAAGGGTACCGGGGTCAATTACTAAACGGTTTAGTCCGCGGCCGGTGCCGGCCCATAGTGTATTATTTTTAAGCGCGGTAAGATTATATATGCTGTTTGAGTTTAAGCCATTATCTACATTGTAGTTTTTAATGCGCCCATTTGCCCTGTCCCATATAAATATACCCCTGTCGGCCGTGCCAAATACCACGAGCTTACCATAATGGATAATGCAAAATATATTTGACGATGCCAGTGCCGGCAGCTTAAATCCATCAGCCAGTTTTTTGTTGACGGCCAGCTTAACCCCATTTTGTGTGCCTATCAGCATGGAGTCTTTCCCTAAAGGCAGCAGCGAAGAAACAAATTCGTTTAGGCGATCCAGCCGCTGTAAAGTACCTTTAGCATAATAAAAGCAACCTAATGGCGCAGCCATCCAAATTGTACCAGTATTATCCTGGCTAATAGCGTTTGCAACACGGTCATCGCTTTTGGGTACCATGCTGAAACTGCGCCCGTTGTAGCTCCATAGGCCTCCGAGCGATGTACCTATCCAAACCGTACTATCCCTGTCGGTATAGATACACTGCATTTTTTTGTTGTATGGGATACTACCGGGCAGGCTGATACTTTTAAAACCCTTGCCGTCATATTGAATAAGGCCCTTCCCGTCGGACACCATAAAAACACTGTGCTGTTTGCCGGGGGCTATACCCATGATAGACTTAAAACCTTCGGCGCCCTGGTCAAAAACAACATAGGCATCGCCTTCGTATTTATAAAAGCCGTCGCCCCAGGTGCCCAGCCAGGTATTGTTATCATTATCACAATAAATGTCTGATACGGAAGCGTCTGTTAAACCATTTTGAGCATTGAAATGGATAAGCCTGGTGTTTTTTACATAATAGGCCCCGTTGGATGAACCTATCCATAAGTTACCCCTGGTATCCTGTGTTAAGCTCAGCAACGAAATACCCTCGGGAATAGCTTGTGTTGGGGCGAAAGCGCTTATGGCGCCCTTTACGGCAACAAAAAGTTTATTGTAGGATAGAATATAGGCCTTATCCGAATCAAGTTTATCAAACACGATTTTTTTGCATTCGCCGGTAAACGGGATACGGTTTATCCACTGTTTAGCATGTAAGCTGTATATACCTTTTTGATAAACGGCCGCATGCAATACGCCCGTTTTGTTAACCGTAATATTGGTTACGCTATACCCTTCGGCACCGCTAATGGGTATGTATTGTAAGGTGGTACCTGCAACTTTAAAAATTTTACCGTCTATAACGGTCCAGATATCGCCCGCGTTATCTTCGGTAATATTGGTTACCCAACTGTGTTTAATGTTTTTAGGCAATGGGTAATTAATTAGTTTTTCGCCGTTTAAACAGGCAATGCCCATGTGCGATCCAAACCAGGTGCGGTTATTTTTATCGCAAAGAATGGTATAGATAAAGTTGTTTACCAGACCGTTCTCTTTTGAATAGGAGGTAAACTCTTTACCATCATAACGGCAGGCCCCGCCTAAGGTGCCTATCCATAAACAATGCGACCTGTCCTGGCTTAATTTATTTACCTGCGACTGCACCAGGCCATCTTCGATATTAAAATGAGAGAAAATGTATTTTTGAGCGTGCAGCCCGGGTATGCTACACAATAAAATAAATGCCGTTAAAAACAGCTTCGGTAAGATATGTTGCGGACGATCTTTTGTTGATTGAGCTGGCATATTTAAAACAATAAACTTTAACCTCATGCCGGTAATAATACGGGCAATGAAATTAAAGTTTATTCGGTAGCTTATTACTCCCCCTAAAGGGGTGATATCTTAATTACATCATTAAGACGAGGTAAAAAAGAAAATGTTACTGTATTTTTATTAAATCTATCTGTTTACTGCAACAACATTTGGTGGCGCTGTATTTTTTGGTGTTGTGTTTTGCGACAGCTTACAAACCTCGGTGATCTTCCATTTTTTATTTTCATCTCTTTCCATTACAATAAAGTTTTGTTGTTTAAAGTTAGTGTATTGGAAATCAACCCTTGCAATAACAATAGCATCGCTTTGCGCTATTACCTGGTAATTGCAGGTACAGGCTTGTTTAACACCGCTATCCTCGCGCATCCTTTCTATCAGACTCGACCTGTTTTGTACAATAACTTTTTCCATGCGGGGTATTTTTACACAGGCATTGTCGCCTAAAACTCTGTCAAGCTTTTTATAATCGGAGTTCATAAAACTGTCCATAAAATCGGTAATCACAGTTTCGAATGTTGAGGCTTTATCATCTCCACCATTTTTTGCATAACCCGGTTTTGTTGTGGCGAGTGATACCAGGATCATACACACCACTAAAATTCTGTTTTTCATAATGATTTAGATTTTTGATCAAATATCAATATGGTTTTTTAATGTAAATATGTAAATACCACCTATTTAGCTTTAATGAACGAAATTAAAAATATGCGAAAATCACCATTCGGAAAATTAACTGTAACGCAATTTGGTATAGCACGTCTTATAAACATAATAAACCGACACGACACTATGAAAACACTGAAGATATTACTGCTTATAACCGGCGGCTTATTTGTTTATGGCAGCCAGGAAAAAAGATGTGCCAAAAAGGTTCATGTAGGTAGCGGCGTAAAAACTCAAATTACCTGCGATACCAGGTCGGTTGATTTTTTATAGCCCCTGGCTGAGCTGATATTTTCAAACTATCCCTCCCCTCTTATTACCGGGTTTTGAATAACAAAAAATAGGTTTTTGCTTGCATTAGTGCGAATTTATAGTTATATTGTTTTAATGATGAATTAGAAGGGCAGAAAAACAAGTTAAACAATACCTGTTTTTACCTGCTTTTTTGAAAGTGACTGAAGGATTGATTTACTGAATGATTGAATGCTTTAGAGTGGAGTAAAAAAAATTCGAAATCGAACATCCGAAATCAACAATACCTGTTTTTACCTGTTTTTTTTCGATTGATTTTTTGAGCTGATTGAATGAAGAGCGATTAAAATCTATTTGTTAATTTTGACAGTTGCTCATCGGGCCGTACAGGCTTACTTAAAGGGCGGCGGTCAATGTAAAAACTAATGAAAAACCTATTAATAGCCGGTATGATGTGTTTTTGCATCATCAAAACAGAGGCGCAAAAACGTATTGTTGTAGCACAGGATGGCAGCGGAAATTATAAAACCGTACAAGAGGCTATTAATGCCGTTGCCGATAACAGCGCTTCGGTTACCGAGGTATTTGTAAAGAAAGGAACTTATAAAGAGCGCATTGTTGTACCGTTATCAAAAATCAATATTACCCTGATTGGCGAAGATGCCATGGCTACCGTGCTCACCTTTGATAACTATGCCGCCAGGCTCGATTCGGCGGGTAAGGCTTTGGGCACTTCACGGTCGGCAAGCTTTTACGTATATGGCGGGGGCTTCACAGCCAGGGACATCACTTTCGAGAACGCTGCCGGCCCGGTTGGGCAGGCGCTGGCCATTTACGTTGCCGGTGATAAGGCCGCTTTTTACAATTGTCGTTTTCTTGGTTTCCAGGATACGATATATACCAACGGCAAGGGAGCGCGCGAATATTATAAAGACTGTTATATAGAAGGCACTACCGATTTTATATTCGGCGCGGCAACGGCCCTGTTTGATAATTGCAATATCTATTGTAAAAAAGGGGGAGCGTATGTTACAGCGGCATCAACATTAGATACTACCAAATACGGCTATGTGCTGATGAATTGTAAAATAACTGGTAACGCGCCCGATGGCAGCTATGCCCTGGGCCGCCCGTGGCGCCCTTATGCTAAAGTGGTTTACCTGCATTGCTACCTCGGGCCGATGATAAAGGCCGCCGGCTGGGATAACTGGCGTAACCCGGAAAATGAAAAAACAGCTTACTATGCTGAATATAAAAATAGCGGACCGGGCTCTAAAACTGATGAGCGTGTGACATGGTCGCACCAATTGACGGATGATGAAGCTAAAAGCTACACCACAGAATTAATATTAAACGGGTGGAAACCTGCCGCTAAATAGTATGAAAAAGATAGTTACCCTGCTATTAATGCTTGGCTGTATCGCAGCAAAAGCACAACCCCAAAAGATGGTGGTTGCGCAAGATGGTAGCGGAGACTATAAAACGGTTCAGGCAGCTTTTAACGCCGTGCCGGCAAAAAATAACAGTCGGATAGTGATCTATATAAAGAACGGACTGTATCGCGAAAAGCTGCGGCTTGATTCGGGAAAGAACTTTGTTGAGCTGGTGGGCGAACCGCGTTTCGGTACCATATTAACGTATGATGATCATCCCGGCAAGGTATCGGCAAAGGGCGATAGTATAAACACCCGCTCATCCTACAGTTTCCAAATGAACGCGGATGACTTTACAGCGCGGGATATTACTTTCCGTAATGATGCCGGATTTACTGCCGGACAAGCTGTAGCCGTAGAGGCCCGCGGAGATAAAGCCGTGTTTGTTAATTGCAGGTTTATTGGCAACCAGGATATCCTGTTTTTAAACAGCGAAACCAGCCGCCAGTATTATAAGGATTGTTATATAGAGGGCACTACCGATTTTATATTCGGGCCGGCTACCTCCTGGTTTGAGGGATGCCATATTCACAGTAAAAAGAACTCGCATATTACAGCGGCATCAACCCCGCAAAGCCATCCAAACGGCTTTGTATTTAACGATTGTACTTTAACAGGCGACAGCAGCTTACACATGGTATCGTTAGGAAGACCCTGGCGACCGTTTAGCATGGTAGTTTATATGCACTGCTATATAGGGCAGCAGATAAAGCCCGAGGGTTGGAGTAACTGGAACAAAACAGAAAGCTATAAAACCGCAAGGTATGCCGAGTATCAAAACTATGGTCCCGGATCGGCTATAAACGCACGGGTAACCTGGGCGAAACAATTAACCGCCGACGAAGCCCAAAAGCTAACTATAAAAAGTGTTTTTGGCGGCTGGGAGCCCCAAAAACAATAACCAGGTATTATTCGCTTGCATAACGGGCATAAGTTAACCCTTTTTTAAAGCTTGTATCAGTTGGAACTTTAACGTTAAAGTATTCGCCTTTTGCATCAACTAATGTTAAGATCATGTAGTTGTGACTATACGAGCCAACTCCAAATATGGTAAGAGGCTTAGGGTGCTGTTCTAAAACATCAACATCTTCTGATTTTATGTTTTTAGTTGATGAGCAGGAGTAAAGTAAAATGCATAATAGCGCTAAAGCTTTTTTCATAATAATTGATATTTCTAAAAATCAATCAATTACGGTGCCATTATTTCTCTTAACCACACAATACGATGAAAAACAATCAACGTTTGTTAATTTTTTTTGAAATATGTGTAATCGTAGCAATCTGTTATGCATTTGAAATTGTTGCATTTTGCAATGTAAATGCCTATCCGAATCTCCAATAGTAAACAATAGCGGTAGTTAAATGTATATATGGGTAATAAGTAACAACCCATTAAAGTGAACTACGAAAAAATATTAGAACAGGTGCGCGAATACGTTCCGGCCTTTTTAAAAAACCATGCCGATGCACGGCTGACCTATCATAATGTAGCTCACACCCGATATGTGGTTTCGGCAACCATACAAATAGCTAATCATTACCAGTTAAACGATGAGGATTTTTTTGCGGTATGTACCGCGGCGTGGTTTCATGATACCGGCTATGAGATAGAAGCCGATGGACATGAAAATAAGAGTATTGAAATAGCCACAGAATTTTTAGCCGCTCATAAGCTAAAAGAAAGTATACTTGATAAAATAACCCGCTGCATAAAGGCAACTAAGATGCCACAAAATCCCGATGGTATTTTAGAGCAAATTTTGTGCGATGCCGACCTGTTCCATTTGGGTACAGATGAGTTTGCCGGAAGCAGTAAAAAGCTGCGTAAAGAAATGGAAGCTCTGCAGGGTATCAGTATTGGTAAAAGCGAATGGCGCCAGCGGAATATAGATATGTTGCAAAAACACAGGTATCATACCGATTATTGCAGGCTTTTGCTAAACGATAAAAAACAGGAGAACCTTGAAAAAATGCTCAGCAAACAACACAAGGAAGAAAAGAAACCGGAAAAAGATGTAGCCGAATATAATGCCGTTGCCCCTGTTGCCGACAAGCCGATAGCCTTAAAAAAGAAGGCTAAAATGAACGAGAAAAAAAGCAAGGGTGTTGAAACCATGTTCCGCGTTTCGTCGAGCAATCAACAACGTCTGAGTTATATGGCCGATAGTAAGGCGCATATCATGATCTCGGTTAACTCCATTATCATATCATTACTGCTGAGTTTGTTGCTGCGTAAAATTGACGAACACCCGCACCAGGTAATACCGGCCATTGTATTGTTGGCGGTTAACCTGGTTACCATTGTGTTTGCCATATTAGCTACCCGGCCTAATGTAACGCAAGGTACTTTTAGTTTGGAGGATGTTCAAAAACGGAAAGTGAACCTGCTGTTTTTTGGCAACTTCTTTAAAATGGACTATGATAGGTACGAGGAGGGAATGGTGGATATGATGAATGATAATGACTTTCTGTATGGCAGTCTCATTCGCGATATATATTCGCAGGGGGTGGTGCTGGGGCGTAAGTACCGTTTGCTGCGCATATCATACAATGTTTTTATGTACGGGCTCATTATCTCGGTCATCGCCTTTGTGGTATCAACTATCGGGACGTAAAACATGGAACAGCCCGATGCCACATACCGATTTTTCGACAGGGATATCAGCTGGCTTAAATTTAATGAGCTTGTATTGGATCAGGCCCGAAAAGCTGAAGTACCATTGTTGGAACGGATCAGGTTCCTGTCTATTTATTCATCAAATCTCGATGAGTTTTACCGGGTGCGCATGCCTGTGTTATTTGCTGTAGATAAACTGGTAGCAAAGGGAAAGGCGGATATCAATATCATCGCTTCAGCTGATGACGCGATAACATTAGTTAAACAGCAGCTCCAACAGTTTGGCGAAATATTAACAGGAAGTATCATTCCTGAACTCAAAAAGAACGGCATCAATTTATGGTACGATCAACAGCTGGATGCAGGCATCTTTAAACAAAGTTCCGACTGGTTTTATAGCCAGGTAATGGCTTTTTTAAGGCCGGTTCATTTATCGGATAGTGATTTTTATCCTAAAAATAATCAACTGTATCTTTTGATCATCCTAAAATCAGGCGATGGCAAAGAAGAATTGGTGATACTCAATATCCCGTCGGATAAGTTACCGCGATTTTGTGAGATAAAAGAAGGAAGCAAAACACATGTTATTTTTATGGACGATGTGATCCGGTTTCATTTGCCGCGATTGTTTAATAACGCGACGGTGAAAGGCTGCTATTCTTTTAAGATAACCCGCGACGCCGAACTTGATCTGAAGGATGAATATGAAGGCGATATTGCCAAACAGATAAAAAAACAAATTATAAAACGCGAGTTTGGTTTGGCTACGCGTTTACTGTATCAGCCGGGCATCCCGTTAAGGGTTTTAGAAAACATGGTTGAAAAGTTCAAGCTCAAAGACAGGAACCTGGTTGAAGGCGGCACCTACCATAACCTGAAAGACCTGTTTAATTTCCCGGTAAAAAACGCGGAACTGAGTTATGATGAATGGAAGCCTGTTACAAGCGCGGTTATTAGTAATAAGGAGTCTGTTTTTGATAGGATAGCTCAAAAGGATATCATAGTACATCCGCCTTATCATAACTACAACATTATATTGCGCTTTTTTAACGAGGCCGCTGTTGATGCGGATGTTGAAGAGATATATGTAAGCCTGTACCGGGTAGCCAGCGATTCGCGCATTGTTAACGCGCTGATAAGCGCGGTAAAGAACGGCAAAAAAGTAAAAGTACTGGTTGAGCTTAAGGCCCGTTTTGATGAGGCTAATAATTTAAAATGGGCCGCTAAACTTACCGCCGCCGGTGCCGAAATAATATACAGCGTGACCGCCTTAAAAGTGCATGCCAAAATTGCCCTGGTAAAGCGCAGGCAAGGCAACCGGTTAAAATACTTTGGCTTGTTAGGTACCGGTAACTTTAATGAAGGCACAGCCAAAGTGTATACCGACCATATTTTAATGACGGCCAATAACGCTCTGCTGCGTGAGGTGGAAATATTGTTCATCTTTCTCTCAAAACGGGTAAAACCCGAAAAGCATGAGCCGATAGATTTTAAGCATTTACTGGTATCAAAGTTTAACCTTCAGCAGCGGTTTTTGGAGTTAATAGATCGTGAAATAGAACTTGCCAAACAGGGTTCACCTGCCAGCATCACTATCAAAATGAATAACCTGCAGGAGCGGGTATTGATATCAAAACTATATGAAGCATCAAACGCGGGTGTTAAAGTGGCGTTAATAGTGCGGGGGATATGCTGTTTGATACCGGGTGTTGAACAAATGAGCCAAAACATAACCGTTACCCGGATTGTTGATCGTTACCTGGAGCATGGCAGGGTGTTTATTTTTAATAATAACGGTGAGCCGGATGTTTACCTTGGTTCGGCTGATTGGATGAACCGGAATATTTACCACCGTATTGAGGTATGTTACCCTGTTTACGATGCCGGAATAAAACAACAATTGATAGATATGATCGCTAACCAACTAAAAGATAATGTACAGGCAGTGCATATAGATAGTAAGTTAAATAACCTGCCGGTTGAAAATAAAGGCAAAGCCTGGCAATCGCAATTGCAGCTGTATAAGCTGCTTACAAAACAAACAACAACATGAAAAAGCTTATCGCATTTATCCAGATCCTATTGTTGATCATAAACACCACGTTTGTTGGTTGCGCACAAAAACAGGCGTATACAAATCCCGCTGGTTACAACCTGGCAAAGCCGGTAAAGTATACCATGCCCGATTCATTGCATGAGATATCGGGCATAGCTTTTTACCAGGGGAACGCCGGTACATTATATGCCGAAGAGGATGAGCATGGCCGTGTTTATTATTTGCGCCCGGGCGATAAAACCGCTAAATACACATCCTTTAAGCCTACAGGCGATTTTGAAGATATGGCCATTTGCGGGCAGCAGGTAATTTTACTGCAAAGCAAAGGAGTGTTATACACTATGCCGTTTAGTGAAATAGGAAAGCCGCAAACAGATAAAGCGCAAAAACTTGATAATATACTGCCTGCAGGCGAATATGAAGGCTTATATGCCGATGAAAAGGCCAAACAGGTATATGTGTTATGCAAGCACTGCGAGGTTGATAAAACAAGTAAAACCAACAGTGGCTTTGTGTTTGATCTGGCTGCGGATGGCACCGTAAAAAAGAGCGGCGATTTCCAGATCAATGTTAAGCATATAGAAGACCTGGCCGGCCAGGATAAAATAAAGTTCCATCCATCGGCTTTAGCCAAAAACCCGGTAACGGGTGATTGGTGGATACTTTCATCGGTAAATAAAATGTTGGTAGTGGCCGATGCTAAATGGAAGGTAAGGGCGGTGTATAAACTGGATCCTGCCTTATTTACCCAACCCGAAGGAATGACATTTGATGCGCAAAATAACCTGTATATTTCGAACGAAGGAACAACTGTTCCGGGTAATGTTTTGAAGTTTACCTACCAAAAATAGCAACCGGTAATTGATGAAAAGAATTGTAATTGTTTTACTGGTATTATTACCGCTTGTTTTAAAAGCGCAACACGTTATTCAGAGCCGGGTAATATTGATTGGTGATGCCGGCGAAATGGATAGTCAGCAGCACATCGTTCTTGACCACGCGGCATCAAAGATCATAAAAGGGAAAACTACGGTAGTTTACCTGGGCGATAACATTTATCCTACCGGTATGGGCTTGCCGGGGAGCAAAGAGGAAGACAGTACCAAACGTACCCTGCGTACGCAGTATGAACCTATGCGTAAAGCCGGTGCCCCGGTTTATTTTGTTCCGGGTAACCATGATTGGGACAGGCAGGGCCCGTTGGGGCTGGCTAAAGTAAAACGTGAGTGGGAGTTTTTAACCGAACAGAAAGACTCGCTGCTGAAAGCCGTTCCCGCTAATGGCTGCCCTGATCCTACGGTGATCAATATCTCTAATGATATGGTGATGATCGCTTTCGATTCGGAATGGTGGCTTTACCTGTATAATAAAGATAACCCGACGGCCGATTGCGATTGTAAAACCAATGATGAGATAATTTACCGTTTTAAAGAGTTGCTGTACAAAAACCGGAATAAAGTGATCCTGTTGGCAGATCACCATCCCTTTAAATCGTATGGGCACCATGGCGATACCTATATTTTGAAGGATTATATTTTCCCCCTTACCTCGGTAAACGAAAAACTGTATATCCCTTTCCCAATAATTGGTACGCTTTACCCTTTTTTGCGCGGAAACTTTGATAACCCCGAAGATAGCGGCCACCCTTTATATCGAACCATGATAAGGGAGATAGACGGCGCTTTTGCCGGAGACCCCAATGTGGTGCATGTATCGGGCCATGAGCACGGCCTTCAGTTTATTAAAGACGGCGATTTTATACAGGTGGTGAGCGGCTCGGGTGCCAAAAGAGCGGTGGTTAAAAAGGGCAGCAAATCGTTATTCGCTCAAAGTATTGGCGGCTATGTTATTGCCGACCAGATGGATGATAAAAGCGTGAAGTTTACCTATTACGCCAATACTTTAGGTAATACGGTTAAAGAAGTATTCAGCTATACCAAGCCTTATACCAAAATACAGATACCGGTTGAAATGAAAGATGAAATAATTAAAGGCGACAGTGTTATTGTAAGCGCTCATCCCGAATTTGACCTGGCAAGTAAGTTGCACCGCGGCGTTTTCGGAGAGAATTACCGCAAAGAGTGGGCCGCACCGGCAAGGGTGCCGGTGATAAGAATAAGCCGTTACAAGGGAGGATTAACACCTGTAGAATACGGAGGCGCGCACCAAACCCAGGCATTGGTTTTAAAAGATGCCGATAACAAAAAGTATATTTTAAGCAGCATTGAAAAATACCCGCTCATTTTACTGCCCCAGGCATTAAGCCAGACGTTTGCAAAATCGTGGTTGAGCGATGCCATGTCGGCACAACACCCTTATGGTGCCTTAATTACACCCGTAATTGCCGAGGCAGTAAAGGTAAGGCATACCAACCCGATGATAGGCTATGTAGCCGCTGACAGGAAATTAGGCTATTACCAGAGCCAATTTGCCGGCACACTATGTTTGCTTGAGGAGCGTGAACCCGGCGACAGTTCGATTAACACGGCCAATATGATAAGGGAGCTCGACAGAACCAACTCGAACCGGCTGGATAGCATTGAGTTTTTTAAGACCCGGTTGCTGGATTGGTTTTTAGGTGATTGGGATGAGCAGCCCGATAAACTGCGCTGGATAGGCACAAAGCGGGGCTCAAATACTTACTTCTCGGCCACTCCGCGCGACAGGGTAGCGTCTTTTTATATTAATGAGGGTATTATACCCAATATAGCGTCGAGAGAGTATGTGGCCCGATATTTAAAAGGATATAATGGCAGTACACGTTCTATAACGCATTTCTTTTTTAACGGGCATAACCTGAACACCCGTTTTCTGAGCCAGATAAATTACGATAAATGGATGCAGGTTACTTTCGATTTCCAGGCCGCGCTTACCGACGATGTGCTGGAGCAATCATTACGCAAACTACCTTTGGCCATTTACCGCATCAGTCATGATAAGTTGCTGAAAGAGATGAAATACCGGCGCGACAACCTGATAAAAGCTTCGGATATGTATTACCATTTTTTAAATAAAACGGTTGATATTAAAGCGACGGATCAGAGCGAGTTGTTTGTTATTAAAGATACCATTAATAAACAACTGGTGGTCCGTATTAATAAATTACCCGTTACCAAATCAAAAAGTACGGTTTACTACCGGGTTTTCGATCCTATAATCACCAAAGAGATCAGGATATTTACAGCCAAGGGGCAGGATAGTGTTGTAATAAATAACAGCACATCGCCCATAAAGCTGCGCATTGTTGGCGGTAACGGCAAAAGAGCTTATAATATTCAGAACAGCCCCGGTAAAGTTGACATTTACGAAAAGCTGAATACCGCGACTTTTACCGGGAATAGCAAAGTTGTGGTTGATAAAAAACTGTCTAATGATTCCTCAAACATAGCCTATCTTCCCACCAACCGCTATCAAACCAAAATTCCGTTGTTTACTACGGGTTATGATGCAGACCAGGGCTACTTTATTGAAGGCGGACTTAAATACCTGCACAATGGTTTCAGGCGAACTCCTTCCAGTTCGCAAGAGCTGACTATAGGGCATCAGTTCGGCTATGAATCAACAAGGGTAAATTTTATATCCGATTTAAACGGCGATCCATATAAAGCCGATTTCGAATTACAGATCAAAGCGTATTTTCCTAATAACATTAATTTCTTTGGTCGCGGTAACGAGACGCCTTTTAACAAAACCGGCGATTATGTAAACTTTTACAGGGCTAAGTTTAACTTTTTCACTGCCGATGCTACCGTACGCTGGCAAAACATCGCGGGAACGCAAAGTGTACGCCTGGGCCCGTCTGTGCAATATTACCATTACCTGCCCGATGACAAATCGAACCTTAACACCTCCAAAAACCTGGTGAACAGCTACGACAGTTTAAGCTATGCCCAAAACAAACTGCATATAGGCTTTATGGTGACCTATATTGATGATAAGCGGAACAGTAAAATATTGACATCATGGGGCGCGTATGTAAACTCGAGGGTGCAGGCTTACGCCGGGATAGGCAGCTCAACAAAAACCTATTTACAGTGGTTAACCGAGGCTATTCTGTATAAAAGCGTTGATACACATTCCAACTTTGTAATTACCGAGAAAGCCGGGGCGGGTATTACGCTTGGAAAAACCACCTTTTACCAATCTATGTTTTTGGGTGGCGAGAATAACCTTATCGGTTATAAGCAAAACCGGTTTGCAGGAGAGCAAATACTTTATAATAACCTTGCTGTGCGGTATAAATTTAATAACCTGCTATCATACATATTGCCCGGCCAATACGGGGTGATGGGAATGTATGACATTGGCCGCGTTTGGGACAGGGCAGAATCTTCGTCATCTGTATGGCATAATGGCTTTGGCGCGGGTGTTTATTTTTCACCATCGGATATGGCGCTGCTGCAGTTTAAGGGGGGCTACTCAAAAGAAGGCTGGTACCCGTACCTAAATTTTAGTTTAACATTTTAGACTGTTGTTTGTATTATATAAACGGGAAATTATGCAGGCGACAGTTGTTAATATAAAGGAAGGATTGGTAGAAGATGAGCCGGTGGAAACCGCTTTTTCTTTTAAGCCATTTATAAATTACCTCAAAAAACGTGTTGATGTAGAAAAGACCATCAAGTCTGAATTTTACCGTTTTGTATTAAACAAATTCAGGATGTATCCGCATCTTGAAACAGATACGTTTACCGCCGCAGAAGCCGGGAAGTATACCGATATAATGGAATTGGTTTATACTATTCTTTCGCCTGCCATTGAAGATGAGAACAAGTTTTACTGGGCAATTGGCACACCGGTAGTTTCGCAGATAGTATATGGTACAAACGCGTTTTTCAAGTTTTTGGAAAACTATAATGCGGATGAAAAAAAGCAGGCCGAAAGCAAATGGTTTTCTTTATTTAAAGATAAACAGGTTGATTTTGTTTACAGGTTGATTTTAGAAAAGCTCTATAAATTCCCGTCGGAGTTGGGTAACGATATTGTTTATTCGACACCTGATGTTAAAACCAATGTTTGCAAATACTACAGGATACATACCGACACTACTTTTATCGATATCACGGCTAAAAGCGACCTGCCGGATATTAATCCCGAAATGGTAGAGCCTTTTTTGTACGATGGTGTAGAAATGGATGTGCTGCAACGCATTATCCCATTAAGCATGTTCAGGATGGAAGGTTTCGCCGTAATTACGGTTGATGATATTACAGCCGAGCGATCTGTAGAAAACATCAGGTCGGCCCTGGTGAACCATACCAACAGCCAGAATGAACTTTACCATGATGTAACAGCATCGCTTGAAACACTGAGCGGAAACGCGGCTATAAAATTCGGACTGCTTCCGTTTTTACGCGTAAACGGCAGCCTTATTTTTGATACGGAAGAATGCAGCAATAGCCTGCTGGTAAAAGCTGCTAAAGAATTTGATGAGGGCGGCGAAATAGTTACCTCGTTTATAAACAGCTATATTGAACAACCCGGCGCCATGTTTTTCAGCAGCATATCTGATAAAAAAATTGAGCAGTTTGCTTTTTTGAAGGTAATAAGACAAAACGGTATAAAATCGTACGCTATGTTGCCGGTTTTTTACAACCGCAAACTTGCCGGTATCCTGGAGATATACTCGGAGCAAAAAGTGGTATTTTATGAAAAACTGCTTTCGAGGTTACAAACGGCGCTGCCCTTGCTGGCACAGCTGCTGCAGGATACATCGGAACAGTTTAATCTGAGGCTTGACGAGGTGATCCGTACAAAGTTTACCACCCTGCAAAAACCGGTACAATGGAAATTTAACGAAGCAGCCTGGCGCTACCTTATCGGGAAAGGCGAAGGGGCCGACAAGCAGGAAATTGAAACCGTTAGCTTCGAAAATGTATATCCTTTGTTTGGTTCGGTCGATATCCGTAATTCCACCATTAAACATAATGAGGCATTGGGTGTGGATATGGATCTGATCATTTCAAAACTATCTTATACCATAGACGAACTTAAGAACAAGTTACCTAAACGGGCATGCGGTAAATTAGATTCATCACTAAAAGGCTGGCTTAAGCTGTTCAAAGTATTCAGAAACTCGAACGATGATACCATGTTCAGCAGTACATTGCATTCTATCATCACACCTTACCTGGTGCAGTTTAAACAGCAATACCCCGATATTGAGCCCTTGCTCAATAATTTTGCGAAGGTTATAGATGAGAGTAAAGGCGAGGGTTATGCCAACAGGCGGGCGCTCGAAACATCGGTAAAACAAATAAACAGGGCGCTGAGCCGTTACTACGAAAGCGCGCAGGCAAAACTTCAAAAGATATATCCCTGCTATTTTGAAAAGTTCCGTTCGGATGGTGTAGAATATGATATCTATACCGGCCAGTCCATTGATCCGTCTACCCCATTTACAGATAAGCATTTAAAGCAGTTCAGAACATGGCAATTAACGTCGATGATAGATGTGGCTGTTTTAGCCGAGAACTTAAAATCGAAAATACCGGTTCCCTTGCAGGTAGCATCGCTCATTTTTGTTCATTCGAGCCAGATAAATATTTGTTTCCGTAATGATGAGCGCCGTTTTGATGTGGAGGGCTATTACAACATCAGGTACGAGGTAATAAAAAAGCGGATAGATAAAGCCTGTATAAAAAGTACGGGTGAACGCTTAACACAGCCCGGTAAAATATCGCTGGTTTATTTTAATGATGCCGAGGCCGAAGATTATATAGGGTACATAAAAGAACTCCAGAAAGAAAAGCAGCTCAAAAAAGACCTGCAGTTTGTTGAGCTGGAAGAATTGCAGGGTGTAACCGGCCTGAAAGCTTTACAGGTAAGCATAAACATCAAATAAGTGTAGCGGCCAAACAGCGGATATCAGAACAAAACAGGCAAAACCATGTTAACATGTACAGTATACAACTGAACATAGTATGACTTTTAAATATACGCTGATACTCGCTTTTGCAATAACTTTTATAAAGCCCGTTTTTGCTCAAACAAATGCATCCGATGATAGCATAACTGTTGCTATTTATCCTAAATACGATAAAGGCGGCCCTTTGCGCCGACTCACTTTAGGTAAAAATTACCGTAAACTTTGGGCCGAGCCGGTGAAAATGAAAGTGTTCCGGATAGAAACCGAAAAGGGCGGATTAAAGATAATCGGCGAAGGCGGCGGCAATCAAACCAACTCGCTCCAGCTTGTTGATGGTAACGGCCAGGAGTGGGTGCTGCGGTCTATCCAAAAAGTTGTAGCACGTAGTCTGCCAAAATATTATCATCATACCATAGTAACTGATTTTTTGCAGGATGAGGTTTCAACACAGCATCCGTTCGCGCCATTATGCGTTCCGCCACTGGCCGAAGCACTCGATGTTCCGCATGCCAACCCTGTTTTGGTTTATTTGCCCGATGACCCCAAATTAGGCGAATACCGTAAAAAATATGCCAACCAGGTATATATGTTCGAAGAGCGTACCATCTCTGCAGATAAAAAAGAGATCAAAACAGAAAAGCTCCAAAAAAAGATGGAGAAAGATAATGATACCAAAGCAGATGAGCAAAAGGTATTACGTGCACGGCTGTTAGATATGGTAATTGGCGATTGGGACAGGCATGAAGAACAATGGCGCTGGACCAAAGAGGGTGATACCACCAAAGATACCTACCAACCCATACCGCGCGACAGGGATAAAGTATTTTACACAACTGATGGCATGGTGCCGCACTTTGCCGCAATGGGCTCGCCTAAGCTGCAGCCATTTAAAGGGCACATAAAAAATATTGGCGGTTGGAACTCGAACGCGGTACCGTTCGATCTGTATTTTTTGAACCAGCTTAATGAGGCGGATTGGGAAAAGGAGATCGCGTATGTGCAGAGTAAGCTGACCGACGACCTGATCAAAAGATCGGTAAAACTGATGCCCGCCAATATTTACGCTTTATCAGGACAAAAGATCACGCAAATAGTAATAGCCCGGCGCAATAACCTGAAAACCGATGCGATGGCTTATTACCATTTTTTAGCCCATACGGTTGATGTTGCCGCATCCGACAAAAATGAAAAGTTTAGTATTGCTGAGCACGATAACGGGCAGGTAACGGTTACCATTAATAAAATAAAGAAAGATAGTATTGGTAAGATAACCTACCAGCGTACTTTTTATCCGGATATAACCAAAGAACTCCGCTTGTATGGTTTAGATGGCAGCAATATTTTTAATGTCTCTGGAAACAGCCCGTCGCCTATAAAAGTAAGAATGATTGGCGGCAACGGCGAAGATACTTATCATATAGACAGTGCCTTAAATAACAGGAGGAAGCTGTTTGTTTATGACCGGTCGGATCAAAAAAATACTTTGCCTGCACATGCGGACGCGCATATCAATACTTCGAAAGATTCTACCATTAATCAGTTTGACCGTCCTGTACATCAATCTAATCACTTTGCCCCGCTGATCAGTTTAGGTTATAGTCCTGATGACGGAGTACTGCTCATAGGCGGATTTAAATCGGTTAAACACGGCTTTAAAGAAGAGCCATATGCTTCAAAACAAGAGTTTAAGGTGAGTTATACCCTGGCCAAATCATCATTTATTATTACTTATAAAGGCGATTTTAAAAAGGTGGTCGGCAATAATGATCTGCTTGTAAATATCCTGGAAAGAGGCCCGAAAAATGTAAATAACTTTTTCGGATTGGGTAATATAGGTGAGTTTGTTGACGAGGGCGATAAAACATTTGATTATTACCGTAACCGCTATGATTTTACCGTAGTAGATATCAGGCTGGCACATCGGTATGGCAAATGGCAAATAAGCGCGGGCCCTATCGGCCAATATTATAGCAGTTGGGCATCAAACAACGGCACACACTTTTTTAAGGAGTATGACCAGCAGCATCCCGAACTGCAATTATTCGGCACAAAGTATTATGCAGGTTTGGTTGGCGGCGCTGTTTATGATACACGGGATAATGATAGCTTTACCAGTAAAGGCATATTTTGGAAAACTACCGTTACGGGGCTCAGTGGGTTAAATATCCCAGGCCATACCAACGGTGCGATCTTATCTACCTTTAGTTTTTATATTCCCGTAAAAGACTCGGCCATTGTTATTGCCGACCGCACGGGCGCGGGCACAACCCTGGGCAAAGGCGAGTTTTTCCAGATGATGAACCTGGGTGGGGCAAGTTTACAGGGTTACCATACCAGCCGGTTCATAGGCAACAGTATGATATATAATAACCTGGAGGCAAGGGTTAAGGTATGCGATTTTAACGCCTATCTTTTCTCATCGCCTCTCGGCCTCATTGCGTATAATGATATAGGCCGGGTTTGGCTGAATGGCGAATCGTCAAATACGATACATGAAGCTTACGGCGGTGGGTTTTATTTAATGCCCTACCACGCGTTTATATTGGTAGCGACAGCCGGGGTTGGCAGCGAGGGGTGGCTTACTTATTACTCTATCGGTTTTAGATTTTAACCAATTACGGCTATTGTTGTGTGTTGTAACAGATAAGTTAAAAATAACATAATTTGCTTTCTGTTCTTTAGTGTAGGAATAACAGAATCAGGATGAGTTTTTACCCGTTTGGAAAGCTTGTAAAAAAATTACGTAATCGATTGCAATTTTAATTATTTGTTTCTACTTTCACCATCGTAAATCGGTACACCGGGGCATGTATGCATGGTGGCAACGATAAATAGATAAACCAATCTAAATTATGAACAAGCTTACAACTTTAGTGCTGGCATTAGCATGCCCTGTTATTGTTTCCGCGCAAAGCATTTACCAGGATCCCACTAAACCTATAGATGCCCGGGTGAAGGATCTGGTATCCAAACTCACTTTAGAAGAAAAGGTACACCAGATGATGGATGTTAGCCCGGCTATACCACGGTTAAATATACCTGAATACAATTGGTGGAACGAGGCGCTGCATGGTGTGGCGCGTTCAGGTGTGGCAACTGTTTTCCCACAGGCTATTGCTTTAGGTGCTACATTTGATCCTGAACTGGCAAAAAAAGAATCGACAGCCATATCGGATGAGGCCCGTGCTATGTTCAATGCCGAGAGTGTAAACGAGAGATACGGCGGTTTAACTTTCTGGACACCCAATATCAATATCTTCCGCGACCCTCGCTGGGGCCGGGGTCAGGAAACTTATGGTGAAGACCCGTACCTGACGGCCCACATCGGTGTAGCTTTTATACAAGGCCTGCAGGGCGATGATCCGGATCATTTAAAGGTAGCGGCCTGTGCCAAACACTTCGCGGTACACAGCGGCCCCGAGCGGTTAAGGCATAGTTTTAACGCGCTGGCCAGTCCGAAAGACCTGCGCGAAACCTATTTGCCAGCATTTAAAGCATTGGTTGATGCCAAGGTTGAAGCCGTGATGTGCGCTTATAACCGTACCAACAACGAACCCTGCTGCGGCAGTAACCTGCTGCTCGACGATATATTACGTAACGAATGGGGCTTTAAAGGCCACGTAGTATCAGATTGTGGCGCCATTGGCGATTTCTATATGGGGCATAAAGTGGTTCCCGGCCAGGCGGAGGCGGTAGCATTATCCGTTAAACACGGTGTCGACCTGAACTGCGGTGATGAATACCCTGCGCTGGTTGAAGCCGTTAAACGCGGCCTCATTACCGAAAAGGAAATCGACGCGGCATTGGCTACCTTGCTGAAAACGCGCTTTAAGCTTGGTTTGTTCGATCCGGCGGCCAATAATCCATATAATAAGATACCCGTAAGCGTAATTAACAGCGATCAGCATCGTGCTATAGCGAAAGAAGTAGCTTTAAAATCTATTGTATTGTTAAAAAATGATGGTGTATTGCCATTAAAAAATAACCTGCCCCAATATTATGTTACCGGTCCTAATGCCAGTAGTGTTGATGCCTTAATGGGTAATTATTACGGCGTTAACCCGCACATGACCACCATATTGGAAGGCCTGTCGGGCGCCATTGCACCCGGCAGCCAGATGCAGTATAAACCGGGCATCCTGCTCGACAGGGATAATAATAACCCGATTGACTGGACTACCGGCGATGCCAAAAGATCGGATGTTACCTTTGTGGTGATGGGCATTACCGGCTTACTGGAAGGCGAGGAAGGCGAAGCCATCGCATCGCCAAATTATGGCGACAGGCTTAATTATAACCTGCCTAAAAACCAGATCGACTTTTTAAAGAAAATAAAAAAAGGTAATAAGAACAAAGTAGTGGCCATTATAACAGGTGGCAGCCCGATGAACTTATCAGAAGTGCACGACCTGGCCGATGCCGTTGTATTGGTATGGTACCCTGGCGAAGAAGGCGGTAACGCTGTAGCGGATATTATTTTCGGTAAGGCATCTCCGTCGGGCAGGTTGCCGGTTACCTTCCCTAAATCGTTCGATCAATTACCGCCTTATGAAGATTACTCGATGAAGGGCCGTACCTACCGTTACATGACCGCCGAGCCAATGTATCCGTTCGGTTACGGGTTAAGCTATACGCAATTTACCTATTCGCCGCTCACCTTATCTGCCCAACAGGTTAAAAAGAATACACCTGTAACCGCGGCAACTACTTTAACCAATACCGGTAAAATGGAAAGCGAAGAAGTGGTGGAGCTATACATTACGGTGCCGCAAACAGGCAATAATCCGCAGTATTCATTAAAGGGTATTAAGCGGGTTAAATTAAAACCGGGCGAATCGCAAAAAGTAACTTTTGCCATTACACCGGAGTTGATGAAGAGCGTTAATGATAACGGCGAATCGGTTTTACTGGCAGGCAATTACCAGGTAAGTATTGGCGGATCGGTACCTTCACAAAGGAGCCTGGACCTTGGCGCGGCCAAACCGGCACAGGGTACGTTTGCAGTAAAGTGAGCATATTCGAAAAAGAATTGCCTATGCGCCAGAATGATGTTTACTTTGTTGCCTTACAACGGATAAATAAACAATAAACTATGTTCAGCAATTTAGAGCAAACTTTCAGGTGGTTCGGGCCCTCAGATCCGGTTACCTTACAAACCATCAGGCAAACAGGCGCTACTGGTGTTGTTACCGCATTGCACCATATCCCCGCAGGGGATGTTTGGACGATGGAGGAGATATATATCCGTAAGGAAGTTATTGAAAATGCAGGGCTGAAATGGAGCGTGGTAGAGAGCGTGAACATCCACGAAAGTATAAAAACAGCGGGCGCCGAGCGTGATGAATATATTGACAAATACATTGCCAGCTTACAAAACCTGGCTAAAGCCGGATTGAAAACCGTATGCTATAATTTTATGCCCGTGCTGGATTGGACACGCACCAATTTAGACTACCGGCTGTCAAACAACGCTTCGGCATTGCGTTACCATGCCCCGGCAGTAGCTGCCTTCGATCTGTATATTCTGCAGCGCGAGGGTGCCGAAAATGATTTTACTGCCGAGCAACAACAAGCCGCCAAACAATATTTAGATGGTTTGGATGATGAGCAGAAAACCTACATCACCAATACCATTATGGCCGGTTTGCCCGGAACAGACGAGGTATTTACCATACCCGAGTTTAAAGAACATTTGCAGCGATATGCGCAAACCGATGCCGCTAAGCTGAAGCAGAACCTGGCCTATTTTTTGCAGGCCATTGTACCTGCAGCAGAAAAAGCCGGGATTAAAATGTGTATCCATCCTGACGATCCGCCGTTCCCTATCCTGGGCTTGCCAAGGGTGGTTTCTACCGAGCAGGATTTAAAGGACCTTGTGGGCTATTGCAAGTCGCCATCAAATGGGATTACGTTTTGTACGGGTTCGCTTGGCGCGAGGGCGGATAATGACCTGCCCGGCATTGTAGAGCGGTTAGGATCGGACATCCATTTTATCCACCTGCGTAATGTACAGCGCGAACCGGATGGCAGCTTTTACGAGGCCGACCACTTAGGCGGCAGTACCGATATGTATGCCGTGATGAAGAACCTGATACTGGAGCAAAAGAAACGTGTAGATGCCGGTCGTGATGACATCGCTATCCCTATGCGGCCGGACCACGGGCATAAGATACTTGACGATTTTAATTACAATACCTACCCCGGATATTCTGCTATTGGCCGCTTGAAAGGATTGGCTGAGTTACGGGGGCTGGAGATGGGAATAAAGCATACGCTGATTACCAATGGCTGATCAGTTTACTGTGTAAATCTCAACTCGGGCTAAACTCCCTATCTTTATAAACTTTTATCCGGCAAATTAGAGGCGGTAAGTTTTTTGTTACATAGATCGTAAATACCGCAACCAACACGGTTTGTTCGGTATTAGTTGTAATTATGCGGTGCGAAACAGTTGTTGCTAAACATTTGTAACACTTTTAATAACATTTAAGCCATTTAAACCCCGGTTTTATCAGCAACATTGCAATGAATTTGTAAGATATCATCAGGCGGTAAGTTTGTATATGCTGCTTGTAAAACCAATTAAAAACACCCCGGTACAATGAATTTATTAAAAAGGATGAAATATGCTTTTGCAACCGTGGCTGTTGCTACTTTGCTGTTCAAACCACAAGTCGCCGCGGCGCAGCATACCAAAGGATTAAAAGATTATTATAAAAAATACTTCCCCATTGGCGTCGCTGTTTCTGTCAGAACATTGAACGGTGCGGATGGTGCTCTTATCTTATCGCAATTTAACAGCCTTACGCCGGAGAACGCGATGAAGATGGGCCCTATTCATCCCGAAGAAAACAGGTATAACTGGAAAGATGCGGATTCGATAGTAAGCTTTGCGCAGCATCATGGCCTAAAAGTACGCGGCCACAACCTGTGCTGGCACGAGCAAACACCCGACTGGCTTTTTAAAGATGCTGCAGGGAAACAGGTGAGTAAAGAGGTTTTATTGAACAGGCTCAAAGAACATATTACCACGGTAGTAAACCGTTATAAAGGCAAAATATATGCCTGGGATGTAGTGAATGAAGCCATATCAGATGATAGTACCAAATTTCTGCGCAATTCGCTCTGGTATAAAATATGCGGCGAAGATTTTATAGTTAAGGCCTTTGAATATGCCCACGCGGCCGACCCGAAAGCCGTTTTGTTTTACAACGATTACAATACAGAGCGCCCCGAAAAGCGCGAGAGGGTTTACAAGCTACTTAAAAAGCTGGTAGATGCAGGCGTGCCCATTAATGCCGTAGGGCTGCAGGCGCATTGGTCGGTATACGAACCAACACCCAATGAATTGCGTACGGCAATCGAAAAGTTCTCATCGCTTGGTTTAAAGATACAGTTTACCGAGGTCGATGTTTCTTTATATCCCTGGGAAAAATCAAGCCGCGCGTTAAGGCCCGGCGAAGTAGGTGCTTATACCCCCGAGCTTGAAAAAAAGCAGGCCGATAAATATGCCGAAGTATTCAAAATATTCAGGGAGTATAAAAAGGTGATCACCGGGGTAACTTTCTGGAACGTATCCGACAAGTACAGCTGGCTGGATGAATACCCTGTTCGCGGTCGCAAAAACTACCCGCTTTTGTTTGATCAGAACCAGCAGCCCAAAAAGGCGTATTGGAGTGTGGTTAATTTTTAAGCTTTTTAAATTACCGGTTTATGAAACAGTTATGCGGCCGCTTTTTTATTGTTGTGTTATTTTGCGCCTTAACCGGCTACGCAACGGCTCAAACTAATACTTATATTTCTGCCAGCCCTGGTAATGGAAATTTTCCATTATCCGTTTCCGGGAGATCAGCGTCATTATATATCAGCCCGAATGATTATCCGGGGGTAATGATAGCGCTTAAAAACCTGCAGAATGATATACAAGCGGTAACTAACTATAAACCCGAATTGCTCACTGGTAAGCCATCAGGTAAACAGGTGGTTTTGGCAGGAACCATAGGCAAAAGCGAATTGATAGACGGCCTCATCAAAAACAAAAAACTGGATGTATCGGCTATAGCCGGAAAATGGGAAACCTTCGTTATTCAAACCATACAAAACCCCATGCCGGGTGTAAGCGAAGCGTTGGTTATTGCGGGTAGTGATAAGCGGGGAGCCATATTTGGTATTTATGATGTATCAGAACAAATAGGTGTATCGCCCTGGTACTATTGGGCCGATGTGCCGGTAAAACACCATGAGGCTTTATATGTAACCCCGGGCAGGCATACACTCGGTACGCCCGCGGTAAAATACAGGGGCATATTTATTAATGACGAAGCGCCTGCCTTTTCGGGATGGGCGAAAGAGAAATTTGGCGGGGCAAACCACCTGGCTTACGAGAAAGTATTTGAACTGATCCTTCGCCTTAAAGGCAATTATTTATGGCCAGCTATGTGGGGCAATGCTTTTAATGACGACGATAAGCAAAACCCGGTACTGGCCGATGAATACGGTGTGGTAATGGGCACATCGCACCATGAACCTATGGACCGGGCACAGCAGGAATGGAAGCGTTATGGCAGTGGCGACTGGAACTATGAAACCAATGCTAAGGTTTTGCAGGATTTTTGGCGCAAGGGCATCCAAAATATGGGCACCAAAGAAACCATTGTTACCGTAGGTATGCGGGGCGACGGCGATATGGCCATGACCGAGGGCAGCAACGTGGCCCTGCTGGAAAAGATAGTGAAAGACCAGCGGCAGATACTGGCCGAAGAAACCCATAAAGATCCGGCGCAAACGCCACAGTTGTGGGCTTTGTATAAAGAAGTGCAGGATTATTATGATAAAGGTATGCGCGTGCCCGATGATGTTATGCTGTTGCTATGCGACGATAATTGGGGAGACATACGCAAGCTGCCTAAACTATCGGACCCTAAACGTGGCGGCGGCTATGGTATATATTATCACTTCGACTATGTTGGCGATCCGCGTAATTACAAATGGCTAAATACCAATCCCATATCAAAAGTGTGGGAGCAAATGCACCTGGCTAATGAATACGGCGCCAACACCATCTGGATAGTGAACGTGGGTGATATTAAACCGATGGAGTTCCCGATATCCTTCTTTCTGGATTATGCCTGGGCACCCCAAAAATATCCTGCCAACAGTTTACACCAATACACCACCGATTGGGCCGCTAAACAATTCGGCCCTAAATATGCTGCTGATATTGCTGATATTTTAACCACGTATACTAAATACAACGGGCGCCGAAAACCCGAGTTGCTGAATGAAAATACTTATAGCTTGATCAATTACAACGAGTTTGAAACCGTTGTGAACGACTACAATACCCTGGAGAAAAAGGCAGAAGCCATTTACGAAAAGATGCCGGCCAATTATAAAGACGCTTATTTTGAATTGGTGCTGCATCCCGTAAAGGCATGTGCCAACCTGAATGAAATGTATTATGCCGTTGCCAAAAACAAGCTTTACGCGCAACAGGGCCGCGCGGCAACAAACGATATGGCTGCTAAAGCCGAGGCGCTGTTTAAAAAAGATGCTGAAATATCGTCTTACTATAATCATAACGTGGCCAACGGTAAGTGGAACCATATGATGGATCAAACTCATATTAGCTACACCTACTGGCAACAACCCCCGGTTGATAAAATGCCCGAGGTAAAACATATTGACCTGCCCTCAAAAGCGCAAATGGGTGTAAGTGTTGAAGGCTCAAACCGTGTTTGGCCCACAGACCAGGGCGTGGCAGCCTTACCTGTATTTAATGCCTTTAAAAAGGAGCCGCATACTATCGAAGTTTTTAATGCCGGGCAAAAGGCATTTACCTTTACCGCGACGGCAAGCCAACCTTGGGTAAATATCAGTCCGGCAAACGGCACAATCGACAAAGAACAAAAGTTAACGGTGAGTATCGACCGGGCCAAACTACCCGCCGGGCCACAAACCGCATCAATTACCATTACCGGGCAGGATGATCAGCATTCGTCCGTTTTGGTGAATGTGATGGTTGATGACACTAAGCTTCCGGCGGGTTTTGAAGGTTTTATAGAAGCTAACGGCTATATATCCATAGAGGCCGCGCATTATACCAAGGCAGTTAACACATCAGCCATTAGATGGGATACATTGCCGGGTTATGGCCGCACACTGTCGGGAGTAACTGTTTTCCCGGTAACGGCACCTGTTCAAACGCTTAACAGCGCGGCACCGCATCTTGAATACGATGTGAATATTGTGAGTACGGGTAAAATAAAGCTGCTTGCCTATGTATCGCCTTCGCTGGATTTTAATAGCACGGGGGGATTAAAGTTTGCCGTATCAATTGACGGAGAAACACCACAGGTAATGAACCTACAGGGCGATAACCCTCAAAAAACCTGGGGCAAAAATGTAGCCGAAAACATTAATATCCTGGCTTCATCCCATAATATTAACAAACCAGGAAAGCATACCATAAAATACTGGATGATTAACCCCGGTGTTGTTCTGCAAAAATTAGTATTGGATTGCGGCGGCTTAAAGCCATGTTATTTGGGCCCGCCTGAAAGCGCGAGGTTTTAAGACTTTTGGAATTTTAGCGGTTTGTTGCTCTGTAAATTAAATAATCAACGCCTATTATTCTTAACTGGTCATCGGCTTTAGTATTTGCCGAGCTTTTAAGGCAGCATATTTTGAGCTTATTATAAAAGGGATTGGTCCTGATCCGCCTTACTATATCCTGTACTTCGCCTTTCACATAATCATGATCGATAATTATGGTGCCCGGTTGATGGGTGAATAACGAGGGGAATATTTTTGTTAACGAATTAACATGCAGGTATTTGATGTGTGTACTATTACTAAAGAAGCACGAGTTAAGGTCGTCGCTGGTGAGTAGTACAATAACATTGTTGTTTACCTGGTAGGTTGATGTGCTTATCATATAATATCAGTTTATTGATCGGCTTTTAATAAAACTTGTTGTTCATGGTATTGCAAAAAACATTTGCTTAAAATAACCGCCAGAAAAAATTTAGGGTCGAGCTGGTTATTTTCATCGGCTTTAACAAAAGCCTTGCAAATTGTCACAAAATCATAGTATGATATGGCCCTTATGCGCTGCTCATCTTTTAAAAAAACAATACTTAGCCTTATTTTTCGCTGTATAAATAAGAATGGCAAATAAGGGATAAGTGCCGACAAGTGTTTAGGCAAATTCTGATTACTGTAATCGGCCATAATAATATTTAATAACCGCGTGTGCGAAAAAACTTTCTCGCCGGTATTTAATGTATAGCAGATAAATTCAAAATCTCCTAAAAGTATTACCTCTTCGCTTACATTAAATAACTCCATTATGATCACAGGTTAATTTTATCATCATACCTTGTCGAACTTTCTTCTAATCAAGTGAATAATATAGGCAAACTCACATTCACTAAATTTTTTTAATTGGTTAATGTGTTCAGAATATGAGGTTATTAACATTTGTTAATAACTATTGAGCTTTTTGAGGTATCTAATAGCCATTTTTATGCACAATGGCTACTTATTCCCCACTTTTTAGTTTATCAACATATGTTAAATACGTACTGATTTGCTTGTACGAAAAATTTTTGCCTTTAGTTACAAAAAATAATTTGCATGGAAATAATAGCATCTTCGTAACCTTTTATAAATACCTGCGTATAAGGGGCATAATAATAATTATAAAGGTTTTTTTCAGATCACCGACCTTAAATTATTGAAACATGCAAAAGTTTACAAACGCACTGTTTATTGTTCTTCTTAGTATTCCCCATTTATTGTTTGCACACACAGGGTTACCTATGTCAAACACCTTCAATGTTTCGGGAAGGCATAGTTATGCAATAACAAATTCAGGCAACAACAATAATTTCGCACCTCAACCTATTACCATTTGTTCAGGAGCGTCAATTGTTATAAAAGGCGATACACAAAACCCAGTTCCGGATACCTATACCTGGGAGCTTTTACAAAACGGTACCTGGGTTAATGCGCCCGGCGTAAATAACGGTGCCGATTATCCGCCAACACTTTTGGTAAACAATACCAGCAACAATATCATTTTTGATATCAGGAGGAAGACCGTAACTGCCGGGGTTATCGCGTACGATTCTTTTTATGATGTTACCGTGTTAACAGCGGCACCCATAACCAACAACGTAATAACTTCGCCGGCGGTAGCTGTATTTTGCTCAACAGGAAGCCCTGCAATAATTACAGGCAGCGTGCCTGCAGGTGGCCTTGGCGGGATTGTTTATCAATGGCAAAGCTCTACAGACAACGTTACTTTTACTGATATATCCGGCGCTAATGGCCTTGACTATACACCTGGTGTACTAACTGCAACCACTTATTTTCGTCGTGTTATATCGGGTGGCTGCTCAATAGCTTCAATAAGTAACACCATTAGCATTACCGTGCTTTCGGGCGTAACAAATAACGTTGTAACCGCACCGGCTCCTAATAGTTTTTGCGTAAGCGGCGATCCGGCGGTTATTACCGGCAATACGCCTACAGGCGGAACCGGCCTTTATACCTATCAATGGCAAAGCTCAACCGACGCGGTGAATTTTACAGACATAACCGGGGCAACCGGTAAAGATTATGATCCGCCAGTAATATCAACAACCATGTTTTACCGCCGCCTGGTTGCTACAGGTATTTGTACAGTTCCGGTTTATAGCAATGTGGTAATTATTAATATTTTGCCAACCGTTGGTAATAACAGTATCACCGCTCCGGCAGTTACATCTTTTTGTATTACAGGCAGCCCATCAGTAATAGCAGGCAGTATCCCTACAGGTGGTAATGGCGGCTATACTTATCAATGGCAAAGTTCAACAGATAACGTAACCTTTACCAATATACCATTGGCAACGTTAAAGGACTATACGCCTGCAACCATTGCTACAACAACCTATTATCGTCGTATAGTGATATCAGGTTCCTGCGTTTTGCCTTTAACAAGTAATGTAGTTACTATTTCAATTACACCTTTGCCTACGGCGCCAACACTTGCTCCTACATCAACAACAATATGTCCGGGTAGCATAGCTACATTTTCTATAGTTAACGCGCAAACCGGGGCTATTTATAACTGGTACGATTCGCCGGCTAAAACCAACCTGCTTTTTACCGGTATTACCTATGTATCGCAACCGATGACAGCATCGGCCATTTTATATATTGAAAACTCGAACGGATCATGCGCAAGCGCTTCATCTACCGTACAAATAACCGTTTTAGCCCCGCCTGTTGCACCTGCTTTGGTTAATAATGCCATAACCACCTGCCCGGGTACATCGGCAACTTTAACGGTAGCAAATACGCAACCTGGTTATACATATAACTGGTATGCATCTGCTACGGGTGGTACAGCTATTAGCACGGGTGTTAGTTTTACAACACCGGCATTGTCTGCAAGTACAACATATTATGTTGAGGCCATCAATGTAGCAGGCTGTAATTCTACCAGCCGCACCGCAGGGGCTGTGAACATGCCTGCTGCCGATCCTGTCATTGTTCAGGATGCATCAATATGTCCCGGCACAAGTGCAACATTATCAGCAACAACAGCAGGTAACGCTACTATAAACTGGTATACCAGCGCAACAGGTGGCAGCCCGATATATACAGGTACTACTTTTACTACAGCTGCACTGGTAGCCGATACCCATTATTATGTGGAAGCGGTTAGTGCTACAGGCTGTACGCCGCAGGCCCGCACCTTAGTGCAGGCGCAAATATTGCAGCAATTAGCGGCGCCGGTAGTAACCGTTGATGGCACTACTACCTCAAGTGTTACATTTAAGTGGGCGGCTGTTACAGGCGCTACAGGATACCTTGTAAGTATTGATAACGGCCTTACATATGTTAGCCCGAGTTCGGGCAGCACAGGTTTATCGCACACGGTTAGCGGCTTGCAGTTAAACCAAAAGGTAACCATCCTGGTTCAGGCTACCGGCACCACAGTTTGCCAGTTAAGCACGGCCGCATCGGCTACAGGAGTGGCGGTGAACCAGGCCGAAGATATTTATGTAGCCAATGCATTTACGCCTAATGGCGATGGTAAAAATGATTTTGTATATGTGCGCAGTCAAAGCATCAAAAATTTAAAGTTTTACGTATACAGTCAATGGGGCGAGCTGTTGTTTACTTCAACAGATGTGAGCAGCGGCTGGGATGGCACCTACAGAGGGGCTAAAGAACCTGTTGGCGTATATGTTTATTATTTGGTAGCCGAGATGCTGAATGGCCAGGAAGTGAGTAAAAAGGGAACAATAACATTATTAAAGTGAAAAAACTAATACTTATCAATTGCATGTTGCTGTTGGGTATTTGCGTAAACCAGGTTTATGCTCAGGTTGACCCGCACTTTTCTCAGTATTATGCTTATCCGTTATGGCTTAACCCGGCTTTAACCGGTGTTGTTGATGGCGATGTACGGGTTACAGCTAATGTTAAAGATCAATGGGCGGGCATAAGCAATGGTTATAAAACTGCTGCCTTTTCAGGCGATTTCAGAACATCAGATAAAATTTCTTTGGGATTTAATATGATAGACCAAAGAGCCGGTACGGCAGGATATAATTATTTTGCGGGTTACGCGTCATTTGCTTACCAGATAGCGTTTTCGCAAACCGGGTACCAAAAAATAAGCTTTGGTTTACAAGCAGGCATGATCAATAGGAGTGTTGACGTTAGCAAACTTCAGTTTGATGATCAGTATACTCCCGGTATCGGCTATGATCCTACCATTCAAAGCGCGGATAATTTGTCGGCAACTAACGGAGCCATCTTTGATGCCAATGCCGGTATTTTTTATTACGACGGAGATCCTTCGGGCAATCTGAACTTTTTTGGTGGTGTAAGCGCGTCGCACCTGGCACCATCAAACAGCCAAACCAGTAATGATGGTTTAAGCGGAAGCCTGCCATTTCGATACACTATTCACGGTGGGGCGCGTATAAGAGCTTTAAGCTTTGCCGATATTACACCGCATGCGCTGTATATAGGCCAGCAAAAAAATAAGATCATTGCTGCCGGGCTTAACATGGAATTTAAGTTACAAGAGAATTATAGCTTTATTTTGGGTGGGATGTACCGTATTAATGATGCCGCCGTCGCTAATACCGGTTTTCATTTAAAAAACATGATCATAGGCATGAGTTATGATTTTAATAACTCACTTTTGCAACCGGCCATCAATCACCAGGGCGGTTATGAGATATCATTGAGCTATGTATTTACTCATCGCCTGGCCAGTCGCGAGCAGGTGTGCCCACGGTTTTGATATCAGTTTATGAAAATACTAAGTGTTGTACTGTTTGTTTTGATTGCAAATGTTGCTATAGGTCAGGTTAAGACCTTTAAAGACATGGGTGATAAAGCCTATAAAAATAAAGACTACTATACAGCAGCTTATTATTATGATAAAGCTGTACAAGAAAAAAGCTCATCGGCAGCCGGTACGGCGGTACCATATTTTTCGAGTAGGCTAACAAAAAAACAACAGGAGCAACAAATGGGGCAGCTGAGCTACCGCCTTGCAGAATCATACCGCAACTATCAAAATTATGTGCAGGCCGAAAACTGGTATAAGCAGGTAATAGAAAAATATGAGGAAACCTATCCTTTAGCGCGGTTATGGTATGCGGTATGTTTGCGGGCCAATAATCATTATGATGAAGCTATAGCCCAATTAAAACAGTTTATCAAAGAGAATACAAACGCCGAATACACTAAACTGGCCAACAAAGAATTAAGCAGCAGTTTATTTGCAAAAGAGCAGGCCAGCCATCCCGAAATGGTAAAGGTTGCTAAAATGGGAGGCCATTTAAATGCCGATGCCGGCGATTTTGGCCTGAGCATAAGCGGTAAGCAGTTTTACTTCACCTCATCGCGTATCACTACTGCCAGCAGCAAGCATATTAACCAGGTATACGTTCGTAATAAAGACAACTCATCGTATGTAACCAAGGTTGATTTTCAAGGTACGCCCAAAGGCGATATGCAGTACAGCACACCATCTGTAGATTCATCGGGAAAAACCATGTATCTTACCATCTGGCGCCAGGATGGCGATAAAATGTCATCCGCTATTTACCTGAGCAGGCTTGATCATCAGAAATGGTCAAACCCTCAAAAGTTAAATACCATGGTAAATGCAGACGGTTTCAGTTCAATTCAGCCATTTTTAACTCAAGACGGTAAGCATCTGTATTACGCGTCGAACAAGCCGGGCGGGCATGGCGGTACTGATATTTGGGAAAGCGACCTGGGCGGCGACGGGCAGCCTGTAAACTCGGTTAACCTGGGCAACGCGATCAACACAGCTGACGATGAGCAGGCACCTTATTATAATGCCAGTCAGCATAGGTTAGTGTATAGCTCCAAGGGCTTTACCGGTATGGGAGGTTTCGACCTTTTTGAAAGTTATAATACAGGTAAGCAATGGGATCAGCCCCGCAATATGGGCTATCCTTTTAATTCAACCAAGGATGACCTGTATTATTATCCGGATAATGAAGATGACAATACGGTTTACATCAGTTCGGATCGTGAGTCTGAGTGTTGTTTGAACTTGTTTAAGGTTTACAATTATACGCCATTATTAACCGGTCTGGTTATTGACTGCGCTACCAGTAAGCCTTTACGCGATGCCAAGGTAAGCCTGATCGACTCGCTTACACAGCGAACCATAGATTCGGTAAGTACTAACCGGGTGGCACAGTATTCATTTAAACTTTCGGTTAAACGGTCATATATACTCCGGTTAGAGAAACAGGGTTATTTTACCAAGAATATACCTATACCGGCAATTACAACCACAAAATCAGACACGCTATATAATCCTACCATTTGCGAGCAAAGTTTCCAGGTGAATAAGCCTATTGTTATTAATAACATATTCTACGATTTTAATAAAGCAACGCTAAGGCTGCAATCGCAAATAGTATTGAATGACCTGGTTAAGATATTGTTAGATAACCCTAAAATAAAGGTTGAGCTCAGTTCGCATACCGACTCATTTGGTACTGATGTTTATAATATGAACCTGTCGCAGGAGCGGGCCCAGGCTTGTGTGGATTATATCATATCAAAGGGTATAGACCCCGACCGCGTATTTGCCAAAGGCTATGGAAAAACAAGGCCCGTTCAGCCCAATCAATTCCCGGATGGTCGCGATAACCCGGCAGGCCGCCAGGCAAACCGCCGTACCGAATTTAAGGTGCTGAGTACAATGTAAGCTTTATAATAATCAGATCGGAGTTGTTTTTGCTAACAGCCTGATTGGGTGAAACTTATAATTGTACCTGTAGATTAATATTTTACTTTTATTTCCTCCTGCAATAATAGATTTATCAAATATAAATTAAATTAATAATTACAATTTAAGCATTGTTAATTATTAATTAATACGAAATTTATTTTAAAATAATACCCTGAAAAAGCAACTCTAACCCGTAAAATCCGTAAAAAGACACATAGCTGTTAAATGTGCTAAATAAGGCATATAAGTTAATAGGCAAAAATGTATCAACGGGTTATATGGGCAAACTTTACAAAACTTTATTTGCTGCTAAATCATTGCTTTTATTGGCAATATGTTTGAGTGCAGGTTTGTTTGCCAGGGCCGCATCTTACACAGGTTTTAAGCCGGCTGCCATCGCTTTAACGGATACATCGGTATGTGGCAGCAGTGCAACCTTAAACGCGACTTCGGGTTTAACAAATTACAAATGGAGCACAGGCGCTACCACGCAAAGTATAACAGTTAGCAGTTCGGGCGCATACTGGTGGGAAACCATTGATTACGCCAATAACAAAGTAGCTAATGGCAGCTTTAGTGCGGGTAATTTAGGTTTTAGCAGCAGCTATGTTGTTCCGCCGGGAATACAAAACAGTTCATTATTGTTTCCTGAAGGAACTTATGCAATTACCAGCAATCCGCGTAATGTGCATAGCGGCTTTGCATCATTTTATGATCATACCGTTGGTACTTCCATTGGTAAAATGATGGTGATCAACGGCGCTTCAACAGCTAATGTAACCGTATGGAGCGAAAATATAACCGTTACACCTAATACCACCTATGTTTTTTCGGTATGGTTTGCTTCGGCTCACCCTAACAGCCCGGGACAATTAAATTTTTCTATCAATGGCTCGCAGCTGGGTTCAACTATACAACTTACCAATACAACGGGCCTGTGGCAAAACTTTACTACCACCTGGAGCTCAGGCAGCAGCACAACGGCAACAATAGGCCTGGTGAACCAGAACACCGCTGCCAGCGGTAATGATTTCGCGATGGATGATGTAGTATTCGCCCCGGTTATCCATCATGATATTAACGTAACGCTTAATTCCAACCCGGTGCTTAGTGTTATAGCGGCGCCCTCGTCATGCGCGGTGTATAACCTCACCACAGCCATTAACGGTTACGATACCAACACTTACACCTACGTTTTTAAAGATTCATTGGGTAATGTGATATCTACCACCAGCGCACAGGCAATTACTCAAAGCGGAACCTATACGGTTACCGCTCAAAATAAAACTACAGGTTGTATATCATCACCACAAACTATAACAGTATCCATAAATTCTGTACCGTCAAAACCAAACGTAACATCGCCATAACACTTTATAATGCTTTAAAAAAGAACTTAAAAACAAAAAAACTACTATGAAAAACGTTAACTCACTCCGCATCCTTTTCACCTTATTGTTCATCGCTTTTGTAAGTATCGCCTCGGCGCAAACCGGCCCCAGCGATGGAACCTCGGCGCCTCCGCCAACAGGCACGGCCGATAAAATTATCTGCTCGAGCCAGGGAATTTCAATTTTTGGGCCGCAAAATGCCGGGGTAGATTACCCGGGTTACCAATGGTACAAAATTGACGCGGCAGGTGTGGCGCATTTAACCACCGTAACTACACGTACCTATACCGAAACTCCAAGCGGAGCCGGTTATTACAGCTACCAGTTGGTTACCGTTAACGCTAATGGCTGTACATCGCCAATGTCTGATATTTACAAGATTTATGTATTGCCGCCAATAACAGCCACCATTACCACATCAAATCCCAGCAATGTTATTTGCGCTAACAACCAAAGTTCAATTGTGCTTACCGCTACACCATCAAACCCAACAGCGTATACTTATACCTACCAGTGGACAAGGAACGGTGTTAACATAGCAGGCGCAACAAGCAATACCTATACTTTATCAGAAGCCAACAGCGGATCGGTTAGCATGGGTGTAATAGTGAGCTATACCCTCAACTCAGGTTGCTCGGCCACAGCCACACAAAGTATTACGGTTGACCCTATCCCAACCAAGCCTACAATTGGTGCTAACTAAGGCGCTGTAACAATGTAAAGTATTTTACATGAGGTATTGGTATAAAATTGTATGTAACAGTGTACTGCTTTTGCTGGTAGCCACCCTTGCCTTTTCACAGGCAGGCGGTGGCTCCACGCAAAATTTTACGGTTGCTTATACCATAACCCAGGGTAAAATAATAACACTACATGCAAACACCGATAATGCCGCCGGCTACCAATGGTATAAAGACGGTGTTAAGATACCCGGAGCGGTGAAGAAAGATTATGCCACAGGCATAGCAGGTATATATACCGTTGTTGCCTACAATGCCGATGGCTGCCAGTCGAGCAAATCGGATGGTGTGCAGATATCAATCATTGGCGCGCCGGTAATTGTTCAGCCCGATACGGTTGTCGATCTGGCTATAACTATCCATTCATCAAATAAGAATGCCCGCTTAGGCGAAGCTTTTGAATACGGTATAACCATTACCAATAACAGTGTACCAACGGGCCACCAGATAGTAGTAAGGTACCCGCTGCCCGGTGTTTTAAGGCCATCGCCATCGCAAAAACCAATTACCGTTGGCAAATACTCTTATGATCCGGCAACTAACTCTTTTATATGGAACATACCGCAGCTAAACGGCGGCGCTACCATGAAACTGAATGCCATAGTTAAAATATCAAAAGCGGGAATTATTACCAGTACCGCTCACGTGAGTGGGAAGGAAGTAGATCCTGTTATGGCTAATAACGACGCTACCGACACACAGCAGATATCGGGTTTGAAAGTACCCAACGTTTTTACGCCTAATGGCGACGGGCTGAACGATACTTTTATTATTCCGGGGCTTGAGCAGTATACCGAGAATGAACTGATCATTATTAACCGCTGGGGTAACCATGTATACGAAAAGAAAAATTATGCCAACGAATGGACCGGCGAAGGTTTGCTTGACGGTACTTATTACTATGTTTTAACTGCAAAGAACCCATCGGGAGATACTGAAACATATAAAGGTTATGTAACCTTATTACGCAAAAGGATGTAAAAGTAATACAAGTAACAATGAAGAGGATAATAACATTTGTAGTGCTGTTTTTTATGCTGCTGCATGTTAAGGCGCAGCAGGATGCACAGTTTAGTCAGTATATTTTTAACGGAATATATCTTAACCCGGCTTACTCGGGCTATAAACAGGACTTGCAGCTGCACAGCTTTTGCCGATCGCAATGGACGGGCTTAGAAGGCGCGCCGTTAACCTACGCCGCAGCCGGCGATATGGCTATACTTGACGGTGCTGTTGGGTTGGGCTTGTTGGTTAGCCATGATCAGCTTGGCGCGCAAAGCAGTACATCGGCGTATGCCAACGCAGCTTACCGCATTAAGTTTGGCAGGCAGGAAGATGCTTCGTGGCTGTCATTTGGTGTAGGTTTCGGGATGCTGCAAAGCGGTTTGGATGGCTCAAAACTATACGCTACTCAAGCGGGGGATATGAATGTTCCGACGGATTTTCAAAGTGCATCATTACCCGATGCGAGAGTTGGTGTGCTGTACACTACCGATAATTTTTTTGTGGGAGCATCTGTAGATAACCTGCTGGCTCAATATATGCACCCCAGCGCCAATGCGCAAAGTTTGATACTGATAGTACCCAAGCCGCATAAATATTTTACGGTGGGCGCTTTGTTTAGCCTGAACGATGATACAAAAGTTAAGCCCTCCATTATGATAAAAGACGCGCAGGGATCGCCCACCAGTATCGATGTAAATACCTTCTTTTTACTGAACGAGAAAGTATGGATAGGCGGAAGTTACCGCACTGGTTTTGATGCTTTTAAAAACAATTTGCAGGCCGGCTTAAGGGCGTCAAGCGCCGTTGTTGGTATGGTGGAGTTTTATTTAGGCCCCGATTTCCGTATTGGATACGCGTATGATTACTCGCTCAACAAACTCGGTTCATACGGCTACGGCTCGCACGAAATATCCCTGGATATCATATTCAAATCCAATAAGCGCGACTATTATATTTCACGCCACTGCTATTTTTGACGGATCAGAGCGTTTCTTGTGTACTACCGCAATCCAGCATTTCTTTCCCATAGTAAGGGTTTTTAATGGTTGCGGTTTCACTAACCCATATTGCTTTTTTCATGGGGCAATATTGTTTAAACACCGTGAGTGTGTTCATTTTAAGCCCCTTTAAAAGGGTGAACACATTTTTAGACAAACTGGCGAAATGCTCACGCTGATGCTCAATAGCGGCGCTTTCGCTGATGTGCCTGCTGTCGAACTTTAGTTTTTCAATATAGGCGGTTAACAGCTTTTTTTGTTCGGGCTTTAAATCTTTTTCCAAGTCGGCAGAGAGTACGGCAAGCATATCCTTAGCCTTAATTTGCGCCAGGCTGGCATCATCGGTTGCCAGGGCATTCTTTATTCCGATATAAGCATTGGTTATCCTGTCGGCAGTATTTTTTACAGGCAGCGATTGCGCACTGACAATCGCAGCGGTGCAGATTAATAATATGGTAAGGAAACTTAGTTTTATGGTGTTCATGATTTATTAGAATAAACTTCTCTTCAAAGGTAGCTATATTAAAAGCATTTTTTCCTTATCTTAAAGCGGAAAAACAGAGTGCATAAATGCCAACAGCCGAAACCTTAAAAAGAACGTTAAAACCTATTCATTTATGGGCCATTGCCGTGGGCCTTGTTATTTCGGGCGAGTACTTTGGCTGGAATTTGGGTTGGGGGGTAGCGGGTACTATCGGCTTGCTTATCGCCACGTTACTGGTTACGGTAATGTATATCGCCTTTATTTTTAGCTATACCGAGTTAACTACCGCTATACCGCACGCGGGCGGTGCATTTGCATACGCCTACCGGGCCATGGGGCCGTTTGGGGGATTGATAGCGGGCTATGCTACCCTGATAGATTTTTTACTGGCTACACCGGCTATCGCTTTCGCGCTGGGGAGCTATCTGCATTTTTTATACCCGGCTGTGCCTGTCCTTCAATCAGCAGTGGCATTTAATATCGTTTTTATCATTATCAATATATTGGGCGTTAAAGAGTCGGCAGCGTTTTCGGTTTTTATTACTTTGCTGGCTGTTGCCGAACTGCTATTGTTTTCGGGTATTATCATACCGCATTTTAAACTGTCTAATTATGTTGCCGATCCGATGCCCTTTGGCTGGAAAGGGATCTTCGCCGGGTTGCCATTCGCGGTATGGCTGTACCTGGGTATTGAGGGCGTGGCTATGGTTGCCGAAGAGGTAAAGGATCCATCTAAAAATATCCCGAAAGGTTATATATCCGCCATCGTAACGCTTACCGTATTGGCCTTAGGCGTAATGATACTCACCGGTGGCATAACCGACTGGCATAAACTCAGCAGCACATCGAGCCCATTGCCCGATGCCATAGCCATGGTGCTGGGTAAAGGTAGCGGCTTGACCAATTTGTTTGCCAGCATAGGTTTATTCGGGCTGGTAGCCTCTTTTCATGGCATGGTGCTGGCATCGTCAAGGCAGGTGTTTGCTATGGCGAGGGGCGGATATCTGCCGGGTGGTTTGTCGCGCATCAACCACCGTTTTAAAACACCGCATTGGGCCTTAATTGCAGGTGGCGTAATTAGTTTTATTACCCTTTATATAGCCGATAAATTCGCGGATAAGCCAGATAGCGTGATCAACCCGGTTATTGTACTCTCGGCGCTCGGCGCTATCGCCATGTACCTGATGAGCATGGTCAGCCTGTTTGTTCTCCGGCGCAAAGAACCCGGATTAAAGCGCCCTTTCGCATCGCCATTCTACCCGGTATTTCCGGCCATCGCGCTGGTGCTTTCGGGTGTATGTTTTGTGGCTATCATTTATTATAACTTAACCGTGGGGTATATCTTTTTTGGCGGACTTGCCCTTGCCGTGATCGTTTTTATGCTGACAGGCAAACACAAGGTAAAAATTCAGGATGATGTTTTATTGGAGCAGGCCGCAGTTATGATAAAATAACCATGGCATATCAGCATACCATAGGCAGTAAGGTTTACAGGTTTGATAACCTGAAGGACCTGCTGGCCAAAGCTACCCCTTTTCGTACCGGCGATGCCCTTGCCGGGATATGCGCCGGTAGCTATGAAGAACGGGTTGCCGCGCAGATGACGCTGGCCGATGTGCCGCTCAGGAATTTTCTGAACGAAGCGCTTGTGCCTTACGAAGATGACGAAATAACCCGCCTGATCATAGATAGCCATGATGCTGTTGCCTTTGAACCCATTAGCCATTTAACCGTTGGTGAGCTGCGCGACTGGCTGTTGGGCGATGAAGCAGACGGCACGGTATTGGAAAAACTAAAATGGGGCATCACCCCCGAAATGGCCGCCGCCGTATCAAAACTGATGCGTAACCAGGATCTGATAGCCGTTGCCAAAAAATGCGAGGCGGTTACCCGCTTTCGTAATACCATTGGCTTGCGGGGGCATTTCTCTACCCGCCTGCAACCCAACCACCCGACAGACGACCCGAAAGGTGTTGCTGCCAGTATGATCGATGGCTTGCTGTATGGCAGTGGCGACGCGGTGATTGGCATTAACCCGGCTACAGACAGCCCCGCCGCGGTAACCAACCTGCTTAACCTGATAGACACGCTACGGCAACAATTTGATATTCCCACACAATCGTGCGTGCTGAGCCATGTTACTACCACCATCGGGCTCATCAACAGCGGCGCGCCTGTTGATCTGTGTTTTCAATCCATCGCGGGCACGCAGCAAACCAATAGCAGCTTTGGAGTTAACCTGGGCATATTGGATGAGGCATACCAGGCAACCTTATCATTAAACCGCGGCACGGTTGGCAATAATGTAATGTATTTTGAAACCGGGCAAGGGAGCTCATTATCTGCCAACGCGCATCATGGTATCGACCAGCAAACCTGCGAGGCGCGCGCTTACGCCGTTGCCCGTAAATACGATCCGCTGCTGGTTAACACGGTAGTAGGGTTTATTGGTCCGGAATATTTATATGATGGCAAACAGATCATCCGCGCGGCCCTGGAAGACCATTTTTGCGGCAAACTGCTTGGCTTGCCTATGGGTGTTGATGTGTGCTATACCAACCACGCCGAGGCCGACCAGGACGATATGGATAACCTGCTTACCCTGTTGGGCGTTGCCGGATGCAATTTTGTGATGGGCATACCCGGGTCTGATGATATTATGCTGAATTACCAGTCGACCTCGTTTCATGATGCGCTGTATATCCGTAAGGTGCTGGGTTTGCGCCCCGCGCCCGAGTTTGAGCAATGGTTACTTAAACAAGGGATTACCGACGGGCAAGGTAAACTGGCGCATACGCAGAATATGAATAAACTGATTGAACACTTGTTTTAATTTCGGATTTCGAATGTTCGATTTCGGATTTATTAACCGCCGTTGTTGGTGTTGTCACCAACAACTTGAATATATGACTATGAAAAAGCTCTCTAAAAAAACCACCGACTCCTGGGAATCGCTGAAGGCGTTTACCGCGGCTCGTATTGCTATGGGCAGGGTGGGGAGCAGTATCCCGCTCAAACAATCGCTTGAGTTTCAGCTGGCGCATGCGCATGCGCGCGACGCGGTGTACTCTGTTTTAGATGTGGATGCCTTGATGGAAGGCATAAAAACATTTGGTTTGCCCCGGTTGAAGCTGCATAGCCGCGCCGAAAACCGACAACAATACCTGCAAAGACCCGACTATGGGCGGCTTTTAGATGATACTTCCACCAGGTTGATCAGCGAAAGCGCATACCCTTGCGATATCTGTATCATCATTGCCGACGGGCTATCCGCCACGGCGATAAACGAGAACGCGCTACCCCTGCTGGAAGCTTTACTGCCCCTGCTCAATTATAAAATAGCCCCCATTTGCCTTGCCGAGCAGTCCCGTGTTGCCCTTGGCGACCCGATTGCACATAATCTGCAAGCCAGGCTCTGCATTATGCTAATAGGAGAACGCCCGGGATTAAGTTCGGCGGATAGCATTGGAGCTTACCTTACCTATAACCCCCAACCCGGCCTTACCGACGAGATGCGCAATTGCATATCCAATATCCGCCCGGGGGGATTGCCTTTTAACCTGGCCGCGCAAAAGATATTTTATTTGGTGCAGGAGGCTTTCAGGCTGCAGTTATCAGGTGTGAATCTGAAGGATAACGCGAGGTTAATTCAATAGTAAAAACTCAAAAAGTTACTCCCAATTGCAGGCCGGAACTTAGCGACGACGCCTGGTTATTGCCAAAGCGAGCGGGCAGGGCCACGGCAGTGAACAGGTTGCAATCTTTACCTTTTTTAAGTACCTTAATAAGGGCAGGTGTAAAGCCAAAGCGGCCGCTGCTTTCAAATGCGAGGCGTGAAACCAACGTGAAGCCATGTTTAAAACGAAATAATGCCCCGGGGTTAAATGCTACCGAACTTACTTTTGAAATGTTGCTTTCTGTACGGACGCAGGGCGATATTTCGAAGCTTACACCGAAATGATCGCTTTTTAAGATATGTATCCCAAACGGAAAAGAAACGGTATAAACATTACCAAAGTTACCGCTAAATGTACCGTTGCTCAATGTTTCTATAGGATGATAAACGCTAAAATAACCTACTATTTTTGGATAAGACGGAGCGGTTTGCTGGCCGTGCGCCGTGTTGAACAGGAAAAGGAGCGCGGGCAAAATTAATAAACGGCGCTTAAATTTAATCAGGGATAGAAGGGAGATCATAGAATGTTCAAAAGAGATATAAGGTAAAACATCCGCCCTTGCCAAAATTATATCGGGCAAAGGCGGGATGATCGGTTTTAGTTTTTAACCACAACCTGCGGTTTAAATACGATGGTGGATTTAATGGAGTTGGATATTAAACAGGCCGCTTCCGATTTTTGGAGAACTTTAAGCGCTTTCTCTTCGTCGCCGGCGTTGTGTATGGTTACTATGGGCATCAGGGTAACTTCGGTCATCAGGTATTTGCCTTCAACCATATCGAGCTTGCCCGATGCCTGTGAGCTGAAATCGTCAAACTCCAGTTTAGAGTTTTCGGCGATGGCTAAAAAGGTGGTCATGAGGCAGCTGTTTACCGCGGCGGTAAATAAATGCTCGGGCGACCAGATATGATCTATCCCCTGCGGGAATTGCGGCGGGGTGGCTACATCAACCTCGTCAGTCAGTTCGGGCGATTTGAGTGCGCCCAGGCGGCCCTCTTTCCAATCAACATTAACTATATAATTATGTACTATGCTCATTTTATTGGTGATTTAGTATTGTTATTTATTTAACTCATCTGTATTGTTTTGCGGGTTCTTATAAGGAACCGCGCAGCCTTGAGCGCCGCAACAGCCGGTATTGGTTATAGCCATTACCACAAACAGCAGGCTTAATGTACCTACCAGCCAATCGTGCATTTGAACGGCTGATATCAGCAGGTAAAGGCCAATAACCAGGCGCACAACGCGCATAATGTTCCAGTTGGTAAGCAGGCGCAGTTTTAATGTATTCATTTGATATATTTTTTAAGACTTTGCCAGCTGCCGCCATTGTAAACATTGGTATATCCTTTTGAGCGCAGCATTGACCGGGCAGAGCCGCTGCGCATGCCCGAGGCACAGCAGGTAATAATTACATCGTCGGTTTTTAGTTTTGCCATGCTACCTGGTAATGAACCCAAGGGGATATTGACCGATGTTTTTAAATGGCCCGATGCAAATTCGCCGGGGCTGCGCACATCGATAATTTTGGCGCCGCAGGCAATAAGCAAACCTAAATCTGCCGCGGGTTTTATGCCAAAAAAGCGTTTTATTTTTTCGAGCATGGTTAGTTGTTTAGGTAATTGTTTATGTTTAACCACGTGCCGCCATCTGTACATGGCACATGGTATTGCTTTAACAAAACACTTGCCTTTTGGCTCCTGATGCCCGAAGCACAGCATAACACAATGTTTGCCATTTGTTTCAGTTCATCCAAACGCGCGGGTAGCTCGTTAATGGGGATGTTGATGCTTCCGGCTGCGTGGCCGTCTGCAAACTCTGCCGGACTGCGCACATCAACCACAACCGTACCGGGGTTTTTTAATAGTTTTAAAATTGTTTCCATTCTATTTTTATTTTGATCAGGACAAATGTGCGCCTAACCAAAATCCCGGTTCGGAACAAATGTTCCCTAAGTCAGTATTTCAATACTGTTCCGGCCAAGTTTGATCATGCTTTTTTGCTCCATAGTACGCAGCAGCCTGCTGATGGCTTCGCGATGGGTATGCAACTCGTCGGCTATCTCCTGGTGCGTGATATTGATGATACTGGCGTTGTTGGCCCTGGCCCTTTCTTTCAAATAACGTAATACCTGCTGATCCATATTGCTAAAGGCTACCAGGTCTATCACCCCGATCAACTCGGCAAAACGGCTGCCGTAGGTGCTGTTTACAAACGCTTTCCACTCGGGATATTTAAACCAATCTTCAACGGCGGCAACAGGTACCTGCAATACTTCGGTATCATCTTCGGCTATGGCTTTTACCATGCTTTTACTGTTAGCCTGGCAACAGTTGATAGCCATCGCACAAGTTTGACCGGGGTACAGGTGATATAAAAATATCTCTTTGCCGTTGGCATCCTGCCGTATAATACGTAAAACGCCTGTTTGCACTATCGGCACAAAAACTACCTTTTCACCGGGTGTTATCAACACATTACCGGCTCTGATAAATTTTGGCCTTGCGTGCGTTTTTATTTCGTCAAGTAATTTCTGATCGGTAAACAGGGTCGTAATCATATTTAAATGGTTTGCTCTTTTATCGCTAATCACGTTAATTTAAGCGGTAAAAAAGCCATCGCCCTTTCATATTTCACAGTTCAAATGTAAAATGTTGTGCCCGGGTAAAATATGAGCCGCATCATATAAAAAACAGAACCCGGTCAGCTTTCGCCGAACCGGGTTTATGTTGTATGCAGCTTGTAAGGGCTGTTATTTGAATTTCAGATTCAAACTTATAATATCGGATGCGAGGTCGGTTGAGCGGGTATAATGGCCATAACGCAGCTCGAGCATGCTTAAGTGCTGCCATCCTAACACACCTTTGGGCGGCGCGAACCTGATGCCTGAGCCAAAGAAATGGCTTTGCAGGGTGCTCAGGTCATAATCGCTGGTATAATAAGTTTCGGTTGGGCTATGCTGGCCGTAAGGCGCAAAATATTTGGTACCCTGCTGGTTGTTGTACCTGTAAAACGGGCTAAGCGAAAAGAACGGCGTAAATTTGATGGGCACTTCCAGTTCGGCGGTATGTGCGGTTATGCCCCAGTTATCGGTATAGTAACGGTAAAAGGTGCGGACGATGAACATGTCGCTCAAAAAGTAGTTTAATCTTACGGCGATGGGCAATTTATAACGGCTGTCGGGCAGGTTTTCTACCCGTTCACTGCCATCGGTAAAGTAATCGCGCTGGTATTTGGTAGCCAGCAAGCCATGTTGATACGATGGTTCGACCACCAATAGTGCCTGTAACCTTGTATTAATTACCTGCGATAATGAAAACGATGTGCTGAATGAATTTCGGGGTGAGTAATCGAGCGCCCGCTTATCATGTTCTTCGCCTGAGCCATAGCCTGCCGGTCGTAACTCAACCGGGAGTATCACTTTCCAGGTATCTAAAAACGCCTGCGCCTTAAAATCGAACTGCGTGTTTTTATTGGCTGATAATCGCGTTAAGCTAAAAGCGCCGCCAAAAGACTGGTAGTCAAATTCGTGTGAGTAAGAGCCGGTGAAACCAAAGGAGTTGCCTGTTTTTTCGTTGGTGCTGGTCCACGAAAGTGAAGGGTAGATCCTCACATCTTCCCTTGAAGCGGATGAGATGCTTAAAGGGTCGATCTTATCCGACGATGCCGAGGTATAATGATCAATACCCAACTCAAAGCCAAATGTATTTTTGCGTCCCTTTTTGCCATAGTTGGATAATTGCAGATCGATTGTATTCGCAAAATCCGTGAGGCTTTCGGTACCTATGCCGCCTGTTACCGCCGAATGGTTGCCATCCTGCTGGTAATAGGCTGACACGAGGTTCACTTCGTCAACCTTAAGCTTGCGCGATTGGTAATTGGTGCTATCCTTTACGGGAGGCGGCATGGTTGTTTGCGCATGCGATGCCGCTATTCCTAAATATAAGGCCAGTACGCCTAAATATATCTTTCTCATAACCTTATTTATTAATTACAGCCGCAACCACCGCCGCTTTTACCCCCGTTGGCGCCTGAGCCGCCTTCGCGGTACAACTGGAAACTCTGTTCAAACTTTTGCGCTTTGCGTGCCGATAGTTCCATTTCAGCATCGTTCAGCTTATTTTTCTGGTAAGCTTTTACAGTGCTGCATGAGGCTAGCCCGCAAACGCAGCAAATAGCTAAACCTATGAGGTGTGTTTTACTGATCATTTGATATTTATATTTTTAGAAGTGAACATTCGGTTGTTATCGTCAATAATTACGCAGGCTACCCGTTGCAGTTGGTTGATCAGGTCGAGCCCAACAGTAACGCCCATTACCATAACAGGTGTGGCGAGCGCGTCGGCCAGTTCGGCGCTTGGTGTAAGTATGGTAACGCTTTTAATCCCGGTAACGGGCAGGCCGGTTTTCGGGTCGATGGTATGCGAGTATTTTTTACCATTAATAATGGCATACTTTTCATAATTGCCCGATGTGGCAACAGCCATATTGCTGATGTTGAGTGTTGAGAATGCCGGCATTTTATGATCAGGGTCGGCTATGCCGATGGTCCAGGGTTTGCCGTTTGGCTGGCTGCCCCAGGTTATCAGGTCGCCGGCGGCGTTTACAATGCCGCTTTTTACGCCGAGGCTTTGCAGTAATTGTTTAGCCTTATCGGCAGCATAACCTTTACCTATTCCGCCAAAGCCAATGCGCATACCTTGTTCTTTTAAAAATACAGTGGTATTTTCTTTATCAAGAATAATGTTTTGATAGTTGATGAGACTTACCGCTTTCTTAGCTGTTTCGGCATCGGGCAGTTGGGTCATGTTCACATCAAAGTTCCACAGGCTTTTATCAATAGAGCCGTAGCTGATATCGAAAGCGCCCTGTGTTATATGTGATATTTTTATGGAGCGTTCTATCAGGTTATAAACCTCGGCATCCACCTTAACTGGTTGTATACCCGCCATGCTGTTTATCTGGTTGGTTTGGCTGTCATCACTAAAGGTGGTAAGCAGTTTTTCAATACGGCTTATTTCGGCTACCGCCCTATCAATGTGCTTTTGGGCACGTTCCGCATCATCGTCAACCACAGTTATTTCAAAGCGGTTACCCATTAGCCGCATCGCGCGGCTATGTACGGTTAATACCCCGGTGAGCTGCTCAGTTTGCTGCATGGATGGTGCTGAATACGCTTATTTGTCCTACAAATTTTTCGGGCGATATATCCGGGTAACCGTCCCATGTTTTTAATACTTTGCCATGCTCATCCACCAGCACGGTATACGGAAACTTGCCATCGGCATTGTATTTATCGGCCAAAGCCTCGTTGCGTTTAACCTGGTCTTTAGGCAGCTGATTCTTTTTTTGGCGTGGGAAATCGGCGCGTACCAGTACCAGGTGGTCGGCAGCATAATTTTCAAAAGTTTCCGACTCGAGTATTTCTTTGCGTAGCCTGATGCAGGGCCCGCACCAGTCTGATCCTGAAAAGTTAATCAGTATCAGTTTATGCGATCGGGATGCTTCGGTAGTGGCCTGGTTAAAATCGCCAAGCCAGGTAAGGTGAGGGTTTATGGTGGTCAGGAATAATACGAATAGCAGTTTCATGTCTTTATAATTTTTACGAGTACACCCTTAGTGATGTGCCCGTAAGTGAGGTATTGTATACAGTTAAGTTTTTGCTTGCCGGCCCGTTGGTTACCGCGCCGCTTTGCGAAAATGTGGCGCCGTGGTTATTACAATAGAACCTTTGGCTGCTACCCTGGAACGTAAGCGAATAACTCTCATGTGTACATGATTGTTGTACAGCAATATACGTGCCCGATATGGTGCGCGCCACAATAACGCCGTTTTGGGCCAGGTAACCACCATTGGTTAATAATGCTGAATTTGCTGATGCAGACAGGTCGAGGGTAAAATCGACACCGGTTGGGCCGCTTACCCCGGCGCTTGCATCGGCTTTAGAACAGCCGATGCAGTTGATAACAGCGAATGACGCGGCTGTTATACCCAATGCTGAGAGGAAATCTTTTCTGTCCATATAGTTTAAATTTAGTAACGCAAGGTAGCAGGGTAAGATGAAAGACAGATGAAGCCAGTAGCCGGCAAATATTTTTATTAAATATTTTGAAATATCGAAATAAGTATTTACAATTGTACTGTACTATTTAAGTAGTACACTAAAACAGTTTAATTATGATCGTATTGGATAATTTGACTTTTGGTTACAAAAAGGAGAGGCCTGTATTGCAGGATCTGAGCATAGCGCTTAAGCCGGGGCATATTTATGGTTTGCTGGGGCAAAACGGTGCGGGTAAAAGCAGCCTGCTGTATAATATTTGCGGCTTGCTTTTCCCCGATAAGGGTAGTTGCCATGTGCTGGGACAAATACCTGCAAAGCGCCAACCTTTGTTTTTGCAACAGGTTTTTTTGTTGCCCGAAGAATTTTATATACCACGGGTAAATTTAGCAGGGTACTTAAATACCTATGCTCCTTTTTATCCCGCGTTCGACCGGGGTATGTTTTACCGCTTTACAAAAGAGTTTGAGATACCGGAAAGCGATAACCTGCAAAGCCTGAGCCATGGCGAGCAAAAAAAAGTGATGATTAGTTTCGCGCTGGCAACCAATGCCAAAGTGCTGCTGATGGATGAACCTACCAACGGATTGGACATCCCATCAAAAAAGCAGTTTCGGAAAATTATAGCGGGTTGCATTCGTGAAGATCAGACGATGGTCATCAGCACACACCAGGTGCGCGACCTGGATAGCTTGATAGACCATGTGCTTATTCTGAAAGATAAGAAGATCATCATACACGAACCTGTTGACCGCATTACCGAAAAGCTGGTATTTAAACAAGCCATGAGTTTAGACGAGGTCGGTGAGGTAATATACAGTGAAGGAGGCTTAAAGGGCTATGCCGTAGTAGCTTTAAACAAAAAGCAGGAACCATCAAGGCTGGATATGGAAATGTTCTTTAACGCGGTGCTCAGCGAGAAACAACAAATTGTACAACTATTTAATAATTAAGCCATGGCATTATCTATACATAGGATTTGGTATTTGTTTAAAATGCAATGGGTAGAGAACCGGAAGCTTTACATGTTTGGCTTGCTTGCCATGATAGGGATTTTAGCCATGTTTTATTTTACCGGAAGCGCGAGTGAAAACAGCCAATCAGCATTTTTTGTTATTGGTATATTTATAGCATCATCCATTTTTACATCTACCATATTAAGCCGCTTTGCTGAGAAAAATAAAGCGCTAAGTGCATTAATGCTTCCGGCATCCTCAGCCGAAAAGATCATTATAGCTATTATTTATAGTATGGTCATTTTCCCAGTGGTGTTTATTGCGCTGATTTACCCCGTAATGATAGCGGCGCATTATTTTCATTCCGAAATACAAGGCGATCTGGCACCCTTATGGAATTACAGGGCCGAGGAAAATACGGGCATCGTAGTGGTGATGTATTTCATACTGCAAGCCTTTGTTTTATTTTGTTCAACCTTGTTCAGGCGGTTTACTTTTATAAAAACAACGGTACTTTGTTGTATTATTATATTTGGTATAGTTATGCTAAGCCAACAAATACAGGACCGTCAGTATAAAGATCATCTGCAACCGGAGAAATTGCCAAAGGGATTTGTTCCAAAACCACCAACCTATAGTGTTGAAAGTACAACCATCACCACTAAAACGGCAAAAGGGTCTAAAACCGTAACCACTGCTCCTAAAAAAATAATGCTGCCTGCCCGTAATTTTGATAATGTGGGTGGCTCGCCTTTTATGGAAGTAACAGTTTACAGCAATAATGTAATAGGCTTTAACAAATGGAAAGTAGTGTTGCCCTTTTGGCAGCAGGTTTGGTTTACACTTTTGATTTATTTAACCGCACCCTTCTTTTGGCTGCTTACCTGGTTAAAGCTCAAAGAAAAAACATTGGTTTAATATGGAGTTTAACAATACGCAAGCCATATACCTGCAAATAGCAGACTATGTGTGCGACAAGATACAGTTGAATGAGTGGAAGGAGGATGAGAAGATACCTTCGGTGCGTGAGCTTGCCGTTTTGCTGGAAGTGAACCCCAATACCGTAATGCGCACTTTTGAGCATCTGCAACAGCAGGAAATTGTGTACACTAAACGTGGTATGGGGCTTTTTGTAGCAAAAAATTCGGCAAAAAAAATAGCGGCATCGCGCAAGCTGCAATTTTTAAATGAAGAGCTGCCGGTACTATTCCGCAAGATGAGTATGCTGGATATTGAGCTTGCCGAGTTGCAGGCCCGCTTTGATGAGTATAAAAAAAATAAGGATAACCATTAAGATATTATTGACCATGAAAACAAGTACTAAATTATTGATCGCGTTTTTTATCGTCCTACCGGTAACACTGTTTGCCTATAACTTGCTGATGAAAAAGCAATACCTGACGGGTAGTTTGGTTCTTCTGAAAGAGCGGTTGTACGATGATCTGACCGATACCACACAGTACGTTAAAAAACCAATTCCGCAATGCAAATATGTGGTAATTAGCGGCGAGATCGCTTCGGGCGACTTTGGACACCATAACTATTTACAGGTATGGAACAATAATAGTCAAATCAGCATTTACGGCAACCATCAGGGCAAATCCATAGCTTTCGTAAATAAATATTACGAAAGCCTTTTTAAAACGAAGGTGATCAAGGATACTCTGTATGTATATTTCTATCGCCAAAAGCGTATTGGAAATGTTAACGGTGCGAGTGGTGTTTTGACCGGTTTGTATCTTAATAACAATGTTGAATACATTAGGGTGACGCGGGCAAATTTTAACAGCACCGGGTCGTATAATTTAAAGCGCCTTACTTTGTCGGTCATGGGGAATAATAACTTCGTTATAAACAACCTGCAAACAAACCAATTAAATTTGGCAGCTAAGGGCGAAGCGACAGTGACCATGAACGATGCTAAAAATATATCGGACTTATCCTATTCGCTTTTTGACAGTACAAAAGTACAGTTCAATAATTGCCACATAAGGGCCTATAAACCTTTACACATTGATACTGCCGCAAAAATGGACATCACCATCAAAGGCAACGCCATACAACAATATCTATCAGCAAAGCATTAGTTTAATTGTAGCCATTTGGTTACTGGGTAATATGGCCCTCGTCGCATATATTTGTATTTGACCTCATTTTATATCGTGACGATGAAAAAACTATGCCCTGTTTTTGCTTTACTGCTGTTGTGGCAGCAAACGGTAACTGCACAAACCGCGCAACCCGAAAAATACTATAAGCACGGCGTAGTGGTTTGCGCCCATCCCGAAGCCGCTAAAGTTGGCGTAGCTATCCTGAAAAAGGGCGGTAACGCGGTTGATGCCGCCGTAGCGGTGCAATTTGCCCTGGCGGTGGTTTACCCCGTTGCCGGGAATATTGGCGGTGGTGGTTTTATGGTGTACCGCAGCCGGAAAGGTAAAACCGCTACGCTGGATTACCGTGAAAAGGCCCCTAAACTGGCCAACCGGGATATGTACCTGGATAGCGCCGGTAACCCCATCACTAAAATGAGCATTTTTGGCCACATGGCTGCCGGTGTGCCGGGAAGCGTTGCCGGCATGGTACAGGCACACGCCCGCTATGGCAAATTAAGCTGGCGTAAACTGATCCAACCGGCGCTCAACCTGGCCGCTAAAGGTTACCCGCTCAGTGCCAGGCAGGCCGCTGATTTTAACCGTAACAAAGCCACATTTATAAAATATAACCCGCTGGGTACAGCCATAGTGAAGGATGTAGACTGGAAAGAGGGCGATATATTTACCCAGCCCGAACTGGCGCATACCCTGCAGCTCATTCGCGACCATGGGCGCGCAGGTTTTTATAGCGGCGCTGTTGCCGATAGTTTGGTGAAGGAAATGAACCGCGGGCAAGGCATCATCAGCAAACGCGACCTGAAAAATTACCGTGCGGTGTGGCGCAAACCTATACAGGCGAAATACAGAGGTTACGGCATTATCACCATGCCCCCGCCATCAAGCGGTGGGATATGTTTGGCGCAGCTGCTGCACTCGGTAGCGCCCTACCCGCTGGGGCGCTGGGGCTTTAATGCCGACTCGACCGTGCAGCTGATGGTGGAGGCTGAGCGCCGCGTGTATGCCGACCGTTCCAAATACCTGGGCGACCCTGATTTTTACCCCGTACCACGCAAAACCTTATTGAGCAAATGGTACCAAAAACAACGCATGAGCACCTTTACCTGGGATAGGGCCACACCAAGCAGCGAGGTGGCTCCAGGCAAGATCCCCGGAAGGGAGCACGAAGAAACCACGCATTTTTCGATAGTAGACGGGCATGGCAACGCGGTGGCGATAACTACCACACTGAATAACAGCTACGGCTCTTTTGTTTTTGTAAAAGGCGCGGGCTTTTTACTGAATGATGAGATGGACGACTTTTCGGCTAAGGCCGGATCGCCTAATATGTATGGGCTGATAGGTGGTAAAGCCAATGCTATTGCACCTGATAAACGGATGCTAAGCGCTATGACGCCTACGATCATCACCAAAAAAGGCAAATTGTTTATGGTGGTGGGAACACCGGGAGGATCGACCATTATTACCTCGGTATTCCAGACGATATTGAACGTGATCGACTTTAAGAAGCCAATACAGGAAGCGGTTACCGTACCACGCTTTCATAGCCAATGGCTGCCCGACCAGGTAGATGTTGAAAAGAATGCCTTAAGTGATGGGGCCATGCAGATACTTACCTCAAAAGGATATGTTTTTAAACCCCGGGGTAGTATAGGTCGGGTAGACGCTATCCTGAAAACCAAAAAAGGTTACCAGGGCGGAGCCGACCCGAGGGGCGAGGATGCGGCGGTGGGGTATTGATGCTAAATGTGCAAATGAGGAGATGTGCGTACGTGCAAATGATGTAATCATCGATCCATGGTTAAGCATTTTTGGTAAACTTTGCCTGGTGGTCTGAAAAATGCTTTAGTATTAAAATAATATTATATTTTTACTGGAGTATGAAAAAAACCTGGTACCTGCTGTTATTTACGCTGATGCTGTCGGCAACAACTAAAGCCCAAACCAATTGGGTAACAAAAAATATCGATGATAAATTTTCGATAAAGTTTCCTGCCGAACCTGTAAAGACAACTAAGCCAACCGGAGATGTTTATTTTTACAAAGCAGCCGACAGCCTTGCATACAGTGCTGCTATGTTAAACATGAGTGTTATTGCGCATTTAGATTCGGCCGCTTTGGCGCCCTTGAAAGACAACCAGCAGTTTGCCGACCAGGTAATGGCTGGTATGGCATCGTCAAAGAAAAACTACACTTTTGGTAAAGTAACCATAGGCAAATGGAAAACTTATACCGAGTACACTATTTCCGGATCTGACAATACCAATAAAAACTCATTATTAATGCAGATGATAATAAAGGGCAGTAAAATGTATATTCTATCGTGCCGGGTACCCGCCGGTATGGATACCAAAACTAATGAGGTGTTTTTCGGTTCAGCCGCAATGAAATAGGCTAAAGCAAAGTTGTTTTATATCACCTAACCACTTTAAATATTATCCCGAGGTATCATTAAAACAAAAGGCCCCGGATATTTATCCGTGGGCCTTAGGAATTGTATTTAAGATCAGGTTTAATGTTTACTTTTTGCCGGGCTTTTCTTTAATGCCGCCGTACCCGGGAATACCTGTATGGCCGCGAATACGTGACTGATGGTATCAGGCGTTAATACGGGTGTTGTGAACGCGCTATGGCAGCTAAAGCATGAGTTAGAAGTGCTTTGGAAATAGGTTTCCATAGTGCTGTTGGCCACTACGCTGGTGCCGACAGATACGCCCGGAGTTTTATCGGTACCATAAGATATTCCGTTTGGCGCGGTACCGCCCTGTGTCCATGTAGCGCCTATCAATATGTAATTTTTACGTACATCGCCCGCAGCCAGCAATTGATGTATGGTATTGTTGATAGAGAGTATCTCGCTGTTGGAAGCCGAGGCGCTGGTATCACCCGGGTTAGGCGGTACGCCCGGCGCGCTACCCCAGGGCAAAATCTGCAGGGTATTACTTGCCGAAATGGTATGACCCGGTGTTGCATAAATAATATCGCTGGTTTTCCCTTTTTTCGAAGTATCAACCATGTGCGAATGGTTAACGGCCGTATCCGAAGCATTATTGCTGAACAGCCAACCGGTGCCGGTATCTTGTGGCTGTATTTGCGTATGCCCGCTTTGGTCGAGATATGCGTAAGACGCGTTAGGCGTATTGTTTTGATGCTCGAAAGTTGACCATATCATTTCGGGATGGCCGGCTACGCTGCCTACAACGTGTGCGCCCACTAATGCCATACGGGCAGTTGTATCGCCTTTGGGTTTCCATTCTTTTGGGTTGCTGGTATCATAAGTTGGTATAACCGCGCTTATGATGACGTAACCGGTGGTATCTTTCAGTGAGCCTGCTAATACCCATGATGTTTTGAACTCCATGGCCAAAGCGTTCGGATCGGGCAGGGTTACGTGGTTAAGCAGGGCATAGGCATAAATAGCATCACGGTCGGTAGCTGTTGTAGGGAATTGTTTGCTCATTAAGCCCGTGTTTTTTGAAAGGTTAAGGTACCAGGCATAAACATCGTTCACCATAGTAAGGTAATACACCAGCGAACCGCCCTGGCTCATCAGCACATCGCCGGTGGCCTGCCCTGCTTCGGACTGAACGACATTGCCGTTTTCATCCAGCAGAACAGTACGGTTACCCGCCATAAAGCGGTGTACTATTTGGTGATGATTATTTTTATGCTCAATAATAGCTTTAGGATGATCGATGGTTTTGCCCGCCGCATCCAAAAAGACAAAACTGTTGCCTTCGGCTTTTACCTGTGCTACTTCCACCACTTTATTTGCGGCATCTTTTACACGTGCTTTGGTTGCAGGGTTGGTGTCTTCTATCTCAAAAAAGTTGCCTTTTTTATCCTGTACCACCGGCAAGCGGCTGGCTCCCGATTTTGATATATGGCTGCTCATGTGTAAAAGTTTGCCCGGCGCATTGGGTATCAAAACGCGGTTCCCGGCCGAGTCTTCGGGCGAAACATTATAAAACTCCGGCGATTCGAGCACGGTTTTGCCTGCCAGAGGCGATGTTACCCAAAGGAACATCCGTTCCGACCATTTGTAGAAATCGCAGTTGGTGTTGTTTTTTGGGAACGTTACGCTATTGGCAGGTGTTACCAAACCGTTAGCGGTAACCTGGCCGCTTTTAAACCAGGTTTTAAAGGTATCGGCACTTAGGGTGCATGATGCCAGCACGTTTTGCGGCAATGAACTTGTTACAGAAGGCTGGCGCGAACTGCATTTCCATAAAACAAAGCTCAGGATGATCATTGCCGCAGCAATTGTTGTTGATCTTTTCATAAATGGTTATTTGATAAGGTTTAGCTGATAGATGTTTTTTATCAAAGCTAAGTTACTCATAACAACCAGTTTATCATTAAGTATAACTACGTATTTAATATAGTGGACATACGTATTTATTGATCAGGTAAAGCATCATTGTTTCGCTATGGCGTTACTCCTTCCATCCCCGCAGCAGGGTGTAACTATGGATATTGGTTGTATGCGATAAACAAGCATTCATTTGTCATTTGCCGAAATTTGACAGTTAAATGTTCTTATGAAAAATCAATTAGTGACACTTTTGCGCCACTATGGAACAGAAGCACACGGGTATGGCCACGGCCATCACATTTGCGTTAATTCCCCTATCAGGTTTTGCTACCGATATTTATTTACCCTCGCTGCCGGCAATGGCTGCCAATTTACATACCAGCGGTGTAAGCATACAGCTAACTTTAAGTTTGTTTCTGATAAGTTATGGCATATCGCAGCTGTTTATAGGTAGTTTTTTAGACAGCTATGGCCGTTATAAGGCCGGTTTGGTGGCTTTGCTCATTTTCGTGCTGGCGAGTTTGGTTATAGCTACCAGTACCAGCCTATATGTTATTTGCGCTATGCGCATAGTGCACGGCTTTGCCGTGGGGCTTATTATGGTAGGCAAACGCGCCTATTTTGTTGATGTGTTTACCGGCGAAAAACTGAAACATTACCTGAGCATGTTATCCATCATCTGGTCGGCGGGGCCAATTGTGGCGCCATTTTTTGGCGGGTACCTGCAAAAGGCTTTCGGCTGGCAATCTAACTTTTATTTCCTTGCGGGATTAGCTTTTGTTATTTTAATACTCGAGTATTTTTATGGTGGCGAAACACTGCGTGTACGTACCCCTTTTAAATTAAAAAAGGTGGTCGATCTGTATAAAACAATGC
>Ga0070659_100000118_pt1 | contig 59407 bp, 57 predicted proteins | sample KBSC23metaG_FD_64666 | JGI IMG/M metagenome (GOLD analysis project Ga0070659, IMG submission 64666) | Corn rhizosphere microbial communities from Kellogg Biological Station, Michigan, USA - KBS C2-3 metaG | ecosystem: Host-associated > Plants > Roots > Rhizosphere > Soil ... | reverse complement strand
GCGGCGCCGGTCTCGGCACGACTGCGACGGATCGCACCCACCACTACGCCGCGTCACCCGGTGAGCCGGTTCGTGCGCTGGCGTTGGTGAGCACGTTGATGCCGCACGTCTCCGGATCGCGCCATCACCTCTACAAGCTCGGCCTCGCCGTCGCCGGCACCGCGTCGCTCGTCGCCGCGGGCTTCGGCATCCTGCCGGTCGCGTTGGTGTGCGCGGCGATCGCGTTGCCCGGCGTGCTGTTGATGTATCTCTACGACCACGAGGTCTGGACCGACGACCCGCTGACGATCGTCGCCGCGTGCCTCGGGCTCGCCGGCGCGCTCGGCGTCGGCGTCGGCTTCCTGACCAACGCGTTCTCCGCGAGCGGAGCGCTGGCGCTGACGAACAACCTGCCGTCGACCGGACGGTTGCTCGTGCTCTGCGCAGTGCTGCCGCTGGTCACGCTGATCGCCGTACAGGTCGCGCCCGCGATCGTGACGTCGCGGCCGCGGTTCGCGCACGCGCTGGACGCGTTGACGTTCGCCGCGCTCGGCGGCGCGTCGTTCGCGCTGGCCGAGTCGATCGTGATCCAGCACGGCGCGTTCTCGTCGGCGACGGTGCACAACACCAGCAGTGCCCGCGACGCGTTCATCGCGTTGACGCTCGGCTTCGCGAAGCCGGTCATCTACGGCGCCGCCGCGGCCATCACCGTGATGCGGTTGCGCCGGCGCCCCGGTGCGTACCCGCTCGGGCTGCTCGAAGGCTTCCTGCTGATCGGCGTTTACGACTCGGCCGTCGCGACGCTGTCGATCTACGGTGACCGCGGCGTCGTGCTCACGTTCGTCATCGCCGTCGTGGCCGCGGCGGTCGGGCTGATCCGCATTCGCGACGAGGCGCACGCCGCGCTGCTCGACGAGGCGACGCAGGCGACGGTCACGCCGGCCGGGCACTACGGCGGCAACTGCGCCGAGTGCGGTCTCCCGCTCGTGGCCGGTTCGGCGTTCTGCCTCGCCTGCGGCACCGCCGTCGCGGCGATGCCGAAGCCGCACCAGCAGCACATCGCGTCGTACGCGTCCACCTCTGCCTGAACCGACACACGCACCCGAGAACGGGAGTCATTTGCGATGCCTTCGACTGCCACTCCGCCGCCACCGCCGCCCGCCGTCAGCTACCCGCCGCCGCCTCCGCCGGCCGCGGTAGCCCCGCCGGCGGCGCCACCGCCCGGCGGGCCCGGCCACCTCAACGGCACGAAGATCGGTCTCATCGCCGGCGGCGGCGTCGCGGTGATCGGCGCGATCGTGGCGGTCATCGCGCTGGTCGGCCACCACAACCCGCCGAACCCGCCGCCGGCGCCGCCGGCCCCCACCCCGGTGAACTCGCCGGCCCAGCCGAGCCAGCCGACGACACCGCCGAGCCAGCCGCCGAGCTCGCCGGAACCGGGGTCGCCGACCCCTGAATCGTCGCAGCCGGCCGAGCCGACGTCCCAGTCCGGCGGCGGCACGGTCGACCTCGGCGGCGGCGCGACCCTCACGCCCGCCGACGGCTGGAAGGTGCTCGGCAGCGGCGACCGCCAGGTCGCGCTGCTCGCGCCCAACAGCGACGCCGAGTACTTCGCGATCGGCGGCAAGGCCAGCCAGCAGGACGCCGGGTCGCAGCTGGAGTACGACGCGCAGCAGTACGTCTCCAGCGACAGCGCCTTGTCGAACGTCAAGGTGGGCGACGCGTCGACGCAGGACGTCAGCGGCAGCGCCGGGTTCACCACCGTCGCGGTCATGCCGTTCCAGGCGACGCTGACGACCAACCAGGGCACGACCAACGTCGTCGGCCTCTTCTACGACCTCTACAACCCGCAGGGGTACAGCGTGCTCGTCGTGTACGACGCCACCAGCGAAGACGCGTACAAGACCCACGCCAAGGACTCCGACACGATGACGTCGTCGATCCTGGGCTGACGTGAGCGAGCACAGCGGCCCCGACGGGGAGGAGCCGCACGGCGAGGGTCTCGAACACGACGTCGAGCACGAGGTCGAGCACGAGGTCACGTCGCTGCGGCGGCTGTTCGCCGAGCGCCGGTTGTCGGTCGCGACGATGGACCGCCCGCTGCGGCTGGCCACGGCGGGCGCGATCGCGAGCCTGTTCGTCACGGTGCTGCTGCTCGCGCTCCGCGACGTGGGGTCGTCGAGCGTCTACCTCGGCCGGTCGAACGGCGCGGTCACGCAGATCGGCGAGCCGGTGTTCATCGCCGTACTCGTCCTGATCTCGATCGGGTTCGGTTACATGTACGCCGCGGTGTCGCTCACGACGTGGTGGATCGCGGCGCCGGCCGCGCTGGTGATGACGTTCGGGATCGGCGTCTACACCGGCGCGCTCGGCTCCCTCGTCGGCGGGCTCGACATCTTCGAGGTCGTGCCCGGATGGGTGCGGTGGACCGATCGCGCGATCCTCGTCGTCCTCGTGCTGCTGTGCGTCGGGGCGCGGCTCTTCGACCATTCGCGGCAGCGCGAGCCACGCACCCGGGTGCTGCTCGTCGTCGCGTTCGCGGCGCTGATCGGCACCTACCTCGTCGTGTTCCGGATCGGCATGCCGACCCTCGGCGACCTCAACCTGTACGGCGCGACGATCGACGCGATCCTGAGCACCCTCGCGTTCGCGATGTGGCCGTTCCTGCAGGTCGCCGCGGTCGACTTCGGCGAGTGGGGCCAGCTCACCGGCGAGCGGCTCACCCACGCGGTCGCCCGCGGCCGGCAGCAGGTGCTGTGGGTGACCGGTGTGGTCGCGACGCTGGCGATGGCGGCGTACGGCTACTACCGGTTGCAGGACGGGTACGGCGTCGTCAGCCGGTCGACGCTGTTCGCCGCGCTGCGCGGCGTCACGATGCTCGGCCTCGCGGTGCTCGTCCTCGTCGGGCTGTTCTACGGGCTGCGCATCGCCCGCCGGCCGTGGAAGGCGGGCATCAGCTTCGCCGCGCTGATCGGCGCCACGGCCATCGCGGGTCTGGTGCTGCCCCAGGTCGTCGCGTCGATCACCGGTGCGTTCAACGACATCAAGCCGGCCGAGCTCGCCACCGAGGAGGGCGAGTACGCGCCCGGCGCGGACGTCGTGACGCAGCAGGCGTCGGAGGGCCCGACCGCGTTCAGCGTCCAGATCCCGCGCGGCTGGGTCGTGACCAACAACGGCAAGCTCGTGCAGGCGAGCAGCTACGACGGCAAGGGCGGCTACGAACGAGTCGCCGCCGCGGTGTTCCCGGTCGCCGACCTCGCGCTCGTCGAGCAAGGATTCGGCGTCACTCCCGGCGAGGAGATGACGTTCGACGACTGGAAGGGCGCGCGGTTCACCGGCAAGGACGAGGTCGAGGGCTACGTCTGGATCCGCCCGGTCACCAACGCCGACGGGTCCGGCACGTACGTCGTCTACGAAGCGGTGCACGGCTCGTTCGAGCTCGAACCCGCGACACCGCTGTTCAAGGCGGTGCTGTCGTCGTTCCGCGGCGACGGTGCGGCGCCGGCACCGCTGCCGCCACCGGAGGAGGAATCCGAGACACCGGAAGGCCTGATCGACCACCGGCTCGCGCTCGACGTCGGGTTCGGCGTCGGTCTCGCGCTGGTCGCGCTGGTCGTCGGCCTCGCGGTGTGGCGGCGCTGGCGGCCGCAATGGGTCGCCGCCGGGCTCGTGCTCGGCATCGTGTCGCTGTTCACGCTGCTCTACGAGGGCGACGGGATCGGGCACTACCTGTTCGGCGAGCACTTCCACGTGCCGTACCTCTCCCGGGCCGGCGTGCTGTTCGGCGCCGGGATCCTCGGCCTCGCGACGGTGCTCGCCGTCCGCGCCCGGGAACGGCACGGCACCCGTCTGGGTCGGCTCGTCATCGCCGGCGTCATCGGCCTCGAAGGGGCGATCGCCGCGCTCGAGTTGATGATGTGGCTCTACGGAAAAGCGTTGAGCGCGTCGCGGATCAGCATCTGGGCGGCGATCATCCTGCTCGTCGCGGTGGTGTGGGACGTGACGATGTCCGGCGAGTCGATGACGAACCACGGAACGTCGCACCTGCCCCGCGCCACCCGCGTGCTCGGGTTCTTCGGCTACACGATCCTGCTCGCGGGGACCGTGTTGTTCTACACGTCGGAGAAGGTCATCTCGACCGGCAGCGCCGCCGAGCCGTTCATCGAGCCGGAGGACATCACCCGCAACGCGTTGTTCCGGATCGCGTTCCCGGTGCTGCTGCTGGCGTTCTTCATCCGGTTGGCCCGCGCCCAGGGCAGCCGCGCCACGGCGCCCGACACGCCGGCGCCGCCGACGCCGGCGGGGGTCGCCGCCGTACCCGATGCTTCTCCCGAGACCGCCGACTCCACGCTCGCCGAAGGAGCCCGATGAACCGCCTACTCACCGTCGCGGCCGTGTTGTCGTTGCCACTGACGTTGACCGCGTGCAACTCGTCGTCGACGCCGTCCGCGCTGAAGTCACCCTCGGCGAATCCCACGCCGGCGCCGACGCCGACCGTCACACCGGTCACCGGCGACGACAAGCAGCGCGCCGCGGCGATCCAGCTGACCGCATCCGATCTGCCGAGCGGCTGGCAGTCGCAGAAGATCACGACGACCGCGAAGGAACAGCAGGAGGAAGACGCGTTCTTCGACGGGTGCCTCGGCGTACCGACCATCGAGGACGTCGAGACCGCGAGCGACCACGTGGAGTTCGGCCGCTCGGACGGCTTCGCGTTCGCGGACAGCCTCATCAACGTGGCGAAGGACGAGTCGCTGGCGCAGCAGTACCAGGCGGCGCTGGCCGGCGCCAAGACGCCGGACTGCGTCGAATCCGATGCGAAGAAGTTCTTCAAGGCGCCGAAGGACACGACGATCAAGAGCATCGTCGCGAGCAAGCTCACCGTGCCCGAACCCGGGTTCGGCTACCGGGTCGTCGTCACGCTGCACCTGGAAGCGAAGGACCGGGACCTGTCGCTGACGATCGACACGTTCGGCGTCGTCGTCAAGCGGTTCATCGTCCAGGTGACGTTCGACGGCGTCATCCAGCCGATTCAGCAATCCCTGGAGGATTCGGTGACGGCGAAGGTCTTTGCCCGGGCGATCGCGAACGCGGCATGAGCCGGGCTCGACGCGGCATCGCGGCTCTCGGCGCGGTCGTCGCCGCCATGGGCGCCGCCGCGTGCGGGGCCGGTTCGCACTCCGCGGCACGATCGTCCGGCGCGAGCTCGGTGACCCAGCTGACGTGGGCGTCGGTGCTGCACCACTCCACCGATCTGGGACCGAGCCGCGCGAAGACCGTGAGCATGCTCGTCGCGCTGCGCCCGGGCGGGGCGTCGGCGTTCCGGTCGTGGTCGCTCGGCCACGGCCTGCGGGTGTCCGGCGTCTCGGACTACGCCGCGACGCTGACCGGCACGCCGGCCGCGCTGGACGCCGCGCTGAAGGTCGCGATCCGGGACTGGCGCACACCCGGCGGGGTGCAGTTCCTCGCCGCCCGCACCGACGCGTCCGTGCCGCGCGAGCTGGCCGGTGCGGTGAGCGGCTTCGGCCGGATCAGCACGCTGCACGAGACCAACTCGCTGCTCGCCGCACCCAGGGGAGTCCCGCCGAAAGGGCTGACGCCCAGCGACGTCATCCGCGCGTACAACGCGTTGCCGCTGACGCAGGCCGGCGATTTCGGAGCCGGCCAGACGGTCGTCATCTTCGAGTTCAACGACGGGTTCAACCAGCAGAGCCTCGACACGTTCGACCGGATGTTCAACCTGCCGGCGCTCACCGTCACGGTCAACGGCAAGAACAAGTCGAACGACGGCGTCGAGACCGACATGGACATCGAGACCGTGCACATGCTCGCGCCCGCCGCGCGCATCGTCTACGAGGACGTCTACGACTACATCACCAGCGACAACGACACGTTCGCGCAGGTGTTCCACCGGGCGTTCCAGGACATGGACAAGAAGTACCCGGGTGCGATCTGGAGCGCGTCGCTCGGCTTCTGCGAGTTCATGTACTTCGAGCCGGCCGACCTGCAGGTGCTCGACGCCGACGTCGCGGCCGCCGAGGCGCGCGGTACGACGTTCTTCGCGTCGAGCGGCGACACCGGTGGGCTGGACTGCACGCCGCCGAAGTCGGTCGGTGAGTTCCCCGGCGAGCAGGGCAAGGGCGTGCTGTACCCGTCGGTGCTCGCGCACTCGACCGGTACCGGCGGTACGACGCTGTCGGTCACCGCGAGCAGCGACTATGCCAACGAAGCGGTGTGGACGTCGGCGGTCCTGTCGCAGGGCACCGGCGGCGGCGTGTCGACGATCATCCCGCGGCCGAGCTGGCAGACCGGTCCGGGTGTCGACGGTCAGGGCGTCGGGTCGCAGTACCGCATCGTTCCCGACATCGCCGCCGACGCCGACCCGGCGTCGGGCACGATCGTCATCTCGGCCGGTGCGAGCTCGCACGGCGATCCGACGGCGGCGACGTCGGGCGGCGGCACGTCGCTGGCCGCGCCGATGTGGGCCGGCTTCACCGCGCTGATGAACACCTACCTGTTGCAGCACGGCGGCAAGGCGGTGGGGTTCCTCAACCCGACCTTGTATTACCTCGCCGCGCATCCGCCGCCGTTCCCGCCGTTCCACGACGTGACGCTCGGCAACAACGACTTCTACGTCGCGGCGCCGGGCTATGACCCGGTGACCGGGCTCGGCTCACCCAACGTCGCCTACCTCACCCAGGCGATCCTCGCGTACCAGAAGGGCCAGAAGTCATGAGCGGCGACGTCTCGGCCGGAACGCAGCTCGCGACCATGACGTGCCCGGTGTGCGGCAACGTCGTACCGGTCGGCGCTTACTGCGCGGCCTGCGGCACGCATCTGTCGCACGACGCCGACACTCCGTCGGTGCGGCGCGCGCACTCGTACGTCGCCGCGCCCGGCGAGTCGGTGCTGCACCTGTCGGTCGTGTCGTCGTTGTTCCCGCACCTGTCGCACCGGGCCCGCGGGCCGTTCCGGGTCGGCCTCGTCGCCGTGGTCGCCGCGCTGCTCGTGCTCGCCGCGTTGCGATTGCAGGCGCCGGCGATCGCGGTGTCCGCGCTCGGGATCCCGTTGCTGTTCCAGCTCTACATCTACGAAGCCAACCTGTACGACGAAGAGCCGTTGTTCGCGACGCTGGTGACGATCGGGCTCGGCGCCGTGCTCGGTGTCGGCTGGTCGCTGCTGACCGCCCACTACGTCACCAGCGCGAGCCGGTTGACGCTCGTCGGGGGCAGCAAGTCGACGAGCCATGTCGTGCTCGCGACGCTGGTGCCGGCCGGCTCGCAACTGCTCATGGTGGTGCCGGTGGCGCTGATGTGGTTGCTGCGCCGCAATCGCTACCGCGAGTCGATGGACGGATTCGTGTTCGGTTCGGCGGGTGCGCTCGGCTTCGTCGCGGCGGCGGTCATCACCGATCTGGCACCGGAGCTGAAGGCCGGCGTGCGGCCGCACGGCCATACCGCCGACCTCTTCGTGCAGACGGCGGTGCACGGCATCGCGTTGCCGCTCGTCGCCGCCTGCGCGACCGGGCTGATCGGCGCCGCGTTGTGGCTGCGCCGCGACGGCGCCGGCAGCAACCCGCCGGGCCGGGTGTTCACGTTGTGGCCGGTAGCGCTGGCGGTCGCGCTCGCCGTCCAGGTCGGGCTCGGCTACACCGACGTCTCGACCCCGGGCAACGCCGTCGTCGTCGTCGCGCACCTCGCCGCCGCGGCCGCGTACATTCTCGCGCTGCGTGTCGGTTTGCACCACGTGCTGCTGCACGAGGCGCACGACGTACGCATCGGCCCGCCGCGGGTGTGCCACCACTGTCACCACGTCGTACCGGAAGCGCCGTTCTGCCCGCACTGCGGTGCCGCGGAGGTCGCCGTGAGCCGGTCGTCGCGACGCCAGCTGTCCCTGCAACCTGCCGCGGAGGAGACGTCATGAGCCGCGCCGCCGCGCCGCCGCCACCACCCCCGGCAGCCCCGCCGCCACCGCCGCCGCCACCGGCCGCCGTGACGATGCCGTATCCGGTCGTGCCGACGACCGCGGTGCCGCGACGGCTCGGCCACCACAAGATGCTCTACCTGCTCGCCGCCGGTCTCGGCGCGGTCGGCGTGCTGCTCGGCGCGGTCGCGATCATCGTCAAGCCGGGCCCGGGCGACTGCGGGCTGACCTGCTACCGGCCGCCCACGGGCCCGCCGGTGCAGGCCGGGCACCCGTACACGTCGTCGCAGTACGGCTTCTCGGTCACGTGGTTCGACCAGCCCGGCGAGCACATCAAGCCGGCCGCCGAGGCGGACCGGCTGACCCTCGACTACGGCGACGACGGGCTCATCCAGTTCCGGGGCGCCGCGCAGAACGGCCAGACACCGCAACAGGTGGTCGAGAGCTGGGTCGCCAGCCATCTCCCCGATGCGCAGCAGTCCTACGTCGTACCGAACGCCTCGATCGGCTACCAGATCGGCTACGGCGCGGCCTACGACGTCGCTCCGCAAGGTGGCTCGGGCAGCGGCAACCCGACCCGGGTGATCGTGTTCGCGTCGGTGAAGGGCAACGTCGCGGTGCTCGCGATCGTCCTCGGCGGCTACCGGAAGTACAGCTTCGAGGACGGCGGTCTCAACGACGGGCACGCCAGCCCGGCCGACTCGCTGATCGCGATGTTCGCCGACCCCGACGTCAACACCGTGCTCTGGAAGGGCGACCCGGCGCGCTAGCGGGCGGCGCCGACGTCGACGGTCGCGGAGCCGTTGCCGACGACGTTCCAGCCGAGAGTCAGCGGCTGGCCGACCTGATCGGCCGGTGGCAGGAAGCACGCGTGCTGCTGCGTCTCCGATCCGCTCGGCGGCAGTAGCGGCACGTTGCCGTGCAGGCAGCCGACCTGCTGCCCGGACGCGTCGACGAACGCCGCGTAGCTCGAGTAGAGCGCGGCGCCGCCCTGCGGAGTCAGCTTCAGGTTCGCGTCGCTCACCGAGACCGGCCAGGCCGAGCCGTTGTCGACGCTGAACACGACGTCGACGCCGTGCACGCTCGGGTCGTCGGCTTTGGTCACGAGGCGCACCGCGTCGATCCGCAGCTCGACGCCGCCGAGGACGCTGCACGGCTGCGGCGAGCAGCCGTTCGTGGCCGGCGCCGAGAAGGCCGGTACCGGGGGCAACGCCTGGCCGGGCAACGCGGCGGACCAGCCGTCCCGCGGCGTCGCGCAGTAGGGCTCGGCGAACTGCAGGTGCCCGGTCGCGGCCCGCCCGCTGAGGTTGCCGTCGACGGTCAGCGTCGCCTGCGCGCCGTTCACGTCGAACCGGTAGGCGTCGGCGAACCTCCCGTCGGCGCCGACGGTGACCCGATCGGGGTCGGTGAACGTCTGCAACTGGTACGACGAACCGCCGCTGCTCGCGCACGACACGGCATACGTCCCGTGCAGGCCGGTGACGGTACGGCCGTCGACGTCGAAGACGATCCGCTGGATGTTCTGCCCGTGCCCGGAGTACTCGCCGGTGAACGTGCCGCTGGACGACGCCGAGACGGTCGACGACGACGAGCAGCCGCACATCGCGGCGAGACCGGCAGCGGCGAGCAGCAAACGTCCCCCGTGGCTCATGACCGAAACGGTAGACGCTCTCCGGGGTCGCGGTCAGTCAGACCGGGATCGCCCGGCGGCGCGCCGGTGCGGACGGGGACGAGGACGAGGCCGACGACGTCGGCAGCATCATCATCGCGATCGTGAGCGCGGCCACCAGCCCGCCGAGGTACATCGGCTTGCTGAACGCGGCGAGCGCGCTGCCGAAGCCGGGGACGTCGTAGCGCACCCGCCCGACGATGTCGGCCGTCTTCGGGTGCCACTCGTCAGGGCGGTCCTTGTTGTCGCCCTTCGTGACGTAGCCCGCGGTGCCGTTGCCGCCGATCAGCCGGTGGATGACCATCGCGCCGGCGCCGAACTCGCCCTTCGGGATCCGGTAAGCGACGGGGTCGCCGATCCGGTACGACGACTGCCGGCGCACGACGGCCAGGTCGCCGAGGTGGAACGTCGGATCCATGGAGTGCCCGTCGACGCGGACGTAGGCGACTTCGCCGCCGAGCGACTGCGGCCAGAGCATCGCGAGCAGGCCGATCGCCGCGACGAGCAGTGCCCAGCCGGCGGACCGCAATCCCTGTCGCACCACGATGTCTCCCTAGAACTGAACGGTCGCGGACGACTGGGCGAGATTGGTGCCGCACGCGCGGCCGCTGCGGTCTTTGACCGTCGCGACCGGGGTCCAGACCGCGGCGGTGCCGGAGCTGACCGTGCCGGCCGTCCCGTTCACCTGCCCGTTCAACGTGACCGTCAACGTCGTGGACGACGTGCCGACGGAGAGCACGTTGGTCGTTGTCGGGAAGTCGATCGACGTCGTGCTCGTGTCGTAGCCGGTCGAGCCGAGATCGACGGTGCCGATGTGCAAGCCACCCACACAGGTCGACGAGGACCCGGTGACCTGCAACTTGTCGTGGGCGCCGCTGGTCCCGTTGACGACCGACCACTGCAGCGTCAGCGACTGAGACGACGACGAGTTCGACCACCCGCTGCACAGCGTCGTCTCGTCGATCTGCTGCGACCACGCGAACGTGATCGAGTCACCGCTCTGCACCTTGCCGGCGGTGCCGTTGGTCTTGTTGGTGAGCTGCAGCCAGACGGGATACATCGCGGGCGTCGACGCGGCGCCGGCGCCGAGATGCGCCGTCGACAGCGCGAGCCCGGCGCCCCACGCCGTACCGGTCGTCGCCAGGACGGCGGCGGTTGCCACGGCGACCGCGCGGATCACGGCCCGACCACCGACAGCTGCGCGCCGGTGACCGACGTCGCCGTCGCCGACCCGGTCAACGAGCTCAGCGTGAGTGTCGTGCCGGAGAGGGTGACCGGACCCGCCGTCGCCAGGGACGTGTTGCCGGTGCCCACGAGGGTGAGCGACAGCGCCCCGCCCGCGCAGGCCGCCGGGATCGACGTGAGGACGACGCCGGTCACGACGTTGTTCGTGACCGTCCACGCGACACCCACTCCCGACAGCGTTCCGCACGAGCTGACCGCGGCGTACGCCCCGCTGACCTGCTGCGGGCTCGGCGCGACGGCGGTCGCCGCCGCGCTGCCGGGCCACGCGATGACCGCGAGGGTGAGCCCGGCGAGCGCGGCGAGCGCAGGACCGTCGTGCACGACCGATCAGCCCGTGATGACGACCGAGACGCCGGTCACGTTGGCCGCGCTGATGTTGCTCGCGCTGAAGTCGGGGCTGGCGTTGCCGGAGGCGTCGAGGGTGCCGGTGACTTCGGCGAGCGAGGCGTTGGCCGCGCCGGTGAGCGTCACCTTGTAGGCGAACCCGTTGCAGGCGGCCGCCGTCGTCACCGGAGCGGTAGCGACCTTGTAGCCCGGCAGCGTGGCCGAGTACGCGGTCGTGTACGTCACGGAGGCGCCGGAGTTGCAGCTCGACACGGTGGCGTTGCCCGAACCGAGCGTCTTCCCGTTGACCGACAGCGTGGCCGCGAACGCGGTGACCGCGCCGAAGACCACAACGCCGGCGACAGCCGGGACGACGAGGCGCGCGAGGTAACGACCGCGCCGATTACGAGGACTTACGGCATGTGAACCCATGTTGCGGATTTCGGGGAGTTACGGGCAAAAGCACACCCCTCGCCGGTGTCATATCGACCCATTCCTTTTGACTAGTTCCGCCCCGGTTCGGGCGGCAGGAATTGTCCTGTTGGTGGCGAACTAGCTACCGCTGAGCATCTTTTTTCCGAGGGGACTCCATGCGTCGTCGTATCCACGTTCGGGCAGCGATCGCAACGGCCGTTGCCGCGGCCTCCGTCGTGCCGGTCTCGCTGGCGCTCTCACCCGCCGGCGCGGCGAGCTCGGCCGGTCGGGTGACGTTCGCGACGCCGGTCGTCGTCAACGAGTTCACCCCCGGTTACGAACCGGACCTCGCGATCGACCGGAGCCACGGCGCCTACAAGGGCTCGGCCTACGTGTCGATGCCGGAAGGCTTCACGACGACGGAGTCCTACATCTGGCGGTCCGACGACCACTACCGGACGTTCCACCCGATCGAGGGGACGATCGTCAACAAGACGGCGACCTGTGCCGGTGGCGGCGACACCGAGCTCGAGGTCGACCCGGTCAACGGCGAGGTCTACTTCGCCGACCTGCAGGGCCTGACCAACTTCTCCAACTCCGCGTCCACCGACGGCGGGCACACCTGGGTGACCAACTGTGCCGCGGTCAACGGCGTCGGCGTCGACCGGCAGTGGGAGGCGGTCGACTCCAACGGCGGCACCGCCGCGGTCGGGGCCGGCCCCAACGACGGGCGCCTCTACTTCGACTACGACAACATCGAGCGCAACGGCGCCGGCGGCGCCGGCGGCAACCAGCTGGTCATGAACGAGTCGGTCGACGGCGTCCACTTCGGCGCCGCCTGCACCGGTGCCGACGTGCCGGTGTCGACGCCGGCCGGCAGCGCGGTCAGCGTCTGCCCGGAGCCGCCGGCGATCATCAGCCCCAACGAGACGATCCCGGGCAACGTCCTCGTCGACAACATCCGCGGCAGCCGCTACCAGCACCGCGTCTACGCCATCCACACCGGCGACAACGACAAGTCCGTCGTCATGAGCTACTGCAGCGGCAAGCCGGGTGACAAGACCGCGGCGCAGGTCGCGGCGAGCTGCACCGACCCGACCGCGGCGGTCAACAAGGTCAACCCCTACTGGCATGACTCGTATGTCCGGCCCAAGGGCAACTACATCACCGGGCAGCTGTTCGCGTCGGCCGCGATGGACACCGCCGGCAACCTCTACGCGACCTGGTCGGAGTACCCGGGCGGCGGCGCGCCGATCGGTCCCGGCACCATCAAGGTCGCGACCTCGACCGACGGCGGCGCGCACTGGCGGACCGCGCTCACCGTGTCGCCGCGCAACCAGGTCAACACCGTGATGCCGTGGATCGTCGCCGGTGACAAGGGTCGCGTCGGCGTCGCGTGGTACGGCTCGACGACGCACGAGAAGACCTGGGGTCCCGACCCCGCGGACCACTCCGAGTGGAGCCTCTACTACGCGTCGAGCACCAACGCGCTCGCGAGCCACCCGTCGTACACGACGTCGATGGTCACCGAGCCGGGGCACTACATCAAGTACGGCGACATCTCGACCGGCGGCTTCGGCGGCAGCCAGGACCGCAGCCTCGGCGACTTCTTCGAGGTGCAGGCCGGCCCCGAGGGCCAGGCCGTCATCGTCTACGTCGACGAGACGTCCAACGACCGCGAGGCGGACACCTGTGGCGGTTGCGGCCAGACCCCGCCGCAAGCGGCCGGCCCGATCATGCTCGCGGTGCAGAACGGCGGGCCGGGGCTCTACGTCAACAAGAAGGTGCCGGCGATCCCCAACACGCCGGGCTCGGTCAGCTACCCGAGCTCGCCGGCGTTCCTGTCCGCCAACGGTCAGGACGTCGCCGCGCCTCCCGCGCTCAAGGTCACTGGCGCGGTCGTCCGGAAGAAGGACGCATCGCACCTGTTGGTGACGTTGCAGACGGCCGACCCCAATCTCGGTCAGGATCTTCGGACGATCCCGCCGCTCGGCGGCCCGGTGAACAACTGGATCGTGCGTTGGGCCGCGCCGAACTACAAGGGCCCTGGCGACGGCAACATCTTCTTCGTCGGCATGGAATCCGACGCCGGCGCTGCGCCGAAGTGCTTCGCCGGCTCGACCCAACACATCGACAACCCGCCGTACGCGCTGGAGTTCGTCTACCAGCCGCAGGTGAACCTCTCCTGCGCGCTGCAGGGCCGGCAGGTCACCTGGGAGGTGCCGCTATCGGTGATCGGCAGTCCTAAGAAGGGCGACGGGCTGTTCTCGATCACCGGGTTCACCGACACCCAGCAGTCGCCGGCGGCGCCGCTGAACACGACCGTGCCCAACCAGGGCATGGAGGTGGGCAACACCAACCTGCCCAACCAGATCAGCTCGACCCCCGCGTTCGACTACTGGCTCAAGTAGCCGCCGCAGTCAATTGCGTAATAGCGGACTTCTATGGGGGCTATTACGCAATTGACTGGTAGATCGCGAGGGTCTGGTCGGCGATGGCCGACCAGCTGAAGTCGCGTTCCGCTCGCGCCCTGCCGGCCGCGCCCAGTGCGCGGGCGCGGTCCGGATCGTCCAGGACCGACTCGATTGCGGCGGCCAGCCCGGCCTCGTAGCCGCTCGCGTCGCCGGCGTCGTACGGCACCAGCACGCCGGTCTCGCCGCCGGCGACGACCTCGGGGATGCCGCCGACGCTGCTCGCGACGACCGGGATCGCGCAGGCCATCGCTTCGAGGTTCACGATGCCGAGCGGCTCGTAGACCGACGGGCAGACGAACACCGTCGACGACGACAGCAACCGGACCAAATCGTTGCGCGGCAACGGATCCCGCAGCCATATGACGTCGGCGCCGCTGGCGACGAGCGCGGCCACCTCGGCCTCCACCTCGGCGGCGATCCGCGGCGTGTCCGGTGCGCTGGCGCACAAGACGAGCTGCGCGGATCGCCGTACGTCGCGCATCGCGCGAAGCAGGTGCGGTAGCCCTTTCTGCCGCGTGATCCGGCCGACGTAGGTGACGACCGGCCGCGCGGCGTCGAGGCCGAGTGCGGCCAGCAAACCAGGATCCGGAGACGGCGTGAACAGCGCCGTGTCGATGCCGTTGTGCACGACGTGCACCCGTGCCGGATCGACGAGCGGGTACGCCGCCAGCACGTCCGCCCGCATCCCGGACGACACCGCGATGACCGCGTCCGCCGCCTCGATCGCGGTCCGCTCCGCCCACGACGAGACGCGGTAGCCGCCGCCCAGTTGCTCGGCCTTCCACGGGCGCAGTGGTTCGAGCGAGTGCGACGTCATGACGTGCGGCTTGCCGTGCAGCAACTTGGCCAGGTGGCCGGCCAGATTGGCGTACCACGTGTGCGAGTGCAGCACGTCTCTGTCGGCCACCGCGGCCGCCATCGAAAGGTCGGTGCTCAGCACCTGCAGCGCCGCGTTCGCGTCCGCGAGCCGGTCCCACGTGCCGTGCGCCGCGAACGTCTCGACCCGCAGGTCGACCAGCCGGTCGAGCTCGCGGGCGAGGAACTCGACGTGCACGCCGGCCCCGCCGTAGACATCCGGCGGCCATTCCCGCGTCAACAGCCCGACCCGCACCTGCGAGACACTAGGCGACATGGCGCAACGGGGCGTGCTCGGCATGGTGCTCGCCGGCGGCGAGGGCAAACGGCTCTGGCCGCTGACGGCGGACCGGGCGAAGCCCGCCGTCCCGTTCGGCGGCATCTACCGGCTCGTCGACTTCGTGCTGTCCAACCTGGTCAACGCCGACTACCTGCGGATCGTCGTGCTGACGCAGTACAAGTCGCACTCGCTCGACCGGCACATCTCGCTGACCTGGCGGATGTCGTCGCTGCTCGGCAACTACGTCACGCCGGTGCCGGCCCAGCAGCGTCTCGGTCCGCAGTGGTACCAGGGCTCCGCCGACGCGATCTACCAGTCGCTTAACCTCGTCTACGACGAGCAGCCCGAGTACGTCGTCGTGTTCGGCGCCGACCACGTCTACCGGATGGACCCGCGGCAGATGGTGCGGCAACACATCGAGTCCGGGGCCGGCGTGACGGTCGCCGGTATCCGGGTGCCGCGCACCCAGGCGTCGGCGTTCGGTGTCATCCAGACCAGCGACGGGCGCCGCATCGACGCTTTCCTGGAGAAGCCGGCCGACCCGCCCGGGCTCCCCGACGATCCCGACTGCACGTACGCCTCGATGGGCAACTACGTCTTCACCACCGAGGTGCTGCTCGACGCCGTCCGCAAGGATGCGTACGACGAAGGGTCGGTGCACGACATGGGCGGCAACGTCATCCCGACCTTGGTGGAGCAGGGCGCGGCGCAGGTCTACGACTTCGCCGACAACCAGGTGCCGGGCACGACCGATCGCGACGCGGGGTACTGGCGCGACGTCGGGACGCTCGACAGCTACTACGACGCGCAGATGGATCTCGTGTCGGTGTTGCCGGTGTTCAACCTCTACAACCGGCAGTGGCCAATCCTCACGCACACGCCGCCGTTGCCGCCGGCGAAGTTCGTGCACGACGAGCCGGGGCGCACCGGGCATGCCATCGACTCGCTGGTGTCACCGGGCTGCATCGTCTCCGGCGGCGAGGTCCGCGAGTCGGTGCTGTCGCCCGGCGCGCACGTGCACAGCCGGGCGGTCGTCGAAGGTGCGGTGCTGATGCACGGCGTCGACGTCGGCCGCGGCGCGCACGTGCGCCGGGCGATCGTCGACAAGGGCGTCATCATCCCGCCGGGCGTGCGCATCGGCGTCGACCACGAGGAGGACCGCGCCCGCGGCTTCCATGTCAGCGACGGGGGAGTGGTCGTGATCGGCAAGGGCCAGCCGGTCCGCGACTGACTCACGCAATCGCGCGCTCGTTCGCCTCTAGGCGAACCAGCGCGCGATTGCTCGACGTACGGGTCAGCGGACGACGACGGCGGCGAGCAGGCCGTCGCCCGCGCCGAGCAGCACCGGCACCAGCCGGTCGTCGTCGCGCACCGTCCGCAGCAGCTCGCGCACCGCGACCGTCTCCGGGTCGCGGGCCGACGGATCCGGTACCCGGTCGTGCCACAGCGCGTTGTCGAACGCGACGATGCCGCCGGGCCGGAGCAGCCGCAGCGCCGCGGCGAGGTAGTCGGGGTACTCGCCCTTCGCGGCATCGCCGAAGACGAGGTCGTAGGCGCCGTCGGTGAGCCGCGGCAGTACGTCGAGCGCGCGGCCGGTGATGAGCCGGGTGCGATTCGGTGCGACGGCGGCCTCGGCGAACGCTTCCTTCGCGGCGCGCTGGTGCTCGGCCTCGACGTCGATCGTGGTGAGCACGCCGTCGGGTGTCATGCCGCGCAACAGCCAGAGGCCCGAGACGCCGGCACCGGTGCCGATCTCGACGACGGATCGCGCGGAGACGGACGCCGCGAGGAACCGCAACATCGCGCCGCCGCCGGGACCGATCGGTACGGCGCCGAGCTCGGCACCGCGCCGCCGTGCCGCCACCAGGATCTCGTCCTCGGGCAGCCACGCCTCGAGAAACGCCTGCCGTCGTACGGCGATCGTGCCCTCGTCGGATGCGCTGATGCCGGCCTCCTCGATGTCCGTGCGTGCGCGGTCAGCCTACGGCCCTGTCTGATGTGCGATCAGACAGGAGACAATGATCGAGTGACGTGGCCCTCCGAGCAGCCGGCCCTGACCTGGCCGGTGCTGGCGCTGACCGCCGGCATCGCGGCGGTGTTCGCCGGGACGGTGGGCGGGCTCGTCGTACACGCCGCCGACGACCAGGCAACCGGGCCTAAGACCGTCACCCTCGGCGGACCGCCGGCCGGGGCGCCGGTCGTCGCGCGCACGCCCGGCTCGGTCGCGGCGGTCGCGGCGAAGATCCTGCCGAGCGTCGTGTCGCTGGAGGTGCGCACCGGCAACGGCGGCGACACCGGCACCGGCATCGTCATCAGCAAGGACGGTTACATCCTCACCAACAACCACGTCGTCGCGGCGGCCGCGAACGGCGGCCGGCTGACGGTGGTGTTTCCGGACAAGACGTCGGCGAAGGGCACGATCGTCGGGCATCCGGATCCGGTCAGCGACCTCGCGGTCGTCCGGGTGACCAACGTCAAGGGGCTGCGGCCGGCCACCCTCGGATCCTCGGCGAGCCTCAGCGTCGGCGATCCGGTGATTGCGGTCGGCTCGCCGCTCGGTCTCGCGGGGACGGTGACGACCGGCATCGTCAGCGCGCTCGACCGGCCGGTCGCCGCGAGTGACTCGGGCAGCGGCAACGCCGACAACATCATCGACGCGATCCAGACCGACGCGGCGATCAACCCCGGCAACTCCGGCGGGCCGCTGGTCGACCTGTCCGGCGCCGTGGTCGGCGTCAACTCGGCGATCGCGACGTTGTCCGGCGACGCCGCCGGCGGGCAAGGCGGCAGCATCGGCCTCGGTTTCGCGATCCCGATCGACCAGGCGAAGCGGATCGCGACCGAGATCCTCAAGCAGGGCTACGCCACGCACGCCATCATCGGCGTGCACCTCGACACCTCGTTCACCGGCGACGGCGCGAAGATCGCGGACCCCGGGGGTACGGCGGTGACGCCGGGCGGTCCGGCCGCGCGGGCCGGCTTGCGGGCCGGTGACGTCGTCGTGGCCGCGGACGGCGAGCGGATCACCGCACCCGAAGAGCTGATCGTCGCGATCCGCAAGCACGCACCTGGTGACCGGATGACCCTCACCTATCTGCGCGGCGGCCACCGGCACACGACCACCGTCGTGCTCGGCTCGGCGCGGAGCGACTGATGTTCAGCCACGTCGGCTGGTCGGAGCTGCTCGTGCTCGCCGTCGTCGGGCTGGTCGTCTTCGGGCCGGACCGGCTGCCGAAGGCGATCGCCGACGGGGTGCGCGCCGTACGCCAGCTGCGGACCCTTGCCCGCGGTGCCGCCGCGGATCTGAAGGCGGAGCTGGGTCCGGAGATGGCCGACCTCGACCTCGCGTCGTTGCACCCGCGCCGGATCGTCGCGTCCGTCTTCGACGACGACGATGCCGCGAAGCCGGTCAGCCGGGCGCAGGCGATGGCGCCGGCCGCGGCGCCGGGTCAGACGCCGTACGACGCCGACGCGACCTGACTCTCAACTCTAAGGAACGGGCGCGCATGCCGGCGCGGATCACGCCGTACCTCCCACGACACCGCATCGTTGTTTCACTAACCTGCTCTTTTCGCTTTCGCTGGGGGTGCACTGGTGCGACGCTTCCGACACGGCGTGGTCCTGCTGGCCTCGGCTGCGATGGTGGCGACGGCGCAGACCCAGGCCGGCGCAGGTGTCGATGCGCAGACGTCGTCGGTGTGGACCGGGTTCGTCGCGAACCTGCCGCCCGCCCCGTCCATCGTCTCGATAGAAGGCTCCTTCACCGTGCCGGCGTTGAGTTGCCCGCGCTTCGGCACGAGCGCCGTGTCGATCTGGGTCGGCGTCGGTGTGGCGGACCCGACGTCGAGCTCACCGCGGGTAGGAGTGACCGGAACCTGCCAGGCAGGCGTGCCGAGCTACACCGCGTGGACGCAATGGGTAGATCCCACGCGACCGACCCGACGCGACCCCATCCCGTACTTCACTCCCGAGGCCGGCGCCACGATGCATCTAAACATCGACGCCATGCCCTTCGGTCACGTCCTCACAGAGCCGGTTCTAGTGCTCCCGTCGGGGTACCGCGAAGAGAGCTACATCAACATGTTCCCGGCTGACGTCGACACGCCGCCCATCAAGGGTGCCTCCGTCGGTTGTGTCGTCGAACGGCCTCGAGATGCGAGCGGACCACTTCCGCTCGCGAACTTCGGAACGATCAGCTGGGCGATGTGCTCGTCCTGGGCGCAATATCCGACGACGACCGAGCTCTTCGGTCTATCCAGCGGCCGTGAGTACGACCAGTACGGCAACCTCGAGCCCGGCGCCGGGTTCGTCTCGGACGACGTGACGATGAAGACTAGCGATGGCAAGACGCTCGCGACTTCCGCGTTCAGCCGAGATGCGTTCTACGACCCCGTCGACGGCGGCGACACTCCTGAGCGGGGTGGCAGTTTCGTCGTGACATGGAAAGCAAGCGACTCGTTGCTCGAGCGCACGCAGCGTCTGTGCAGGGCTCAATTACCGGTGGGCGGGGACACGGTCTGCGCAATCCCTGGCCAGCCGGCCGTCGGAGGATCCATTCAGCACGCCATTCGGCCCTCGGGCTGAGCGGACGTCGCGTCCACGCTGGGCCCCGATGGACCGGCGTTAGCTCACCGGGGTCAGCGTCAGCGGGCGGCCGACGAGCGATCGGGTCCGTCCGGACAGCTCCGACGCGATGTCGCGCAACGCCACCGCCGCCGGCGACGACGGATCGGCGATGACGATCGGTACGCCGGCATCGCCGCCCTGCCGCAGCCGCGGGTCGATCGGCACCGAGCCGAGCAGCGGCACCGGCGCGCCGACGAGTTGCGTCAGCGAGTCGGCGACGGCCTGACCGCCGCCGGACCCGAACACGTCGACCATCTCGCCGCAGTGCGGGCAGGGCAGGCCGGCCATGTTCTCGATCACGCCGGCCACCCGCAGCCGGGTCTGCAACGCGACCGCGCCGGCCCGTTCCGCGACCTCTCGCGCGGCCAGTTGCGGCGTCGTGACGACGACGACCTCGGCACTCGGCAGCAATGCCGCGGTGCTGATCGCCATGTCACCGGTGCCCGGCGGCAGGTCGAGCAGCAGCACGTCGAGGTCGCCGAAGTACGCGTCGCCGAGAATCTGCTCCAGCCACTTGTGCAGCATCGGCCCGCGCAACGCGATGGCCCGGTTCGCCGGCACGAACATCCCCGCCGACACCAGCTTCACGCCGTGGCCCTCGGGCGGCATGATCATGCCTTCGACCATCGTCGGCCGATCCTCGATGCCGAGCATCCGCGGCAACGAGTAGCCGTAGACGTCGGCGTCGACGACGCCGACGGACAGTCCCTGCGCGGCCATCGCGACGGCGAGGTTGGCGGTCGTCGACGACTTGCCGACGCCGCCCTTGCCACTGGCGATCGCGTAGATCCGGGTCAGCGAACCGGGCTGCGCGAACGGGATCTCGCGCCCGGCGCGGTCGCCCTGCAACTGCCCGCGCAACGCCGCGCGCTGCTCGTCGCTCATCACACCCAGCCGCACGTCGACACCGGTGACGCCGTCGACGCGCTGCACGGCGGCGGTGACGTCGCGGGTGATCCGGTCGCGCAGCGGGCAGCCCTGGGTCGTCAGCAGCACGTCGACGGCCACGTGCCCGTCGGGGGCGATGTCGATGCCGGCGACCATGTTGAGGTCGGTGATCGGCCGGTGGATCTCGGGGTCGTTGACCGTCGCGAGAGCGGCATGGACTGCGTCGTACGTCGGGGTGCTCATGGCACCGTCCAGACTACGTCGCCGTTGAAATCCCTGGAAAACTAGGAGACGCGTGCGCTGCGCTGCACCAGCTTGAGCGCCCGCTCCTCCAGCGTCGCCGGCTCGACCGGCTTGGTGAGGTAGTCGTCGGCGCCCGCGTTGCGCGCCTCCGTCTCGAGGTCCGGGTTGGCCGACCCGGTGAGCATCAGCACCGGCAGCGCGGCCGTGTGCGCCTCGCTGCGCAGCAGCCGGATCAGCTCGACGCCGCTCAGGTCCGGCAGCGTCTGGTCGACGATGATGCCGTCGAACGTGCTGCCGGTCGCGAGCTCGAGCGCCTCGCTCGCCGTCTCGACCGTGACCACTTCCAGCGTCCCGGACAGCGACGTGCTGATGTACGCCCGCACCGACGCGTCGTCCTCGACGACGAGCAGCCGCGGCAGCTTGTGTCCGGCGTCCGCACCCGGGGCCACGACGATCGGCCCGCCGCGGGCTGGCGTACGGCACCACGGGCAGACCCGCCAGGCGGCTTCGAGCGGCCGGTCGCACTCCTCGCAGTGACCGCGGTCGATCGGGGTCGTGCACCACGGGCAGGCGACCATGTCGCCGGCCAGCGCACCGCCACAGGCGACGCAGCGGTGCGCGGTGCTGCCGCTGTCGACCTGCGTGACCCGGAGAACTTCCTCGTACGTCGTGACGCCGGCGTGCGCCTTCGCGACGGCCGACGACCGCAGCGTCTGCATGCCGGCGGCCCGGGCCGCGGCCGCGACCGCACCTTCGTTCGGCGTCGACATCAGGACCGCGCGCATGGCCGCGGTCACCGGCAGCACCTCGAACACGCCGAGCCGGCCGCGGTAGCCGGTGCCGCCGCAGTCGGCGCAACCGGTGCCGCGCAGCGGCGACGCGGAGTCGAGGTCGCTCGCCTCGATGCCGAGCAGCTTCAACACCCGCGGCGGCGGGACGTACGGCGCCGCGCAGACCTCGCACACGCGCCGGACGAGACGTTGCGCGATGACGAGCGAGAGCGACGACGCGACCAGGAACGGCTCGACGCCCATGTCGATGAGCCGGGTGATGGCGGCCGGCGCGGAGTTGGTGTGCAACGTGGTCAGCACCAGGTGGCCGGTGAGCGACGCCTCGAGCGCGAGGTCGGCGGTCTCCTTGTCGCGGACCTCGCCGACGAGAACGACGTCGGGGTCCTGCCGCAGGACCGACCGCAGGCCGCGGGCGAAGGTGAGCCCGGCGCGCTCGTGGATCTGCACCTGCGTGATGCCTTGCACCTGCATCTCGACGGGATCCTCGAGCGTCACGATGTTGCGGTCCGGCGTCTTGATCTGGTGGATCGCGGAGTAGAGCGTGCTGGTCTTGCCGGAGCCCGTCGGGCCGGTGATGAGGATCAGGCCCTGCGGCGCGACGAGGTTGCCGAGCAGCGACTCGAGCTGCTGCTCGTCCATGCCGACCTTGGTGATCGGCGGCACGTTGTCGGCGCGCGACAGCAGCCGGATGACGACCTTTTCGCCGTGGATGTTGGGCAGCGTGCTGACCCGGGCGTCGAGCAGCGATCCGTCGACCTGCATGCGGGTCCGGCCGTCCTGCGGCACCCGGCGCTCGGCGATGTCGAGGTTGCTCATCACCTTGATCCGGCTGACCAGTCCGGCCGCGGCCTGCCGGGGCACCGTCATGACGTCGCGGAGCAGGCCGTCGACGCGGTACCGGATTCGTACGGCGGCCGACTGCGGCTCGACATGGATGTCACTCGCCCGCGCGCGCACCGCGTCGGCCAGGATCGTGTTCACGAGGCGGACGGTCGGCGCGTCCTCGAAGCCGGATTCGGCGGCGGCGTCGTCGTCGAAGGAGTCCTCGAGGTCTTCGAGGATCATCGCGACGTCGGCCGAGTCCTCCGACAGCGACCAGGTGCGGGCGAGCAGGTCGCGGAGCTGGCTTTCCGCCACGACGACGATCTTGATGTCGGCGACCCCGGCGTACACCTTCACGTCGTCGATGGCGACCACGTTGGTCGGGTCGGCGCAGGCGATCGTGACCTGGCCGCTGTCCGAGCGGCGGATCGGCATGACGAGGTGGCGCTCGGCCAGGCTGCGCGGAAGCAGCCGGCTGACCTCGGCGTCGAGGGTGACGGTGGAGAGGTCGACCACTTCGAGCGAGAGCGCGGAGGCGAGCGCGCTCGCGACCTGGCGCTCGGTCGCGTAGCCCAGCTCGACGACGAGAGTGCCGAGGCGGACCCGGCGCCGCTCACGCTGCGCGGCCCGCTGCGCTTCGAGCGCCTCCTCGAGCTGCTCGGGCGTGACCGCGCCGTGCTCGACCAGCACCTCGCCGAGCCGGCGGCGGGTGGCCTGCGGCGCGTTGAATCCGCTCACGTTTCTCTTCTCGGTCAGATATGACCCAGATCTGATAGTCAATCTGGGCTGGTTCAGCCCGTCCCGGTGGGCTCCTCTTCGGCCGAGCGTGGCGACAGCTCCTCCAGCAGCCGCTGCAACTCGCCCCGGATGTAGTCGCGGGTGGCCACGTCGCCCAGCGCGACGCGGATCGCGGCGACCTCCCGGGCGAGGTATTCGGTGTCGGCGACGGCCCGCTCGGACAGCGCCCGGTCCTGCTCGTACTGCACCCGGTCGCGGTCGGACTGCCGGTTCTGCGCGAGCAGGATGAGCGGTGCGGCGTACGACGCCTGCAGCGAGAGCAGCAGCGTGAGCAGGGTGAAGTTGAGCCGCTTCGGGTCGAATTGCAGACCTTTCGGCGCGAACACGTTCCAGAGCAGCCAGGCGGCGATGAACATCGTCATGTAGCCGATGAACCGCCAGGTTCCGAGGAAGCGCGCGACCCGCTCCGACATCCGGCCGAACGCCTCGGAGTCCATGCGCGGCAGGCTGACGCCCGGACGGACGTCGCGCGGCTGGTCGATGCGCGCGCGACGGCCGTGGTCACGTGCCATGGCCGGCCTCGGTGGGGTGCCCGTGCGCCTCGCTCGGCGGCCGCTCCCGCCAGTCGGCGGGCAGCAGGTGGTCGAGGACGTCGTCGACCGTCACCGCTCCGAGCAGGTGGTCGGCGTCGTCGACGATCGGTACGGCGACGAGGTTGTACGTCGCGAGGTACGACGTCAGCTCGTGCAGCAGCACGTCCGGGCCGAGCGGCGCGATGTCGGTGTCGACCACTCCGGACACGAGCGAGCTCGGCGGCTCCCGCAACAGCCGCTGGATGTGCGCGAGGCCGAGGTACTTGCCCGTCGGCGTCTCGGTCGGCGGCCGGCAGACGAAGACCTGCGCGGCGAGCGCCGGCGTGATCTCGGGGTCGCGGACCCGGGCCAATGCCTCGGCGACGGTCGCGTCCGGCGGCAGGATCACCGGCTCGCTCGTCATCATGCCGCCGGCGGTGCCCTCCTCGTAGATGAGCAGCCGTCGTACCGGATCGGCTTCCTCCGGCTCCATCAGCGCGAGCAGCCGCTCCTGCTCGTCGATCGGCAGCTCGGCGAGCAGGTCGGCGGCGTCGTCGGGGGCCATCGCCTCGAGCACGTCGGCGGCGCGCTCGCCCTCCAGATGCGCCAAGATCTCGACCTGGTCGTCTTCCGGGAGCTCTTCGAGGACGTCGGCCAGCCGCTCGTCGTCGAGCGCGGCGGCGACCTCGGCGCGGCGCTTCTCGGACAGCTCGTGCATGACGTGGGCGAGGTCGGCGGGACGGAGCTGGTCGAACGCGGCGAGCAGGTTGGCCGCGCCCTGGGCGTCTTCGTCGTGGGCGAAGCCGGTGACCGCGTCCCAGTCGACGGTGTGCAGCTGGCCGCGGCGGCGGAACCCGCCACCGGCCGCGCGGACCGCGACCCGGGTCACGAACCAGTCGCGGGTGCGGCTCTGCTCCATCGCGACGTCGGCGACGACGACCTCGGCGCCGTCCTCGACCATGTGCACCTTGCGGTCGAGCAGCTCGGTGATGACGAGGGTCTCGCCCTGCCGTCGTTCGAACCGGCGCAGGTTGATCCGGCCGCGGACGAAGACCGCTTCGGCGTCGATGCTGGTGACCTGCCCGATCGGCACGAACACCCGGCGGCGGGGTTGCACCTCGACGACGACGCCGAGGACGCGGGGCGGCTGCGCGCCGCCGCGGAGCATGACGACGACGTCGCGGACGCGGCCCACCTGCTCACCGTTGGGATCGAGCACGGTGATGCCCGCGAGCCGCGCCAGGAAGACCCGTGTGGTCGTGCCCGTCGCCATGCCCGGAGGTTACCGCCGCAGTCCACGCAAATCGGGGACCTCACGCCCTTCGCGACTTCGGAGACCTGGTGACCACGACACGCCGACAAGAGTCGACAAAGTTGGTCACCAGGTCTCCGAAGTGGGCGGGGTGGCGGGCCTCTATCGTCCGGGTTCATGAGCATCCTCGAACTGTTCGACCTGTCCGGGAAGGTCGCCGTCGTCACCGGAGCGTCGTCGGGGCTCGGCGTCGCGTTCGCGCAAGCGCTCGCCGAGGCCGGTGCGGACGTCGCGCTCGGCGCCCGCCGGATCGACCGGCTGGCCGAGACGCGGCGCCTCGTCGAGGACGCCGGCCGCCGGGCCGTGGCGGTCGCAACCGACGTCGCGGATCCGGAGTCGTGCCAGCAACTCGTCGACGCGACGATGCTGGAGTTCGGCCGGGTGGACATCCTCGTCAACAACGCCGGCATCGGCACCGCCGTGCCCGCGACGCGCGAGACGCCGGAACAGTTCCGCACGGTCCTCGACGTCAACCTGCACGGCGCGTACTGGATGGCGCAGGCGTGCGGCCGGGTCATGCAACCGGGGTCGTCGATCGTCAACATCTCCTCGGTGCTCGGCCTCACGACCGCCGGCTTGCCGCAGGCGGCGTACGCCGCGTCGAAGGCCGGGCTGATCGGGTTGACCCGCGACCTCGCGCAGCAGTGGACCGGCCGCAAGGGCATCCGGGTCAACGCGCTCGCGCCCGGGTTCTTCGCGTCCGAGATGACCGACCAGTACCCGCGCGACTATCTCGACCTGATGATGATCCGGGTGCTCGCCGGGCGGATGGGCGATCCGCGCGAGCTCGCGGCGACGCTGGTGTGGCTGGCGTCGGACGCCGCCGGTTACGTGACCGGCCAGACGATCGCCGTCGACGGCGGCGTCACCGTCACCTAGCGCACGCCGCGCTGCTGTGTTAGCCGCGGTGATGGGGCCGCCCGCGCAGGTGCCACGGTCGCGGCACCCGGCTGCGCGCCGGTGACGGCAGCGGCGGCACGGCGTGCGCGTGCGTGGTCGGCTCGTCCGGCGTCTCGGTGACGTCGCCGGTCGGGGTCAGCCGGTAGAGCACGCACTCGCGGGCCCAGCGTTGCGGCGCCGCTTCGCCGTCCGGCAGGTTCAGCCGCTTGCCGAGCAGATTCGGTACGACGGCGTCCCAGTCCTCGCTGCCGGGCTCGACGACCACCACGTCGGCCACCCACGTCAGCAACCGGGATCCCTTGTCTTTGCTGCGGACGGTGACGTACGCGCGGTCGGCCAGCGGTGGCGCCTGCTGCTCGATCCCGCCGGTGAGCACGTACGCCGCGCCGTCCTGCCACAGGTGCCAGACCGGTTGCGAATGCTGGCGTTCGCCGGCCGGGCGCACCCAGATCAGACCCGACTTCTTCGTCGCCTCGTCGAGCAGTGCGGCGATGGCGTCGGCGTCCATAGGCGAGACTTTACGGGTGGCAGGGTCCGGCGCGGCAACGGTTCCCGCGGTGCTCGACCTGCCGCCGGCGACCGATCTCGCGACGATGGCCGTCGGGGTGCTGGCGGTGTCGACCTCCGGCCCGCTGATCGCGGCGGCCGCCGCGCCGGCCCTCGCGGTCGCGTTCTGGCGCAACGGATTCGCCGCCGCCGTACTCGCCCCGCTGGTCGCGACCCGGCACCGCGCGGAGGTCGCGTCGCTGACCCGCCGCGAGTGGCGCCTCGCGATCGTCGCGGGCGTGTTGCTGGCGGCGCATTTCGCTGCCTGGGTGATCAGCCTGCGGTTGACCAGCGTCGCGAGCGCCACTGCGTTGGTGTCGACGCAACCGATCTGGGTCGCGCTGCTGGCCCGGCGGGCGGGTGCGTCGATGCCGGCCCGCGCCTGGCTCGGCATCGTGGTCGCCGTCGTCGGCGCGGCGGTGCTCACCGGCGCCGACCTGTCGGTGTCGCCGCGGGCGCTCGGCGGCGACGCGCTGGCGGTGCTCGGCGGTGCCGGAGCGGCCGGCTACATGGTCACCGGCGGCGAAGTACGACGGCACGTCAGCACCGTGACTTACACGGCGGTCTGTTACGCGACGACCGCGATCGTGTTGCTGGTTTCTTGTGTCGCCGCGCGGCAGGCGCTCACCGGTTACTCCGGCGGCACGTGGCTGCGGCTCGCCGCGCTGACGGTGGGCGCGCAGTTCCTCGGGCACTCGCTGTTCAACCGGGTGTTGCGCACGACCAGCCCGACGGTGGTGTCGCTCGCGATCCTGCTGGAGGTGCCGGGTGCGGCGCTGCTGGCCGCGGTGTTCCTCGACCAGCACCCGTCGTGGTGGGCGGTGCCCGGTGTGTTGTTGTTGCTCGCCGGCATCGGGGTCGTCATCACCGCGCGCGGCCGCACCGCGGAACCCTCGATACCGGTCGAATGAGTAGCGTCCACGTCGTGGCGCGCGCTCGTCGTACCGTGCTGTCCGTGCCGGGCTCCAACCCGCGCATGGTCGAGAAGTCGCGCGGCCTCGACGCCGACGAGGTGTTCCTCGATCTCGAAGACGCGGTCGCACCGGCGGCCAAGGACGACGCGCGCGCGACGGTCGCGGCGGCGTTGCGCGACGGCGGATGGACCGCGCCGACGGTCGGAGTGCGCGTCAACGACTGGTCGACCGAGTGGACGTATCGCGACGTCATCGACGTCGTCAGCGAGCGACTCGACTGCATCGTGCTGCCGAAGGTCGAGACGCCGGACCACGTCGCCGCGCTGGATCTGTTGCTGACGCAGGTCGAACGTGCCCACGGTCTCGACGCCGGCCGGATCGGCATCGAAGCGCAGATCGAATCGGCGCGCGGGCTGGTCAACGTCGACGCGATCGCGGCATCGTCGAAACGCTTGGAATCATTGGTGTTCGGCCCCGCCGACTTCATGGCGAGCCTCAACATGCGCGGCCTCGTGGTCGGCGAGCAACCGCCCGGCTACGACGACGGCGACGCGTTCCATCACGCGCTCATGACGATCCTCGTCGCCGCCCGCGCGCACGACCTGCAGGCGATCGACGGGCCGTACCTGCAGATCCGCGACGTCGACGGGTTCCGCCGGCAGGCGCGCCGTACGGCGGCACTCGGCTACGACGGCAAGTGGGTGTTGCACCCGGATCAGATCGCGGTCGGCAACGAGGTGTTCGCGCCGTCGCAGGAAGACTTCGACCACGCCGAGGACATCCTGGCGGCATACGACGCGGCGACGTCGGACGCCGGCGGCCGCCGCGGTGCGGTGATGCTCGGCGCGGAGATGATCGACGAGGCGTCGCGCAAGATGGCCCTCGTCGTCGTCGCGAAGGGCCGCGCCGCCGGCCTGCGCCGCAGCTAGCCCACTCCCATCCGGCGCAACTCGTCGAGCAGGTTGTCGGTCAGCGGCAACAACTCGGCGTCGGCGAGGCTGCACCACCGCACGTCGCTCGCGTCGTCTCCGGCGCACAGCTCGCCGCCGGTCACCGTCGCCGCGAAGTCGTGCACGAGATAGTCGCCGATCGTCACGGTCGCGAGCAGCTCGCCGACCTCGACGGTCAGCCCGGTCTCCTCGGCGACCTCGCGCGCCGCCGCGGCGGCCGGCGACTCGCCGTTCTCGACGCGGCCGCCGGGCAACGACCAGCGCCCGGCGCCCGGCGGGTGGCCCCGCCGCACGAGCAGCAGCCGCCCGCCCGCGTCGCGGATCACCGCGCCCGCGCAGACGACGAGCGGTTTCCCTGCGCCGGCGTTCGGGGACATTCACCGAAGCGTAAGAGGGAGGCGTGCCGTCGTGTTGGTTCTGGTCATCGTGCTCGCGGTCATCGTTCTGCTCGCCGTGCTGGTCGGCTTCGGCGGCTTCGGGTACGGCGGTGGCTACGGCCCCGACCAGCCCACCGTCTACCGCCGGATCATCCACCGCCGGCCACCCCGCCGCGTCGTCACCGAGCGCCGCGTCGTCGAGGACAGCTACGGCGACGGACCGGTCTATCGCCCGTGACGGGTCGGGCGGTCCGGTCGCGGGTTCGCCAGACATGACCTCTTCGGGTCTTGACGTTTTCGCGCTCTGACAGGACCGTGACGGTGTGCGCCCGGAACCAACCTGCCCTCGTTGTGCCGGCGAGCTGCGCGCGCCCGGTCTGTGGAGCAGCTCCTGGCAGTGCGCTTCGCACGGGGTCGTCGCGCCGTACTCCGTCGTACCGCGGCCCGGCACCGACGGTCTCGATCACGTCCTCGAACGCGCGAAGGTTCCGGTCTGGCTGCCGCATCCGCTGACGACAGGCTGGGTGATCAGCGGGTTCGCGTACGCCGGCGACGACCGCGAGGGTGCCCGCGCGGTGGTGAGCTGCCTGACCGGGCCGAGCCCGTTGGGCGGCGGTGCCGAGCTCGTCATCGTCTCCGAGGAGCCGGGCGTCGGTCTGGGTGCGCGGCATGCCGGGGTCGCCGGTCCGGACCCGGGCGACGGCTTCGGTCAGGGACAACCCGATGCCAAGGTCGAGGCCGCCGGCCACCCGACCGCGTTGTGGTCACTGCCCAGCGAGGGCGACTGCGCCGTGTTCGTCGGCGAGGCCAAGGGGCACTGGCTGTGGGCGCTGGTCTGGCCCGCGAGCGCGGGTGTGCTGCTCTACGACTCGCTGTCGCTGAACGATCTGCGCGACGGGTACGTCGAGGCGGAGCTCGCGTTCGGCGCGATGTCGCCGCGGCTGACCTGAGCCCGTAACCTCGGCGCGGTGGACGCCGTCGCCGCTGCTGCCGTCACGTCGCACGCCGCGTTCTCCACGAAGCTGTTCACCGAAGTCTTCGTCACGCTCGTCGTCATCATGGATCCGGTCGGCACGATCCCGCTGTTCCTCGCGCTGACCAGTGGCCGCAGCACCCGCGCGCGGCGCCGGCTCGCCTGGCAGGCGGTGGTGGTCGCCATCGGGGTCATCGCCGCGTTCGCGTTGTTCGGGCAGCAGATCCTGCGCTACCTCGGGATCACCGTCGCCGCGTTGCAAGGTGCCGGCGGTCTGCTGCTGGTGCTCGTCGCGCTCGAGCTGCTGACCGGCAAGCAGGAACGCCCGGAGGACGTGCCGGACGTCAACGTGGCGCTCGTTCCCCTGGGTACGCCGTTGCTCGCCGGGCCGGGGGCGATCGTCGCGACCATCGTGTTCGTCCGCAACGCGCACGGTTTCGCGGACGCGTGGGCGATCGTCGCCGGCATCGTCGCGGTGCACGTCGTGCTCTACCTCGCGTTGCGGTTCGCGAACGTGATCCTGCGCGTCATCCGCGAGGGCGGCGTCATGCTCGTCACCCGCATCTCCGGCCTGTTGCTCTCGGCCATCGCCATCCAGCTGGTGGCGACTTCTGCACTGGCCTTCGCCCGGGCGGCGTGATCCACAACTCCCCGCGCGCCTGCCCGGAATCGTCGGCGCCGCGGCCGAGAATCGAGGCATGACCGCGACCGCGCTGCCCACGCCGACGCAGCTGGGTCTCGGCGGCATGCCGGCGCGGCTGTTCAGCTGCACGCCGTCGCGGCTGGCGACCTGGCTCGACTGCCCCCGGCGTTACAAGTTCGTCTACGTCGACCGCCCCACGCCCGCGAAGGGCCCGCCGTGGGCGCACAACAGCGTCGGCGCGAGCGTGCACGCCGCGCTCGCCGCCTGGTGGTCACTGCCGGTCGAGCGGCGCACTCCGTCGAACGCCGGAGCGCTGCTGCGGTCGAAGTGGATCGGGCTCGGCTTCCGCGACGACGAGCAGGCCGCGCAGTGGCGGGAGCGCGCCGCCGAGATGGTCAGCGGCTACGCCGAGCGCCTCGACCCGTACGACGAGCCCGTCGGCGTCGAGCGGACGGTCGCGATGCGCACGCCGGCGCTCGCCTTCTCCGGTCGGATCGACCGGCTCGACCGGCGCGGCGACGAGCTGGTGGTCGTCGACTACAAGACCGGCCGGCACGTGCTCAGCACCGACGACGCGCGCGGGTCGCTCGCGCTGGCGCTCTACGCCGCCGCCGCGGCCCGGACGTTGCGCCGGCACTGCCTCGCCGTCGAGCTGCACCACCTGCCCACCGGCCGCGTCCTGCGGTGGGAGCACACGCAGGAGACGCTCGACCGCCAGCTGCGGCGGGCGCACGACATCGCCGCGGAGGCGGCCGCGGCGCCCGAGCGGGTCGCGGCCGGCGAGGACGTCGACGCCGTCTACCCGCCGCGTCCCGGGCCGATGTGCGGCTGGTGCGACTTCGCCGCGCACTGTCCGCAGGGCCGGGCGGCGGCTCCGCCGCACGCGCCGTGGGCCGGCCTGGCCGAAGACATCGCCCCGCTCGACGACGACTGACCCTGCCCTCGTCAGGCCTTGCCGCCGTGCGCGGCGGCTCAGGAGGTGAGCCGGGCCCGCGCGGCGCGCAGGTGCGGGCCCTCCCGGTAGCGCTGCGGGGCCTGCGTGCTCGCGAGCCGCAGTGCCCGCACGGCGGCGGTCGCCGACGCGTCGGTCGTCGGCAGCCCGGGCAGCCGGTAGAGCCGCCGTGCCCAGCGCGGGAGCAGCGCGGCCGCCAGCCCGGCGACACCCGCCCAGGCCGGGCGAGCCGGAGTGGCGAGCGCGACCCAGCGCGGCATCGGCGGGCGTAGTACGTAACCCGCCACCCGCCGGGCTCGCTCGTCGACGGCGAGCTGAGGGCGCATCCGGTCGAAGTACGCCGCGATCTCGGCGGCGGACGCCGGCACCTTCGTGGGGTCGAGACCAACGACCGACGCCGCGCGGGTCTGCTCGGCGTAGTACTCGTCGACCTCGGCCGCCGAGAGCCGGCCGCCGGCCCGCTGAAAGGTCGTGAGGAACGACTCGACCTCGCAGCAGTGCACCCAGCACAGCAGGATCGGATCGGAGGCGCGATAGCTGACGCCGGTTGCGTCGTCGTGCCCGCGGACGGTCGCGTGCAACGCGCGCACCCGGCGGCCGATCGCCTCGACTTCCGCGGTCGATCCGAACGACACGACGCCGACGTAGTCCGCCGTACGGCGTAACCGGCCCCAGGGATCGGCGCGGAAGTCGGAATGCTGGAGCACGCCGGCCATCGCGGCCGGATGCACAGCTTGCAGCAGCAAAGCGCGCAGCCCGGCGACCCACAACACCGGGTCCGCATGCACCCGCCACGTCACGCTGTCAGGACCGAACAGGCCGGCGTCACCGGGCACCCGCCCAGCATCGCACCGACTTCGACGGCCCCGGGACCCGCGTCCGTCGGCCGCCCGCGTCGACTGTGACGTTGTGTCAATCCTTGTAGAAGGTACGAAGACGCGGACACCTGCGAGGCATTGTCAGGCAGAGGACTACGTCGTGTCGGACCGGCCCAGCGCGCCGGCATTCGCATCGGTTGTCGGCGTGCTGCGATCTCCGGCGCGGCGGCGATGTGCGGCCGCCGATGCGCCGACTGCACAAGACATTCCGCCTGGCAGGTAACGCGTTTAGCCGTCCGCACGTAACAAGGACGCGACGTGCATGGCGGACGTAGCGGAACGCGCGTGTCACCGTCCAGAGGCGACGAGGAGAGCATATGAAGGGTCCATTCAAGTCCTGGGTTGCGCTGGCCGCCCTGGCTACCGGCACAGTGGTGTTCGCCGCTCAACCAGCGACCGCGTCTACGGGCTTCGCCACGATCGCCGGTGGCGGCACCATCAGCCCCGGCCTGACGGTGGGTGGCGGCTCGCAGACGTTCAGTTTCAACGGGAGCGGGACCGCGGTGACGGACACGTACACGGGTTCGTTCTCCTGCACCGTCAACGGTAACGACATCCTGGGCACGCTCGCCGAGGGCAGCGGGAGCTTCACCGGCAACTGCATTGCGGGTGCCACGACCGAGCCGGTCAGTGGCACCTACCTCCGCGTGGGCGGCGCCCTGCATCTCAACGGCAACATCGGCCCCGGCCCGATCAACGGCAGCTTCACCGGCGCATGCACCTTCGAAGCCACTGCCACTCCAACGGTGACCTCGTACGACGTTCAATGCCACCTCGCCGATCTGACGTCTGCGGGCGCCGCTACGGTCGCCGGTGGCGGCACCATCAGCCCCGGCCTGACGGTGGGTGGCGGCTGGCAGTCGTTCAGTTTCAGCGGGAGCGGGACCGCGGTGACGGGCACGTACACGGGTTCGTTCTCCTGCACCGTCAACGAGAACGACACCGTGGGCACGCTCGCCGAGGGCAGCGGGGGCTTCACCGGCAACTGCGTCGCGGGTGCCACGACCGAGCCGGTCATCGGCGGCTACCTCCGCGTGGGCGGCGCCGTGGAGCTCAACGCCAGCATCGGCCCCGGCCCGATCAACGGCAGCTTCACCGGCGTGTGCACGTTCGAGTCCACCAGTGCTCCAACGGTGACCTCGTACGACGCTCAATGCCACCTCGCCATTCACTGAGCGGCGAGGCATTACGTCGCTGCGCGCGGGGCAATGGCCGAGCAACCGGTCGCCATGGTCGACGGCCCGAGCGGAGCGGTGGTGCCGCTGCCCTGACCTGCAAGAACGCCGGCCAGCGCTCCGGGTCCAGGGCGGGTGGCGTGAGCGGCGTGCGGCAGATGGCCAAGAGCTCGGCGGTGTGACGGCGGATCCTGCCCTTGCGGTGGCGGGTAGCATCGACCTCACCGAACGACGCCCGCACACGAGCCGAACGGATCCGCTGACCTCGTGAACCAGTGCCGCGTCATCGCCGTCGCCAACCAGAAGGGCGGCGTCGCCAAGACCACCACGGTCGCCTCGCTCGCCGCGGGGCTGGTCGAGCTCGACCGGCGGGTCCTCGTCGTCGACCTCGACCCGCAGGCCTGCCTGACGTTCTCGCTCGGGCTCGACCCGGAGACGGTCGAGATCTCCGCGCACGACGTGCTGCTCGGCCGGGTGTCCGCGGGGATGGCCGTCGTCCGCACCAAGGATGGCGTCGACCTGCTGCCCGCGACCATCGAGCTCGCCGGCTGCGAGGCGATGCTGCTGACGAAGACCGGCCGCGAATACACCCTGCGCGCCGCGCTCGACGAGCTGCGCGCCGACTACGACGTCATCCTGCTCGACTGCGCGCCGTCCCTCGGCGTACTCACGATCAACGCGCTGACCGCCGCCGACGAGGTGCTGGTGCCGCTGCAGTGCGAGACGCTGTCGCACCGCGGCGTCGGCCAGTTGCTCGACACCGTCCACGACGTGCAGCGGCTGACGAACCGCGAGCTATCGGTGCTGGGCGTGCTCCCGACGCTGTTCGACGGCCGGACCGCCCACGCCCGCGCGGTGCTCGCGGACGTCGCGGGCCGCTACGGGCTGCCGGTGCTCGAGCCGCCCATCGCGAAGTCGGTGCGATTCGCGGAGGCGCCGGCGGCCGGCCGCTCGATCCTGCAAACCGCCGGCCGCACGCCGGGCGCGCAGGCCTACCGCACGCTCGCCCGCACTCTGGCCGGGCTGCCGGCCGCGCCGGCGGACGACGCCGCGGAGGGCGACGTCACCGGCGTGCCCGCGCCCGCGGCGCCCGCCGTCATCGACCTCACCGACCAGGTGCTGACCCGATGAGCGCCGGCGGCTTCGACCGGCTCCGGCCGCGCCAGCCCGGCGCCGAGCCGAGCCCGGTCGCCGGCTCGGCCGCCGTCGACGTCGAAGGCAAGCGGGCGCTGTTCTCGTCGCTGGAGCGGGAACGTCCGAGCGGCGCCGGCATCACGATCGAGTGCTCGCGCTGCGGCGAGACGACCCGGTTGACCCCCGCCGCGGCACTGCGCGCGGCGTTCCCCGCGATCCACCTGTCCGTCGTACTCGGGCGCGGCGATCACGAGTCGACGCTGGGTCTCGTCCGGCGCCGGCACGGGTCGTGGCTGCGCTGCCCCGCGTGCGGGCGCGGCGCGTGGACGCGGGTGACGATCCGGGTCTGAGCTCTCGCCGGCCCGGCTACTTGGTCGCTACCGCGCTCGGCGCTACTGGGTCGCTACCGCTCCGGGGACGACCTGGGCCGCATAGAGCCCGGGTACGACGAAGTCCGCGACACCGTCGACGGTGCCGCAGTCGACGCAGCGCACCGTCATCGCCGCCCAGACGACGGCGCTCGCCTCCTCGTGCAGGCCGAACACGACCTCGGCGATCGACTGGCGGCAGTTCGAGCAGCTCCACGCCGGCGGGTAGGTCCACCGGTCCGCCGAGTCGAGGATCGGATGCACGCCGCCGCAGCCGAGGCAGCGCAGCCGGGCGGCACCCTCGGCGGCGTCGGCCTCGACGTAGAACCAGGTGCCGGGATCCTCGCCGTGGCTCGCGGCCCGGCACGCGGCCGGCATCGCGTCGTCGATGGAAGGGCAGCCGTCGAGGCTACGCAACCAGCCGACGACGTCGCTGACGTCCTCGGCGAACGGGCGGCCACTGAGCGAACGCAACGTCACCCGGAAGAGATCGGCCCCCGCAACCCCGCTCTTGACGCCAATTGCGAGATAGCGGACTTCTATGGGGGCTATTCGGCAATTGAGGGGCCGGAGCCGTCGACGGGACGGCCGCCGCGGGTACGGCGGCGCGGCCGGCGCGCCCTCGTCGCCGGCTTGTCGGTCGCCGCGTCGCCGGCGCTCTCGGCCGGTGCGGCCGCGCTCTTCGCGGCGCCGCCGGAGCGCGAGCGGCTCCGTTGCCGGCCGCCGCCCGGCGGCCGCTCACCGCGGTCCCGGTCCCGATCCCGGTCGCGGCCGGCCGGCTTGCGCTTGCCGGTCTCGCCCAAGTCCTCGATCTCCTCGGCGGCGAGCCCGGCCCGGCTCCGCTGCGCCCTCGGCAGCCGCCCGGTGGCCTCGCGCGGGATCTCGAGCTCGGCGTACAGGTGCTCCGAGGTCGAGTACGTCTCCTCGGGCTCCTCGAACGGCAGGTCCAGGGCCTTGTTGATCATGCCCCAGCGGTAGCCGTCCTCCCAGTCGACGAACGTGATCGCCGTACCGGTCTCGCCGGCCCGGCCGGTCCGCCCGATCCGGTGCAGGTAGGCGTCCTCGTTCTCCGGGCACTCGTAGTTGACGACGTGGGTGACGCCGCTCACGTCGATGCCGCGCGCGGCGACGTCGGTCGCGACGAGTACGTCGATCTTGCCGTTGCGGAACGCGCGCAGCGCCTGCTCGCGGGCGCCCTGGCCGAGGTCGCCGTGCACGGCCGCGGCCGCGAAGCCGCGCTCCTCGAGGTCGGCCGCGATCCGGTCGGCCGCGCGCTTGTAACGGGAGAACACCATCGCGAGGCCGCGGCCGTCGGCCTGCAGCACCCGCGCGAGCACCTCCGGCTTGTCCATCTGGTGCGTCCGGAACACGAACTGCGACGTCGTCGGCACCGTCGCGCTCTCGTCGGCGGACTCGGCGCGGACGTGCGTCGGGTGGGTGAGGTAGCGGCGAGAGAGCGCGATGACCGGCCCCGGCATCGTGGCGGAGAACAGCATCGTCTGCCGCTTCGCCGGGACCAGCGCGACGATGCGCTCGACGTCCGGCAGGAAGCCGAGGTCGAGCATCTTGTCGGCCTCGTCGAGGACGAGCACCCGCACCTGCGACAGGTCGAGCGCCCGCTGGCCGGCCAGGTCGAGCAGCCGGCCCGGCGTGCCGACGACGATGTCGACGCCCTTCTTGAGCGCGTCCAGCTGCGGCTCGTAGGCGCGGCCGCCGTACACCGTCAGCACCCGCAGCTCGCGGTTCGCGCCGGCCATCGCGACGTCCTCGGTGACCTGGACGGCGAGCTCGCGGGTCGGTACGACGACGAGCGCCTGCGGCCGTCCGTCACCGGGCGCGTCGATCTTCTGCAGCGTCGGGACGGTGAACCCCATCGTCTTGCCGGTGCCGGTGCGGGCCTGGCCGATGAGGTCGTGATCCTTGAGCGCCAGCGGGATCGCGAGCGTCTGGATCGGGAACGGGTTGATGATCTGGCGGGCTGCCAGGGCGGCGACGATGTCGTCGGCCACGCCGAGGTCGGCGAAGGTTTTCACGTACAGGTCTCCATAACGTCGTGCAGAGACCCGCGTCGTGGTGCTGCTGGTCCGCGCCCGGGTTTCCCCGGGGGTCCAGCCGGTCGGTCTCCGCGTCAGTGCGTCTTGCGGTCGACCCAGCGTAGCCCGGCGGGGCGGTTGAGTAGGGTCGCCCGGTGGCCGAGTGGACCGACCCGATGTCCGAAGCGGAGCAGCGGCAGGCGGTGGTCGACCTGCTCGGCGTCCTCGCCTACGGCGAATTGACGGCCTTCGAACGGATGGCGACGGACGCCCGGATGGCGCCGACACTGGGCGACAAGGCGGCGCTGGCGGCGATGGCGGCGGCGGAGTTCGGCCACTTCCGCAAGCTGCGCGATCGGCTGACCGCGATGGGCATCGACATCGACAGCGCGATGGCGCCGTTCGTCGAGCCGCTCGACGCGTTCCACGATTCGACCGCGCCGGCCGACTGGCTGGAGAGCCTCGTCAAGGCGTACGTCGGCGACGGCTTCGCCGCCGACTTCTACCGGGAGGTCGCCGAGTACGTCGACGACGACACGCGGACGCTCGTGCTCGACGTGCTCGCCGACACCGGGCACGCGCGGTTCGCCGTCGACCACGTACGGCAGGCGATCGAGGAGGACAGCGCGATCGCCGGGCGGCTCGCGCTCTGGGCCCGCCGGCTCATGGGGGAGGCGCTGGTGCAGGCGCAGCGGGTGGCGGTCGACCGCGACGCGCTGGCCCGGCTGCTGGTGGGCGGCAGCGTCGACCTGGCGGAGGTCGGTCAGCTGCTGGCGAGGTTGACGCAACGGCACACCGAGCGGATGGCCGCGCTCGGCCTGACGGCGTAAGGCAATCGCGCGCTGGTTCGCCTAGAAGCGAACGTGCGCGCGATTGGCTCGGCTAGAGGGTGCCGAAGCCGACCCGGCGACCCTCGGCCTCGGCGATCTCGACGTAGGCCAGCTTGTCGGCGGCGACGACGAGGCGGTGGCCCTTCTCGTCGGTGAGGGTGAACGTCGCCGCGTCGCCCTTGAGCGCGGTCTCGATCAGCTGCTCGATCTCTTCGGCGGTCTGCGTCGAGTCGATGGTCAGCTCCCGCGGGGCGCCCTTGACGCCGATCCGAACCTCCATGCCCACGACACTAGTGGACCCGTAACACGCCGCCCTATACGCGGGGGTAGCCGCTGATGCCCCGCCAGGCGAGCGCGGCGAGCAGCGACACGGCCCGGTCCTTCGGCACCCGCTCGTCCGAAGCGAGCCACCAGCGGGCGCTCACCTCGGCCAGGCCGGCGAGGCCGCAGGAAAGCAGCTCGGCCTCGGCGCGGTCCAGGCCAGTGTCGCGGGCGATCGTGTCGGCGAGCGCGTCGACGCTGATCTGCAGCGACCGCTCCACGCGCTCCCGGACGGCGGGTTCGTTGCGCAGGTCCGACTCGAACACCAGCCGGAACGCGCCGCCGGGGTCGTCGACGAAGTCGAAATAGGCCTTGATGCAGCCCTCGACCCGCAGCTTGTTGTCCTCCGTCAGCGCCAGCGCCGTCCGGACCTGCTCGCCGAGCAGCTCGACGTGCTGGTCGAGCAGCGCGAGGTAGAGGTCCAGCTTGCCCGGAAAGTGCTGGTAGAGCACCGGCTTGCTCACCCCGGCCCGCTCGGCGATGTCGTCCATCGCCGCGGCGTGGTAGCCGTTGGCCACGAACACCGCCTGCGCAGCCTCGAGCAGCAGCTTGCGCCGCGCCGATCGCGGCAGCCGCTGCGGGCGGCTTTCCGGCGGGCTCGCCGTCAGGTCGGTCACCCGTCGCAGGCTACCGATATTCCTCGTCGTCGAGCGGCACCTCGAGCGAGGACTCCGCGACGTCGGCCTCGTCGGCGTCCCACTTCGGCGCCGCCGCCGGCTCCGGAGGCTCGGCCATCGTCTGCTGGTGCTGCTCGACCGCGTCTTCCTCGGGTGTCTCCAGCGGCGTTTCGGGGTCGGCCATCAGCGGTCCTCTCCGGACGTACGGCGGGCCAGTTCGGCGTACGCCGGTTCGAGTGCTTCGGCGTACGTCGGGAAAGCGTGCACTACGTCGGCGAGGACGTCGACGCCGACCTTCGCTTTGACCGCGAGGGTGAGCTCCGCGCCCCAGCCGTCGGCGCCCGGGCCGACCGCCGCGGCGCCGACGAGGACGCGCTCGCGCGGGTCGGCGTACAGCTCGATCCGGCCGCCGCGGCCCTCGACCGCCGCCCGCGCGGTCTCGCTGACGTCGAAGCCGGCGCGGACGAGGTCGTCGCCGCCGGTCCGGCCGACCGCGAACACGGCCGGGTCGGTGTAGAGGGCGCGCGGGATCGCCGTGTAGTCGGCGCGGGCCGGCTCGCCGCAGATGTTCGCGACGACGACCTTCGCCTGGTAGTTCGCGGTGTGCGTGTACGGCGCGACCGACGTGACGTCGCCGACCGCCCACAGCCCGTCGTGGACCCGGCAGTGCTCGTCGATCGGGATGCCGTCGTCCGGGTCGGGTTCGACACCGACGCGCTCCAGCCCGATGCCCTCGACGCGCGGCCGCTTGCCCATCGCGGCGAGCACCCGCCAGCCGGCGGGGGCGGACTCGGCTTTCTCGCCGGTGCGGACGGTGACGCCGTCGGCGCGCAAGGCGTCGCGGATCGTTTCGCCGACGAACGCCGGCTCGCGCGCGAGGAGCCGTTCGTCGGCCTCGATCAACGTCACCGTGCTGCCGAGCCGGGCGAACGCCTGGGCGAGCTCGCAGCCGACCGGGCCGCCGCCGAGGATCAGCAACCGGTCGGGCAACTCGGCGGTCGACAGCGCGTCCGCACTCGTCCACATCTCGCGGGGGTCGACGCCGTCGATCGACGGCCGCACGGCTTCGGCACCGGTCGCGACGACGAGATCGGGTGCGGCCAGCCGGCGGGGACCGGCGACGACGACACCCGGTTCGGTGATGACGCCGCGCGCGCGGATCACGTCGACACCGCTGCCGCGCAACTCCTCGACGGTCTTCGCGTCGTCGCGGTGATCCGCGGCCTCGTCGCGCAGCTTCACCGCCTCGGACCACGACCGGCCGGCGGCGGCGGCGCGCAGCAGCGCCTTGCTCGGCATGCACGCGACGTACGGGCACTCGCCGCCGACGAGCGCGGACTCGACCAGCGCGACGGCCTTGCCGCGTTCGGCGAGGCCGCGGGCTACCGCCTCACCGCCGGAGCCACCCCCGAGTACGACGACGTCGTAACGTTCGGCCACGTCATGTGCCTACCCCGTCGGGCAGCGTCTGATCGCCGTCGAGGCAGCGCGCGAACAGATCGCCGTGTTCGTCGACGCGGGCCAGCACGTCGGCGCTGGTGAACCGCAGGTCCTCTGGCGTGCGGCATGCTTCGACCTCGTCCCACGTGACCGGGGTCGACACGGTGGGCGCCGGGCGCGCGCGCAACGAGTAGACCGCGATCGTCGTCTTGGCCGAGTTGTTCTGCGACCAGTCGACGAGCACCTTGCCGGTGCGCAACTCCTTCTTCATGTTCCAGACGACGAGGTCGCCGCGTTCGTTCTCCAGCCGCTGCGCGAGTGCGCGCGCGTAACCGTGCACGTCTTCCCACGGCGCGCTGCCGTCGAGCGGCACGTAGAGCTGCAGGCCCTTGGAACCACTCGTCTTCGGCACCGCTTCGAGCCCGTCGGAGCTGAGCACGTCGCGCACCAGCAACGCGACCTCGCAACACTCGACGATGGTGGCCGGCGGACCGGGATCGAGGTCGAACACCATGAGGTCCGGATGCCGCGGCTTGCCCTTCTCGGTCACCGTCCACATCGGCACGTGCATTTCCAGCGTCGCGAGGTTCGCCGCCCACACGATCGACGGAAGGTCGCAGAGCACCGCGTAGTCGATGGTGTCGCGGTTCTTCGTCGATCCCGGCGACGGCAGCCGGACCCGCCGTACCCAGTCGGGAGTGTGCGACGGGGCGTTCTTCTCGAAGAAGAACTTGCCGTCGACACCGTCGGGGTAGCGCTTGAACGTCAGCGGTCGTTCGCGCACGTGCGGCAACAGCACCGGCGTGATCCGCGTGTAGTAGTCGACGACCTCGCCCTTGGTGAACCCGGTCTCGGGATACAGCACCTTCTCCAGGTTGGACAACGTCAGCGTGCGATCGTCGACCTGCACGGTGACCTTCGTCGACTCACGACTCACGGATCACCTCGCCGGGGGACTTGTCCGGCCGCAAGCCACGCCACGACGGATGGCGCAGCCGGCCGTCCTTCGTCCACTCGGTGAACGCGACCTCGCCCACCAGCTCCGGCGCGACCCAGCGGGCATCCTTCGCCTGCGCGCGCGGCACCTCGACCGCGAACGGAGCGGTGTCGCGCGCGAGCGGTCGCAGCTCGCCTTCGAGATCGCGCAGCATCTTGTCGGTGAAGCCGGTGCCGACGTGCCCGACGTAGTCGAGACCGTCCGGTCCGGGCACCCCGATCAGTAGTGATCCGAGCAGCCCGTGCCGCCGGCCCTCGCCCGGCTTCCAGCCGCCGATGACGACTTCCTGGGTGCGGATGTTCTTGATCTTCAGCCAGGCGTCGGAGCGCCGGTCCGGAACGTACGTCGAGTCGAGCCGCTTCGCGACGATCCCTTCGAGCCCTTGCGCCTGCGACGCGGCGAGGATCGCGGCGCCGTCGCCGGCGAAGTACGGCGGGGTCTGCCACGACGGTCCGGCGAGGTCCATCGACTCCAGTACCCGTCGGCGTTCGACGTACGGGGTGTCGAGCAGCGAACGCCCGTCGATGTGCAACACGTCGAAGGCGAAGAACGTCGCCGGCGTCTGCGTGACGAGCCGCCGCACCTGTGCCGCACCGGTGACGTGCATGCGGCTCTGCAACGCGCCGAACGACGGCCGGCCCGATGCGTCGAGCGCGACGATCTCGCCGTCGAGCACCACTTGTGTCGAGCCGAGCGATTCCGCCAGGTCGCGCAGTTCGGGATACGTCGCGGTGATGTCGCGGTCGTTGCGCGACAGCGCGCGCGCCCGCCCGCCGTCGACGTAGACGACCGCGCGCACGCCGTCCCACTTGAACTCGTAGCCCCACGCGTCGTCGTTCGCCGGCACGGCGTCGCGGGCGACCGCGAGCATCGGCCGGATCAGCGCGGGCAGCGGTTGATAGCCCTCGTCGGCGGGGTCCATCCGGTGCACCATCCAGTCGCGGTCGCGGGTGCCGGTCTTGAACAAGACGTAGCGACCGTCGACACGAGAGCCGTGCAGCACGACCTTGACCTCGCGGTCGCTCCACTTCTCGCACTCGTAGGTCCCGCGGTCCCACAGGATCACTTGGCCGCCGCCGTACTCGCCGTCGGGGATGTGCCCTTCGAACGTCGCGTACTCCAGCGGGTGGTCCTCGGTGTGCACGGCCAGATGGTTGGTGCCCGGGTGCCGCGGCAAACCTTTCGGCACCGCCCACGACACGAGCACGCCGTCGCGTTCGAGCCGGAAGTCCCAGTGCAGCGCGGTGGCGTGGTGCTCCTGGATGACGAACGTGTCGTCGTTGCCGCGCTTGCGGCGCCGCGAGGTGGCCGGGACCGGCTCCGGTGTCCGCGCGGGATCGCGCTTCTTCCGGTACGTCGACAGGCCCACGACCGAAACGTACCCAGCCGGCGTCGTGGACTGCATCGTGCGGGAAGGAGGATGATCGTCGCATGCGAAGCATCTGGAAGGGGTCCATCTCTTTCGGGCTCGTCAGCATTCCGGTCAAGCTCTACAGCGCGACCGAGGAGCGCGACGTCTCCTTCCATCAGGTGCACCGCGACGACGGCGGCCGGATCCGTTACAAGCGGGTCTGTCAGCTCGACGGCGAGGAGATCCCCTACAGCGACATCGCCAAGGGTTACGAGCTGCCCAGCGGTGAGGTCGTGGTCCTCACCGACGACGACTTCGCCGACCTGCCGTTGACGACGTCGCGGTCGATCGACGTGCTCGAGTTCGTCCCGCTCGAGCAAGTCGACCCCATCTACTTCGCGAAGTCCTATTACCTGGAGCCCGAAGGCGCCGGCGCGAAGCCCTACGTCCTGTTGCGCGAGGCACTCGAGAAGTCCGGGCGGGTCGCGCTGGTGAAGATCGCACTTCGGCAACGGGAAACGCTCGCGACCTTGCGCGTGCGCGACGGCGTGTTCGTGCTCGAGATGATGCTCTGGCCCGACGAGATCCGCGAGCCGTCGTTCGGCTTCCTCGACGACGACGTCGACGTCCGCCAGCAGGAGCTCGCGATGGCGCAGTCGCTGATCGACACGCTGTCCGGCGACTTCCGCCCGGAGCAGTACTCCGACAACTACCGCGAGGCGCTGCAGGCGCTGATCGAGGCCAAGATCGCCGGCCGCGAGGTCGTCGCGCCGGCCGAACCGGTCGCCGACACCGGCACGGTCGTCGACCTGATGGCGGCGTTGCGCGCCAGCGTCGAGGCCGCGAAGCAGGGCCGCGGCGAGTCCGCGGCGCCGGCGAAGAAGGCCGCACCGGCGAAGAAGCCGGCCGCGAAGACGGCCAAGAAGGCGGCCCCGAAAGCCCCGGCCAAGAAGGTATCGGGCAAACGGACTAGTGCGGGCTCGGCCAAGAAGACGACGGCAAAACGGGCGAATGCTAGGAAGTCGGCGTGAGCGTCGCGTAGTCGCCGTACAACGCCGTTCGGTTGCTCAAGCACCACGGTAAGGGCACCGATTCCTTGAACGATAGGAAAGGTTCCGTGTCCGCCGTTCGAGAGCGAAAGACTGTGACCGTGAGCGACCTCGCCGACATCGTGGCTGCGTTGCGCGCTGTCCCGGGGATCGCGGACGCGGACGTCGAGCCGGATGCCGAAGGCAGCGGCCTCGGCCTGCTCCGGCTCGGTCTCGCCCCCGGCGTCGACGAAGTCCAGGTGGCCACCCGGGTCGGCCGGCTGCTGCGCGAACAGTTCGGTCTCGGCGTCGACGCCGAGCGCGTGCAGCTGATCGAGGACGCGGCGGCCCCGGAAGTACCCACACAGCCCAACGGCCGCCGCCCGGTCATCTCCCGGATGCAGCTCGTGTCGTCGGGCCTCGACGTCACCGCCACCGTGCAGCTCACCTACCGGGAGCACTCGGTCCGCGGCGAGAGCACCGGTACGGCGACGCAGAGCGGCGTGCACCGCGCCGTCGCGAGCGCCGCACTGCATGCCATCGAAGAGTTGATCGGCAACAAGGCGCGGTTCGAGGTCGACCATGTCGAGGTCACCCCGACCGGCCGCGACCGTACGGTCCTCGTCACGATCACGATGGTCAGCGGGACCGGCACCGACCGGCTGACCGGTTCGGCCGTCGTCCGCGAGGACGTGCGCCAGGCGACGATCCGGGCCGCGCTCGACGCGGTGAACCGCCGGCTGGAGCCGCTGCTTCCGTAGCAAACCTCGACGGCACCCGTAATACTGCGGGCTGACGTTTGCTGACCGAGGAGCTACGACGATGACCGTGGACCCTGGCTCGGGCCCGCCCATGGCCGACCGCATGCAGTCGTTGCTCACGCAGGCGGTCGAGGACCAGCGTTCCGAGCAGCGCCAGCTCGCCGGTGCGCTGACCGAGGTGCGCGGGCAGCTCGCCCGGATCGCCGCCGAGATCGAAGGGCTGCGGTCGGCACCGGCCGCCGGTGCCGGCGGGGGCGGCGGCAGCTCCGACGAGGCGGTCGCGACGCTCTCGCGAGACCTGCGCGAGGCCGTGCGAATGATCGCCGAGCGGCTCGACGCGGTCGGCCGTTCCGTTCAGGAGCGCGGCGCCGACATCGCCGAGATGAAGGTCGCGGTCGAAGACCTGCACGGCGCGGTGCGCGGGCACACCAACGCGCTGACCGGCGTCAACCAGGCACTCGCCGCGGTGCCCGCGGTCGGCGAGCGGGTCGGCGGGCTGCAGGACAACCTGACCAGCCTGCACGACCGGCTGGCCGGCCTCGAAGAGGTCGCGGCCGCGGTCGAGCGGCTCGGGCTGCGGATCGAGTCGGCCGACCAGGATCTGCGCGAGCTACGGTCGGCGTTCGCCGGGATGGCGTCGCGGATGGCCGAGCTGCCGAGCCGGGCCGACCTCAGCGCGGTCGCCGCGCCGAGCACCGAGTCGCTGGACGTCGTCGCCGGCCGGCTGGCCCGCATCGAAAGTGCGATCCCGGAGCTGCTGAGCCGCATCGACGCGGTCCGCGAGCACGCGGCGACCCGGCCGGTCGGCGGCGACGCGGCGGAGGGCGAGGCACCGGCCGGCGGTCGCAGCGACGAGGTGGTGTCGCGGCTCGACGCGGTCGAGGCGGCGCTCGTCGTACTCACCGAGCAGCTCACGGGCGAGCCGGAGGATGCCGGCGAGATCGACGAGGACGGCGCCGACCCGCTCGCCGAGCAGCTCGCCGAACTGCGCGAAGGGCTGTTCGGCGAGGACGGCATCGCCGCGCGGCTCGACGGTGTCGGCGTCGACGAGGACGCGCTCAACGAGCGGGTCGCCGCGGCGGTCGCCGAGTCCGAGCGCCGGTTGTCCGCACACATGGACGAAGCGGTGCTCGCGCTGGCTGAGGCACTGTTCCGGACCAACCGGCGCCCGGCCCGCGCGGCCGCGGCCGCGATGCCGCCGACCCCGCCGCCGGTCCCCGTGGTCGCGCCGGCGCCGGTCGCGGACGAGGCGGACGACGACGAGATCGACGAGGAGTACGACGAGGGCGAGTACGACGCGAGCGAGCTCGAGGGCGGCGAGGTCGACGAGGACGACGAGGACGACGAGGACGACGACTTCGACGGCGACGACGAGGACGATCCCGATGGGGACGAGGCCGAGCTGCCGGCGGCCCCGGCGGCCCCGGCGGCATGGCAGGTGCCGACGCCCCCCGCGGCCGACGTACCGGCTCCGGACGAGGAGTCGAAGCAGGGCCGGCGCCGGCCGTGGTGGCGCCCCGGCGACTGACCGCTCGCGGCGGAAGAAACTCGTGCAACCCTTGTGTTGAACGCAAGAGCCAATCGAGGAGCGTCGCTGTGTCTCTTCCCCCGCTGGTCGCCCCGGCGGAGTCGCTGACTCCGCAGGAGATCCGGCGTTACTCCCGCCACCTGATCATCCCGGACGTCGCGATGGACGGGCAGAAGCGGTTGAAGAACGCCAAGGTGCTCTGCGTCGGCGCGGGCGGCCTCGGCTCGCCCGCGTTGATGTACCTCGCCGCTGCCGGCGTGGGCACGCTCGGGATCGTCGACTTCGACGTCGTGGACGAGTCCAACCTGCAGCGCCAGGTCATCCACGGCCAGTCCGACGTGGGCCGCTCGAAGGCCGAGAGCGCCCGCGACTCGGTCCGCGAGATCAACCCGCTCATCAACGTCGTGCTGCACACCGAGCGGCTCGACTCGTCGAACGCGATGGAGATCTTCGCGCCGTACGACCTCATCGTCGACGGCACCGACAACTTCGCGACGCGGTACCTCGTGAACGACGCGTGCGTGCTGCTCGGCAAGCCGTACGTGTGGGGTTCGATCTACCGCTTCGACGGGCAGGCGTCGGTGTTCTGGGCCGAACACGGCCCGTGCTACCGCTGCCTCTACCCGGAGCCGCCGCCGCCCGGCATGGTGCCGTCGTGCGCCGAGGGCGGCGTGCTCGGTGTGCTGTGCGCGAGCATCGGCTCGATCCAGGTGACCGAGGCGATCAAGGTGCTCACCGGTGTCGGCGACCCGCTGGTCGGCCGGCTGATGATCTACGACGCCCTCGAGATGACGTACCGCGCGGTCAAGGTGCGCAAGGATCCCGAGTGCCCGCTGTGCGGGAAGAACCCGACGGTCACCGAGCTCATCGACTACGAGCAGTTCTGCGGCACGGTGTCCGACGAGGCGCAGCTCGCGGCCGCGGACTCGACGATCACGGCGACCGAGCTCAAGGCGATGCAGGATCGCGGCGACGAGTTCCTGCTCGTCGACGTCCGCGAGCCCGCCGAGTGGGAGATCGTGCGCATCCCCGGCGCGGTGCTCATCCCGAAGGGCGAGCTGCCCTCGCGCCTGTCCGACCTGCCGCAGAACAAGCCGGTCGTCATGTACTGCAAGACCGGCGTTCGCAGCGCGGAAACGTTGGCATTGCTGAAGAACGCCGGCTTCAAAGACGCCCTGCACGTCCAGGGCGGCGTGTCGGCGTGGGCCGTACAGGTCGAGAAGACAGCACCGCTCTACTAAGCCGTCGGGCCGGCCGTGCGGCTTCGCGCACGGGAGCTCCGACCGATGCTGCGCATCGCTCCTAACGCTCCCTTTCGCGCGACCCGCCCGGCCGTCCAACTTGTCAGCACGTGGTGTGGCTATAGCCACACCTGCTGCTGACAACTCCGCGGCTTACGACGAACTGAGCAGCTCGGCTTCTTGCTCGGGCGACAAGCCGACGCCGGGGCGCGGGGTGTAGGTGCCGTCGGCGCGGGCTTTGCTCACCCAGTCGTAGGTGTCGCGGACGGTGTCCGCGAGCGGTCGCCAGGTGAAGCCGGCCGCCCGCGCCTTGGCCAGCGACGCGCGCATCTTGGGCCACCAGTCGGGTGGGGCGGTGAGCGGCAGCTCGTCCTTCGCGCCGACCCACTGCACCTCGGGCAGCGGCACGTCCAACGCGTCGGCAATCGTGTCCAGCACCTGCGCGAACGTCGGTGCCGGCTCCGGCGCGGTCACGTGGAACGCGTCGACGGTGCCGGCCTCCACTTGCGATACGACGAACGCGGCGAGGTCGCGGGCGTCGACCGCCTGCAGCGGCTGCTCGGCATCCGGGCCGGCCATGGGCGACCGGCCCTCGGCCACCCGCTCCACCCAGTAGGTGAACCGGTGCGTCGGGTCGTGCGGCCCGATGACATAGCCGGGCCGGATGATCAGCAGCCGGTCGCCGGCGAGCTCGGCCGCGACCTGCTCGCACGCCACCTTCAGCTCGCCGTACTTCTCCATCGTCAGCTCGTCGTCCCAGGACGGTTCCAGCAGCCCGGCGGTCTCGTCGAACCCGCTTTCGGCGACGTCCTGGCCGTAGACGCTGATGGTCGAGACGAACGTGTAGTGACCCGCCCGGTCGCCGAGCGTCGTGAGCAGCCGTCGTACCTGCGCGGGCACGTACGCGCAGACGTCGACCGTCGCGTCCCACGAGCGGCCGGCCAGCGCGGCGAGGTCGCCGTTGCGGTCGCCGACGATGTGCTCGGCCTGCGGGAACGCGCCCGGGTCGGTGCGGCCGCGGTTGAACAACGTGACCTCGTGGCCGCGGTCGAGCGCCGCGGCGACGATTGCCCGGCCGACGAACGAGGACCCACCGATGACGAGGATGCGCATACGGCGGACGCTACTCCGACCGGATGTGGCGCCGTAGGCTCCGGCCGTGCCCGACCGGCCGACACTGACCGCGTTCGCGAGAACCGTTCTCGACGCGGTCGACAGGATCCCGCGCGGTCGGGTGATGTCCTACAGCGACGTCGCCGAGTACGTCGGCGCGGGATCGGGGCGCGCGGTCGGCACGGTGATGGCGCGGTTCGGGTCCGAGGTGCCGTGGCACCGGGTGCTGCGCAACGACGGGACCTGCGCGACGCACAAGTCCGACCGGCAGCTCGCCCTGCTGCGCGCCGAGCGAGTGCCCATGCGCGGGGACCGGGTGGACATGGCGAAAGCCCGCTGGGACGGCGCGGAGGTCAAGGTTCGGTAACCGCCGAATTTTGCCGGGAGGACATCTTCACCTTCCGTCGAAGTCGGCGCCACCCGTCCGTCTCGTAAGGAGTTCCCGTGCGTCGTCTGATTCTTGCGGCCGCTGTAGGTGCCGCTGTCGTCGGCACCGCCGTACCGTCGCTCGCGCTGAGCGTCACGCCGCCAGGTGGCGGGGTGCCCGTCGGCACGTCCCGCGACGGCGGCAAGGTGTGCGTCTGGTTCAGCGAGCAGGTCCCGCAGTGCGTCGACGCCAACCCGGTCCTCGACACCATCCCCGGCACCATCGACGCCGGCCCGGTCAGCGTGACCGTGAGCACGGCCAACAACGGCGTCGCCGTCGGCACCGCGCTCGGCTCGCAGCCGCTCGTCGGCGCGTCCGTGAGCAGCAGCGGCACCGTCTGCGTCGGCTTCAGCCTCCAGGTCCCGATCTGCATCCCGGCCGAACTCGGCTGACCGGCCCCACCCGCCAAGACCTTCTCAAAGGAGATTCCATGCGTCGTCTCGTCATCGCGGCTGCCGTCGGCGCCGCTGTCCTCGGCACCGCCGTACCGTCGCTCGCGTTGCAGAGCAGCGCCCCGAAGGGGACGCTGCCGGTCGGCGCGACCGTGCGGACCGACAACGGCGTTTTCGTCGGCACCACGATCTTCGGCCAGCCCGGCCTCGCCGCCGCGGTCGGCACCAACGGCACGGCGTGCGTCGGCTTCAGCTACGAAGTGCCGCAGTGCGTGAGCGTTCCGGTCGCCGAGGCCATCCCGGGCACCATCGACGTCGGGCCGGCCCACGTCAGCGTCAGCACCGCGAACGGCGGCGTGGCCGTCGGCTCGTCGCTCGGCTCGCAGCCGCTCGTCGGCGCGTCCGTCGGCAACGGTTGGGTCTGCGTCGGCTTCAGCCTCGAGGTGCCGTTCTGCTGGCCGCTGAACTCCACCAACGCCGCTGCCGCGCCTGGTCAGCAGTTGCCCGGTGGCGGCGTCGTCTACTACCACGACGACACGCGTACGGCGGTCGGCGTGGGCGACGTCGGCGTGATCATCTACGCCAACGGCACGATCTGCCCGGTCGTCAGCACCCAGGACTGGCGCTGCATCCCGGCCGAGCTCGGCTGACCGACCCACCACAAGAAGAAACCCCACAAGGAGATTCCATGCGTCGTCTTGTCATCGCCGCGGCCGTCAGCGCGGCCGTCGTCGGCACCGCCGTACCGTCGCTCGCCGCACAGTTGAGCACGCCGAAGCAGCAGCTTCCGGTCGGCGTGAGCGTGAGCACCAAGGGTGGCGTGTTCGTCGGCACCACCGTCAACGGCCAGCCGGGCGCTTCGGCCGCGGTCGCCAACGGCCAGGCCTGCGTCGGCTTCAGCTACGAGGTTCCGTTCTGCGCGGACCTGCCGGGCGTCACGGTGACCACGCTGCCGCGCACCATCACCGCCGGCCCGGCCACCGTCTACCTCAACACCGACAACGGCGGTGTCTCGGTCGGCACCGCGCTCGGCGACCAGCCGCTCGTCGGCGCGGGCGTCGGCAACGGCAAGGCGTGCGTCGGCTTCAGCTACGAGATCCCGCAGTGCGTGCCGCTCAACCAGACCGGCAAGGCGGGCGCGCCGCGCCAGTCGCTGCCGGTCGTGCTGTACCACGACGACACCCGCACGGTCGTCGGCGTCGAGGACATCGGCGTCGTCATCTACAGCAGCGGCCGGATCTGCCCGGTCGTGAGCACGCAGACCTGGCAGTGCGTCGAGCTCGGCTGACCTTTACACCCGACTGTCGGGGGCGCGTGGTCTGATCGACCCGTGCCCCCGACTGCTTCCTACCGGCTCGTCCGCCACGCCGTGGCGGCGCCGGACCCGCCGGCGCTCGACGCCGAGCAGCAGTCGGTGGTGGCACACGCGGCCGGGCCGCTGCTCGTCCTCGCCGGCCCCGGCACCGGCAAGACCACGACGCTCGTCGAGGCGGTCGCCGCGCGGGTCGCCGCCGGCGCCGATCCCGACCGGGTCCTCGTCCTCACCTTCAGCCGCAAGGCCGCCGACGAGCTGCGCGAACGCATCGCCGCGCGGCTCGGGCGGACGGTCGCGGAGCCCGCGGCCTACACGTTCCACGGGTTCTGCCATGCCGTCGTCCGGGCGTGGGGCCAGCCCGGCGCCGACCGCCTCGGCGGGCCGCGGCTGCTGTCCGGCGCCGAGCGTGAGCTGCGGGTCCGCGAGCTGCTCGCCGGCAACGCGGCCGGCGAAGGTACGACGCGGTGGCCGTCGGAGCTGGCGCCGGCGCTGCGGCTGCGGGGCTTCGCCCGCGAGGTCGCCGACCTGCTCGACCGGGCCCGCGAGCGCGGCCTGTCCGCGGCCGACCTGCGCCGGCTCGGCGACGCGCACGACCGCCCGGCGTGGGTGGCGGCCGGCGACTTCCTGGAGGAATACCTCGACGTCCTCGCGATCCGCGACGAGGTCGACTACGCCGCGCTGGTGACCCGCGCGACCGACCTGCTCGACGGCCCGGCTGCGCCGCTGCGGGAGAAGTTCGTCGCCGTCTACGTCGACGAGTACCAAGACACCGACCCGGCGCAGGAGCGGCTGCTCGCCCGGCTGGCCGGCGACGGGCGGTTGCTGGTCGCGGTCGGCGATCCGGACCAGTCGATCTACGGGTTCCGCGGCGCCGATATCGGCAACATCCTCGAGTTCCCGCGCCGGTTCCGGGCGGCCGACGGGAGCGCCGCGCCGGTCGTCGCGCTGCGCACCTGCCGGCGGATGGGTGCGGCGCTGTTGCCGGTGTCGCGGGAGCTGGCCCGGCGCATCCCGCTCGGCCCGCTGACCTCGCGCCGCGACGCCCATCGCGGTCTCGCCGCGGCCGGCCCGGAGGCGGCCGAACCCCCGCGGATCCGGCTGTTCCCGACCGTCGCCGAGGAGGCGACCGCGATCGCCGACCTGCTCCGGCGGGCCCATCTCGCCGACGGCACGGCGTGGCGCGACATGGCGGTGCTGGTGCGGTCCGGCGTGCGCAGCATCCCGGTCCTGCGCCGTGCGCTGACCGCGGCCGGCGTGCCGGTCTCGGTCGCCGCCGACGAGGTGCCGCTGGCGCACGACCCGGCGCTGGCGCCGCTGCTCACCGCACTCGAGGTCGTCCGCCGCGACTCCGCGCTCACTCCCGACGCGGCGCACATGCTGCTGCTCTCGCCGCTCGCCAACGCCTCGCCCGGCGCGGTCCGCGCGCTCGGCCGCCAGCTGCGCGCCCTCGACGCCGCCGGTGGCGGGTTGCCGCGGCCGGCCGCGATGCTGATCCGGGAGGCGTTGCTCGACCCGCGCGACCTGGAGCTCGTCGAGCACTGGTCGGCGGAGCCGGCCCGCCGGCTGGCGAAGCTGCTGGCGACGGCGCGCGCGGTCGCCGCGGAGGTCGACGCCGGCCGGGCCGCTGCGGACGAGGTGCTCTGGGTGCTCTGGGACGGCTCCGGGTGGGCTCGCCGGCTCGCCGCCGCGTCGCTGGCCGGCGGTTCCGCCGGCCGGGCCGCCGACCGCGATCTCGACGCCGTACTCGCCTTGTTCGAGGTGGCCGCGCGGCTGGAGGATCGGCAGCCACGCGGGGGCCTCGCCGCCCTGCTCGAGGAGATCGCGGCGCAGGAGATTCCCGCGGCGCCGCTCGACGAACGGTCCGCCCGGCTCGACGCGGTCCGGTTGCTGACCGCACACCGGTCGAAGGGCGGCGAGTGGGACCTCGTCGTCGTGGCCGACGTCCAGGAGGGCGTGTGGCCCGACCTGCGCCGCCGCGGCTCGCTGCTCGAAGCCGACGCGCTCGACGCCGCCGGCCCCCGCGAGGTGAGCAACGCCGCGCTGCTCGCCGAGGAACGGCGGCTGTTCTACGTCGCCCTCACCCGCGCCCGCCGCCGGCTCGTCGTCACCGCGGTCGCCGGGGTGGACGACGATGCCGAGCGGCCGAGCCGGTTCCTCGACGAGCTCGGGCTCGAACCCCCCACGACCGAGCTGGCCGGCACCGGGCTGCTCGCGCCGTCCTCGCTGGTGGCCCGGTTACGGCGCGCGCTCGCCGACGAAGCGTCGTCGGAACACCTCCGGGCCGTCGCGGCCGGCCAGCTCGCCGCACTGGCGGCCGCGACCGGTCCCGGCGGCGAGCCGCTGGTGCCGGCCGCGCGGCCGGACACCTGGTGGGGGGTCCGCGAGCCGACGACGGGCGCCCGGCCGGTGCGGCCCGCCGACGCGCCGATCGTCCTCTCCGGATCGGGGGTGTCCGCGCACCAGCGCTGCCCGCGCGCCTGGTTCCTCGATCGCGAAGCCCATGCGTCCGCGGCGACGAGCTCCTCGCAAGGCCTGGGGTCGGTCGTGCACGCGCTCGCCGAAGCGGTCGCGACCGGCGAGCTGCCGGCCGATCTCGACGTCCTGCAACGCCGGCTCGCCGAGATCTGGCCGTCGTTGCCGTTCGACGCGCGCTGGCAGGCCGACCGCGAGTGGGAAGAGGCGCGGCGGCTGTTGCGCCGGTTCGTGCAGTGGCACCAGGACGACGAGCGCGAGGTGCTCGGTGTCGAGGTCGACTTCACCGTCGCGCACTCCGACGACGTCGTACTCAAAGGTCGCGCCGACCGGCTCGAGCGCGACGCCGACGGCCGGGTCGTCGTCGTCGATCTCAAGACCGGCCGGACGGTCCCGGTCGATCGCGACCTGCCGCGGGAGCCGCAGCTCGGCGTCTACCAGCTGGCGGTGCGCGACGGCGCGTTCGCCGAGCGCCATCCCGGGCCGCCGGGCGGCGCCGAGCTGGTGCAGTTGCGCCGGGAGGTGCGCGGCTCGGTCAAGGTGCAGTCGCAGCCCGCGATGGGGGCGGACGACGACTGGTGCGCCGACGTCGTCAGTACGACGGCGTCGATGATCCGCGCCGAGCGGTTCGACGCCCGGCCCAACGACGGCTGCGACCGCTGCCCGTTCCGCTCCTCGTGCCCGGCGCACCCGTCCGGCGGCCAGGTGGTCTCGTGACCGGCACCGACGACCGCGGCCACTACCTTCGCGAGCTGCTCGACGTCGACTACACCGACGAGCAGTTGCGGGTCGCCACCCACCCGCTCGCACCGCAACTCGTCGTCGCCGGCGCCGGCTCCGGCAAGACCGCGGTGATGGCCGCGCGGGTCGTGCATGCGGTCGCGCACTACGGCCTGCCGCCCGGTCGCGTCCTCGGCCTGACGTTCACGACCAAGGCCGCGGGTGAGCTCGCCGACCGGGTCCGGCGGTCGCTCGCCCGGCTGGCCCGCCGCGCCGGCCGGCCGGTGCCCGCCGACGCCGGCGGGTTCGAGGATCCGGCCGACGAGCTGCCGACCGTGTCGACGTACCACGCCTACGCGGCCGCGCTGGTGCGCGACCACGCGCTGCGGATCGGGCGCGAGCCGGTCACCACGTTGCTGACCGAGGCGATGCAGTGGCAGCTCGCGCTGCGGGTCGCGCGCTCGGCGACCGGACCGTTCGCGCACCTCGACTGGACGACCGCGCACGTCGCCCGGCTGTTGCTGGCCCTGTCCGGGGAGATGGCCGAGCATCTCGTCGACGCCGACGCGGTGCGCGACTTCGACCGCAAGGTCATCGACGCGATCGACGGGCTGCCCAAAGCGGTCAAGGACGTCGCGCTGGTCGCCGAGCGGGCGCGCGGCCGCGATGAGTTGCTGACGTTGGTCGCGGCCTACGACGAGCTGAAGGCGCGGCTCGACCTGATCGACTACGGCGACCAGGTCGCGCTCGCCGCGCGCATCGCCGAACGTTCCGCCGTCGTCGGCGCGATCGAGCGGTCGCGGTTCGGCCTGGTCGTGCTCGACGAATACCAGGACACCGGCGTCGCCCAACGGCTGCTGCTCTCCCGTCTCTACGGCGGCGCGCATCCGGTCACCGCGGTCGGCGATCCGCACCAGGCGATCTACGGGTGGCGCGGCGCGTCGGTCGGCAACCTGCTCCGGTTCGGCGAGCACTTCCCGGCCGCCGAGGGCAACCGGCTGACGGCGATGCCGCTGATGACGAGTTTCCGTTGTGGCGCAAGGATTCTGGCGGCGGCCAACGCGATCGCGGATCCGTTGCGACGCGACGGCGGCCGCCGGCCCAGCCTCGACGTACCGTCGCTGTCCGCCGCGCCCGGGCGGGATGACGGAGGTGCGGTCGTCGTCGCGCGCGTCGAGACCGACCGCGACGAGGCCGGGCTGGTCGCCGACCGCCTCGCCGGGCAACTGGCCGCGGGCACACCGGCCCGGGAGATCGCCGTGCTCGCCCGGCGGCGGGCGGACTTCCCGCGGTTGCACCAAGCGCTGGTTGCGCGCGACGTACCGGTCGAGGTGGTCGGCCTCGGCGGGCTGCTCGAGATGCCCGAGGTCGCCGACGTCGTCGCGGTCCTGTCATTGCTCGTCGACGCGACCGACAACCCGTCGGCGGTGCGGCTGCTCACCGGTCCGCGGTGGCGGATCGGCCCGCGCGATCTGGCCGCGCTCGGTCGCCGGGCCGCACGCCTCGCGACGTGGTCCGGCCGCGACGACGAGGCCGACCGTGCGCGCGGTCTCGACCACAACCTGCGCGCGGCGACCGCCGCCGTCGATCCGGTCGAGGTGGTGTCGCTCGTCGACGCGGTCGAGTCGCCGGGCGACCTCGACCGCTACAGCCCGGAAGCGGTCGCGCGCTTCGCCGCGTTCACCGACGAGCTGCGCCGGCTGCGCGGGTTGCTCAGCCAGCCGTTGGTCGAACTGGTCAGCGAGGTCGTCCGCACCATCGGCCTCGACGTCGAGATCGAGGCCGAGGTCGAGCGGGTCGCGGTCGCGCGGATGGCCAACCTCGCCGCGTTCGCCGACCACGCCGCGCGCTACTCCGGGCTCGAAGGCGAGACCGACCTGCGCGCGTTCCTCGGCTACCTTGCCGCGGCGGCCGACGCCGACAACGGCCTCGACGCCGGCTCGGTGTCCGACGCCGACACGGTCAAGCTGATGACGGTGCACAAGGCCAAGGGTCTGGAGTGGGACGTCGTCGCGGTCCCGGGGCTGGTCGCCGACGTGTTCCCGTCGAAGCAACGCCGTACGCCGTGGACCCGGGGCGCGCACGTGCTGCCGTTCGACTGTCGCGGCGACGCGGCGGACCTGCCGGTGTTGCGCGGCTACGCGAAGGCCGACGTCGACGCGTTCGACGACGAGTGCCGCCGCGACGACGCCGACGAGGAACGCCGGCTCGCCTACGTCGCCTTCACTCGCGCGCGCAAGCTGTTGCTGGCCACCGGCTACTGCTGGGCCGCGACCCGCGCCAGTCGTTGCGAGCCGTCGCCGTTCCTCGACGAGCTGCGCGCGCTCGGCGAGCCGGCCGCGACGGTCGACTGCTGGTGCGACGATCCCGCGCCGGAGGCGACGAACCCGCTCGACCGGCGCGAGGCCGGCGACGTCGCCTGGCCGGTGCCGCTCGACCCGGCGCAGACCGAGCGCCGGCGCCGCGCGGTCGCGTTGGTGGCCGCGGCCGGCGACGACGTTGTCGACCTCGACGCATTGCCGGTGGCCGAGGCCGCGCTCGCCGCGACGTGGGCCGAGGAGTCGGCGCTGTTGCTCGACGAGGCGCGCCGGCTGCGCTCGACGGTTCGCGATGTCGAGCTGCCGCGCCGGCTGACCGCGTCGCAGGTCGTCGCGCTGGCCGAGGATCCGGCGGCGTTCGCGCAGTCGCTCGCCCGGCCGATGCCGCGCCCACCGCAGCCGCAGGCGCGACGGGGTTCCCGGTTCCACGCCTGGGTGGAGCAGCTGTACGCCGCCGCGCCGTTGCTCGAGCCCGACGACCTGCCCGGCTCCGGCGACGACGACATCTCCGATGCCGAGCTCGCCGCGCTGCAACGGCGCTTCCTCGACAGTGGTTGGGCGGAGCGGCGCCCGGTGGCGGTCGAGCAGGCCTTCGAGCTGCTCGTCGGCGGCCGGCTGGTGCGCGGGCGGATCGACGCGGTCTACCCGGTGCTCGGCGGCGCCGGCGAGGTGATCGGCTACCAGGTCGTCGACTACAAGACCGGTGTCGTGCCGGCCGACTTCGCGGCCGCGTCGCTGCAGTTGTCGGTCTACCGGCTGGCGTGGGCCGACCTCTCCGGCTGCGACCCCGAGACGGTCAGCGCCGGATTCCTCTACGTCCGCACCGGCACGTTGAAAGCCCCCGACCGGCTGCTCGACCGCGACGAGCTCGCCGCCCTCCTCGTCGAGTGAGCACTAGGGTCGGGGCATGTCCGACAACGGCGTCAAGCGCTACTGCCAAGACCACGCCGAGGAGTTCCTCGCCGACCTGATCGACTGGTTGCGCATCCCGTCGATGTCCGGCGACCCGGCCTACGCGGGCGAGGTCCGCCGGTCCGCCGAATGGCTCGCCGACGCGTTCCGCCGTACTGGCTTCCCGACCGTCGAGATCTGGGAGACCGGCGGCCTGCCGGCCGTGTTCGCGGAGTGGCCGGCAGAGCAGGCCGACGCGCCGGCCGTCGTGGTCTACGGGCATCACGACGTGCAGCCGGTCGACCCGCTGGACCTGTGGCAGACCGGCCCGTTCGAGCCCGAGCTGCGCGGCGAGGAGCTGTTCGGTCGCGGCGCCGTCGACGACAAGGGGCAGGTCGCGTTCCACCTGCTCGGCCTGCGCGCGCTGCTCGAAACGACCGGCCGGCCGGCACCGCCGGTCACGTTGCGGTTCCTCGTCGAAGGCGAGGAGGAGAGCGGCTCGCTGAACTTCCGCGCGTTGCTGCAACGCGAACGCGAGCGCCTCGAATGCGACGTCGTCGTCGTGTCCGACACCGGCATGTGGGGCCGGGAGACGCCGACGATCTGCACCGGCATGCGCGGGATGATCGAGTGCGACATCTCCCTGCATGGTCCCGACATCGACCTGCACAGCGGCTCGTTCGGCGGCGCCGTACCGAACCCGCTCGACGTGCTCGCCGGCCTGCTCGCCGGCCTGCACGACGACCAGCGCCGGATCACGTTGGCCGGCTTCTACGACGACGTCCGGCCGCTGTCCGACCGCGAACGCGAGTTGATCGCGCGGCTGCCGTACGACGAGAGCGAATGGCTCGCGACCGCCGCGAGCCGGTCGCCGTACGGCGAAGCGGGCTACTCGACGCTGGAGCGCGTGTGGGCCCGGCCGACCGCCGAGGTCAACGGCATGTGGGGCGGTTACATGGGCCCGGGCGGCAAGACGATCGTGCCGAGCGACGCGCACGCGAAGGTGTCGTTCCGGATCGTCGCCGACCAGGATCCGCTGACCGTGAAGAAGCTGTTCGACGACTACGTCGCGGCGTCGGTGCCGGCCGGGATCACCGCGACCGTCGACTGGCACACCGACGGCGTCCGGCCCTGCCTCACGCCGCTCGACGAGCCGGCGCTGCTCGCGACGACGCGGGCGATGGCGAAGGCGTTCGGTCGCGAGGTGCTCTACACCCGCGAAGGCGGCAGCGGCCCGGAGGCCGACCTCGCCGACGTGCTCGACGCGCCCGTCGTCTTCCTCGGCGTCGGGCTGCCCGACGACCGCATCCACGCGCCCAACGAGCGCGTGGTCTTCCCGCTGCTGCTGGTCGGCGCGGAGGCGGCGGCGTATCTGTGGGACGAGCTCGCGAACACGTTGCGGTGACCGCCGGTCCAGCGCTGTCGCGGGCCGCGTTCGACCGCGCGGCGGAGCGTCGCCGCGACCCGGCGTGGCTCGCCGCGGCCTGGGCCAGCGGACGGCTGCTGGTGGTCGACGACGAACGCCGGGCCGTCATCGGCGACGACGGTCTCGTGCTCGTCCCGACCGCCGGCCGTCCGGCGGCGGGGTACTTCCTCGGCGTCGACGACGACGGCGTCGCGGTGTTCGCGGCCGTCGGAGAGCTGCCGCGGGTGCTCGGCGCCCGGCCGTCGACGTTGCGCGACGTCGGCGCGCTGCTGCCGGCCCGCGACGCGGGATTGTTCGTCGCCGCGGTCGCGCTCGCCAACTGGCATGCGACGCACACCCGCTGCCCGCGCTGCGGCGAGCCGACCGACGTGGTCGACGGGGGATGGGTACGGCGCTGCCCCGCCGACGGGACCGACCACTTCCCGCGCACCGATCCCGCGGTGATCGTGCTGGTGCACGACGGCGGCGACCGCTGCCTGCTCGGCCGCCAGCCGTCGTGGCCGCGCGGCCGCTACTCGACGCTCGCCGGGTTCGTCGAGCCGGGGGAGTCGTTGGAGCATGCCGTCGTACGGGAGATCGCCGAGGAGTCGGGTGTCGTCGTCGACGACGTCGTCTACCGGGGCAGCCAGCCCTGGCCGTTCCCGGCGTCGTTGATGCTCGGGTTCGAGGCGCGCGCCGTCGGCGGGACGCTGGGCGCCGGCGACGACGAGCTGGAAGACGTCGCGTGGTTCAGCCGCGACGACCTGCGCGGCGGCCGGCCGTTGCTACCCCCGCCGGCGTCGATCGCGCACTGGCTGATCGCGAACTGGCTCGACCGCCGTACTTGACGGCGAGGGCAATCGCGCGCTGGTTCGCTTCTAGGCGAACAGGCGCGCGATTGCCGGTCGGTCAGCGGGCGAAGAGGCGCTTCGTCGGCCGTGGCGCGAGCGACGGCAAGACCTGCGGTACGGCGACGTCGGCCGCCTCGTCCTCCGGCTCCCGCTGCGCCGGCACCCCGGGCGGGGGCTCGAGCCGGCGGCGGAGCAGTTCGAGCGCGTCGTCCGGGGACACCGGTCGGCTGAGCAGGAAGCCCTGCGTGTAGTCGCACTGGTGTGCCCGCAGGTACGCGAGCTGCTCGTGCGTCTCGACGCCTTCGGCGACGACGGTGAGGCCGAGGCCGTGCCCCATCGCGATCGCGGCGTTGAGGATCGTCTCGCGGGTGCCTTCCTTGCCGATGCCGTC
>Ga0070659_100000115_pt1 | contig 59547 bp, 44 predicted proteins | sample KBSC23metaG_FD_64666 | JGI IMG/M metagenome (GOLD analysis project Ga0070659, IMG submission 64666) | Corn rhizosphere microbial communities from Kellogg Biological Station, Michigan, USA - KBS C2-3 metaG | ecosystem: Host-associated > Plants > Roots > Rhizosphere > Soil ... | reverse complement strand
CCACGAGGGCGGCGACCTGTGCAGCTGAGGTCGGGTCGAGGTGACCGGGTCCGAGCGTCGGCCCCCAGCCCCAGATCGGCAGCAACGCCACGTCGACGCGACCGCGCAGCGCCTCCATGGCGGGATTGATGTCGGTGTCGCCAGCGAACCACATGCGCTCGACGAGGTAGCCGAGCGCGTCGTGCGTCGTGCGTCCCGGGAAGCGCTGCACCCGATGCCAGGCGGGAACCGCCTCGACCGCGACGTCGCGGATCGCAACGCGCGCGCCGGCCTCCAGCTCCTGAATCCGCCCGAACCGCAAGCCGCGCAGAAGCGGAGCGGCGCCGCGCGGAGCGACGACCTCCGTCTCGGCGCGCGCGAGCCGGCGCAGCGAGGGGCGGTCGAGGTGGTCGTGGTGGACGTGCGAGATCAGCACGGCATCGACCGGGTCGATCGCGACGGCTGACCGGCCCTCGCCCACCCTCGGCGCCTGGCGGCGCAGGTGCGCGACGTGCCCGCGCAACAGCGGGTCGGTCAGCAGCCGCGCGCCGGCGACCTCGAGCAGGACGGTCGCGTGGCCGAGCCACGTGATGCGGCGCATGGGCGCAGGGTCGCACACGCTCGGCCCGGCGACGCGCCGGAGCCGGGAAGGGACCGGCTCCGGCGCTGCTGCGTCGATCCCTACTAGGGGCGACCGGGGAAGGCGCCCATCGGCGGCGGACTGCCCGGACCCATCCCGCGGTCGCCGTCGTGGCGGCCGAAGGGGCCGGGCGCTCTGCCGTTCACGAGGTCCGCGACGTGCTCCCTGATCTCGCTCAGGATGCGATCGCGCTCGTCGGCGGTGAGCTTTCTGTCGGCGACCACTCTGTCGAGCTGCGTTCTCGCGGCGTCGACGAGCGCCTGCTCCAGGCCGTCAGCCGACTTGCCCTGCGCTCTCGCGACCTCTGCGAGCGTTCTGCCGTTGCGCAGCTGTCTGTCGAGCTGCACTCTGGTGAGGCCCAGGTACGAGGCGGCGGCGTCGAGGCCCACGCCGAGCGGCCCGTGGCCCGGCCCGCCGCGCCCGAAGCCGTGCCCGCCAGGACCGCCCGGTCCGATCGGCCCGCCGAGCGGCACGCCGTATCTGGCGATCCGCTGCTTGATCTGGTCGGCCTGCTGCTGAGTGAGCTTGCCGTCCTTCACCGCCTGATCGAGCTGATCGCCAAAGGCGCCCTCAAGCGCCGATCTCAGCTCGCCGGGCGTCACGTTCAGGCGCTGCGCGGCATCTCTCAGCACCGCATCGCGCGGGTCGCTGTTCGACGTGGCGGCGTAGGCGACGCCGCCGCCGGCCACCGCCAGCGCGACGGCCGCGCCGATCGCGACGGTTCGCTTGCGTCTGCTCTTCACGATCACGGTCTCCTCGGGTCGGTGACTGCAACGACGCCGACCATGGAATCGGGCGGCCCTGAGAACGGCCTGGGAATCGGCTGGGAGCCGCCAGGTGGCGGCTCCCGAGAGCCGATGGCGCCGGGCAAACGCGACTAGTTTTGATACACCCCCGGGGTGCTCACCCTGTCGCCGTTCCAGTCGCCGACCGCCGGGAGGGGGTTGGCGAGCACCACGCCGTTCGCGTTGCCGTAGGAGAAGTAGATTTCGGATGCTCTTTCGAAGGCGTTTGCGGTCAGCAGCCCGAAGTACCCGCTGCTGGGGTAGTAATGGCCGACCGTGTCGATGCCGTCGCCGTTCCAGTCGCCGGCGACCGGTAGAGATTCACTGCTTCCGTAGGCAAACGAGTAGTCAGGGGACCCTTCACTGTTTGTATTGCGGAGATAGAACGTGCTCGTGCTCGGGCGGTAAAGCCCGATTGTGTCGATGCCGTCGCCGTTCCAGTCGCCGGCAAGCGGCCGGTCTTCTCTGTTGCCGAACCTGAAGATTATGTTCGCGGTTCCGCCAGCGTTCGTGTTCCTGAGATAGAAGGTACTCGTACTCGGACGGAAGAGTCCGGCCGTGTCCCTTCCGTCACCGTCCCAATCGCCGGCGACCGGTACGTCGCCCGCTACGCCGAAGGCGAAGTTGTACGTCGCGTGGCCGGTCGTGTTGGTGTCTAGCAGGTACCACTGGATGTTGCTGGTGCGGAAGGTGCCGACCGTGTCCCTGCCGTCGCCGTTCCAGTCACCCGTCACCGGCCTGTCGCCGAGATTCTGGTAGAGGAACGTGGCATCTGGCGCGCCCGCGGTGTTCGATTCCCGCAGGAGGTAGACGCCGTTGGCCCGGCCGTACATCGATTGAACGCCCAGGATGTCTTCCCAGTCGAGATAGCGGTGGCTCCTCGAGTAGAAGGGGTACATCAGCGCGGACGCTTGTTCGGCGGTGCAGGCTCTGACTCTTGGATTGCACGTATGGTCAAAGCCCAGAGCATGGCCCATCTCGTGTGCGGCGATCGTCACGAGATCCATCGGCTGCGTGACTTCCGAGCGCAGGTTCCCGGTCCACGTCTCGTCATCGTCAAAATGTATGTCGCCATGTTCGCCCGTGCATGGATAGTAGGAATGGGCGAGTGTCCCGTAAGGACCGTCAAACGGTTCGCTGTCGCCATGGGCCCCGACGGCCCACCGTATGGTCGTCCTCGCATTGAACAGACTCACCGGGATGAATTCGACGTCCGCGACCCTCGTCCACAGCAGCATGCCGTTCACCACCGCTTGCTGCTCTTCGTTGCCGGCCATGTCGGTCGTACCGTTCAGGAAGGCGTAGGCGATGTCATGGTCGCTCCTGCAGACTGGAACGAATTGTGTCTGCACACCTTCGACGTTTGGATCGGGCATGGCGTCGTAGCGAACCTTGCGTGCGGCCGCGACATCCGTCGCGAGGCACAGCGAAAGAAGCGTCACAGCGATGCACAGGCTTGGCAGACGCAGCTTGTGCGCACGCAAGCGAGCGCGCAATATGGAAGTCACCATCATCCCCCCCAAGAGACGGTATGCACACCCTACTGGTGTGTCGGTTAACACATACCGGAAGCGATGGAGCCGGTCAAGAAAGATGCCACACCGACGTCATTAACTTGCGGGCTCCTCTGAGCGGCGGCTGCGAGGTGCGGCGAGGTGGACGGCGCGCACGTTGACCTGCCGCGTTGCGGGCAGTTAGCCTCCCGCGCAGACCATGGCAAGGCGGGAGGACGGATGACATCACGGACGATGCTGTCAGCGGCGACGGCGATTGCACTCGGGACGACGGTTATCGCAGCCGGACCTGCGGCAGCGCTCACGTCGAACGCGCGCAGCGGCGCGCGGGCGCAGCTCGACGTGCGCGCCGGCGAGCGCGCCGCGATTCCCGCCCACGTACGCAGCGTGCGCCACGCACTTGCGGAGCGGCTCGGAATCGAGGCGCACGTCTCGACCGACCCCGTCGGCGGCGGGATCCGGGTGCTCGACCGCACGAACGGCTTCCTCAGCGGCCCCCGCACGGGCGACGCGGCCGATGTCGCGCTCGCTTACGTGCGCGCGCATGCCGACGTCTTCGGCATCACGGACGCTGAGCTCGCCGCGCTGCGGCTCACGCAGCGCGAGACGTCGAACGACGGTGTCACGCACCTTACGTGGGTGCCGGTCCGCGGCGGCGTGCCCGCCTACGACAGCGCACTGCGCGTGCACGTCACCCGCGACGGCCGCGTCGTCGCCGCCAGCGGTCCGCCGCTCGGCGGGCTCGCGCTGCCAACCACCACGCCGCGCCTGAACGCCTCGCAGGCGTTGGGCATCGCGCAGAACGACGTGGGCGGGAACGGCGGCCTGCCACGGGCCGCGACCGCTCCGGGCCCGGAGCGCGCGACGACCTTCAGCAACGGCGACAGCGCACGCCTCGTCGCGTTCGAGTCGCCGAGTGGGGACCGCCTCGCGTGGCGCGTCACGGTCGCCGGCAAGGACCCATACGTGTTCGACGAGGTGATCGACGCGGCGAGCGGCGCGGTGCTCGCGCGCCACTCGCTGACGGACTTCGCCTCGAACGCGAGCGTCTTCGACTACCACCCAGGTGCGGCCGCCGGCGGAACGCAGCACGTCGCCGACATCACGAGCTGGCTGGCGGCGTCCGCCACGACGCTCACCGGCCCGAACACGCACGCCTACGCCGACGTCAACAACAACGACGCGGCCGACGCCGGCGAGGAGATCGGGCCGAGCGCCGGCAGCAACTGGCTCTACGCGCAGGCCCCGGTCGCGCCCGCCGGCGGCCAGAGCTGCTCCGCCTTCACCCTGATCTGCACGTGGGACGGCGCCAGCTTCGGCACCGAGACGACCAACCGCGCGCAGGCGACGACGCAGGTCTTCTACTACGTCAACACGTTCCACGACTGGCTTGCGCAGGGCCCGATCGGCTTCACCGACGCGTGGGGGAGCTTCGAGGTCGGCGGCAGCGGCGGGGACGACCCGGTACTGGCGGAGGCGGACGACGGCGGCGGCACCGACAACGCAAACATGTTCACGCCGCCCGACGGCAGCTCGCCGCGCATGCAGATGTATCTGTTCAAGGCGTTCACCGGCCTGTCGTGGCCGGCGGTCAACGGCGGCGACGACGCGAGCGTCGTCTACCACGAGTACACGCACGGTCTCTCGAATCGCCTGATCGGCAACGGCAACGGCCTCAACGCCAACCAGGGCGGCGCGATGGGCGAGGGCTGGAGCGACTGGTACGCGATGGACTACCTCGTCGCCCATGGGTTCGTGAACGACACCGGCGCGGATGGCGACGTGATCGTCGGCGAGTACGTGACGAACGACAGAGTGCGCGGGATCCGCCGGCAGCCGCTCGACTGCTCCGTCGGCTCGGCCACGGCGGCCTGCGGCGGCAGCGTGCTCGCCAGACACAGCGGCGGCTTCACCTACGCCGACCTCGGCCGCGTCGGCGGATACGACGTCAACACGCCGGCATTCGAGGTCCATGACGACGGCGAGATCTGGTCGGAGACGCTGTGGGACCTGCGCAAGGCGGTCGGGCCGGTGACGGCACGCGAGCTGATCACGAACGCGATGCGCCTGTCGCCGGCCGAGCCGTCGTTCCTCGACGAGCGCGACGCGATCCTGCTCGCCGATCAGATCGTCGACGGCGGCGCCAACCACGACAGCATCTGGCAGGTCTTCGCGAGCCGCGGCATGGGCTTCGGGGCGCGCACCACGAGCCCGAACGCGACGCGCGCCAAGGCGTCGTTCGCGCCGCCGCACCTGGTCGAGAGCCTCGACAGCGCCCAGGACGACTCGGGCGCGTTCGGCGACGGCGACGGGATCGCCGAGCCGGGCGAGATGCTGCGCCTCCAGGTGCTGCTGACGAACCCCGGCGTCGTCGACCTGACGCACGTGCACGGCACGCTCAGCACCGCGACGTCGGGCGCGTCGGTCGTCGTACCGGACGCCGACTTCGGCACGATCGCGGCGGGTGACGTCGCGGTCGACGCGACCGACTACGCGCTCGCCCTCTCGCCGGCGCTCGCCTGCGGCAGTCAGGTCCAGCTGACGCTGCACGTCACGAGCGACCAGGGCGCCTTCGATGTGCCGCTGACGATCTCGCTCGGCGCCGGCGACAGCGTCTTCAGCTCGAGCGATTCGTTCCCGAAGGCGATCGTCGACAACGCGCCCACCAGCGTCAACGCCGTCTCGACGTTGGCGGTGCCGTCGAGCGGGCGGATCGACGACCTGCGCGTGACCGTGAACATCTCGCACACTGCGGTCGGCGACCTGCATGCGTGGCTGACCTCGCCGGCCGGTACGAGAGTCGACCTCGTCGAGACGCCGTTCTCCGGCCTCAACTGGAGCGGGCCGGTGACGTTCGACGACGACGCGTCTGAGCTGATCCAGGACGTGCCCGACGGCCCAGGATCGCTCGGCACCGACTACGCACCGGACGAGCCGCTGGCGGCGTTCGCCGGGCAGGACCGCCAAGGCACGTGGACGCTGCGCGTGACCGACAACTTCGCCAGAGACAGCGGCACGCTCAACGGCTGGAGCATCGACACCGACCAGCCGTCGTGCTCGTCGAGCGTGACGCTGCCGACGGCGACGACCGGCGACGCGACCGGTCTGAGCAGCTCCGGCGCGACGCTCAACGGCTCGCTCGACGCGGGCGGTGCGGAGACGTCATACCGCTTCGAGTACGGGACGACCCCCGCCTACGGCCAGACCACCCCAACCGCCTCGGCGGGCGCCGGCAGCGGCGCCGTCGGCGAGAGCGCCGCCGTGTCCGGGCTCGCGCCTGCGACGACCTACCACTTCCGCATCGTCGCGTTCCGCGAAGGGATCCAGGTCGCGGCCGGCGGCGACCGCGCGTTCACGACCGCCTCGAACCTCGTCCCGCCGGCGCCGAGACCGGCCCCGAGCGTCAGATTCGGCACGCGCAGAGCGAGCGTCAACGCGCACGGCACGTTCGTGCTCAGGTTCGACGCGACCGCCGGTCTCAGAGGCAGCGTCCGCTTCCTGCTCCCCAAGCACGGCAGGACGAAGGCGATCGCGTTCGGCAGACGCTCGTTCACGGTGCCCGCCAGCGGACACATGAGACTGAAGATCAAGCTCTCGCGCAGAGCGCTCGCGCAGCTGCGCAAGCGGCACCGGGCAACCGTGCGCGTGACGGTCACGCTCGGCGGTCAGACGTTCAGGGGCAGACTCACCCTGGCGGCTCCGCCCCGGCGTCGCTGAGCCGCCACGCGAACAGCACGGCGGCGACGGCGGTCGCGAGGTTGAGGCTGGAGACGCCGGCGCGCATCGGCAGGCGCAGTCGCGCGTCCGCCCGTGCGAGCAGCTCGTCCGAGAGGCCGTGGCGCTCGGTGCCGAACGCGAGCACCGCATTCGAGGGCAGCTGTCTCGGGTCGAGCAGCGCCCCGTCGGGATCGAGCGCGAGCAGCGGGCGGCCGGTGAGCGCAGCGTGCTGCGCGCGAGCGACCGGCAGCGCGAAGTGCAGCCCGGCGGCGCCCCGCAGCGCTGCCGGATCCCACGGATCGTGCAGGCCGGTCGTCAGCACGGCGGCGGCGTCCGCGGCGGCCGCGACGCGCACGACCGCGCCGACGTTGCCGAGGTCGCGCGGGTCCTCCAGCAGCACGACCGGGCCTGCACCCGGGAGGCGGAAGGGCGGCCGCCGTGCGATCGCGACGACCTGCGTGCGCGGCGCGCGCGGCACGAGGCGCTCGAGCTCGGCGGCGGCGACGCACTGCGCAAGCGCGCGAAAGCGGCCGGCGAGGTCCGGCGCCAGCTCGGCCGCGAGCCGCTCCAACCCCTCGGGGTCGGCGGCCGCCACCAGCTCGATCTCGGCGCCGAAGCGCAGCGCGTGCTTGAGCGCGTGGAAGCCCTCGAGGATCGCCAGGCGCTCGTCTCCGCGCGCCTGCCGGAAGCGTCGTGCGAGTTCGCTCACGCGATCGGCGGTCGGTCGGTGCGCGGCAGCGCGGCGAGCGTCGCGTCGCGGCTGACGGCGCGGATCTCGTCCGGCACCGCCTCGAGCCGCACGCGGCTGACGAAGCGCAGCTGCTCGCCGAGCGGCTTGAAGAAGTCGTCGTAGTGCGTGGGGACGACGACGCGCGGGTCGAGGCGCGGCAGCACGCGCTCCCAATAGCGCGGCGTGACCGCGCGACCGGCGACTCCGGCCAGGAACACGTCGACCGGCTCCGCCGGCAGCGCGGCGTCGACCAGGTTCGCGCTGCCCTGGTGATAGAAGCTCGTGCCGGCGACCTCGATGCGGATTCCCCACACCTGCCCGCAGCGATAGGCGCCCGGGGTGAGGCCGTGCAGGTGGTCACAGCTCAGCTCGCCGTCGAACGGCACGCGCCGGCCGAGGATCAGCTTCGAGTGCGCGCTGGGCGTGAACGAGACGACGAACGGGCCGAGCTCGTAGCGGCGATAGGGCTCGACCTCGACCGCGAGCCCGCCGACCCCATGCAGCTGCATCAGTCTCACGAGCGAAGCGGAGCCGTACGCGGGCGCGCGAAAGCGGCGCGCGAGCGCCGGCGCATCGACGGCGTGGTCGAAGTGCGTGTGGCCGACGAGCACGCCCGCGACGTCGTCGCCGCCGGCGCCCGCCCAGCGGTCGAGCTGCGCGGGATCCGGCAAGGCGGTGCGTCGCAGCAGCAGGCTGCGCAGCGGCACGCGCGAGAGGTACGGATCGACGAACAGCGCGACGCCTTCGTAGGCGATGCGATAGCCGGAGACGCCGAGCCACTCCAGCTCCAGCCCGGCGGGCAGGCCGAGCGGGACCGCCTCGAGGCTGCGCAGCGCATCGGCGTCGTGACGCGGGGCGGACATGATGCGCCCGACCGTACCGAAGCCTCGCGCGGCGAGCCGAAGTCCGGCCGCGGAGCTGCGCCGAGCGGCACCCCACCGTAATAGGGTCAGACGATGCTCGAGGGTGTCTTCATCTCGCATTCGCGCAGCGACGAACGCTTCGCAAGGCAGCTGGCGACGGCGCTGCGCCGGGAGGGGTTCGGAGCGTGGCTCGACATGGACGAGCTGACGTCAGCCCGCCACACCGGGCGTGCGATCGGAGAGGCGATCGCCGCGGCCTCGCGGGCAGTGGTCGTCGTAGGCGGCGACGAGCCGACCGACTGGACGCGGCACGAGTGGAGCCTGATCCTCGACGCGTACTGGCGCGGCAAGATGACGCGGTTGGTTCCCGTGCTGCTGGGGCCCGCCTCCCCGCCCGGCTTCCTGCAGGAGCTGCAGGCCGTGCGCGCCGCACCGGACCCCGACTGCTGGGAGGACGCCTTCGCTCAGATCGCCGAGGCCCTGCGCCGACCGGACGAGGATCTCGCGGCACCGACGATCGAGGCTCCGCTGGCCGAGGAGCTCACGTCGCGCTGGGCGTTGCTCGCGGGCGAGGCCAAGTCGCTGGAGCCGAGCGAGGAGACGCTCGGCGCCTGGCGAACGGCGCTGGTGCGGGCGCTGCAGGAAGAGGCCAAGGACGGGGTCACGACGTCGGAGGGGTACGCCGACCTCCTGTGGCACCTCGCCTCGATCGACATGCGGCTGGATCGCCATACGGAGGCGCTCGCGACGTTGGAGCAGGCCCTGGAGATCCACGAGGAGCGCAAGGACGCGACGCCGCCTGCGACGTTGGCGACCCTGCTGTTCGCGCTGGGGCGGATCCATCTGCGGACCGACGACGTGGACGCCGCGATCGCGGCGCTCAGACGGTCGATGGCGGCGGCGCAGGCGGCCGACTCGCGCCCGCTGCAACTCGAGTGCGCGTACAACCTCGCGCTGGCGTACCACCGGGCCGGCGACGATGCGAGCGCGTGGCGGATGGGCCAGCGCGCGTTCGCGCTCGCGGAGCTGGTGGCCGGCCCGGGATCGGAGAACGCGCGCCACTACCGCGAGGCGCTGAGAGGCGCCTGGTGATGACGTCGACGGCGAGCGGGCGACCGGCGGCGGGCGACCTGTCGAGCGACAACCGCAGCCTGTCGGTGTTCGTGAACTGCCCGTTCGACACCGCGTACGCGCCGTTGCGCGATGCGATCCTCTTCACGACCGTCTGCGCGGGCTTCCTGCCCGTGAGCGCGAACGACGTCGGCGGGGTCTCGGAACCTCGCATGGAGCGCATCCTCAGAGGGATGTCCGCCTGCCGCTACTCGATCCATGACCTGTCCCGCTGCCGGGGGCAGGGCGACTCCAACCTCGCACGCTTCAACATGCCGTTGGAGCTGGGCATCGCGATGGCGAGCAAGCACCTCGCGCGCGACCATGCAGGCGGTCACGACTGGTTGGCGCTCGTCCCTCGCGGGCACGCCTACCTGCAATACGTCTCCGACCTCGCCGGATATGACCCGATGCAGCACGACGGAACGCAGGAATCGGTGGTGCGCGTGGTGACCGCATGGCTCTGGACGCTCGAGGGCTCGCTTCGGCGCTTCCGCCCGGACGAGGTGAACGCTGCACTGCCTGCGTTCAGCCTCGAGCATCGCGGCCTGCTCGCCGAATTCGGAGGCGCGCCGCCGCTCTCCACGGTGTATGACCTGGCTCGGCGAACGACACCCGCGGGACGCGAATGAGGCGAGGTCGAGCGACGCTGCGGATGGGGGCCTTGGCGGCCGGCGCCGTCCTCGGCGCCGCCATGTGGTGGCGGCGCAACCCGTCGGCGTGTCCGTACAACCAGCGCTTCTGGGTGCAGGCGCCGCATCCGTTGATCACGCGGCCGCGTTTGCGGGAGGTGCTGGCACCGGCGCCGGGGCAGAGAATCCTGGAGGTCGGGCCGGGCACCGGCTACTACGCGCTCGAGGTCGCGAGCTGGATCGCGCCCGGCGGGCACCTCGACATCTTCGATCTGCAGCAGGAGATGCTCGACCACACGCTGCTGCGCGCCGAGCAGCGCGAGATCCGCAACATCGTCGCGCTGCAGGGCGATGCGCGCGCGCTGCCATTCGCGGACGACGCGTTCGACGCGGCCTATCTCGTCACCGTGCTCGGCGAGATCCCCGACCAGGAAGCCGCGCTGCGCGAGCTCTCACGCGTCGTGAAGCCGAGCGGGCGCGTGGTGGTGGGCGAGCTGTTCGGGGACCCGCACTGGGTCAGCCCGGGAAAGCTGCGCGGACGTGCGGAGCGCGCCGGCCTGCGCTTCGAGCACCGGCTCGGCAGCCCGCTCGGCTACTTCGCGCGCTTCGCGCCGGCGTAGCGCACCGCCCTACTGCTTTCTGGCGATCGCGTCGGCCAGCTGCGCCTTCGTCATGCGCGAGCGGCCCTTGACGCCGAGGTCGCCGGCACGCTCGTAGAGCTGCTCCTTCGTGTGGCCCTCGTAGTCGACGCCGCCGAACGTCCTGCCATGGTTCTGGCGCGCTCGCGGATGCTTGGCGCGTGGATCCGACGGGCCCGGTCTGTCCTTCGCCTCCCAGTGGTCGCCGACCTTCTCGAAGCTGTGCTTGAGCGCGGCATAGGCGACGCGGTGCGCGCGCTCGCCCTCGCCGTACTCCTTTGCAGCCGCGTCGTGCGCCTTTGCAAACGTCCGCTGCGCCTTCGCCGGCGAGCGCTTGAGCGTGTCCGGCAGCTCGCTCTGCTTGGCGGTCCCGCGTGCGGTGGTCTTCGGCATGGTTCGCCTCTCTCCCGACGGTCTCAGCTGTGCACGGCAGCGCCGACGGCCTCCAGCGAGGCGTGCACGGCGACGTCGAACAGCGCGAGCAGCGTCTCGGCGGCCGCCTGCTCGTCGCCGAGGATGCGCTCGGCCGCCGCGGCCGCCTCCGCGTCGCCGGCCGCCGCAGCGACGCGCCGCAGCTGCTCGTAGCCGCCGATCTCCAGATGCTCGAACGCATAGGCGAACGCGGCCAGCTTGCCGGGCGTGTCGGCCTGCGCGCGGAAGAAGGCGCCGAGGTTGCGCGCGCCCATCGCGAGCGCCGCGTCCTTGATCCGCGACCGCCCGCCGTCGCGACGGTCGAGCAGCTCCTCGACGGCGGCGAGGTGGTCACGCGTCTCGTTGAGGTGGCCACGGTAGGCATCTTCGAGATCCGCGTCGCCGGCGATCTCGACCGCACGCTCCAGCAGCGTCACCGCCTGCTGCTCGAGCGCGTGCGCGTCCTTGAGGTAGGTCGTGAGGCGCTCGGTGGGATCGTCGCGTTGCCCGGCCTCGAGCGACGCGGCCGCTGTGCGCTTGAACAGCGCTTCCAGGCGGGTCGCCATCGCCGCCTCCTCGCCGCGGATCCTGTGCGCGACGACCGCCGTCTCGTGATCGTTCGCGAGCTCGGCGAGACGCGCCAGCAGCTCATAGGCGGCCAGCTCGAGGTGCTCGTAGGAGTAGGCGTGCGTCGCGAGCTTGCCGGGCGTGTCGGGCTGGATGCGCGCAAACAGGATGAAGCCGGCGCCGCCGGCCTCCGCCGCCAGCTCTCTGAGGGCCGACGGCTTCGCGCCGTGGGCCTCCAGCCGCTCGCGTACCAGGCGCTCGTGCACGCGCGTCTCGTAGTAGTGGTCACGCAACGCGAGCTTCAATCCGTCCTCGCCCGCGATCGCCGGCGCGCGCTCCAGTTGCGCCAGCGCCATCTGCTCGAGCGCGTGCGCGTCGCGCAGCGAGGCGATCAGCTGGTCCTCCAGCGAACGTGTCCCCATGCTGGTCCTGGTACCCGGCTGGAGCGCGGGCGAACACCGACGCGCTAGCGTGCGGACCGATGGACGCCGCATTCACGCCCGCCCACCGCGGCGGCTCCGGTGAGCCACTGCTGCTGCTGCACGGCTTCACCGACACGTGGCGCACATGGGAGCTGGTGCTGCCGGCGCTCGAGCGCCACCACGACGTGCTGGCCGTCACGCTCGCCGGCCACGCGGGCGGGCCGCCGATCGCCGCGGGGGTGGATCCGGAGACGGCGATCCATGACGCGATCGCTGCGGCGCTGGACGAGGCCGGCTGGGAGACGGCCCACGTCGTCGGCAACTCGCTCGGCGGCTATGTCGCGCTGCGCGTCGCCGCGCTCGGCCGCGCGCGCTCGGTGGTCGCGTTGGCGCCGGCCGGCGGCTGGGCCGAAGGCGACGGGTCCTTCCGCGACACGCTCGCCTTCTTCACGAACATGCACCGGCTGCTGAGAGACGCCGCGCCGCACGCCGAGGCGATCGTCGCGACGCCGGAGGGCCGGCGCCGCGCGACGCTCATGACGACTGAGCGCTTCGAGCACCTTTCGGCCGAGCTGCTCGCGCACCAGCTGCGCGGTGCGGCGGGCTGCACGGCCGCCGCGGCGCTCGTCGACCACGCGCTCGCGCACGGGTGGCATGTCGACGCCGAGGCGGTCACGTGCCCGCTGCGGATCGTGTGGGGGACGGAGGACAAGCTGCTGAAGTGGCCCGGCGCGGCGGCGCGCTATCGCGCGCAGTTCCCGCAGGCGGAGTGGATCGAGCTGGACGGCGTCGGTCACCTGCCGCAGCTCGACGTGCCGCTGGAGACGGCGGAGCTGATCCTCGGCTTCACCGCGGGCTGACCGACGAGCGGCGCGCGGTCAGGCGCCCTGCCGGGGCGTTCCCGGCGCGTGCCGGGTGACGACGAGGCGCGGGTCCGCCTCCGGGGCGCCTTCGGCGGGGCCGAGCGGCGGCGCCTCGTAGGACTGCAGGCGCCGGTGGAACGCCTGCGCGACGCGCAGCGCATGCGCCTTCGCGAGCTCGGCGTGCTCGCCGGCGAACAGCTCGTCGACCGTCTCGCTCCACAGCGCGAGCCAGCGGCCGAAGTGCCCGGCGCGCAGGTTCGCCTTCGCGTGCAGCCGCGCGTGCGGCTCGAACGGCGTGCCCGAGTAGGACTTCGTCCCGAGCAGCACGGTCTCCCAGAACGAGGTGATCTGGGGGACGTGGGCCTCGAGGTCGAGCCTCGCCACGTCGGTGAACAGCCAACCGATCACCGGATCGCTCATCGCCTTCGCGTAGAACGCGCGTACGAGCCGCTCGCAGTCGGCGCGGCTGGCGATGTCGGTGCGATCCGCGGAGATGCCCACGCGGGCAATGATGGCGCTTGCGAGGCCGTGGCGGCTGGTGGCATACTCGGCGCGGGGGAAAATGTTTCCGTTTTTCGAGTCGACGATCCGGCCGCTGCTCGACGAGATCAGACCGCTGAGAACGGTCGTCGAGGTGGGCGCCGAGGCCGGTCAGCACACCAACAGGCTGCTGCCGTACCTGCGTGCGCGCGGAGCGCATCTGCACGTCATCGACCCGGTGCCGAGGTTTGAGGTCCAGCGCTACAACGAGACCTTCCAGAGCTGCTCGACGCTGCACGTGGGCTTGAGCCACGACGTGCTGCCGTCGATTGAGGAGCCCGACGTCGTGATGCTCGACGGCGACCACAACTGGTACACGGTGATCGAGGAGCTGCGCATCCTCGACCGCAGGTGCACGGAGTGGCCGGTGACCTTCACGCACGACATCGAATGGCCCTACGGACGCCGCGACATGTACTACGCGCCGCAGCGCGTGCCCGAGGACATGCGCCAGCCCTACGCCCGCTCCGGCATCGTCGAGGGCAGGTCGGAGCTGTCTCCGGAGGGCCACAACCGAGGGCTGTTCAACGCGCTCTACGAGGGCGGACCGCGCAACGGCGTGCTCACGGCCATCGAGGACTTCGTCCGCGAGACCCCGCGGGACCTCGTCCTGTTCACCGCCCCGGGCGACAACGGGCTCGGGATCATCGTCGACCGCATGCGGCTGCGCAACGCGCGCTTCGCGAAGCTGTTGCGGAAGGCGCACGACCCGCGTGCCAAGGCCAGGGCCGCACCGCGGGCGAGCGGCGCGGCGGCGTAGCAGCCGCGAGCGCTCCCGGGCTCACGCGACGAGGTCGGCCAGCACGGCGCCGACGACGCGCTCGGCGTCGAAGTGCTGCTCCGCGAGCGCGCGGGCGGCGCGTGCGTGACGGGTGGGATCGGAGAGGACCGCCTCGGCGGCGGCGACGGCCTCCGCGGGCGTCGCGAACGTCAGCAGCCCCTCGCCACAGGGCAGCTCCGGCGGCAGGCCGGTTGCCTGCACGATCGCCGGGCGCCCCGACGCGAGGTAGCGCGTCGTGCGGTCGCCCAGCCAACCGCACTGCGTCTCGACGTAGACGCCCTGCGCCGGCGAGAGCTCGGCGAACGATCCCTGCACGTAGGAGCGGAACGCGTCGGGGTCGCCGGCGACCGCCTGCGGGTCGACCAGCCGCCAGCCGCCGGCGAGGAGCCGCTCGGCGTCGGGCCGGTCGGCCGGGTGGATCGCGAGCGCGGCCTCGAACGTCGCGTCGCTCTCGTGCGGCAGGTTCGCGAAGCGCCGGAACTCGTGCGCCTTCTGGCCGAGCAGGCGGCCGTCGTGCTCGACGCGGCCGTAGCCGCCGCGCCAGCTGGCGACGGTCGTGAAGCGCGGCGTCGCGGCCGGCTCGGCGGTCGGCCACTCCTCCAGCGGCACCGGCGGCGGCACCCCGCGCCAGCGGCGGCCGCCGAGCGGCAGCCGGCAGCCGTTGCGGCCGATCGCAAGCCCCACCGTCAGCAGCTCCTCGTGCCGGTCGAGCGCCGGGCCGAGCGCGCCGGCCGCGTGCCACAGCTGCGTGTAGCCGGGATCGAGGTCCACGTACGCGCGCCGGCGCGGGAGGCGCAGCAGCTCGTCGAGCGCGAGGTTGCCGGACAGGTTCAGCAGCAGGTCGGCGCGCGCGAGCGCCTCGCGCAGCTGCTCCAGCGGCGCCCCGTGGACGACCGCTCCGTCGGAGCGCACGAGCGCGGCGCGCTCCGCGAAGCCGAAGCGCCCGGTCACCTGCTCGAACCACGCGATGTCGCGGCCGGCGCCGTTGCTCAGCGTCTCCGCGTCGATCTGCTCGACGAACCACGTCTCGACGCCGAGCTGGCGGAGGCCGAGCAGCCACGAGAGCCGCACCCATGCCTCGCCGCCGTTGCCGGGCTTGTTCGCGAGCGCGCCTGCGAGGACCGCAACGGTCACGCCGGCACGCCGATCGTCTGCTGCAGGCGCAGCTGCAGCTGTTCGCGGCTCTCGTCGCGGAGCTCCAGCCGGGGCAAGCGCAGCGGATCGGCGTCGGGGCGCACGGGATCCGTCTCGACGGTGCAGGCAGCTGCGAACCCGAGCTCGTCCGCGACCTCCAGCGTCTCGGCGTCGCAGCCGCCGTAGGGATAGGCCAGGAGGTCGACGGGCCCCTCCAGTATCCCCTCCAGTGCCGCCTTCGAGCCGCCGAGCTCATTCGCCTTCGCGGCGCGGTCGTGCGAGGGCAGCAGCAGGTGGTCGAGCCCGTGCGCGCCGATCGCATGGCCGGGTCGCGCGGCGAGCTCCAGCAGCTCCGGCGCGGTCATCAGCCGGTGGCTGTGGCGCGGGGAGAGGTCGATGCCGCTCCACGCCGCCAGCGTGTCGATCCACGCCCCGATCCGCTCGGGGTCGGCGTGCAGCAGCCGGCCGTGCAGCACGTGCAGCGCGGCCTGCCGCTCCTGCACGCTCCGCGTGGGCAGGCGCAGCGCGTCGTCCTCGAGTGCGAGGTCCAGCCGCTCGGGGATCGGCTCCTCGCCGAGCAGGATGCGCTCGGCCGTATCCCACCAGCCCTCGCGGGGCTCGTCTCCGGGCGCACCGCTGACGAAGAACGTGACCGGGATCTCCAGCTCGGCAGCGAGCGGCGAGGCGACCTCGAGGTTGTCGAGGTAGCCGTCGTCGAACGTGACCGCAACCGTTCCCGGCGCCAGCTCGCCGGCGGCCGCCTCGGCAGCCAGCTGTGCGAGCGGCACCGGCCGGTAGCGCTTGGCCAGCAGCTCCATGTGGGCCGCGAAGTGCTCCGGCGGCATGCACAGGTGATGGACGTCCGGCTGCAGCGCGGCGACGCGGTGGTAGCAGAGGATCGCCGCGCGCGGCGGGGGCGTGGCAGAGCTGCTCGGTGGCGGCTGCACGCCGTCGCCCGCTCCCGCTCGGCGGCGCCGCAGGCCGCGGGCGCGCGTCGCGGGCAGCTGCGCGACGCCCGCGACGACGGTCGCATGCTCCGGATCGACGCGCTCCAGCTCTGCCGGCGAGAGCGTCTCCAGCGGCGCGCCGGCGACCGCGCAGAGCGTCGTCATCAAGTTGCCGCCAGCGGTCACGTGCACCCCGCCCGGCGGGAAGCGCTCGCACAGCAGCCGCAGCAGCGAGGCCTCGGTGAAGCCGCGGCGACCGCCGGCTTTGCCGGCGGTGCCCCCCTCGCCGCGCGCCGTCGTCGCCGCCGCCACGACAAGCGTCCCGCCCGGGCGCAGTGCGTCGCGGCAGCACTCCAGCGCGCCCGCCGGGTCTGGTGCGCCCTCAAGCGCGCCGGCGAGCACGATCAGGTCGTAGGCGGGCTGGTCGGCCGCCGGCCACGGGTCGCCCGGCCCGATCCGCAGCGTGCGCGCGGGCGCGGCGTCCGGCGGGGACAGCTCGTGCAGCAGCCGCTGCATCAGATCCCGCTCCACGGCGCCCGCGGCGGTCGCCTCCGGCCGGCTCCAGCGCAGCGCCGGCAGCGCGCGCTCGGCCAACGCCGTGCGCGTTTGCTCGATCTCGCGCTCGGCCTCGCCGAGGTCGCGCTCGACGTGCTCGCGCCGGTCGCGCAGCGAGGAAAGATGGCCGGTCAGCTCGCGCTCGAAGTCGATCAGCGTCACGAGCACGTCCTCGCCGCGCGTGCGCGAGGCGTCGAGGTGCCTGTCGAGCAGCTGCGCCTTCGCGGGCAGGTAGTCGCCGCGCACGATCGCCGAGTGGTAGCGCGATCCCTCGCGCACGCGGTAGCGCAGGAGCGCCTCGTCGAGGATCACGCCGCGCAGCCCGCGCCGCAGCGCGCCGAGCCAGAAGTCGACGTCCTCGTATGCGGGCAGGGACGCGTCGAAGCCGGGACCGTCCTCCCACAGCGAGCGGCGGAAGACGGTCGAGATGTGCCCGCACGCACCGCGCCCGAGCGACTCCGCGACCGTGTACTGCGGCGGCTTCCAGCGGTACGAGGCACGCCCGAACGCCTGCAGCGCGCAGCAGACGAAGGCGAGGTCCTCACGCTCGCGCAGGAGCCGGCTCGCCTGCTCGAGATAGGTCGGCTCGAACACGTCGTCGCCGTCGAGCAGCACGACGAACGGCGCCGTCGTGGCGGCGATGCCGGTGTTGCGCGCGGTCGCCGGCCCGCCGTGCTGGGCGCGGATCACCCGCACGTCCGGCTCGAAGCGCTCGAGCCGGTCGAGCGCCTGCAGCGTCGGCGCGTCGGTCGAGCCGTCGTCGACGACCACCACCTCCTGCGGTGGCGCCGTCTGCGCGAGCACGCTTGCGACCGCCTCCGGCAGCCAGCGTCCGAGGCCGTAGCACGTGATGACGACGGCGGTCTGCGACGAGCCGGTCACGCGCCTGCCTCCTGTGCGATGACCGCGCGGGCGGCGATCACAAGCGGCGGCTCGTCGGCGCCGCCCTCGAGCAGCGCCTCGTCGAGCTCCTCGGCGGCGAGCCCCGCGAGGAAGGCGAGTGTGGCGTCGGTGCCTCCGAGCGCCTCGAGCTCGACGTCGTCGGCATGGAACGCCTGCGTCAGCAGTGCGGCGAAGCCGCTGCGCGAGAAGCGCCAGTGGTCGGTGCGCGGGCCGCCGGCCTCGATCCGTCCAGCGCAGGGGACGGTCGCGAGCAGCACGCCGCCGGGCTTCAGCAGGCGCGCGCACTCGGCGAGCGCGGCTGCCGGTCGCTCCAGCAGCTGCAGCACGTGCGGGAGCAGGATGCAGTCATAGCTGCCGCCGGCCAGCTGCGGCGCGTGCTGCAGGTCCGCGACGACGGTCGCGGCCGGGTTGGTGGTGTCGGTGTCGAGCACGTCGCAGCTGCGCAGGCGGTGGCGGCCGTAGCGGGTGGCGTAGAGCGGGTCGTGGTAGGCGAGCACGCGACCGCGCACGTCGTCCGCGTGGCGCGCGAGGAACGACTCGATGAAGTGGCGGTCGACGACGAGCCCCCGCTCGCCGCCCCAGAAGGGGCTGAACGGCTCGAGCCGGCGCAGGTCGCCCCAGGGGTCGTCGGCACGCGCGCCGCGCAGCTTGACGGCGAGCCGGTCGCGCTCGCGCCGCCGCGCGCGCAGTCGCGGGCGGAGCTCCTCCTCCAGCGCGCGCTCGGCGAGGTGGCTCTCGCGCAGCAGCTCGCCGACGACCCGCTCGCGCTCCAGCAGCACGTCGCGCAGGCGCGGCTCGTACAGGGACGCGTGCTTGCGGTAGAGCGCGCGCACGTCTTCGTCGCCGGCGCGCGCCGGGATCGTCGCGCCGCCGCGTCTCAGCGCCGGCACGGCCACGAACGCATAGCCGGCCTCGACGAGTCGGATCGCGAGGTCCCACTGCGTCAGCGGAACCGTCGCCGCGCCTTCGTCGATTCCGCCGATCGCCTGCAACGCAGAGGCGCGCAGCACGAGCGCGCCGCCGAGCGCGGTCCCGCTCAGCGCACCGAGGAGCGGATCGGCCGGCGCCTCCTCGCCTGGCGCCGTGGCGGCCGCAAACGCCGCCGTCGGCTGCGCGCGCAAGGCCGCCGCGGCCTCCGCGACGAAGCCGGGCTCGACGTCCTCGCGCCCGTCCGCGAGCCAGACGAGGCCCTCGGCGTCGAGCGCCGCGCTGCGGGCGGGGGCTGTGCGCAGCCCGGGGTGGTCCAGCGGTCCGTCGCCGCGCACGAGGATCCGCGCGGCCGGCGCGTCCTGCCCGAGCACCGCCGCGCAGTCCTCCATGCCTCCGCCCGCCGGCTCGAGCAGCACGGTGACCGGGAGTGCGGGCGGGGGCGCGGCCTCGCCGGCGATCCGCCCGATCGGGGCGCGGCGGCCGTCGGCCAGCACCGCGAGCACGTCGAGCTCGACGCTGCCGCCCGTGCCGGCGAGGCTCACGCGCGCCGCGAAGCCGGCCCGCGCTGCCCACGCGCAATCGGGGAACACCTGCGCCAGGTCGGGCCGCGGCGCGTCGAGCGCGAGACGGCGGAACGGCGTGCCGCCCTGCGCAAGCTCGATCGCCGCGACCGGACTCTGCTCGCCGACCGCCCACCCGACGATGTCCAGCCACGGAAACGGCAGCGCGCCGTCGCTCGCCGGCGCGTCGAGCGAGGCGCCCCGCAGCCCGGGCGCCGGGCCGCCCGCGGGCGTCGCGCAGTCACAGCGCACCGCGCGCGGCCCCTCGCGCAGCGGCGGCGCGTCCCCGCCGACGGGCTCCACCCACACGCGCGGCGCCGGGTCGCCGTGCAGCGGCGCGTCGGGGGCGAAGCGGAACGCGACGGCGCCGTTGCCCTTGCCGGCCTGCGCGAGGTCCTGCCGGAACGCGTCGCTCCAGACCGTGCCGACGCTCCGCTCGTCCGTCCGCACCTCGAGCTTGAGCCGCCGCCACGGGGCGGCGTGGTCGAACGCCCAGCCGGACAGCGCGCCGCAGGCCGCCTCGTCGAGCCGGCCTTCGATCGTCTGCCTGTGCGCGGGCGCCGGGCCGTCCGCGCGCTGCTTGACCGCGCGCACCGCGAGCAGCAGGGGGAAGTAGGGATCGTGGTGGTCGAGCTCCGCCTGGTCCAGGTCCTCGCGTGCGAGGCCGTGCAGGAAGGCCGTGCACGCGAGCACGTTCCCGAGCGCCTCGACCGTGACGCCGTCAGCGCCGAAGCGCCGGGCGAACAGCCGCTGCGCGGAGGCGGCGGTGAAGCGCCAGAAGTCCCCGACGACGCCGGACTCGTAGTCGATCCGGCTCACGCACGGCGCCGTCACCAGCACGACGCCGCCGGGTGCGAGCGCGCGGTGGAGGTTCGCGACCGCCGTCTCCAGCTCGAACAACAGGTGCAGCGTCTGCGTCAGCACGATGCAGTCGAACGCGTCCGCCGGCAGCGAGTCCGGCTGTGTGAGGTCGGCGATCAGCGTCGCCTGCTCGTTGTGCGCGGCGACGTCGAGCACCGCGTACGAGCGCGCGCCGCGCTCGAAGCGCTTCACGTAGCCGGGATCCTTGACCTCGAGCACGTCGCCGGCGATGTCCGTGGCATGCCGCTCGAGGAAGCCCTCGATGTAGTAGCGGTCGACCGGCTGGCCGCGGTCGAGGCCCCACACGCGGCTGACCGGCTCCAGCCGCCGCAGCGACCCCCACGCGACCGCGGCGGGCGCCCCGCCGCTCGCGGGCGCCTCGCTGCCCGGCGGCTCCTCGCCCGCGTGGGCCTCCACGAGCGCCTGCTCGAGGCCGCAGCGATGGCGCTCCAGCCGCGGGATCGACGTCTGCCAGGGCTCGCCGTCGAGCTGGGGGCGCGGCGGCGGATCGCCCGGGAACTGCACCTCCAATGCGGCGATCCGCTGCGCGATCGCGTCGAGCACGCCGGTCGCGTGCACCGCATAGCTGCCGGCATGCTTCTCCATCATCGTCTCGAACACGCGCATGTGGTTGCGCGGCCGGCTGGTCTCGCTCGACATCGAGCCGGGGCGGATGCGGTAGCGGAACAGCGGCTCGGGCACGATCTCCCCGCGGTGCCCGCGCTCGACGAGGTCGACCGCGAGCGCCCAGTCCTCGTAGCCGTCGAGCCCCGGGCGCTCGTCGAAGCCGCCGATCTCCAGCAGCGCGTCGCGGCGCACCGGGGCGGCCGTGCAGACGGTGTCCTCCGCCAGCAGCCAGGGGAAGTCGCAGCGCTTCGGCTGCCAATCGAACTGCCTGGCGCCGAAGGCGGTCAGCCAGCAGCTCGCGAACGCGAGCGAGTCGTCGGCCTCCAGCAGCCCGATCGTGCGCTCGAGGAAGCGCGGCTCGAACAGGTCGTCCGCGTCGAGGAACGACACACAGCGCCCGCGCGCCTCCTCCAGCCCGGTGTTGCGCGCGCTCGCGAGGCCGCGGTTGGCGGTGCGGATGATCCGCGTGCGCGGCCGCCGGTAGGAGGCGAGCAGATGCATCGTGACGGGATCGTCGGAGCCGTCGTCGACGATCAGGATCTCGGCGTCCGCGCGCGTCTGCGCGAGCACGCTCTGGACCGCCTCATCGAGATAGCTCCCCAGGTTGAAGCAGGGGATGACGACGGAGACGGCCGGCGTCATCCGACCTCGACCGCGGGCGCCGCGGAGCGCTCGGGCGTCGCCGTCAGCGACAGGCGCCCGGCCGCATGCAGCACGAGCGGCGCGCGGCGCAGCGCCGTCTCGCCGCCGGCGATCGTCGCCCAGATCCAGTGGGGTCTGCCGTCGAGCAGCTCGCGCGGCGTCGGCAGGGCGAAGCCGCCGTGCTCGGCGGCGACACCCTGCTCGGCGAGGTCGGCGCGCGGCCGGTCGGCTGCGACGGTCGCGAGCTGCCGCCCGCCGTCCCACAGCTGCACGCGCGCGGGCTCGCCGTCCTCGCGCACCGCCCAGCCGCTGATCGTCTGCGGCGAGACCTGCTCGAGCACGCCGCGACCGTCGACCAGCTCCGCGCCCTCGTCCGGCTGTGCCGCGTCGCCCGCGGCCCGGCCGTCGCGCACGAGCGTCTCCAGGCGGATCCGCTCGAGGTCGAACGGGCGCAGCGCCGCGGGGCTGCGCAGGAACATGTGGTCGGGCTCGGCGACGTGGTCGTACTGTCTGTGCCAGCCGTACGCCAGCTCGTCGTCGGCGAAGCGGCCCTTGCGCTCTTCGAGCACCTTGCGTCGCCCGTGCGCCTGGCCGCGGATCGGGTAGTGGCGCAGCAGGAAGCGCAGCGGGAAGATGCGGCGTCCGGCGAAGCGCACGTCGTGCCCGCCTTCGGCCAGCTCGAGCGCGGGCATGCCCGCCTTCCAGCACTTGCGCTGCATCAGGTCGTACTCGGCCGGGTCCTCCCAGCGCGTGAAGTGCTCGCGCGGATCCATCCCGGCGCGGTAGGCGTCGTCGACCGGCGCGAAGTTGAGTACGCGGAAGTCGACGAGGTTGTAGCCGACGCGGTCGACCCATCGGACCGCGTCGCGCAGCGACATGCCCGGCCATGGGGCCTCGCGGATCTCGTCGGCGTCGTGGTGGACGTACCAGTCGGCGCCGAGCTCGCGGGCGAGCTCGCGCTTGCGCGCCAGCAGCGCTCTCCACGACGTCTTGCCGCCGTCGGCGCCCTCGAAGCGCTCGACGCCGAGCAGCCCGCGGCCGAGCCAGCGGCTCGCGCGCTCCACCGTGTCGTCGGTCGAGCCGTCGTCGATCAGATAGGACCAGACGCCGTTGGCCGCGAGGTGCTCCAGCACCGGCTCGACGATGTCGGCCTCGTTGTAGGCGGAGATCAGCGCGACGACGCGGAAGGCGTCGTCGAGGAAGGCGGGGGCGAGGCCGGCCGGCGCGACGGGCGCGGGCGCTTGCGCGTCCGGTGCCGCCGCGCGCGGCGCGGTTGCCGCCGTCCCGCGCCGGCGCATGCGTCTGCGGCGCGCCGGCGGCCGCGAGGCGGGTGCCGGCGCCGCCGGCGCGGCGAGCGCCAGCCGCCACAGGGGGACGCGGCGGCCGTCCGCCAGCTCCGCCTCGACGCGCAGCTGCCCGGAGAGGCGCTCGGCGACGCTCGCCGGGATCCGCAGGCGGAAGCCGCTGCGCTCGGCGTGCTCGACGTCCGGGAACGCCTCCGCGATGTCGGCGCGCGGGCGATCGACCGGCACGTGCAGCGGCGCCGCGTCGCCGGTGCTTACGAGCACGCGCGCCAGCGGCCCGTCGGCCGCCAGCGCCCAGCCGGAGACCAGCAGGTCGCCGTCGAGGGGGCCGAGCGCCGGGCGCTCGAGACGGCGGCCGGCGAGCGGCGCGGCGAGCGGCAGCGCCTCGGACGCGGCGACGACGCGCGCCGGCGGCCGGGGGACGGGCGGGGGTCTACTTGACGGCCTCAACGAAGAAGCTCTCCAGCGGTCGGTCGTCGAGCGCGACGATGTCGGGGAACGGGCTCGCGGTCTGGCCGCTCGCGAGCTGCCGCACCTGCGCGAAGCCGGCCTTGCGCAGCAGCTCCTCGGCGAACTCCGGCACGAACAGGGTGCGCGAGTAGCCGTACCAGACGAGCTGGGCGATCAGCTTGCCGCCGACGCTGCTCATCTCCTCGTCGGAGATCAGGAACCAGTCGCGATCGCCGCGCCGGTAGGCGTCGACGGCGCGCTCGAGGTTCGGCAGCCCGAGCCGCAGCACGCCGCCCGGCTTCAGCACGCGGTGCAGCTCGCGCAACGCGGGGAGGAGGTCGGGATAGGGGACCTCCGGCAGCGCGTGGATGCTGACCGCGTAGTCGATGCTGTCCTCGTCCAGCGGCAGTCCTTCGCGGATGTCGCAGCTGATGTCGATCCCGGGCCCCTGCTTGCGGTCGGAGTTGATCCAGCCGGGCTCAGGGTGGCTGCCGCAGCCCCAGTTGAGGCGCCGCACCGCCGGCGCGTCAGGCTGGGCAGGCAGCGCGCTCATGCGACCGCTCCCACCGGCAGCGCCAACCGCTCGAGCAGCCGTCCGAGCACGCGGCGCGCGTCGAAGTGCTCCTCCGCGAGTGCGCGCGCCGCGGCGCTGTGGCGCGCGTAGTCGCGTTCGATCTCCTCGACGCCGGCGGCCGCCTCCTCCAGCGTCGAGAACGTCAGCAGCCCTTCGCCGACGGGGTAGCGGTCGGCGAGGCCGGTGTCCTGGGCGAGCACCGGCTTGCCGCTGGCGAGGTAGCAGACGCTGCGATCGCTCAGCCAGCCGCTGCGCGTCGCGACGTACATCTGCTGCGCGACGCAGAGCTCCGCGCGCGAGGAGCGGACGTAGTCGCGGTAGGCATCCGGCGTGCCGGCGACGGCGCGCGGGTCGACGAGCCGCCAGCCGTTGCGCTCCAGCGCATGCAGGTCGCGCGTCTCGGCGCTGTCGATGTCGAGCGCGAGCTCGAACTCGGCGTCGACGAGCCGCGGAAGCTCCAGAAAGTCGCGGAACGCGTGCACGCGCGAACCGTACGTGACGCCGTCGAACGCGACGGTGCCATATGGGTTGCGCCACGTGGCGACGCTCGTGAACGCGCGGCCGGGCGGGCGGGCCGGCGCCGGCGTCCACGCGTCGAGGTCGACCGGCGGCGGCGTCTGGATCCACTCGACGCCGCAGTCGGGGATGGCGCACCCTGCGCGTCCGACGTTCGCGCCGACCGTGACGAAGCGGTCGTGGCCGGCCAGCATGTCGGCGAGGCCCAGCTCGCGCCACATCTGCGGGTAGCCGGGGTCGATGTCGAGGAAGACCCGAGGCCCGTCGACCGGCGGGGCGTCGGGCGGGAGGAAGCCCATCACGTTCAGCATCGCTGAGGGCGCATTGTCCTCCGCGCGCGCGTCGAACGGCGCGATTCCCCGCAGCGCCTCCGCCGTAGCCGCGGGCGCGAGCGTCGCGCGCACGCCGGCCGCGCGCAGGCCGAGCGCCCACTGCGCCAGTGCCCACAGATGGCCGCCGGCCCGCTCGCGGCCGGCGACGTTCCCGGCCACGACCACGTGCGGGCGTGCGCTCACGCGTACCCCAGCTCCTCCAGCGGCTCGGCGAACAGCTCCAAGGCGAGCTCCTGCAGCTGCTCCGGAAGATCGGACTGCCAGCGGCCGGTCGAGGCGGTCGTCTCCTGGACGGTGCGGTGCTGGAGGCGGGTGCGCTCGGTCAGCGCCTGCGCGCGCTCGACCAGCTCGGCCACCTCGGACGCCGAGCTCTCCAGCTCGAGGTAGTCGAGGATGCGCGCCAGCGTCGCCGCGGGATCGGCGACGAGCTCCTCGTAGCGCACGAGCAGCGCACCGTCGCGTCGCTCGCGCCAGCCGGCGGCGAGCGCCGCGACGTGGCCGGCGAGCCGCCGCACGAACTGCTCGTCGTCGTCGACCTGCTCGCGTCCGAACGCCGCGAAGCCGCGTTTGGCGTTGAACGCGAGCATCGACGCGAGCACGTCGCGAAAGTCGCGCACGAGGAAGATCTCGCGGCCGTCGGCGCACAGCTCGCGCAGCAGTCGCGGCAGATGGGCGGGCCCGGACTTCTCGGCCGCGTAGCGCACGTCCGGCCGTTCCTGGGCGGCGCTCAGCTCGCGCGCGAAGGCGGCGGCTCGTTCGACGGCCTCGCGCAGCTGCTGCTCGACCGGCGCACCGAGCAGCAGCTCGCGCAGCGGCGCCTCGAGCCGTTGGAGCGCTTCGACGGACACCGTCTCGCGTCCGAGCCACCAGCCCTCGCCCTGCCCGGCGCTGTCGAGCAGGCGCATGCGGCTGGCCGGGCTCGCCATCGCGAGCGCGGCCTCGAGCTCATAGGCGAACGGCCGCGCGTCGTAGCCGATCGGGTTGTAGGCGGCGATCGCCGGATGGACGCTCAGCAGCGTCATCATCAACGTCGAACCGGTGCGCCCGAGCGTCGTCACCGTCAACGGTGCCGGGCCGTCGATGGGCAGCGGCTCGAACGCCTGCCGGATACCACGCACGCGCGCGATCGGCGTGGGATCCGCCTCCCCGACGATGCCGCTCACGCGCAGATCGAACGCGGGGGGCAGCTTGAGCACGTCGAGCAGCAGCGAGAAGCCGGCGCGCGCGGCGCCGGGCACGTCCGGAAACGCCTCCGCGATGTCAGCGCGCTCGATGCTGCGCGCGAGCCGGCGCAGCACCTGGCGGCCGTGACTGACGTCGATCGCGACGTGCGCGCCGTCGGGCGCGATCGCCCAGCCCGACAGCGGCACGCAGAACCCGGGCGCCGGCTCCCCGGCGACCGGCCGCTCGAGGTTCGCGTGCAGCCGCCCGTCGCGCTCCTCCGGCACGACCTCGTGGATCTGGACGGCCGCCGCGCCGACGGCGGAGGAGGACGGAGGTGCGCTCACGTAACGCCTTCCAGCGCGCTGATCTCGGTGCGCCACACGTCGCTGTGCAGCCACTGGTTGTAGCGCGAGGCGGCCGCGCGCTCGGGCGACGGGTACGACTGGCCCTCGAGGTGGTACAGCTCCACGTCCGCCTGGTACCACGACTCGCGGCCCTGCTCGCGCAGGCGCAGGCACAGGTCACTGTCCTCGTAGTCGCCGCGCACGTAGATGCCTCGCAGTCCGCCGAGGCCGCGGAACAGCTCGGCGTCGACCAGCAGGCACGCGCCGGTCACCGCCGGCACCGCGCGGCTCACGTTCGCCGGCTCGAAGCGGCGGTGCAGTCCCTTGTAGAAGTGCTCGTTCCACCACCCGACCTCGCCGACGCACTCGAGGTTGCGGTCGAAGCGCATCCCGGCGTGCTGGATCGAGTCGTCCTCGTAGAGCAACTTGGGGGCGAGCGCGCCGATGCGCGGGTTGGCGTCGTAGAACTCGACCATCCGCGAGAGCCAGCCCGGTCGCGCGGGCAGCACGTCCGAGTTCAGCAGCAGCAGCTTGCGACCGCGGGCGAGCGAGGCGCCGAGATTGTTCGCCGTCGAGTAGCCGCCGTTCTCGCTCAGCGTCGCGAGCCGGAACGGCACGCCGTAGAGCTCGTGCAGGTGACGCGCGAATCTGCGCAGGCGCGCTGCCTCCTCGGGCGAGTCGAGCACGTAGATCAGATCGGCACCGTGGATCTCGGAATCGTGCACGAACTGTGCGAGCTGGTGCTCCAGGAACTCCGTGCGGCGGTAGAGCGGCACGACGATCGACACCTCGGGGTCCGTGGGCGGCGTGCCGTACTGGTCGACGGCCTCGACCGTGACGGAGGCCGCGAAGCGCCGCTGGAGCCGCGTCAACGCCGGCGCGATGTGCGTGCGCAACAGCCGGCCGTCGCCGGTGTCGAGCTCCACGTCGTTGAGGACGGTCGTGCGAACGGCGAGCGGGTGATCGGTGGCGGATGGGACCTCGATCTCGAAGCCGCCGCCGTCGGACAGCTCGCCCTGGAGGACCCAGCCCGAGTCGCTCGCGCAGGCCTCGGGCAGCTCGATGAAGGCGATGAAGCCGAGCCGCTCTGTCTCCGGCACGCCGAAGTGGGCGCAGACGTCGGGACGGCTGTAGCGGAATGCCTCGCGCAGCAGCTCGGCGCGCCGGCCCGCGGGCGTCACGAGCCGCAGCGAGCGCAGCTGCGCATCGCGATCGAACGCCCATCCCTCGACGTAATACGACGAGCCGTCGACGCGCCAGAAGCCGTCGACGTGCGCGGCGTAGGCGGCGGCGCCGCCGCCGGTCGGTGCCGGGAGGCGCTCGCGGCTCGCCTCGTACAGCGCCGCCACCGCGTTGCCGGCGTCGGAGAGCGTCCCGGTCGTGCGCGCCACGCGCCCGAGTATGCGCTCCTGCACGTCTGCGCGCGCCGCTGCGTCGAACGCGTCGCGCATTCGCATGCCGAGCTGCTCGGGCGGCACGTTCGCCGCCGCGACGGTCACCGGCTCGACGAGCACGGTCCGCCCGTCGGCCCGCTCGAGCTCGATGCTGCCGGTCAGCGGCGTCACGAGCGGTCTACGCCCTCCGCCCAGCAGGAGGATCGCGGCGTCGCCGGCCGCGGCGACGGTCGTGACGGTCAGTCGCTGGCGTCTGTCGCCGTCCGACAGCCAGCCGCGCAGGGGGTTGGGCACGGTCAGACCGCTCACCAGCGCCAGCACGAAGCTGGCGCCGAGGAACGTCAGGGCGTCGATGCGGGCGAGCGGCGCCTCGTCAGCGACGACACGGCGCGTTCTGCGAGGTGCGGTGCGGGATTCAGGCATGGGCGACCACCTTGCCGTTGAGGAGCTGTTGGTAGAGCTCGGAGAGCCACTGCACGTGCTCTTCCATGCGATACACCGGCCGGATCCCGCCGTGCAGGCGCTCCCACAGGCCCGGCTCGGTCGCTGCGCGCCGCATCGTCGCGGCGAGGCTCGTCGGGTCGTTGGCGCGGAAATGCAGACCGTCGACCTCGTGCGTCACCTTCTCGGCCATCCCGCCGATGTCGCTGGCGATCACCGGGCGCCCGAAGTGGAACGCCTCTTGGATCACGAGCGGAGAGTTCTCCCACCAGATCGACGGGATGATCACCCAGTCGACCTCCTCCATGTACGCGTGCAGATCGTCGTGGTCGTAGGCGCCGATGAACGTCACGTGGTCTCCGGCGCGCTCGAGCAGCTCGGCGATGCGGTTCTGGAACTGGCCCGGCTGCAGGTCGAGGTTGGCGCCGTGGACGCGAACGTGCGGTTGAGGCTCGGCGTCCTCGACGCCTCCCGCGGAGGCCGGCTGCGGGGCGGCGGCGCGTTCGAGCGCCGCCAGCAGCGGATCCTGCCCCGCGCTTGCGCCGTGCAGCTCGATGATCGCCTCGAGCACCACCTGCAGGCCCTTGAACGGCGTCAGCTGGCCGAAGAAGCCGAAGCGGTCGCGGTGCCTCCGCGGCTGGATCGCCGCCTCGCCGGCCGGCGGCGTGCGGCCGTACTCCTCCACCGTCACCTTCTCCGCCGGCAGCCCCCAGTCGACGTAGCGCTCCCCGAGGAATCTGCTCGGGGCGATGAAGCGGTCGACGACCTCCATGTGCGACTGCACGAAGCGCTTGCGCAGGAAGAACGTCTGTTGGTCGATCTCCGGGAAGCACTCGTTGCAGCGCCGTGGCGACTCCTGCATGCACGGTGTGTCGTCCGTCGCGCGCAGCATCTGCCCCTGGCGATGGCAGATCGGCATGAACTCGTGCAGTGTGTAGACGATCGCCGCGTTCGGGCACGTGTTCTTAATCTCGCGCAGGATGTCGTAGCCGAAGAACATCGTGTGCTGGAGATGCACGACGTCCGGCTGGATCGCCTCCAGGAACGCGCGGAAGTGCTTCGTGTACGGCTGCTTGTCGTAGCGGATCGTCCCGAACGTCCAGTCGTAGATCCACTCCTCGGTGAAGAAGAAGTACTCGTCAGGGCGGTCGTCGACAGGCGCCACATAGGTGCCGAGATGGACGCGGCCCGCGGGCGCGAGCGGCGGGCCACCCTTCGCGAGGAAGACGGAGCGCACGTCGCCGGCGGCGACGAGGTGCCGGTGCAGCTCGAGCGCGTAGGCCTCCGCGCCGCCCGGTCGCACCGATGGATGGTTGTGGCAGATGAACAGGACGGTTGGGCGTTCGGCCATGACGATGCTCCTCACCGCTCGACGCGGAGATCGAAGATGACGCAGTGACCGTCGTGGTGGAGCACGCGACCGCGTCCCATCAGGTGTTGCAGGAAGCCTCCGTAGTAGTCGAGCCACCAGAAGGCGGTGGCCGGCAGCAGCAGGAACTCGGCACCCTCGGCACGGCACTGCTCGAGGTGCGCGACCGCGGCGTCGCCGTCGGCGGGGTGGTAGCCGGCGTAGACGCCGCCGGGGCCTTGCGGAAAGTGCGTCGCCACGAGGCCGGGCGGGAACAGCGCCTCGTCGCCGCGGCTGATGACGAGCACGTGCGCGCCGGGTGGCAGCGTCGCGAGCGCCACCGCGTGGATGCGTCGGACCAGCTCGGCGTAGTCCTCGACCGGCTCCCCGCCGTCGGCGGCGACGGCGCGCTCGTATGGAGCGCGCGCCGCGCCCAGCAGCTCCCGCTGGCGCAGCAGCTCGTGCGCGAGCACGAGCAGCGTCCGCAGCCGCGTCTCTTCAGGCGCGGTCGTCGCGATCCGCTCGCGCACCCGCTCCAGGGTCGCGGCGCTCATCCCGCCTCCTCCAGCGAGAACAGCACGCACGCCTCGTCGCGGACGATCTCGCGGTAGCGCTCGCGCAGGTGGGCGCCGAGCTCGCGGTAGTGCTCGAGCCACCACAGGCTCGTCTTTGGCAGCAGGAACCAGCGCCCGCCGCGCTCGCGCAGCCGCTCCAGCTCGGCGACCGCCTGCGTGCCGTCGGCCGGATAGCAGCCGGCGTACACGCCGTCGGGGCCTTGCGGGAAGTGCCAGCCGGCGCGGTCCTCGAAGCGCAGGATCTCCTCGTCGCCGCGGCTGGCGACGATCACGGCGCCGTCGGGCGGCAGCGCCGCGACGAGCTCGCGCACGCGCTCGCGCACGCGCTCGTACTCGACCGCGTGGCGCCTGCCGTACGGCTGCCACGCGACGCCCCACTTGCGCTCGAAGCGCGCGCGGTTCGCGGCCAGCAGCTCCCCGTGCGAGCCGTCGGCGAACAGCTCGCCGAGCGAGCCCTCGCCGAAGTGGTGCACGAGCACGTCCTCGGCGCACACGAGGCGCAGGCCGGCGCGGCGAGCGCGCTCGGCGTAGTCGTCGTCCTCGAGCGTGCCGGCGCCGAAGCCCTCGTCGAGCGGACCGAGGCGGTCGTGCACGTCGCGGCGCAGCGCGAGGCAGAACATCGCCGGCATCGGCAGCTCGAAGCGTCTGCCGGCGTGCTCGCGGGCGCGCTGCGCTGCCTCGGCGAGGAAGCCGCCGTAGGTCTCGTAGCCGACCGGCACCTCGGCCTCGTTGCCGATGCGGTTCGTGACCGCGCCGATCAGGCCGACCCGCGGCTCGGCGGCGTGGGCGGCGAGCCGCTCCAGCCAGCCGGGCGGGACGATCGCGTCGTTGTTGAGCAGCACGAGCAGCTCGCCGCGAGCACGTGTGAGGCCCTGGTTGCAGGCGGCGGCGAAGCCGCGGTTCTCGTCGTTGAGCAGGAGCGCGACGTGGGGGAATCGCCGCGCGATCGTCTGCAGGTAGGTGCGCGACCCATCGCGGGAGCCGTTGTCGACGACGATCAGCTCGAACGGCGGCGCCGCCGTGTCGGCGAGCACGCTCTCGACGCACAGGCGCGTGAGCGCCTCGCTGTCGTGCGAGACGACGACGACGCTCGCGAACGGCGCCTCCGGCGGCGCCAGGTCGCGCGGCCGGAACGGCACGGGCGCGCCGACGATGCGCGCCTGCGTCGCGGGCGGCAGCCGCAGCGGGCGGCGCCGCTGCACCGTCAGCGGCAGGTCGCCGGCGAGCGCGCCGCCGCGCACCGTGCGGCCGCGCGTCGCGACGCCACAGTGCGCCAGCAGGTCGCCCAGCACGACGTCGCTGCAGAACCACTCGCGTGCGATCGCGCGCGCGTCCTCGCGCGCGGCGGCGTAGTCAGCGCAGACCGCCTCCACGGCGGCGGTCGCGTCGTCGAGCGTCGAGAAGCCGTGCAGGCCGCCGCCGGTCGGCAGCACGTTCGAGAAGCCGGTCTCCTGCGTGATCACCGGGCGGCCGGCGGCGAGGTACGTCGCGCTGCGGTCGCTGAACCAGCCCGAGCGCAACACGACGTTCTGCTCCTTGGCGACGGTGAGCTCGCCGAAGGACTCGCTCACGTATCTGCGGTAGGGGTGGATGTCGCCCGAGATCCCCGCCGCGTCCGTCACGCGCCAGCCGTGCCGGCTCAGCAGCGTGCGGTCCTCCTCCTCGTAGGTCGCGAGCGCCAGCTCGAAGTCGCGGCCGGTCCGCGCCGGCAGCGTCAGGAAGCGCTCGAACTCGATGTGCTTGCTCCACGAGTAGGTGCGTCCGTCGAGCGTCACGTCGCGCCAGCGCTGGCGCCAGTTGCCGATCGTCGTGAAGCACGGCCGGGTCCGCTCGGCGGCCGGCCAGCAGTCGAGCACGACCGGCTGGCGCGTGGGGTGGAAGTGGAAGCGCGCCGTCGGCGCGAGCCCGCAGTCGGCCGCGCCCCAGTTCTCGCCGAAGGTGAAGAACGCACAGTGCTGCTCGAGGAACTCGATCGTCTCGGGCACGCCCTGCGCCAGCTCGGCCTGCAGCTGCACCGGGTCGGTCTCCAGGTACACGAGCCGGCCGCCGCGGCTGTGCTCGATGCGCGGCGCGGTGCCGCCGTGCAGGTTCACGATCAGCTCGGCCCCGTCGTAGAGCGCGAGCAGCTCGCGCTCGCTCATGCCGTAGCAGCGGCCGTCGTCGTGCAGCGCCTGGTAGGCCCATCTGCCGCCGAGGCCGGCGCGTCGCATCACGCCGTCGATGAACGCGGCGGCTGCGGCAGCGCCGTCCGTCTCGGCCGTCGGCGTGAGCATCGAGGGATTGCGCGCGTGCGCCTCGACGTAGTAGGGGTCGATGCCGAGCCGGCGCAGCCCGAGCAGGTAGTGGAGCGTCTGCCAGACGACCCCCGCGACCGGGATCTTGGTCATCATCCCGAGCACCACGATCTTCGGCGCGCCGCTCACGCTCCGCCTCCCGCCAGCACGCCGCTCGTCCGCCGCTCGCGCGCCTGCGCCGCCTGCAGCTGGCTGTAGAGGCCGCCCTTGCGCAGCAGCTCCTCGTCGGTCCCGCGCTCGACGATCGCGCCGTGGTCGAGCACGACGATCAGGTCGGCCTCGCGGATCGTCGAGAGGCGGTGCGCGATCATGAACGTCGTGCGCCCGACGGCGAGCCGGTCGAGCGCGTCGAGGATCACCGCCTCGGTCTTCGAGTCGATCGACGAGGTCGGCTCGTCGAGCACGAGGATCGGCGCGTCCTTGAGGAACGCCCGCGCGACCGCGATGCGCTGGCGCTCTCCACCGGAGAGGCCGGTGCCGCGCTCGCCGACGAGCGTCTCGTAGCCGTGCGGCAGCCGGCTGACGAAGTCGTGCGCGTTCGCCGCCTTGGCGGCCGCGATCACCGCGTCCATGCTCGCGTCGAGGCGGCCGTAGCGGATGTTCGACGCGATCGAGCCGGCGAACAGCATCGGCTCCTGCAGGACGAGCGCGATCTGCGAGCGCAGCGAGGCGAGCGTGAGCCGGCGGATGTCGACGCCGTCGATCAGGATGCGGCCGCGCTGCGGATCGTAGAAGCGCACGAGCAGGCTCAGCAGCGTCGTCTTGCCGGCGCCGGTCGGCCCGACGATCGCCACGCGCGAGCCGGGCGGGACGTGCAGCGAGATGTCGCGCAGCACGGGAACGCGGCCTCTGTAGGCGAACTGGACCCCGTCGAGCTCGACCTCGCCGCGCGCGTTGCGGAGCTCGATCGCATCGGGCGCCTCCTTGACCTCCGGCTCCATGTCGAGCAGGTCGAAGGACGCCTTCAGCTGGACGAGCTGCTGATGGAGGTTGCCGATCGTCGTGCTGATCTGCTCCAGCGGCGCGTAGACCGCTGCGATGTAGGACAGCAGCACGACCAGCTCGCCGGTCGACAAGTTGCCCGCGAAGCGCTCACGCCAGCCGAAGTAGAAGACGAGGCCGGTCCCGATCGCCGTGCAGGTCGTCACCGCCAGGTTGAAGAGCGTCTGGCGCACCGTCAGCTGCACGCGCTCGCGCGCGGCTGTCTCGCCCTGCTCGCGGAAGCGGCGGTGCTCGTAGCGCTCGCGCCCGAACGGCACGATCACGCGCAGCATCGCCATCGACTCGTTGACGATCGACAGCGAGCGCCACTCGAGCCCCTGGACGCGCTCCAGGCGCGGCACGATGCGCGTTCCGTAGAGCGTGAGCGAGTAGTACATGAGCGGCATCACGCTCAGCGAGATCAGCGTGACCTTGAGACTGATCAGCGCGGCGATGACGGCCATCCCGGTGAGCGTCAGCAGCGCCTGCGCGATCGGCGGGATTGCCATGATGATCAGTCCGAGCGAGGACGCCGCGTAGTTGATGCGGCCCATCAGCTCGCCCGACTGGCGCTCGTCGTGGAAGGCGAGCGAGAGCCGCTGTGCATGCTCGAACAGGTCGCTGCGCAGGTCGAGGATGATGTACTGCTCGAGCTTCGAGTCGAGGTAGCTGTTGATGACGGTGAGGCCGTGCGAGACGATCACCGTCAGGAACCCGAGCGCGGTGGCGATCGCGAGCACCGCGAGCTTGTCGCCGGTGCCGAAGCCGAAGAGCGTCTGTCCGCCGCGGCCGTCGACGACGTCGAGCATCATCGCCAGCGGCCACGGCTGCGCCATCGTCGCCACGGACGCGACGATCATCAGCACGAACGAGAGCGCGCCGAGCTTCCAGTACGGCTTGAGGTAGGGAAGCGTGCGCGGCAGCACCCGGAACAGCGTCCAGCCGCCGCGCTCGTCCTCGCGCCGCAGATGCCGCCGCAGCCTCATGCGTCCTCCAGTCGCGCCGCGGCCTGGCCTGGCAGCACGACCGCCGCCGCCGCCTGCAGCGCCATGCCGCCGAGCAGCCACAGCGAGAGGGCGCCGAGCAGGCACGCCGCCACGGTCGCGCCCCGCAGCGCCGCGAGCGTCGTCAGCGCGATCAGCGCCGCGCCCGCGGCGACGGCGTGCGCTGGGCAGCGCGGCTGCGCGCACAGACGCACCAGCTGCCGGCCGCGGCCGTGCTCCTCGACCGCGACTCGAACGCGTGCGGAGGCGAGCGGCCCGACGCGCACCTCGAGGTCCCACGTGTCGAAGTCATCGCCGTGGACCACCTGCGCCGCACGCTCGTCGAGCTCATCGCGCAGGCGCTCGACCCATCGCTCCGCCGGATGCCAGTGCTCGCTCCACACGCTCGTGCGGCGGCGCCGCGGCAGCGCCAGCACCCGCGGGCCGTGTCGGCGCCACGGCGTCAGGCCGTGGCGGGTGCGACCCCACAGGCGCGCCGCCGGCTGCAGGACGCACAGCGCGAGCACGAGCGTCCGTACGCCCAGGCGCCGCTGCCGCGGCAGCGGGGTCGGCAGCACGATCGCGAACGTCCAGGCGGCGGCCTGCGCGACGACCGCGACGACGCAGGCGGCCAGCAGCGGCAGCGCGAACGGGACGCCCGCGAGCGCGGCGACTGCCAGTCCCAGCAGCACCAGATGCCACTCCGGCGTGAGCGGAAAGGCCGCGGCGCCGCCGCCGCGCCCGTACACCGACTGGAAGAGACCGCTCCCGCCTGTGCCGTGATAGACCCGCCACTGCCGCCGGCCGAAGCAGCGGCGCACCTTGCCGCCGTAGACGGTGCCGCTCCAGCTGACGTGCCCGCGATGGTTGTAGCGCTCGGGCCACTTGCGCTCCAGGAGCGCCTCCGCACGGCCATAGCCGACCTGCTGGCGCAGGTAGCCCGTCACCGAGCGCCGGGCGCGATGCCACACCAGCGCGGCCGGGCTGAAGCCGAGCGTGCCGCCGGCGTCCTGGATCCGCCAGCACAGGTCGACGTCGTCGCCGGCGACGCGGAAGCGCGGGTCGAAGCCCCCGACCTGCTCGAGCGTCGCTCTCCAGAAGGCCATGTTGCAGCCGGGGATGTGCTCCGCCTCGGTGTCGGAGACGAGTACGTGCATCGGGCCGCCCGGGGCGTGGCCGACGCTGTCGGCGATGAGCGTGTCGGGCGGCGGAACGTTCGGCCCGCCGACGCCCGCGTCGCCGCCTGCGCGCAGCGTGCTGGCGAGGTAGCGCAGCCACTGCGGATCGGGCACGCAGTCGTCGTCGCAGAACGCGATCACTTCCCCTCGCGCGGCCGCCGTGCCGGTGTTGCGTGCAGCGGAGAGTCCCTGGTTCTCGGTGCGGATCACGCGCGCGCCGTGGGCGGCGGCGAGCTCGCCGGCGCCATCGGTGGAGCCGTCGTCGACGACGATCAGCTCGCAGTCCGGGTAGTCCAGCGCGCGCACGCCTTCGACGCAGGCGGCGATCGTCTCGCTGCCGTTGTAGGTGCAGACCACGACGGACACCGTCGGCCAGTCGGTGCGCGGCGCGAACGGAACGTGCGCAAACGCGCCGCGCAACGCGTTCAGGGCCGGCTTGGGTGTGCGGTCCCGCCCGACGACGCCGAAGTCCCAATCGGTGACCTCCTCGCCACCGCGGTGCCACTCGTCGGCCCACGCGAACACGCAGCAGCCGGCGCAGCCGCCCTCGTAGGCGCGCTGGAGCTGCGCGCCGAGCGAGGCCTCCTGCGCTCGAAGGCCGTTACGGCGGCTGTCGAGCCCGAGCTCGCTCACGATCAGCGGCCGGTCGCCGGCAAGCGTGTGCAGCCGCGCGAGATAGCGCGTGAGCGCGTCGGGCTGCTCGAGGAAGACGTTGAAGCAGACCACGTCGAGGAACGGCAGGTCGAGGAACTCGGTCGAGGGGAAGCTGGCGTAGCTGACGAGCGCGCGCGGGTCCTCCGCCTTGGCGGCGCGGTAGAGCCGCTCGATGAAGCGCTCCACGCGCTGACGGCCGTGCCAGCGGACGATGCTCGGCGGGATCTCGTTGCCGACCACGTAGCCGAGCACCGCGGGATGGCCGGCACAGGCGCGCACGGAGCGCCGTACCGTCGCAACGATCGCCCGGGCGCGGGCGCGATCGTCGAGGAACGCGACGTGCTGCTCCCATGGGATGCCGACGAGCACGCGCAGTCGGTGGGCCGCGGCGAGCTCGAGCAGCCACGCGGGGGGGACGGTGTAGGTGCGAACGGTGTTGACGCCGTTGGCTGCCATCGCGGCGAAGTCGGCGGCGACGACCTCGGGTGCAGGGAACGGACCGTCGCCGGATCGCTCGCGGAAGGTCCCGTACGTGACGCCGCGCAGGTAGAGCTTCTGATCGTCGGCGTAGAGGAACTTGCCGCGCGCATGGACCCGTCCGACCGTCGCCGGAGCCTTGCGGCGGCGGCGCGGACCAGGCCGCAGCGATCCGACCGCGATCGTGGGACGATCGTGGGTACGCGGCGACGCAATCTGCTCGAGCGTGGGCGGCGTCTCTATCCCTTCCTTGGGAGTTCGACAGGGCGACGTGTCGGGCCGAAGCCGGGGCGACGATGCCGGCGTCGGCCGACCCTCTCCGGGGCCTGATGCTGGAAAACGCCGCTGACTCTAATGGAAACTTGCCCAAAGCTGTGCAGTTCCTGTGCACCACGTCAGCGCACTGTCACCGTCAAATGCACAGAGTCGTTCAATTGATCAGCCGACTTCCACGCAAGCTGCGCGAGGCGCTCGACCGGAGCGTTCGAGCCCCCTCGCCCGCTGGGGTCGAGGTCCGTCGCCGCGCCGCGGTGAACGCTTTGACCGCCATTTGGCCAGTCGACTACTCATTTTGACCCGTTGGATGGGTGGCGCCGGACCTTCAGGCACACGAGAGTTTCCGAGGTGCCGACATCCCCTGAGCACGTCCGGGAGGCGCTCGCCGCTGCGGTCCGCGAGCTCCGCGGACGGAAGCGCCTTTCCCAGGAGGAGGTCGCGACCGACGCCGGCCTCAACCGCAAGACGATCGGAAGCCTGGAGCGCGCGCAGTCGTTGCCGTCGTTCTTCGCGCTGGTGGCGATCGCCGACGCGATGAACGTCGCGTTGTCGGAGTTGGTCGTCGTCTACGAGCAGCGACTAGCCGAGCTCAGACAGCCGTCGGCGTGATGAGCTTGCTCGGGCCGAGTGGGGGGATCGGGAAGGCGGCTCGGGTGGGGCACGAGCACCGGCCGGTCGCGCTGGGGGTGGCGCGCACCGGCCGGGCTCGTGCGACTTCGCGGCAACGGGAAGGGCCGCGAAGGGTCATGGGCGCCTACGACCCAGTGCAAGCTCGATCCGTCTCAGGCGCTCGTCGATGCGGTCGACGTCGCGGCGCAGCTCGGCGGTGTCCGACGGCCGAACGCCGACGGCGAGCCGTACGACGACCGCCTCCCGGATCATGTGGGAGATCGGGATTCCCTCCCGTCGGGCGAGCGCCCGCAGGGCGCCGTAGGTGTCGTCGCCGAAGCGGATCGTGGTCTTGTGCACCGACCGGAAGCTAGTGCGGCGATGGGAAGTCGTGGGGCCCGGCGCCGAGCGGTGGCGCCTACGACGGCATAGGCGCCATCGCTTCGGCCGTCAGGGTGCCGGCGTCGCCGTCAGAGCGTCGCGACGAGCTCCGCCAAGTCGTGGTCGCGCAGCGTGATGTCCGGCGCCGCCAGGAAGTGGTGGGATACGTACGAAACGTCCGGACCGTCGATGCCGGAGAAGAGGTAGCACGCGTTCTGGCCGGTCTCGGGCAGCTCGTCGACGCGCACGAACGGCAACACGAGCAGCGCCGTGGACACGGGCTCGATGTCTCGTCGCACGAGGTGCAGCTCGCCGTCTTCGAGACCGCGCACGTCGGTCGTCGCCACGACCTGCTGGCGGAACTGGTCATGCGCCCCGTGAAGGACCTCGGCGTGCTCGTAGCGGACGACGCCTTTGCGGCGGCGCCCGGCGCCCGGCCGCACCAGCATGACCTCGTCGAGCGACGGTCCGATCGCCTCGCTCATGCGTGTGAGGAGGTGCGCAAGCCGTTCGTGCGTGTCTTCCCAGCGAGCTCTGCCCGCGATCCCTCCGTGGCCCTTCTCGCGATTGCGGATCTCGCGTGCCTGGTCGAGCACCCGCCACAGCTCTGCGCTCGTCGCAGACGCCGCGAGTCGCGGGGACCCGGCGAACGCCTCGACCAGCCGCGAGCGTTCCTCGGCGGCGTCGCCGAGCAGGTCGCGCACGTCGGCGGCGATCCGCTCGCCGACCGTCGTCCACGTGCCGAAGCTCGCACGTCGGAACGAACCAGGGCGCAGCGCAGCGGTCCAGCTCGGCCGGATGCGCTCGAACAGCTCGGCGTCGCGATGGAGCGCGCTCAACAGCACCGTCGCAAACCAGATCGCGCTCGCCTCGAAGAGGCGATGAAGGCGGTCGATTCTCGTGGCGACGTCGGCGTTGGCCTCGTAGGACCAGAGGATCGAGGCGAGCGGGAACGGGAGCGTTTCGTGGAGCGTCCGCAGCGGGTCGTGCTGCCCGAGCAGCTGCAGCTCCCGCGAGACCTCGTGCACGCGCGAGGGGTCGGCCATGAGCGTGCGCGCGAAGGCGTCCAGCTCCACGCGCAGCGCCTCGATACGGCCGTGCAGGTGGACGACTTCTCGCTGGGCGTCGAGCGGCGGCAGCGGCAGGCTGAGTCGCTGGAGCGCTGCGAGCGAGAGGCTGCGCAGCGTTGTTCCGCGGGCGACGCTGTCGCGCAGCGCCTGGCCGAGCGGGCTGTTGAGCAGCGTCGCGACGTATGGAGCCGATGCGCGCGTCGGATCGAGCGGAATCTGGAAGTACCCCCACGGCCGGCTCGTCAGGTCGCCGTGGGCGGCGTGCACGGTGCCCGTCGCGAACGTCGGGAGGTAGACGGCGTTCGGCACCGGCGCGACATCCTCGCCTCTGCGCGGCCGCGCGATCGCGCCGGCGAGCAGGTCGAGCAAGGGGATCGGCTCGCCGGACGCCTCGGCGAGCAGCGCCTCGAGCTGCTCGAACGCGGCCAGTTGCTCGAAGCTCTCGAAGCGCTCCCACGGGACCAGTCGGCCGAGTGCGACCGCCGCGCCGCGTCTGCGGCGCCGCAGCTGCGACGCCAGCTGGTGATGATCGCTGTCGCGCGATAGCTCGCCGACGAAGACGCTCTCGACCGGCGTTCGTCTGACGAACACGAGGCTGGTGCTTGCGTGGGTGCCCGCGAGCCCTTCGCGCAGCGCCACGACCGCGTGGACGTGGAGGCCGGCAGACGCCAGCGCTGCGCGAACGCCGTGCTCGTGGCGGTCGAACAGGAAGGCGTCGCCGAGCAGGAAGATCGCCTCGCCGTCCGGAGCCATGTCGCGCGCCGCGCGCAGCAGCAGCCGTGCGGCGGAGTCACCGCGCACGCGCAGGCGCCGCCCGTCCGGGAGCGTGACGTCGCCGGGCGGCAGCTTGCGTCCGATTCCCGGCGCCGAGACGACGAGGTCCGGCGCCCCCAGGTTGAGCGAGCCCCCGTCGAGATCGGCGGCCGGGTCTCCGTCCACCCACTCGATCCGTGGTCCGGGGTGCGATGTGCGCGCGAGCTGCGCGACGGCCGGCTCCGGGACGATCCCGACGCCGTGCGCCGCCGCGCCGGTCTCCACGATCGCCGACAGCAGTGTGGGATCGCGCACCTCCGGGTCGAGGACGGCCTTCGCTCTGCGGTCTTCCAGATACGCGGTGAGGAACGCCACGACGAACGCCTCGGGTCGGTCCCGCCCGGACAGCGCGCCGGGTGCGGGCACGCCGTCCTCGACGAGCCGCCCCGTGTCGAGCTGGACGGCGACGTTGCCGTCGAAGTAGGCCAGCAGCGCGGGAGTCGGCCGCGTCGTGAGGCCGACGATCGGGGCGTCGAAGCGATCGAGCGCCTGCTGCCAGGGCCCGCCGGTCAGGCGCTCTGGATCCAGCACCCATACGAAGTCGAACGCATCCACGCGCGGCATCTGAGACGGCTCTGCGGCCAGCATCCGGGCCATCCGCTGCACCGTCACCACGACGACGCCGGCGGGAACTGAGGAGATCGTCTCCGAGCCTCGCGGCACCTCGACGACGACGTCCTCGGCCAGCGTCCGGCCGTCGTCCGCATACGCGGCGAGCGTCGCGGCGGTCTGCTCGGCGACCACGCGTTCGGTCACCAACACGAGGACGCGCCGCAGCGGTGTGTGTCGCAAGAGGCGGTGCGTCGCGGTCGCGAGCAGCGTCGTGCGTCCGGCGCCGGTCGGGAGGATCAGCAGGGCACGGCGCTCGCCCTGCCGCAGCGAGAGCTCGAGCGCGGCGAGCGCGTCGCGCTGATGCGGGCGCAGCGACGCCGGCAGCTCGCGCGGGAGACCGGTCAGCTGCTGGGCGAGGCCGGCGAGTCGCTCCGGTGCGGCGAGCGTCTCGGGGGAGTGGAAGGAGGCGACCTCGCGGAGCTCGGCCCCCGGCGCCGTGAAGAAGAGCGTCTCGCGGCCGTCCGACAGGTACGCAACCGGTGGTGCCGAGGGCGAGATCGTCCGCTGCTGGGCGCGCACCTGCAGCTCGGCAGCAGGGGAGAGACGCGCCTTGACCTCGACCAGGCCGACGAGGCGCTCACCCACGAACAGCGCGAAGTCGAGCTCCCCACCTGCGACGCGATGCTGGGGGATGGCTCGCGGGTGAGGCGACGACGCGACGGTCGGCGCCACCAGCCAGCCGGCGGCCTCCAGCTGCTGCTCGACCCGTCGAGTCGCCTCCACGTACGCCCGGCGTCCGTCTGCCTCCATTGCGCGAGAACCTAGCGCGCCGTTGTTCTGGCTCACCGTGAGCACGTTGGCGCCCTTTGGCGGACGCGCGTCTGCTACCGGTATGACGATCCGTCGGACGGCGGCGGAGGCGGAATCCCTTGGAATCGACAACTCTTGGGTACGTGCGGATCGCGATCCTCGGCGACACTCATCTGCCGAAGGGCCGGCGCGCTTTGCCGGCGGAATGCGTGGAGCAGTTGGAGGCGGCCGACCTGATCCTCCACACCGGCGACTTCGTCCGCATCGAGGTGCTGCGCGAGCTCGAGCGCCACGGCGACGTGCTCGCCGTCCACGGCAACGTGGACGAGGAGCCGTTGCGACGCCTGCTGCCCGCCGAGCGCGTCGTGGAGCTGCCCGGCGGCGGCCGGATCGCGATGGTCCACGACGCCGGTCCGGCGACCGGCCGCCTCGCGCGCCTGCGCCGCCGGTTCACCGACGCCGATGCGGTCGTCTTCGGACACTCGCACGTGCCCCTGCACGAGGCCGACCCGACGAGCGGCCTGCAGCTGTTCAACCCCGGCAGCCCGACCGAGCGCCGCCGCGCACCGCACCACACCATGGGGATCGCGACGCTCGGCCGCGACGGCCTGCGCTTCGAGCACGTCGTGCTCCCCGCGCCTGCGGCGCCTGGCACGGGGGCGGCCCGAGCGACGGGACGTTCCGCGTAGCGTTCAGGCGGCGATGCTGTGCGGCCGCGAACTCGGTCACTTGCGGGGAGGACAGACGATGCCGGAGGAGGGACTCGAACCCCCGACACGCGGATTATGATTCCGCTGCTCTAACCGACTGAGCTACTCCGGCGGGGGACCGAGAGTGTACCGGCGGATCGGGCGGGCCGGCCGTCTCCCGCGAAGCGGTACGGTCTCCCGCGATGACCGCCGCCGCGACGCCGCCGCAGGAGCTACTCGACCGCGCGCTCGAGACTGTGATCGGGCGCTGCCTCGACGTTCGCACCGGCGAGCACGTCCTCGTAATCGGCGACTACGAGCCGAACTCCCGCATGCTCGCGCAGGCGCTGCGCGACACCGCCGCGCGCTATGGCGCCGACGCGGTCCTCGCCCTCATGGACGCGCGCGCGGACGATGGCAGCGAGCCGCCGCCGACGATCGCCGCGGCGCTCGCCGCCTGCGACGTCTACATCGTCCCGACGAGCCGCTCGCTCTCGCACACCGAGGCGCGCCGGCAGGCGACGCAGGCAGGCGCGCGCGGCGCGACGCTCCCCGGCGTCACCGCCGACATGCTCGCGCGCATGATGGCGATCGACTTCGACGCGCTGAAGGCGCGCACGCTTCAGGTCACGGAGCTGCTCGAAGGCGCCGAGTCCGCGCACGTCACCTGCGCGCACGGCTCTGACCTCACGCTCGACCTCACCGGCCGTAGAGGCCTCGCCGACTACGGCGAGATCTCCACCGGCAACAAGTTCGGCAACCTGCCCGCCGGCGAGGGCTTCATCGCGCCGCTCTCCGGACAGGGCATGCTCGCGGCCACAAGCCTCGCACCGCTCGGCATCTCGCCCGAGCCGGTCCTCCTCACCGTCGAAGACGGCCACCTGACAGCCGCGAACGGTCCGCTCGGCCCCGACTTCCTCCAGCGCCTCCAGCAGCACGGCCCCAACGGCACCAACGTTGCCGAGCTCGGCGTCGGCACGAACGACGCGGCGATCCTCACCGGCAACGTGCTCGAGGACGAGAAGATCCTCGGCACCGTCCACGTCGCCTTCGGCGCGAGCGCCGGCATCGGCGGCACCGTCTCGGTTCCGATCCACCTCGACGTGGTCGTCGTCGAGCCGACGCTCGAGATCGGCGACACGCGCGTGCTCGACGCCGGCCGCTGGGTGCTGTGACGACGACGCTGCTCGCGGTCCCGAACTTCTCCGAGGGCCGCGACGATGCGACGATCGACGCGCTCGGCCATGCGCTCACGCGGGGCGGCGACGTCGACCTGCTGGCCACCCACCGCGACCCCGACCACAACCGCTGCGTCTTCACGCTGGCGGGCGCGCCGAGGACGCTCGCGCCGGCGCTGCTCGAGGCCGCCCGCGTCGCCGTCGAGCGGATCGACCTCACGCGGCATGAGGGCGTCCACCCGCACGTCGGCGCGCTCGACGTCGCGCCGATCGTGCACCTCGACCAGGCGACGCGCGGCGCCGCCTGCGCGGAGGCGCTCGTGACCGCCGACCTGCTCGCGCGCCACCTGGACCTGCCGATCCTGATGTACGGCGCGCTCGCGCACGGGCGCACGCGCGCGGAGCTGCGCCGCGGAGGTCCGCGGGAGCTGGCGCGCCGCCTCGCCGCCGGCGAGCTCGCCACCGACTTCGGTCCCCCGCGCGCGCACCGGACCGCCGGCGCCACCCTGTGCGCCGCCCGACCGCCGCTCGTCGCCTTCAACGTCACGCTCCGCCCGCCGGCCACACTCGAGCAAGCGCGCGAGATCGCCACCCGCATCCGCGAGGGCGGACCCGACGGCCTTCCGGGCCTGCGCGCGATCGGGCTGCGGCTCGACAAGCAGCAGGAGATCCAGATCTCGATGAACGTCGAGCGGCCGGATCTCGTTCCACTGCGCGAGGTCGTGAACGCGGTCGCCCGCTACGCCGAGCCGGCGACCGCTGAGCTGATCGGGCTCGCGCCGGAGCAGGCGTTCGAGGGCTTCCCGCCCGACCTGCCGATCCCGGGCTTCGATCCCGACGCGCACCTGATCGAGCGCGCGCTCGCGAGGCTCTAAAGTCCAAGCAGATGGCGCAGACGAAGAAGAAGCGGCAGACCAAGCACCGCGGCAACGCCGCCGGCCAGGTCGAAGCGCGCGGGCGCACCGGTCGTAGACCGACCGATGCCGAGCGCAAGCCGACCGCCAGAGAGTTGCGCGCGGCGCGGCTCGACCAGCCGCCGACCTGGCGCGGGGCGCTCAACCGCGCGCTGATCGCGGCGGCGCTGTTCCTGATCCTGCTGGTGTTCTTCTTCCGCAACCAGCAGCTCGGGCCGAAGCTGGCGATAGCCGTGTTCATGCTCGCCGTCTACGTGCCGATGGGCTACTACACCGACCTGTGGCTCTACCGCCGCCGGCAGGCCAGAAGACTGCAAGAGCGGAAGAGGGATCCCGCGATCGGCCCCAACGGCAGATGATCGAGGTCGGGATGCTCACCGTCGGGCCGGTGCAGGAGAACTGCTTCCTGGTGCGGCGCGAGGGCGCCGATCGCGCCGTGATCGTCGATCCCGGCGAGGAGGCGCCGCGGCTCCTCCAAGCGATCGAGCAGTGGGGCGTCACGCTCGACGCGATCCTGCTCACGCACACGCACTTCGACCACGTCGGCGCCGTCGCGCCGGTCGCCAGAGCCACCGGCGCGCCCGTGTACTGCCCCGAGATCGAGCGCCCGGTCCTCGCCGACATCATGAGATTCGTGCCGTGGCCCGGGTTCGGACCGTTCGAGTCCTACGAGGCCGACCACCTCGTCGCCGGCGGCGAGCGGCTCACGCTCGCCGGCATCGACTTCGACGTGCGCTTCACGCCCGGGCACAGCCCCGGCCACGTCACCTACGCGTCGACCGACGACGACGGGACGGCGCTGTTCTCCGGCGACGTGCTGTTCCAGCAGTCGATCGGCCGCACCGACCTGCCCGGCGGCGACCACGCCCGCCTGATGCAGTCGATCCAAGAGCTGCTCGACGCCTACCCGGACGACGCGGTCGTCTACCCGGGGCATATGGGGATCACGACGCTCGGCGCTGAGCGCGCGTCCAATCCCTTCCTCCAGGCGCTCGCCCGGTAGCCTCCGCCACCGCCATGAGCGCCAAGCTGCAAGCCCCGCGAGGGACCTACGACGTGCTGCCCGAGGAGGCCGCGCGCCGCGTGGCCGTCGAGGAGGCCGCGCGCAGGATCCTCGGCGCCGCCGGCTACCGGCGCATCGAGACGCCGGCGTTCGAGGCGACCGAGCTGTTCGCGCGCGGCGTCGGCAGCTCGACCGACATCGTCCAGAAGGAGATGTACACGTTCGAGGACGGCGGTGGGCGCTCGCTGACGCTGCGCCCCGAGGGGACGGCGCCGGTCGCGCGCGCCTACATCGAGCACGGCATGCAGAAGCTGCCGCAGCCGGTGAAGCTCTGGTACCTGTCGTCGTTCTTCCGCTACGAGCGCGCGCAAGCCGGCCGCCAGCGCCAGTTCTGGCAAGTGGGCACGGAGGCGATCGGCTCGGCCGACCCTGCCGTGGACGCGGAGTCGATCGTGCTGCTGGCCGAACTGCTGGAGACGCTCGGCGTCAGAGACGTGCGCTTGCGGCTCGGCTCGCTCGGCACGGCGCAGACGCGCGCCGCCTACCGCCAGGAGCTCCAGGCGTACCTGCGGGCGCATGAGGATCGCCTGAGCGAGGAGGTGCGCGGTCGCATCGACAGCAACCCCCTGCGCGCGTTCGACGCCGACCACCCCGGGACACGGGAGGTCATGGCGGGGGCGCCGCGGCTGCTCGATCGCCTCTCCGGCGAGGACGCCGAGCACTTCGCGACGGTGCGCGCGCTGCTCGACGGCGCCGACCTGACCTACGAGGTCGACCCGACGCTCGTGCGCGGGCTCGACTACTACGCGCGCACGGTCTTCGAGTTCACGAGCGACGCGCTCGGCGCGCAGTCGGGCGTCGGCGGCGGCGGCCGCTACGACGGGCTGATCGAGCAGCTCGGCGGGCCCGCGACGCCGGGCGTCGGCTGGGCGGCAGGGATCGAGCGGATCCTGCTGGCGGCCGGCGAGCAGGCAGTCGCGGCGCCGGTCGTCGACCTGTTCGTCGGCCACGACCCCGCCCGCCCCGAGCACCGCGCGGCCGGCTTCCAGATCGCGCACGAGGCGCGCCGCGCCGGGCTCGGCGCGCAGCTGGAGCTGGCGGGACGCTCCGTGAAGGGACAGCTCAAGCAGGCGGACCGGATCGGGGCGCGCTTCGTCGCGATCCTCGGCGAGGAGGGCGCGACGGTGAAGGACATGGAGAGCGGCTCGCAGGAGGTCGTCGAGCCGGGGGCGGTCGTCCATCACGTGCTGCGCGGGAGGACGCTGTGAGAGCCGCCCCGCGCGCGAACGCCTACCGCGACGCGTGGGCCGGTTCGCTCACCGCCGAGCGCGCCGAGCAGCCGGCGCGCGTCGCCGGCTGGGTCCACCGCCGCCGCGACCACGGCGGCCTGATCTTCATCGACCTGCGCGACCGCTCGGGGATCGTCCAGCTCGTCTTCCATCCGGACCGCGCGCCCGAAGCCCACAGAGCGGCGCACGCGCTGCGCTCCGAGGACGTGTTGACGGCTGCCGGCACGGTCGTGCGGCGCGATGCGGCGAACGTCAACCCAAACATCCCGACGGGCGAGATCGAGCTGACGGTCGACGAGCTGGTCGTGCACGCCGACGCCGAGACGCCGCCCTTCCCGATCGACGAGGACGGCCCGGTCGATGAGCTGATCCGCCTGCGGCATCGCACGCTCGACCTGCGGCGCCGCCCGCTGCAGGAGGCGCTGGTGCTGCGCCACAAGGTCATCTCCACGATGCGCCGCGTGCTCGAGGAGCGCGACTTCCTCGAGATCGAGACGCCGATCCTCACGCGCTCCACGCCTGAGGGCGCGCGCGACTACCTCGTGCCGGCGCGCATCGACCCGGGCACCTTCTTCGCGCTGCCGCAGTCGCCGCAGCTGTTCAAGCAGCTGCTGATGATCGGCGGCTATGAGCGCTACTACCAGATCGCGCGCTGCTTCCGCGACGAGGACACGCGCGCCGACCGCCAGCCGGAGTTCACGCAGCTCGACCTGGAGATGAGCTTCGTCGCCGAGGACGACGTGATCGAGACGATGGAGGCGGTGATGGGCGCGGTCTTCGCGCAGGCCGCCGGGTTCGACGTTCCCCCGCCGCCGTGGCGGCGGATGGGCTACGACGAGGCGATGTCGCGCTACGGCGTCGACCGGCCGGACACGCGCTTCGGCTTGGAGATCGCGGACGTGGGCGAGGCGCTTGCCGCTTCGGAGTTCAAGGTCTTCTCCGGCGCGCTGGCGAGCGGCGGCGTCGTGCGCGGGATCAACGCGGGCGCGCGCGAGCTGGCGCGCAGAGACCTCGACGAGCTGACCGAGCTGGCGAGAACGTACGGCGCGAAGGGGCTCGTGTGGGCGTTCGTGGAGGAGGACGGCGGCTGGCGCTCGCCGATCGCGAAGTTCCTCACGCCTGAGGAGCTGGCCGGCGTGACCGAGCGCCTGGACGGTAAGCCGGGCGACCTGCTGCTGATCTCCGCCGACGAGCCGAAGGTGGTCTGCGCCGTGCTCGGCGCGCTGCGGCTGGAGCTGGCGGAGCGCTTTCAACTGGTGCCTGCCGGATCTCACGACATCCTCTGGATCGTCGACTTCCCGATGTTCGAGCAGGTCGACGACGGCAGCTGGACGGCGCTGCACCACCCCTTCACCGCCCCTGAGGGCGACCTCGACGGCGACCCGGGCGCGCTGCGCTCGCGCGCGTACGACCTCGTGCTGGACGGCAGCGAGATCGGCGGCGGCTCGATCCGCATCAACCGCACCGACGTGCAGCAGAAGGTGCTGGAGCTGCTCGGCATGAGCGCCGAGGAGGCGCGGGCGCGCTTCGGCTTCCTGCTGGACGCGCTCAGATACGGCGCGCCGCCGCACGGCGGCATCGCGATGGGGATCGATCGCATCGTCACGCTGCTCGCCGGCCGCGAGACGATCCGCGACGTGATCGCCTTCCCGAAGACCGCCTCCGGCGCCGATCCGCTCACCGGCGCGCCCGCTCCGGTGGACGCCCGACAGCTGCGCGAGCTGGGCGTCTCGGTGCCGCCGCGCACGCAGGGCTAACGCTCGGCGCGCTTCCTGCCGAATAGGGGGGAGATGTCTCAGGTCTCCCGTCCCATGCAGATCGCCCTGGGCGCGACGCTGCTGCTGCTCGCGGTCTGGTTCGTGGCCCTGCGCCCGAAGTCCCAGAACGCGGAGGAGGCGGCGGCGCCCGCGCCGGCCCAGACCACGCCTGCGCCCGTCAGCGGCGCGGCGCCAGGCACTGAGGGGCTCGCACGCGCGGTCGACAAGGCCCATCAGGCCGTCACGACGGCGAACGACGCGGGCGAGCGCGCTGCGGGCAACAGCCCTGACGCGCCGGCCGCGAGCAACGGCGGCGTCAAAAGCGCGAGAACGTCCGCAAAGCCTGCGCATCACAGCAGCGGCGGCATCTCGACCAAGCCGATCCACACCCACGGCCCGGTCGCCTCCGTGCGCGCCGCCCTGCGGATGCACAAGGCGATCGCGATCGCGTTCGTCGACTCGGCCACGGCCGACTCGCGCGCGGTCGATCGCGAGCTGCTGCACGTCTCCCACTTCGGCGGACGCGCCTTCACCCTCTCCGTCCCGCTCGCCGACATCGCCGACTACGGCGTCATCACGAGCACCGTCGAGGTGACCGTCGCCCCGACCGTCGTGATCGTCGACCCGCAGCGCCGCGCCACGATGATCGTCGGCGCCGCCGACCGCGGCGAGATCGAGCAGCGCCTCGCCGACGCGCTCAAAGCCAAGCCCTGAGCGCGCCGGCGAGCTGACGCCGTCAGCCGGTCACGGTGAAGCGTGCGGTGACGGCTCTCGAGCGGTTGCCGGCTCTGTCGATCGCGACGAGCCTGAGTCGGTAGTCGCCCGCTCCCAGCGTCCGTCTGCCGGTCCGGGCGCGCAGTCTGAAGCTGTTCGTCCCGGCTCGGCCGCTGATCACGCGCCGTCTTGCGCGCGAGCTTCTCGCGTGATGGCGCTTCACCGGCGCGACGCTCACGCTCACCTGCGCCGCCTCGGTCAGATTGAAGCGTACCGTCGCGAAGCCGCTCGCATCGATTCTGCGCGGGACGATTCGCAGCCGTCTGAACGCCGGGGCCGTCTGGTCCGTCACGCGGTACTGGACCGTCGCTCCGGCGGTCATGCCGATCGCATCGGTCACGCTCACGGCGAACGTGTGCAGCCCGAGCGTAGAGGTGTCGATCGCGTTGCCCGCCGCGACCGGCCCATTGCACGACGCGATCGGGAAGGCGGGTCCTCCGGGCGCGCACGTGTAGCTCGCGGCGAAGGTTCCACCCTGCGCGTAGACCGCCCCGTCGGCCGGCGTGGCGATCGACACGGATGGCCGCTCCGGCGTATAGGTGAGCGTCACAGACGGAATTCCGGTCGTGTCCGCGCCGAGCTGACCGCCGGTAGGCACGATGCTTCTGCCTCCGCCGCCGCCGGCGCCCGACGCACCGGTGTCGTCGGCACACCAGGCACCGGCGCCGCCGCCTCCTCCAGAGCCGGTCGGGCTGCCGCCGCCACCGCCGCCGCCATCGCCGTGGCCGTCGACCGAGTTGCTGACGCCGCCATCTCCTCCGGTGGCATTGAGCCCGGTGATGGGGTCGCCGCCGGGGTCACCGTCGAGACAGTTGACATCGCTGGAGACGCCGCCGTCGCCGCCGCTGCCTGGGCTGCCGCCGCTGGCTGCCGCGAGCAGCGCCTTCGTCGAACCGGCTCCGCCGGTTGCGCCGGCCGCTCCGCCGGTGCCGCCCGTCCCCGGAAGGCCGTCGGCGCCGCTCCCGCCGCCGCCTCCGGCAACGAGCGCCCGCAGGAAGACGCTGCATGTGCCGCTGGTCATCGTGATGCATGGGCTGGCACCCGACCAGCCGCCCCCGCCTCCGGCGAGTGAGGGCGTCGCGGTACCGCCTCCTCCGTTTGCGCCTGCGGTGCCGACGGCGCCGTTGCCGCCGACGAAGACGCGAATCTCGTTCGAGACCCCTTGCGGAGTCACGAGGCTCAGGTCCGCGGTCACCACCGCTCCGTAGCCGCCTTGCAGACCGCCGCCGCGGCCGCCGACCGCGACGACGTGGACGGTCGCAACGCCGGGCGGGAGCGTCACCTTCGTCAGGCCCGGCGTGGTGTAGGTCGCCGTCTCCGCGGACGCGGAGCCGGCTGTGAGCGCTGCGGCGCAAGCAGCGATGCCCGCCAGGCGGGCGCAGCGGTGGTGCATCGAACGGCCTCCCTCGGTCGTGAGGCGCGGCACGATATGCGAGTTTCCGGCAATTGGAGCCAGCGTGGCGCGTCTGCGCTACCGCGTCAGCGCCGGCTCATGAGCGGGGAACTGGGAGCGCTCACTCGCTTCGATGATGGCAGGCGCCGGTCCGCCGCCAGCCGGCGGCGCGGCTAGGATGCCGCCGCGATGCGTCTCCCGCTGCGCTCGTCGTTGGTCGCCTTGGCTGCGCTGCTCGCGCTCAGCGCACCGGCCGGCGCAAGAACCTATGCGGTCACGAGAGCGTCGGACCTGTCGAGCGCGCTCGCGCAAGCGGCGGCGAGCGCCGAGTCCGACGCGATCCAGCTCGCCGCCGGCACCTACTCCGGCCAGTTCTCCTACAGCGGACTGTCCGATCTGACGATCACGGGTGCCGGCGCGGCGGCGACGACGCTCGCGAACGGCTCCGGCGGCACGACGACGCTCAACGTGAGCAGCTCGGCGAACGTGACGGTGCAGCAGCTCGGCGTGTCGCTCACCGGTGGCATGACGGGCTACGGCTTCCTCGTCAGCGGCGCGCACGTGGTGGTCCAGGACGTGCAGGTCGTCGACCAGCCGGCGGCGACGAACGCGACCGGCATCCAGCTGTTCGGCGGTGCGACGCTGCGTCGCGCCACCTTCACTGGGGCCTTCGCACGGGCCGTGTGGGTGGAGACGGGCACCACGGTCGCGGATTCGCTCACGATCTCCGGGGCGGTGACGGCGCTCGAGGCCGAGGGATCTGGGACGAGCCTCACGGCCGCGCATGTCAGAGCGGTGGACGTCTCGGCCGCCGCGGCCGCCTCGTTCAGCGGCACGGTCACCGTCACCGACTCGCTGCTGCAGGTGAGAGCCGGCGCGCCTGCGGCCACGCGTGCCGGCGACAACAACAACCCTGCCGCGAACGCCAGCCACCTCGTGCTGGCGCGCGACACGCTCGTCGCGGGTGGCGAAGGAACGAGCGGGGTGCGAGTTGACGCACACGCCGGCGACGCGATGACGGCGACGGTCACGGACACCGTCATGTCCGGATTCGGGACCCCGCTGTCCTGCTCGGCGATCGGGGGCGGCTCGGCGACGATCACGACGACGAGCTTTTCGTACGCGACTGGCGCGAACGACATCTCCAGCTGTCCCGCGGGCGCCGTCAGACAGACGAACACGATCGTCGCCGGTCCACAGTTCGTCTCGCCTGCGAGCGGCGACTACCGCTTGCGCGCCACGTCCCCGCTGATCGACGTCAGCGATGCGGCGCCCGCCGGCACCACCGACCTCGACGGCCGGCCGCGCCCGGCCGACGGCTCCGGCGACTGCGTCCGCCGCGGCGACGTCGGCGCGTATGAGTTGCTGCTGGCGCCCAGCCCAACGGCGAGCGCCGGCGCCGCGTCAGCCGAGACGGGTGCTCCCGTGACGTTCACCGCAGCGGCCTGCGACAGCGGCTCGCCGAACCCGGTCTCCTACCACTGGACGTTCGACGACGGCGGGAGCGGTGACGGCCAGAGCCTCTCCCACGCATTCGCGACCGCTGGCGTGCATGTCGCGACTGTGGCGGTGACTGACGCCGAGGGACAGCACGCGAGCGCGCAGGCGAGCGTGACGATCGTGCCGCCGGCGCCGCCGTCGATCCTGCGCTTCGCGGCCCCCAGAGGCGGCTTCGTGTTGGGCAGAGGACTGCCGCGGCTCGGCGGCAGCCCCAGACGGTCGCTGACGATCGAGCTGTCGAAGCCGGCGACCGTCACGCTGACGGCCGCGCGGCGCACCGCGGGCCGCCGCCGAAACGGCCGCTGCGTCGCACCGAGACGCGCGCCACACGGCAGCAGATGCGTCCGCCGTCTGCTGCTGGGCGCGAGCGTGAGACTTGCGCTGCCGGCGGGCACGAGCCTCGTCGCGTTCGCCGGTCGGATCGCGCGACATGCGGCGCTCAGACCGGGCAGCTGGGAGCTGACGCTCGTCGCGCGCGACGCGAACCGCTCGGTGAGCAGACCGCGCAGGCTCGTCGTGACGATCCGGAGACCGGCGAGACCGCGCAGACGCCGCTGAGGGCAGGGCGCGTCGTCCACGGCGGGCCTGTCTAGACTCGCCCTGTGGACTCCGAGCTGTACGAGCACCATCTGAGCTCGCCGCGGGGCCGGGGGAAGGTGCCGGGGGAGGGCGCGACCGGCGTCGCCGGCACGAGAGCGTGCGGCGATGTGATCCGCTTCGGCCTGACGCTCGATGCGACCGGTACCCGCATCGCGGACGCCGGCTGGGAGGCGGACGCGTGCGGGGCGACGCTCGTCGCCGCCAGCGCCGTCGTCGAGCGGATCGTCGGCATGGAGCTGTTGGACGTGGCGCGGATCGGCGCGCGCGAGGTTGCCGACGAGGTGGGCGGGCTCTCGCCGGGCAAGTTCCATGCGGCGGAGCTGGTGGCCGACGCGCTCGCACGCGCGCTCGGGACGGCGGCGTTCGAGGCCGCGCGGCTCGCGCCGCCCGCTGACGCCCGCGAGCGCACGCTCGTGGCGATGTCCGGCGGCGTCGACTCCGCGGTTGCCGCGCTGCTGTGCGCGCGGGACGGCGGCGAGACGATGGCGGTGACGCTCGAGCTGTGGGCCGACGAGGCGAACGACGGCGAGCGCTCGTGCTGCTCCGCCTCCGCCGTGCGGCTCGCGCGCGGGCTTGCGCATCGCATGGGCCTGCCGCACTTCACGCTCGACCTGCGCGAGCAGTTCCGCGCCGGCGTCGTCGAGCCGTTCCTCGCCGACTGGCGGGACGGCCGCACGCCGAACCCGTGCATCCGCTGCAACGGCAACGTCCGCCTCGACGCGATGCTCGCGCTGGCGGATCGGCTCGGCGCCCAGGCGCTGGCGACCGGCCACTACGCGCGCGTCGTCGAGCAGGACCACCCCGGCGGTCCGCTGCTCGCCGCTGCCGCCGACGCGTGGAAGGACCAGACGTACATGCTCGCCGCGCTCGCACCCGACTCGTTGGCGCGCATGCGCTTCCCGCTGGGCGGCATCACGAAGCCCGAGGCACGGCGCATCGCCGCCGAGGCGCAACTGCCGGTCGCATCGAAGGCCGACTCGCAGGACCTCTGCTTCCTCGCCGGCACGACCCGCGCCGCCTTCCTCGCCAAGCACGGCGGGATCGCCGAGCGGCCGGGCGAGATCGTCGACGCCGATGGCGCCGTGATCGGCCGCCACCGCGGCCACCACGGCTTCACCGTCGGCCAGCGCAAGGGGCTCGGGCTGGCCAACAGCGAACCGCTGTTCGTGCTCGGCGTCGACGCGCGCGCGAACCGCGTGACGGTCGGGACGAGGGAGGAGCTCGAAACGACCCACGTGGTCGTGCGCGGGGCGCGGCTGTTCCGCGACGGCGCGCGCGTGGACCGCGTGAAGCTGCGCTACCGCACGAAGCCGCTGCGGGCGCGGCTGCGCGGTGCCGAGTCACTCGCCGCCGGCGCGCACCGGGCGCTGGAGATCGAGCTGGCCGAGCCGGTCGACGGCGCCGCGCCTGGCCAGATGGCGTGCCTGATGGACGGGGAGACGATCGTCGGGTGGGGGACGATCACGGCGTCGCCGGCGCCAGCTCCGCGCCGAGCGCGTTCATCTGCATCAGCAGCTTCGCTCGCGCCGGCGGGCTGAGCTCGCCGGGCGCGCGGTAGATCGTCGCGACGTTCACGAGGATCCGCTCGGGGTTGAGCCAGCCGGCGAACGTGGCGTGCTCGGGCGAGCGCAGCAGCGTGCGTGCCGCCTCGCCGACCGAGCGCCCGGCGGCCCGCTGCTCGCGCACGCCGTCGTCCAGCCAGCGCCAGTAATCGGCGAGCTGCTCGATCTCGGCCCGCCCGCACGGCGGCCCGTGGCCTGGCACATAGACCTCGGCATCGAGTGCGAGCAGTGCGGCGAGCGCAGCCAGCCAGGTCTGCGCCGGGCCGTGCCACATGATCGGCGTCACGCCGATGAACAGCAGGTCGGCCGCGAACACCACGCCCACATCGGGCAGATGGACGACCGCGTCGGCGGGGCTGTGCGTCGGGCCGAGGTCGAGGACTCGCACCTCGCGCCCGCCGACGTCGAGCGTCGTGCCGCCCGCGACCGTCCGGTCCGCGTACCGCAGCCGCACCCCGCCCCAAGCGAACGGCGCGAACTGGGCGTGGACGCACGCGGACGTCGCGCCGACGCGTCCCGGCGCACGCCGCAACGCGCCCGCGGTCGCCTTCATGGCGTTCAGCACGCGCGGCGGCGCCTCCGCCCGCATCGCCCGGTCGCAGGCGGGCGTCGCGAGGATCTCAGTCTCCGGCGGCAGCGCCCCGTTCCCCCACCAGTGGTCTCCGTCGGGATGCGTGACGAATGCCCGGCGCAGCGGCGCCGCCGCGAGCGGCTCGCCCATCGCGTCGAGCATCCGCCGCGTCAGCCGCTCGTCCCACAGCGTGTCGACCAGCAGCGACGCGCCGTCGCCACCGATCAGCCCCGCATTTGACTCGCCCAGGCCGCCGTTCGGCTGCAGCCACGCCCACGTGCGCGGCGCGACCTCGCGCAGTCCGCCCTCGAACCGCGCAGCACCGCTGCTCAATGTCGCAATTGCAGCCATGACGCGGCGACGACGGTAACGACCTCGCCTCTACACTGCGCAGACTCATGACGATGACCTCGGACGAGATTCGCCGCACCTACCTGGAGTTCTTCGAGCAGCGCGACCATTTGCGCCGCCCGTCTGCCTCGCTCGTGCCGGCCGACTTCGATCCATCGGTCCTGCTGACGACGGCCGGCATGCACCCGCTCAAGCCCTACTTCCTCGGGCTCGAGCAGCCGCCGAGCAGGCGCATGACCAGCTGCCAGAAGTGCTTCCGCACGACCGACATCGACAACGTCGGCAACACGCACCGGCACCTGACGTTCTTCGAGATGCTCGGCAACTTCTCGATCGGCGACTACTTCAAGCAGGGCGCGATCGCGTACGCGTGGGAGCTGGCCACGCAGGGCTTCGGCTTCACGCCCGAGGACATCTGGGTGACCGTCTTCGGCGGCGACGAGGAGCTCGGCCTCGGCCCCGACGAGGAGGCGATCGCGCTGTGGCAGGCGATCGGCGTCCCGCGCGAGCGGATCGTCGAGTGCCCGCGCTCGGAGAACTTCTGGCAGGCCGGGCCGACCGGGCCGTGCGGGCCGTGCAGCGAGCTGTACCTCGACCGCGGCCTCGCGTTCGGCAAGGAGGACGACCTCCCCGGCGGCGAGAACGAGCGCTTCCTCGAGTTCTGGAACCTCGTCTTCATGCAGTACAACCAGGACCCCCCGAACATGCTCGCCTCCCTGCCGGCGTCGAACATCGACACGGGCCTCGGCCTCAACCGCCTCGCCGCGATCATGCAGGGCAAGGAGTCGGTCTTCGAGACCGACCAGTTCCAGCCGCTGATCGAGCTCGGCGAGCAGCTCGGCGGCGTCAGATACGGCCGGGACGTCTCGACGACGCGCTCGCTGCGGATCCTCGCCGACCACACGCGCGCGATGACGTTCCTCGTCGCCGACGGCGTCGTGCCGAGCAACGAGGACCGCGGCTACATCCTGCGGCGTGTGATGCGCCGCGCGATCCAGCACGGCCGCGCGCTCGGCTTCGAGCCGGGCTTCCTGCCGCGCTTCGCGCAGGTCGTCGAGGAGACGATGGGCGGGGCCTACCCCGAGCTGGCCGAGCAGCGCGACGCGATCCACAAGTGGCTCGCCTCCGAGGAGGAGTCGTTCGGCAGAACGCTCGAACAGGGCACGAAGCTGCTCGACGAGCTGATCGCGCAGGCGAAGGAGCAGGGCGAGGAGGGCCTCGGCGCCGAGGACGCGTTCAAGCTGCACGACACGTTCGGCTTCCCGATCGACCTGACGCGCGAGATCGCCGCCGAGCACGACCTCGGCGTCGACGAGCCCGGCTTCGAGCGGCTGATGGACGAGCAGCGCGCGCGGGCGCGCGCCGGCGGTCGCAGCGTCGCGGGCGGCGACGACCTGCGGGCGCGCGCGCAGGAGCTGGCCGGCCGTGCCCAGGCGACGGTGTTCACCGGCTACGAGGAGACCGAGCGTCAGACCGCGGTGGCGGCGCTTGAGGCCGAGGACGGTCGCGTGCTCGTGAAGCTCGCGGAGTCCCCGTTCTACGCGGCCGGCGGCGGGCAGGTGTCGGACTCCGGCTACGTGGAGTGCGAGCACGGCGACTGCCGCGCGCGCGTCGAGCAGGTCTTCCGGCTCGCGGGCGGCGAGGATCAGGTGCTCGTGCTTGCGCCCGAGGTCGGCGAGCTCAAGGACGGGGAGTCGGTGCGGGCGGTCGTCGACCACCAGGCGCGCCACGCCACGCAGTGCAACCACACGGCGACGCACCTCCTGCATGCGGCGCTGCGGCGGCGGCTCGGCACGCACGTGCGCCAGGCCGGCTCTGCCGTGCAGCCTGACAAGCTCCGCTTCGACTTCACCCACGGATCCGCCTTGACGCCGGAGGAGCTGAAGGCGGTCGAGGACGACGTGAACGGCTGGATCGTCGCGAACTACCCGGTGCGGGCTTTGACCACCACGCTCGACGAGGCGAAGTCGCGCGGCGCGATGGCGCTGTTCGGCGAGAAGTACGGCGACGTCGTGCGGATGGTCGAGGTCGGCGACGGCTCCTTCTCGCGCGAGCTGTGCGGCGGCACGCATGTGCGCTCGACGGCGGAGATCGGGTTGCTCCGGATCCTGAGCGAGACGTCGAGCGCCGCGAACGTGCGCCGCATCGAGGCGCTGACGGGCCCGGCGGCGGTCGAGCTGGTCCGCTCGCATGACGATGTCCTGCGGTCCATCGCGACGGAGCTGCGCGCGGTGCCCGAGCAGGTCCCCAGCGCCGTGCAGGCGTTGCGGACGCGCGTGAAGGAGCTGGAGAAGGCGGCCTCGAAGGGGGGAGGGACGAACGGCGCGGTGGACGTGGAGAGGCTGTTGGCCTCTGCCACGGACGTGGGCGGCGTTTCGTTCCTCGCCGAGGTCGTGTCGGTGTCGGACCCCAAGGCGCTGCCCGACCTCGCCGACAAGTTGAAGGCCAAGCTCGGCGACAGCGCGGTGGTGCTGGGCGCGGTCGCCGACGGCAAGGTCCACCTCGTCGCGACGGTGGCGCCGGCGCTGGTGGAGCGCGGCGTGAAGGCGGGCTCGATCGTCAGAGTGGCGGCCGAGGTGACGGGCGGCGGCGGGGGAGGCCGCGACACGATGGCGCGTGCGGGAGGCCGCGACCCCGACAAGCTGCCCGAGGCGATCGCCGCCGCGCGCGCCGCGATCGAGGCAGCCCTCGCGGGCTGATGCGGGTGTTGGCGTTGGACTACGGCTCGGCGCGTTGCGGCGTGGCGCTCAGCGATCCGACCGGGACGCTGGCGACGCCCCTGGATGCCGTCGAACGGCCGGCCTCGAAGAAGGGGTTCGCCACGCTGGTGACGCTGATCCGCGACCGGGAGGCCGGGCGGGTGGTCGTCGGACTGCCGCTCGGCCTGAGCGGCGACGACACGCCGCAGACGACCGAGGCGCGCGCGTTCGCGGATCGTCTCGCCGAGCGGCTCGGCCCCGACGTCCCCGTCTCACTCTACGACGAGCGCTTCACGACGGCGATTGCGCAGCGCGCCGGCGGTACGACCGCCTCCGAGGACTCCCGCGCGGCCGCGGTCCTGCTTGAGGACTGGCTCGCCCGCCACGCCGCGGAGGCTCAAGCGTGAGCCGCACGCCCGAAGAGCGCGAGGCCGCCCGCCTCGAACGCGAGCGCCGCCGCGCCGAGCGCGCCGGCCGGCCAGCGCCGGCGCAGCCGCCCGCTCCGGCAGCGCCGCCCATCGAGGACCGCGAATCAGACCCCGGTATTCCGGGTCAGATTCGCGCTCCTCGGCAGGAGCCCGCGCACGACCCGCAGCCGACGGAGATGTTCGACGTGACCTCGCAGTGGACGGAGGAGCGGGCGGCGGTGGCGGCGCCGCCGGAGCCGGTCGAGCCAGGCGCGCCGGAGCCCGAGCAGGAGGTCCCGCTGGGGACCAGACGCGTGACCCGCGGTGCGCGTCCGACGGCGCCCCCTCGCAGACCCGGCCGCACACCGCGCCCGAGCGGCACCCAAGGCGATCGGCCGCGCTGGGGCGTCCGGATCGGGGTTGCGCTCGCGCTCGTCGCGGTCGTGCTGGCCGCCTGGCTGCTCTGGTCGACCTACCAGCCCGGCAAGGGCGAGGGCTCAGGCCGCGTCGTGGTGAAGGTGCCCCGAGGCGCGACCGTGAGCGAGATCGGCGACCTGCTCGCGGACAGGGGCGTGATCGACTCGTCGTTCTTCTTCAAGCTGCGCGCGAAGCTGTCGGGCGGCGCGAGCGACATCAAGTCCGGCACGTTCACGCTCAGAGAGGACATGAGCTACGGCGCGGCGCTCGACGCGCTGTCGAGAACGCCTCCGCCGCCGCCTGTGATCCGCATCACGATCCCGGAGGGCAAGAGCCGCGGCGAGACCGCGCCGATCGCCCGTCAGGCCGGGCTGCGCGGCGACTACGCCGCGGCCTCGCGCAGCTACGCGAGCTTCGACGCGCGCCGTTACGGCGCACCGAAGGGCGCGACGCTCGAGGGCTTCCTGTTCCCGGCGACGTACGAGCTGAGACGCGGGTCGACCGCCAGAGACCTCGTGCGCCAGCAGCTCGTCGCGTTCAGGCAGAGCATCGCGAGAGTCGACCTGCGCTACGCCCGCAGCAAGAACCTGACCGTCTTCGACGTGCTGACGATCGCCTCGATGGTCGAGCGCGAGGTGGCGGTCGCGAGAGAGCGGCCGCTCGTCGCTGCCGTGATCTACAACCGCCTCAGAGACGGCATGAACCTCGGCATTGACGCGACGCTGCGCTTCGCGCTGCACAACTGGACCGAGCCGCTGAAGGTCTCCGAGTTGGGCAGCTCCACGCCCTACAACACACGCAACCACGCCGGTCTGCCGCCCGGTCCGATCGGCAATCCGGGGCTGGCATCGATCGAGGCCGCCGCGCATCCGGCGAAGGTGCCGTACCTGTTCTACGTCGTGAAGCCGGGCACGTGCGGCGAGCACGCGTTCTCCGCAACCGACGCCCAGTTCGAGCGCGACGTACAGCGCTACAACGACGCGCGCGACGCCGCGGGCGGCAAGTCCCCGACGAAGTGCTGACCTGATGCCGATCTGCGGCGTGCTCGGCTGGCCGGTGCGTCACAGCCGCTCGCCGGTGATGCACGAGGCTGGCTACCGCGCGCTCGGCCTCGACGACTGGCGCTATCAGCTGCTGCCGGTCCCGCCCGAGCTGTTCGAGGAGACGGTGCGGGCCCTGCCCGGTGCGGGCTTTGCGGGGGCGAACGTGACGATCCCCCACAAGGAGGCGGCGCTCGCGCTCGCCGACGCGGCGACCGACGCGGCGCGCGCGATCGGGGCGGCGAACACGCTCACGTTCCAGGACGGGCGCATCCACGCCGACAACACCGACGCACCCGGCCTGATCGACGCGCTGCCGTTCGATCCGGCCGGCAAGCGGGCGGTCGTGCTCGGCGCCGGCGGCAGCGCCCGCGCGGTCGTGTGGGCGCTCGTCAACGCCGGGGCCGCGGACGTGCTGGTGTGGAACCGCACGGCGGAGCGCGCCGAGCGGTTGTGTGCGGAGATCGGCGGGCGGGCGGTTCAAGCTCCGCCTGCAGCGGCCGATCTCCTCGTGAATACGACATCCGTTGGT
>Ga0070659_100000111_pt1 | contig 60284 bp, 54 predicted proteins | sample KBSC23metaG_FD_64666 | JGI IMG/M metagenome (GOLD analysis project Ga0070659, IMG submission 64666) | Corn rhizosphere microbial communities from Kellogg Biological Station, Michigan, USA - KBS C2-3 metaG | ecosystem: Host-associated > Plants > Roots > Rhizosphere > Soil ... | reverse complement strand
ATCGCCGCCTGCGTGTGGCTGCGCCGGCGCGCCGAACCGATCTGACCTTTCGGAGGATCGTCACATGACGCCGCAATCGCGCCCCGAACCCTCGCTCCGGCCGCTCGTCTGGCTGGCCGGGCTGCTGGCGGTGATCGTCGCCGTCGTCGCCGCCCTGGCCGGCGGGAGCGCCCATGCCGCGCCCTATCGCGCGCCGCGCACGGCGTCCGGCGCGCCGGACCTGCAAGGGCTGTGGACCAACACCGCGCTGACCTTCCTGCAGCGGCCGCCGATCTTCAAAGGCCTGATCGCCACCGACAAGGAGGAGGCGATGATGGTCAGCATGTTCAAGAAGATGGCGGGCGACATCATCAGCCCCGATCCGGTCGATCCGAAGCTGCCGGCCCCGCCGGCGGTGAAGGAGGCGCCGCAGTCCGACTACATCGAGATGGACCTGCACCTGGGCCGCATCGACGGCCAGCCGCGCACCTCGTGGATCGTCGACCCCGCGGACGGCAAGCTGCCCTTCACCGACGCGGAAAAGGCGGCGAGGGCGGCTGCGGCCAAGGCGCCGGAGGTGTTCGACAATCCCGAGGACCGCGACACCCAGGAGCGCTGCCTGACCGCCATCGGCTCGCCGGAAGGGCCGCCGATGATGAACACCGGCTTCAACGGCAACTACCAGATCCTGCAGACCCGGGACTACGTCGCCATCGAGGTGGAGATGAACCACGACGTGCGGATCATCCGCATGGCCGACCGCACCCATCAGCCGGCCGCTATCCACCCCTGGCTCGGCGACAGCGTCGGCTGGTGGGAGGGCGACACCCTGGTGGTGGAGACCACCAACCTCAACACCAAGGGCCATGTCTATTCGCTGGGCGGCGGCTTCCGCTATTCGCCGAAGACCAAGATCACCGAGCGCTTCACCCGCACGGCCAAGGACCGGATCCTCTACGAGTTCTCGGTCGAGGACCCGGAGGTGTTCACCCGGCCCTGGCGCGCCGAGATGCCGATGCGCGCGGCGAAGGGCCCGATCTACGAATACGCCTGCCACGAGGGCAACTATTCGCTGCCCAACATCCTGGCCGGCGCGCGGGCGCAGGAGAAGGCCGGCGGGACGCAGGCCGCGAAGTGACGGGGCTGACTTGTCTTCTCCCGGTCGTCATTCCCGGCCTTGTGCCGGGAACCTATGAACTCCGCGTCGCTCCTGAAGGGCGCGGCGCTCCCCATGACGAGCCTGCACAGCCTGCGATCATGGGTTCCCGGGACAAGCCCGGGAATGACGGAAAATATTGATACGACAACGAGGTAGCGCGCGCCCAACCTAGCCGCCAACCGCCGCCCGGCGGATGTCCTCGATCGCCTGGGCGTAGTCGGCCGCGCCGAAGATCGCGCTGCCGGCGACGATGGCGTCGGCGCCGGCGGCGGTGACCGCCGCGACGGTCTCCGGACCCTGGCCGCCGTCGACCTCGATGTAGGGATCGAGCCCGCGCCCGGCGCACATCTGCCGCAGGCGCCGGATCTTGGGGAGCATGTCCGGCAGGAAGGCCTGGCCGCCGAAGCCGGGGTTGACGGTCATCACCAGGATCACGTCGCAGAGCGGCAGCACATATTCGATCCACTCCGGCGGCGTGGCCGGGTCCAGCACGACGCCGGCCTTGCGGCCCAGCTCGCGCACGCGGCTCAGCACGCGGTGCAGGTGGAGGGCCGATCCGGGCTCGGCCTGGATCAGGATGTGGTCGGCGCCGGCCTCGACGAAGGCCTGCAGGTAGCGCTCGGGCTCGACGATCATCAGGTGCAGGTTGAGCGGCTTGGCGGTCGCCTTGCGGATCGCGCGCACCACGTCCGGCCCGAAGCTGATGTTGGGCACGAAGCGCCCGTCCATGATGTCCACGTGGATCCAGTCCGCGCCGGCGCGGTCGACGGCGGCGACCTCCTCGGCGAGGCGCCCGAAGTCGGCGGCCAGCACCGAGGGCGCGATGACCAGGCGGCGGCTCACGGGCCGAGCTCGTGCCAGGCGCGCCCGTCGCGGGCGAGCAGGGCCTCGGCCGCCTTCGGCCCGGCCGAGCCGGCCGGGTAGGCGTGGACGCGGCCGCCGGTGCGCCAGGCCTTGAGGAAGGGCTCGACCGCGCGCCAGCCGGCCTCGATCTCCGCGGCGGTCCTGAAGAGGGTGCGGTCGCCGGTCATGGCGTCGTAGAGCAGGGGCTCGTAGCCGGTGTCGGCCGGCATGGCGAAGGCGTCGGCGTAGCGGAACGCCAGGCTGACCGGCGCGAGCGTGTCCTTAGGCCCCGGCTGCTTGATGTCGACGAAGAGGGCCATCCCCTCGTGCGGCTGGAGTTGCAGGACCAGGCGGTTCGGCGACGGGGTCCCGGCGGCGTCGCGGAACAGCCCGCCGGGCGCGGCCTTGAACTGGATGGCGATCTCGGTGTCGCGGGCGGTGAGCGCCTTGCCCGTGCGCAGGTAGAAGGGCACGCCCGCCCAGCGCCAGGTGTCGATGGACAGCTTGAGCGCGACGTAGGTCTCGGTGCGGCTGCGCGCGGCGACATGCGCCGCCTGGCGATAGGCCGCGACGGGCGAGCCGGCGACCTGGCCGGCGTGGTACTGGCCGCGCACGGAGTTTTCCAGCGCCTGGGCCGGCGACTGGACCTCGACGGCGGCGATCACGCGGGCCTTCTCGGCGCGCACCGCCTCGGCGTCCAGGCTGTTGGGCGGCTCCATGGCCACCAGGCCGAGCAACTGGAACATGTGGCTGGGGACCATGTCGCGCAGCGCGCCGGTGCGGTCGTAGTAGCCGCCGCGCCCCTCGACGCCCACGGTCTCGGCGGCGGTGATCTGGACGTGGTCGATCGCGTGGCGGTTCCAGATCGGCTCGAACACCGCGTTGGAAAAGCGCAGGGCCAGGATGTTGCGGACCGTCTCCTTCCCCATGAAGTGGTCGATCCGGTAGACCTGGGTTTCCTCCGCCCACTTGAGGATGCGGCGGCTCAGCGTCCGCGCCGAGGCCAGGTCGTCGCCGAACGGCTTTTCGACCACGAGGCGGCGGAAGCCGCCGGCCTCCGCGCGCAAAAGGCCTGCCTTCGACAGCCGCTCGACGATCTCGCCGAAGAACCGCGGCGCGGTGGCCAGGTAGAACAGCGCCGGCCCCTTCAGCGTGCGGGCGAGGGCCTGGTAGGTCGCGGCGTCCTCGAAATCGCCCGACAGGTAGTCGATGCGTTGCGCGAGCCACCGCCAGCGCGCCGCATCGAAGGCGGCCTCCGCCCCCTCTGTGCGATGACCGACCGCGCCCTGGAGGAAGCTCTTCAACCGCTGTCGCAGGTCTTCCGGCCCGCCGGCGGCGTGGTCGACGCCGAGGATCTGGAAGTCGTCGGCCAGCAGCCCCTCGCCGGCGAGGTTGTAGAGCGCCGGGACCAGCAGGCGGCGGGTGAGGTCGCCATGCGCGCCGAACACCACCAGCGTGCAGGCCGGGGCCGGCGGCGCGTCCGCGCTTGGCGAGGTCGCCAACGCCTAGCCCTTTTCCGGCGTCTCGACGTGGCCGCCGAACCCGAAGCGCATCGCCGACAGCAGCTTTTCGCCGAAGGTGTGCTCCTCGCGCGACCGGAAGCGGGCGAACAGCGCGGCGGCCAGTACGTCGGCCGGCACGGCTTCCTCGATCGCGGCCTCCACCGTCCAGCGGCCCTCGCCGCTGTCGGCCACCGCGCCGGTGTAGGCCTCGAGCCTGGCGTCGCCGGCGAGCGCCTGGGCGGTCAGGTCCAGGAGCCAGGAGGAGATCACGCTGCCGCGCCGCCACACCTCGGCGACGTCCGGCAGGTTGAGGTCGTAGCGCTCGTCCGGCGCCAGGTCCTGCGAGTCCTTGTTGCGCAGGATGTCGAAACCCTCGGCGTAGGCCTGCATCAGGCCGTACTCGATGCCGTTGTGGACCATCTTGACGAAGTGGCCGGACCCCACGGGGCCCGTGTGAATGTAGCCCTCGACGGCGCGCGGGTCGGCGTCCTTGCCGCGCTTGGTCCGCGGGATGTCACCGGCGCCGGGCGCCAGGGTCTTGAAGATCGGGTCGAGACGCTCGACGGTCGCCGTCTCGCCGCCGATCATCATGCAATAGCCGCGCGCCAGGCCCCAGACGCCGCCGGAGGTCCCGACGTCGATATAGCCGATCTGCTTGCCCTTCAGCGCCTTCGCCCGGCGGATGTCGTCGCGATAGAAGGTGTTGCCGCCGTCGATGACGGTGTCGCCGGCTTCCAGGATGTCGCCCAGGGCGGCGATCGTCTCGTCGGTCGGGGCGCCGGCCGGCAGCATGACCCAGACGGTGCGCGGCGCGGCCAGCGCCTCGCGCAGGGCCTTGAGGTCCTTGACGGCTGTAGCCCCGTGCCCGGTCACCTCCTCAACGGCCTTGGGATCGCGGTCGTAGACGACGCAGGCATGTCCGCCCTGCATCAGCCGGCGCGCGATGTTGCCGCCCATCCGGCCCAGGCCTACGACGCCAAGCTGCATTCCGATCTCCTTGCCAAGCCGTGTCTTCGGGTGCGTCAGGCGTGGGCCGTTCGCGCCGGGGATTTGCCGTCGAGGCGGCGGCGCTTGTCGTCCACGGCGGCCAGCAGGGCGTCGAACGCCTCGGCGAACAGGCGCACACCGTCTTCCACCAGGCCGTCGGTGACGCCGAGCAGATTGAGGCCCAGGGCTTCGGCCTCACGCAGCACGGCTTCGGAACCCATCGGGTCGTCGGTGAGCGTCGGCGCCACGCGGCCATGGTCGCGGAAGGCGTCCAGCGTCTTGGGCGGCATGGTGTTGATCGTGTCAGGACCGATCAGGGTCTCGACATAGAGCACGTCCGAATAGCTCGGGTCCTTGGTTCCGGTGGAGGCGAACAGCACCCGCTGGGTCGCCGCGCCGGCCGCCGCCAGGGCCTTCCATCGCGGCCCGGCGACCAGCCCGAGGTAGCGCTGGTAAGCGACCTTGGCGTTGGCGATGGCGACCTTGCCGCGCAGCGCCTTCAGGCGTGTGGCGACGTCGCCCCCGGCTGTCTTGAGCTGCGCGTCGATCTTCTTGTCGATGGCGGTGTCGATGCGGCTGACGAAGAAGCTCGCCACCCCGTGCGTCCGGGCGACGTCGCCGCCGGCCGCCTTCAGGTCCTCAAGGCCCGCGATGTGCGCCTCGGCCACGTCGAGATAGGCCTGCAGGCCGAACAGCAGGGTGACGTTGACGTTGACGCCCTCGCCGATCAGCCGGCGGATGGCGGGAACGCCGGCGCGCGTGCCGGGGACCTTGATCATCAGGTTCGGCCGGTCGACCGCCTTCCAGAGCCGCCGGGCCTCGGCGACCGTGCCGTCGGTGTCGTTGGCGAGCCGGGGCGAGACCTCCAGGCTGGCGTAGCCGTCGCGCCCGCCGAGGCGATCCCAGGTCGGCCGGAACTGGTCGCAGGCCTGCTGGATGTCGCCGATGGCGATCGCCTCGTAGATCGCGGTGGCGTCCGTGCGGCCGTCGGCGATCAGCCGGGCGATGCGCGCGTCATAGGCCTCGCCGCCGCCGATGGCCTTTTCGAAGATCGACGGGTTCGAGGTCAGGCCGCTGACGCCGTCCTGCGCGACCAGGCGTTTCAGCTCGCCGTCCTGCAGGATGTCCTGGTGCAGGTAGTCGAGCCAGATCGCCTGGCCGGCCGCGACCAGGCGCTTGAGCGGATTGTCGGTCATGGCGGGGATCTCCTCACTTGGGCCTCTGCGGCGACAGCTGGCGGCGCGCGGCGTCCGCGACCCGCTCGGCCGTGAAGCCGAAGTGTTTCATCAATTCGCCGCCAGGGCCCGAGGCGCCGAAGCCGTGCATGGCGACGATCTCGCCGGTCAGGCCCACGTAGCGGTCCCAGCCGAGCGGCGAGGCGGCCTCCACGGCGACCCGCGCGGTGAGGTCAGGCGGCAGGACCTCGTGGCGGTAGGCGACGGACTGGGCTTCGAAGAGGTCCCAGCTCGGCATCGACACCAGGCGCACGCGCGCGCCCTCGGCTTCGAGGATCTGGGCGGCTCCGACGATCAGGCCCACCTCGCTGCCGGAGGCTATCAGGATCACCTGCGGCGCGCCGCCGGGGCTGTCGGCCAGCACATAGGCGCCCTTGGCCAGGCCGCGCGCCGAGGCGAAGACCTTGCGGTCCAGCGTCGGCATGGCCTGGCGCGACAGGACCAGGCAGGCGGGCTGGGCGGCCTGGCGCAGGATCGTGCGCCAGGCTTCGGCGGTCTCGTTGGCGTCGCCGGGGCGAAGGGTGATCAGCCCCGGGATCGCCCGAAGCGCCGCCAGCTGTTCGATCGGCTGGTGGGTCGGGCCGTCCTGGCCGAGCGCGATGGAGTCGTGGCTGAACACGAACACCGCCGGCGCCTTCATCAGGGCCGCGAGCCGGGTGGGCGGGCGCATGTAGTCGCTGAAGATCAGGAAGGTGCCGGTGTAGGGCCGCAGGCCGCTGACCGCCATGCCGTTGGCGATGGCGCCCATGACGTGCTCGCGCACCCCGAAGTGCAGGTTGCGCCCGCCGCGGTCGTCGGCCGAGAAGGTCCCGGCGTCGTCGAAGTCGAGGTGGGTTTTGGTCGAGGGTGAAAGGTCCGCCGAGCCGCCGACCAGCCAGGGCAGGCGCGGCGCCAGCGCGTTCAGGGTTTTGCCCGAGGCCTCGCGCGTCGCAATCCCCTTGGCGTCGGGCGGGAAGGTCGGCAGGTCCTGGTCCCAGCCCTTCGGCGGCCCGCCGGCCAGCAGGGCGTCGAGCTCGGCGGCGAGTTCGGGGTAGGCCTCCCGGTGGCGCGCCCGCGCCGTCTCCCACTCCGCGCTGAGCTTCGCGCCCCGCGCGCCCAGGGTCTCGTCGAAGCGCTGGCGCACGCCGTCGGGGACCAGGAACTGCGCGTCGGGTGGCCAGCCGTAGGCGCGCTTGGCGGCCTTCACCTCGTCGGGGCCGAGCGGGTCGCTGTGGGCCTTGGCGGTGCCGGCCTTGTGCGGGGCGCCATAGCCGATGACGCTGCGCACCAGGATCAGCGTCGGGCGGTCCGTCGCCGCATGGGCGGCTTCGATGGCGCGGGCGAAGGCCTGCGTGTCGTTGGCGTCGGCGACGCGGGCGATGGCCCAGCCGTAGCCCTCGAAGCGCCTGGCGACGTCCTCGCTGAACGCCAGGCTGGTGGCGCCCTCGATGCTGACGTGGTTGTCGTCGTAGATCCAGCAGAGGTTGGAAAGCTTCAGGTGGCCGGCCAGCGAGGCGGCTTCGCCGGAGATCCCCTCCATCAGGTCGCCGTCGCTGCAGATCGCATAGACCCGGTGGCCGAACAGGGCGTGGCCCGGCCGGTTGAACCGCGCCGCCATCCAGAGCCCCGCCATGGCCATGCCGACGGCGTTGCCGACGCCCTGTCCGAGCGGGCCGGTGGTGGTCTCCACCCCGACAGTGTGGCCGTGCTCCGGATGGCCTGGGCAGACGCTGCCCAGCTCGCGGAACGCCTTGATGTCGTCGAGGCTGACGGCGGCCTGGCCGTCCTTTTCCACCCCAGCCAGATGGAGCAGGGCGTAGAGCAGCATCGAGGCATGGCCGTTGGAGAGCACGAACCGGTCGCGGTCCGGCCAGTCCGGCGCCTTGGGGTCGTAGCGCAGCACGCGGGTCCAGAGCTCGTAGGCCACCGGCGCCAGGCCCATCGGCGCGCCCGGGTGCCCGGACTGGGCTCGCTCGACCGCGTCGATCGCCAGGGTGCGGATGGTGTCGATGGCCAGGCGGTCGACATCGCTGTCGGAAACGGCGGTCTTGTCCGCGTCGGACGCCTTGAGGTCCATGGTTCCGGGCTCTTTCGGCTGGTTCCACGGCTTGTGGCGGGCGGGCCCGCGATGCCGTCGGGAAGCTCTGGAGGCAACGGTTGCATCGCCCTGAGGTTCCCGGGCAGATCGGGCGTAGGGAACCCGCAAGGGTCGCAAGCGCTGCTTAGAACATAGATCCATGCGCCGAAAGCCGGGTTGTCGATGCCATCGCCGATAGAAGACTACGCCCTGATCGGCGATTGCGAGACCGCAGCCCTCGTGGCGCGCGACGGGTCGATCGACTGGCTGTGCTGGCCGAGGTTCGACAGCGCCGCCTGTTTCGCCGCCCTCCTGGGCCACGAGGGCAACGGCCGCTGGCGGATCGCGCCGCAGAGCGCGGTGCGCAAGGTCTCGCGCCGCTACCGGCCCGAGACCCTGATCCTGGAGACGGAATTCGAGACCGAAGACGGCGTCGTGGCGCTGGTCGACTTCATGCCGCTGCGGAGCGGCTCGTCGCACGTGGTGCGCCTGGTCGAGGGCCGCGGAGGTCATGTCGCGATGGCCATGGAGCTGATCCTGCGCTTCGACTATGGCGCCATCGTTCCGTGGGTGACTCACGGCGAGGACGGCGCCCTGCGCGCCGTGGCGGGCCCCGACCTCGTCATGCTGCGCACGCCCGTGAAGACCGAGGGGCGGGGCCTGACCACCGTCGCGGCTTTCGAGATCGGCGAGGGTGAAACCATCCCCTTCGTGCTGAGCTACGGCCCCTCGCACCTGCCCCCTCCGGAGCCGCGCGACCCCGCGAAGGCGCTCGCCGAGACCGAGGATTTCTGGCGCGAGTGGCGTTCCGGCTGCACCGTGGACGGCCCCTATGTCGAGGCTGTCGGGCGGTCCCTGATCACGCTGAAGGCCCTGACCCACACGCCGACCGGCGGGGTGATCGCCGCGCCCACGACCTCCTTGCCGGAAGCGCCCGGCGGCCAACGCAACTGGGACTACCGCTACTGCTGGATCCGCGATGCGACCTTCCTGCTGCTGGCCTTGATGAGCGCCGGGCATTTCGAGGAAGCCCGCGCCTGGACGTCCTGGCTGCACCGCGCGGTGGCCGGCTCGCCCAGCGCCATGCAGATCATGTACGGCGTCACCGGCGAACGGCGGCTCACCGAGCTGGAGGCCGGCTGGCTCGACGGCTACGAGGGGGCCAAGCCCGTCCGGGTCGGCAATGCGGCCCACAACCAATTCCAGATGGACGTCTACGGCGAGCTGATGGACGCCACCCATCAGGCGCGGCGCAACGGCCTGACCGACGGCGACACCTGGGCGCTGCAGCTGGCGATCATGGAGCATGTGGCGAAGGTCTGGGACGACCCTGACGAGGGCATCTGGGAGGTGCGCTCGGGGCCGCAGCATTTCACCTTTTCGAAGATCATGGCCTGGGTCGCCGTCGACCGCGCCATCCGTGACGCCGAACGCTTCGGCCTGGAGGGGCCGCTCGACGACTGGCGGGCGCTGCGCGAGACGATCCGGGCGGAGGTCTTCGCCCACGGGCTCAATCCCGGGACCGGTGGCTTCCAGCGGGCCTATGACGATCCCAGCGCCGACGCGAGCCTGCTGCTGATCGCCGAGTTGGGCTTCGTCGCGGCGGACGATCCGCATTTCGCGGCCACGGTCGCGGCGGTCGAGCGCGAGCTGATCACCGAGGATGGGCTTGTGCTGCGCTACGACACCTGTCGGGCCGACGACGGCCTGCCGCCGGGCGAGGGGGCGTTCCTGACCTGCAGCTTCTGGCTGGTCAACGCCTACGCCATGCTCGGGCGTCACGACGAGGCGCGGCGGCTGTTCGAGCGGCTGCTGGGATTCCGCAATGACGTCGGCTTGCTGGCGGAGGAGTACGACCCGCGGACCTGCCGCTTCGCCGGCAACTTCCCGCAGGCGCTTTCGCACATCGGCCTGGTGAGCGCGGCGCTCAATCTCTTCCACAGCGCCAAGCCGAGCGTTCAGCGCTCATCGTACGACGCGGAGCCTGCGCCTCGCTAGAGCCCCTCCCACTCACGATGGATCATCGTGCGAGGACGAGAAGGATTCCAGATACAGGGTCTAGGCGTGGCGGCGTTCGGCGTCCGCCGATGCGGAGTCGGTGACGCCGACATGGCCGCGATAGACCATCTCCCAGCCCATCCAGCCGTTGAACAGCAGCAGGACCACGACGACCGCCGAAAGGATGGCGTCGTTCGAGGTGACAACGCCGCGGTTCGCGCCGCCCGCGCGCAGGACGAGGTTGACGATCTCCAGGACCACCGCCAGCAGGTTGCCGCCCATGTGCAGCCAGGCTTGGCGCAAGGCCCGCACGCGCGGCTCGCCCAGGAAGTCCGTGAAGCCCAGCACCGCCGCCAGCAGGGCGGTGGCGATGCCGGCCCCCAACAGCCAAGTCGAGGCTTCGGCGAAGCCGGCGCGGCCGGTGTTCAGGTAGAGAAGGTCGGTCGCCAGGACCGAGACAAAGAACGCGATCGGAAACGGGATGATCATCGGGTGCAGAGGATGCCCCGCGATCCTGGCTGTGCTTTTCGGGTTGTGTGGCTCGATGTTCGACATTTCATGTCCTCACGGTTGAACCGCGCCTTAGAGCCAGTCCCGCGGGGAAAGGTTCCCATGAGGAAGCTGGAGACCGTGGCGAACCGATCGGAAGCCGCCATGGACAGGCGCGTTCGGTCGCTTGTCCGACCTGTTCTTTTCAGATGGCGTCGTGTGCAGATCCGGTGCGCGCGGTTCTCGTAAAATCCGGCGCCAGCGCGCAGGGTTCGGTGTCGCAGGACGGGGAGCACGGCGCGGCGCGGCTCAGTTCGCAGGCCACCTTTGCCGCAGGCGCCGACGGCGATCTTGAAAGCAGTACCTTAGATATTGCTTCAGCGCCGGACCGGCGTAAGCTCCGCGTTGGACCCGGGTCGCGGGTCGCCCCACCGCCTCGCCGGGACACGTCCTCCCGATGACGGCGCTCGGCCTTTCAGGGGGTGCTGGAGCATGCCTGGAGCAAGGTGGCGGACGCGCTGGGGCAAGGCTTTTGCGCGTACGGCCGCGTTTGGCCTGGCGGCCTCGGGATTGGCCGGCTGCGCGCGCAGCGTCCTCGACCCGGTCGGACCGGTCGGCGCCGACGACGCCACCATCATGATCGACGCGACGCTGATCATGTTGGCGATCGTCATCCCGACGATCCTGCTGGCCTTCTGGATGGCGTGGCGCTACCGCGCCTCGAACACCAAGGCCGAGTATCTCCCCAACTGGTCCTTCTCCGGACGCATCGAGGCGATCGTCTGGTCGATCCCGATCCTCACGATCATGTTCATCGGCGGGCTCATCTGGATCGGTTCGTACAAGCTCGACCCGTTCAAACCGCTGCCGTCGAAGGCGCCGCCCCTGGAGGTGCAGGTCGTCTCCCTCGACTGGAAATGGCTGTTCATCTACCCGCAGCAGGGGATCGCGACGGTCAACCAGCTCGTGGTCCCGGCCGGGACGCCGGTGCGCTTCTCGATCACCTCGGCCAGCGTGTTCAACGTGTTCTTCATCCCCCGGCTGGGGTCGATGATCTACGCCATGCCGGGCATGGTTTCGCAGCTGAACCTGCAAGCTGACCGCCCCGCCGTCCTGTTCGGCCAGTCCTCGCACTTCAGCGGCGACGGGTTCTCGGACATGCAGTTCCAGGTCAGGAGCGTCGCGCCGGCCGAGTTCGCCGCCTGGGCCGAGAGCGTCCACCGGGCCGGCCCCGTGCTCGACCAGGGCGCCTATGCCGCCCTCGCCCAGCAGAGCCAGAACGTCAAGCCGTACAGCTATCGCGGTGTCGACCCCCAGCTCTTCCACGCGATCTCAACCCTGAAAATCGCCCCGGGCCCCGGACCTGAGCCGGAGAACCCCTCGCACGCCGGGCGCGAAGTCTCGACCGGCGGGAGGCACTGATGTTCGGAAAACTCAGATGGTCGGCGATCCCGATCGACCAACCCATCCCGCTGATCACCTCGGTCGTGGTGATCCTGGTGGTCCTCGGCGTGCTGGGGCTCGTCACCGCGAAAGGCTGGTGGCCATACGTTTGGCGCGAGTGGATCACCAGCGTCGACCACAAGCGCATCGGCATCATGTACTGCGCGCTGGGCGTTCTGATGCTGGTCCGAGGCTTTGCCGACGCGATCATGATGCGCACCCAGCAGGCGGTGGCGATCAACGCCGCCGGCTACCTTCCGCCGGAACATTACAACCAGGTGTTCTCGGCGCACGGCACGATCATGATCTTCTTCGGCGCCATGCCCCTGGTCATCGGCTTCATGAACTTCCTGACGCCGCTACAGCTCGGCGTCCGCGACGTGGCCTTCCCGACCCTGAACTCGGTGAGCTTCTGGCTGACCGCGTCCGGCGCGCTGCTCGTCAACGTGTCGCTGTTCGTGGGGGAGTTCGCCCGGACCGGTTGGCTACCCTATCCGCCGTTGAGCGAGGCGACCTATTCGCCGGGGGTCGGTGTCGACTACTATCTCTGGGCGGTGCAGATCGCGGGGATAGGGACCCTGATGACGGGGATAAACTTCGTCACCACGGTCCTGAAGATGCGATGTCCCGGCATGAGCTACCTGCGCATGCCGATGTTCTGCTGGACCACGCTCTCGGCCAGCCTGATCATCGTCGCGGTGTTTCCGATCCTCACCGCCACCCTGGCGATGCTGAGCCTGGATCGGGTCTTCGGCTGGCACTATTTCACGAACGCCGCGGGCGGCAACCCGATGATGTTCATGAACCTGATCTGGGCCTGGGGCCACCCCGAGGTCTACATCCTGGTCCTGCCTGCGTTCGGAATCTTTTCCGAAATCTTCCCGACCTTTTCCGGCAAGCCGCTCTTCGGCTATCGCTCGATGGTCGCCGCGACGCTGTTCATCTGCGTCGTCTCGATGATGGTCTGGCTGCACCACTTCTTCACCATGGGCGCCGGGCCCGCCGTCAACACCTTCTTCGGCATCGCGAGCAGCGTCATCGCCGTCGGGACGGGTGTGAAAATCTACAACTGGATCTTCACGATGTATGGCGGGCGCGTGCGCCTGACCGTCCCGATGCTCTGGTCGCTGGGATTCATTTTCACCTTCGTGATCGGGGGGATGACCGGCGTCCTTCTCGCCGTGCCCCCAGCCGACTTCCTGGTCCACAATTCGATGTTCCTGGTGGCGCACTTCCACAACGTCATCGTGGGCGGCGTGGTGTTCGCGCTGTTCGCCGGACTCGACTACTGGTTCCCGAAGGCCTTCGGGTTCCGGCTGCATGAGGGCTGGGGAAAGGCGGCGTTCTGGTTCGCCTTCTTCGGATTCTGGATCACCTTCGCGCCGCTCTACGTCCTCGGCATGCAGGGCATGACCCGCCGGCTGCAGCATATCAACATCGAGGAATGGCGGCCGATGCTGTACGTGTCGGCCTTTGGCGTGGCGGTGCTGGCCGTCGGCGTCGTCTGCCAGATCGTCATGCTGGTGGTCAGCATCATCAAGCGCGATGAACTGAGGGATGTGACCGGCGACCCCTGGGACGGCCGGTCGCTGGAATGGGCGACGCCCTCGCCGGCGCCGTTCTTCAACTTCGCCGTCCTGCCGAACGTCGAGGGCGAGGAAGCCTACTGGGGGATCAAGCTGCGCGCCATCGAGACCCAGCAGCTCTCGCCCGAACCGAAATACGAACCGATCGAGATGCCCGTGAACAGCTCGGTCGGGTTCTACACCGCCTTCTTCGCCAGCGTGACCGGCTTCGCCCTGATCTGGCATATCTGGTGGCTCGCCGGCCTTGGACTCGCCGCGGCGTTCGCCGGCTTCGTCGTGTTCGCCTGGCGCGATGTCCACGAGTTCCACGTGCCGGTGGAGGAGGTGGCGCGCATCGACCGCGCCCGCCGCGCCGCGCGCGAGGCCTTCCTCGCGCGGCTCGCCCAGCAGGGAGCGCTTCCGTGAGCGATACGGGTCTTCCCGCCGCCATCGAGGCGCTTCGCCGCGTCCGCGAGGATCCCCACCGGCTGGGCCACCGCGCCCATGGCGCCGAAGCGCCGGTGGAAGGCGCCGGCCATGGGGCGACGGGCCCCGCCAACAAGCGCATCGTCGTGGGCTACGGCTTCTGGATTTTCCTGCTCAGCGACATCGTGATGTTCTCCTGCTTCTTCGCGGCGTTCGCGGTGCAGCGCGACGCCACGGCTGGCGGACCGGGCCCGCGCGATATCGTCGAACTGCCGCGGGTCGCGCTGGAGACCGGGGCGCTCCTCCTGTCAAGCTACACCTGCGGGCTGTCGTTCGCGGCCACCAACGCCAGGAACAAGCTCTGGACGCAGATCTTTCTGCTGATCACCGGCCTGCTCGGCCTGGCCTTCGTGGGCTTGGAGCTGCAGGAATTCATCAGCCTCGCGAGCCGCGGGATCACGCCGCAGCGCAGCGGCTTCCTGACCTCCTTCTTCGGCCTGGTCGGCCTTCACGGCCTGCATGTCACCGTGGCGGGCATGTGGCTCGCCACCATGATGGCGCAAGTCCAGTTGAAGGGCTTCCGGCGCGAAATCATCCACCGGCTGATCTGCTTCAACCTCTTCTGGCACGCCCTGGACATCGTCTGGATCGGCATTTTCACCATCGTCTACCTGATGGGGAGTGGCGCATGAGCGAACTCGAATACGACCCGCGCCTCTACACCGGCGCGCTGAACCACCGGGAGGACCACGCCCCCGGCGACGAGCCGGAGGAAAGCGCCGGCCACTGGGTCCGCAACTCCAACCTAGGGCTCGGTTTCTCGATCGTGCTGACAGCCGCCTCGTTCTGGGCGGTCGGTTCCCATCTCATCTACGGCCCGGCGATCCCCGTCGCCCTGATTGTCCTGGCGATCGCCCAGATGGGGGTTCACCTGGTCTTCTTCCTCCACGTCACGACCGGCCCTGACAACACCAACAACGTGCTGGCGCTCGCCTTCGGGGTGCTCGTGGTGTTCCTGATCGTCGCCGGTTCCATCTGGATCATGAACCACCTGACCCACAACATGATGCCGGTGGAACAGCTGATGCAGATGCAGCCGTTCTAGGCGGCGCCCACTGGCGGGCGCGTTCAGTCGCCCTCTTCCGGAACAGGGCGGTGGAGAAGGGCGAAGGCCGCGGCCAGCAGGCATCCGGCCACGATGCCGAAGGTCAGGTTCTTCACCAGGGTCAGGCCAAAGGTGGCCAGCAGGACGGCCGCGGTCCGCCAGTTGCCGAGCAACCGGACGAACTCGGCCTTCTCGGCCATGGTCCAGCAAACGACGACCAGCACGCCGGCCAGCGCAGAGAGCGGGATGAAGCGCGCCAGGGGGGCCGCGACCAGCATGAACAGCAGCAGGAAGGCGGCATGCATGATCCCCGACAGAGGACTGCGGGCGCCCGCCCTGATGTTGGTGGCGGTGCGCGCGATGGTGCCCGTGACGCTGATCCCGCCGAACACCGCGGAGGTCATGTTCGCCAGGCCTTGGGCCACCAGTTCCATGTTGGAGCGATGTTTCCGCCCGGTCATGCCATCGGCCACCTTTGCGGAGAGCAGGCTCTCAACGCCGCCAAGCAGGGTGAAGGAAAGCGCGGTCGGCAGGACCTGCAGCACGAGTGCGAACGAGATCGGCGGCAGCCGGGGCAAGGGGAGCGTGTGGGGAATGCCCCCGAACCGGCTGCCGATGGTCTCGGCGGGAAGGTGCAGCAGCGTCGCGAGCGCAGACGCGGCGGCGACGGCGATGAGCATGCCCGGCCAGGCGGGGCGATATCGGCGAAGCAAAAAAATCACCGCCGCCGAGCCAGCCCCAAGCACGAGCGCCGCCGGCGTAAACGTGGGCGCGGCGCTGGCGAGCGCCGCGAGCTTGGGAACCAACGGACCCGGCTCGGCGCCTGGCAGGTGAAGTCCCGATAGCTCGCGAATCTGGCTGGCGAAGATGGTGACGGCGATCCCGCAGGTGAAGCCGACCGTGACCGCATGCGGGATGTGCCGGATCAGCGAGCCCAGCCGCGACAGCCCAATCACCGTGAGCAGCAACCCCGACAGCAGCACGGTGAGCAGCAAGCCGCTCAACCCGAAGCGCGCGGTCGTGGCCGCGACCAGGACGATGAAGGCGCCGGCCGGCCCGCCGATCTGGAAACGGCTGCCGCCGAGGGCGGAGACCAGGAAGCCTCCGATGATCGAGGTGTAGAGGCCACGCTCCGGGGAGACGCCTGAGGCCACCGCGATGGCCATCGACAGGGGCAGGGCGACGATGGCGACGGTCAGGGCGGCGAGCGCGTCCTTGCGCAAGGCCGCGGCGTCGTACGCGCCCTCGCTGAGGACCGTCAGGAGTTTAGGCCGAAAAAGATGCACGGTCGCCGTTCCGTCGGTCACGACTAGCCCACCGAAATGTCGTCTGGCGCCCGCCGCCAACTGTCGCGCAGCGCGGGCGGGGTCGGGTCACGCAACCGAACGCCGCGACCGCCGGCCGAGCTGACGCTGTTTTCGCTGATGAGCTCGATGCCTTCCCGCTCCAGGGCCGCCACGACTTTCGTCAGGCTGTCGACGACGCCGCGAACGAAGCCGTCGCTTGATTCCATGCGCTGGATCGTCGGCACGGAGACGCCGGCGCACTTCGCGAGCGTGCGCTGGTCGATGCCGAGAAGCGCGCGAGCGGCTCGAAGCTGGGCTGGGGTAAGCATCAACAATGATGTTTCATATATCATTCATGAAGTCAAGAACTGCATTGTCGCAGGGCTGGACATAGCCGTCTTTGACGAGGGCGCTCCGGCGCGCTGCTCATGGGTCGGCTCGTGCATCGCGAGACAGTTTGGCCCGGTCCTGGCGGCGATAGGCGACGGACAGGTAGTAGGCCGCCAGACCGTCGTAGGGCCGGAAGGGCGAGAGCGACCGCGCGAGCTGCTCGGCGGTCAGGCGCCCGCCGCGCGCCACGTAGCGCCCCACCACCTGTTGGAGGCTGACGTCGGTCGCGGGCAGCGCCCCGGGCCGGCCGAAGCCATGCAGAAGGACGTGCTCAACCGACCATCGGCCGAATCCCGCGAGCGCCTCCAGGCGATCGCGAATCTCGGCGTCGGTGTCACGCCGCATCGACTCCAGATCGACGTCACCCGCCATGATGCTGCGGGCCAGGGCCTTCAGATAGCTGATCTTCTGGCGCGACAGGCCGCAGGCGGCGAGCTCGGAAGGCGCCGTGTCGGCGAACCGGTCCGGACCTGGAAACAGCCAGAGGTCTTCCACGCGTTCGCCCAGCCGACGGATAAGGCGAGTTCGGATCCGATAGGCGGCGGCCATCGACAGTTGCTGTTCGGTGATCGCGATGACCGCGGCTTCAAAGATGCTCGCAGGCTGCAGCGGTTTGAGGCCGCTCAGCGCGGCTGTGGCCGGCCCCAAGACCGGGTCGCCGGAGGCGAGGCGATAGAAGGGGCGCAGATCCAGTTCGGCGCAGATCAGCCGGCCGGCGAGGCGGCGCAGTTGTGGCGCGCCCCCGGGGCCGGACAGGCGAACGTCAAGACGCGCCGGGTCCCGGCTCAGCTGCGTGACCTCCAGGATGGCGGGTCCAACCTCGGTGCGGACCGCGACCCTCAGGGCCCGCCGCAGGGGACCCTCGCGCGGGTAGAAGATCGCCGCCGCTTCGAGCGAGAGCGCCAGGTCGAAGGGGCCGACCAACTGCAGGACCGTGTGCTGAGGCCGTTTGGCGCCGTCACCTTGGGCGACTCGGCGGCCCCGCGGCGTCACGCCGGCCCGCTATCTTCCTCGCGGGCGTCCGGCGGGGTCGGGCTCGTTCTCACAACGAAGCCGCGCCCACAAGCTGGGCGTCGAGCGTGATCGGCACGGCGGCCAGGGCCTTCGACACCGGGCAGCCATGCTTGGCGGCGTCCGCGACGGCGCCGAAGGCTTCGGAGTCGATGCCGGGGACTTCCGCCTCTGTCTTCAAGTGGATCCGGGTGATGCTGAAGCCGCCCGCGGTCGGCTCGATATTCACTGCGGCGGATGTTGTGATCCGCTGCGGCGTGAAGCCGGACTCTCCGAGCGCAAGGGAAAGCGCCATCGAAAAGCAGGCGGCATGCGCGGCGCCCAGCAGCTCTTCTGGATTTGTACCTGCCCCGTCCTCGAACCGGGATTGAAACGAATAGCGGCCCTCGAACGCGCCGCTTCCCAGCGCCACCGATCCGTCGCCGTCCTTTAGCGACCCGCGCCACTCGGCGTCGGCTGTTCGCGTGACCATCTGACTGTTCTCCTTCTTCGTTTGGCGTCCGAACCCACTTGCCGCTCAGCCCGCCGACCTGATCGTCTCGAGCGTGTTCAAGGCGATGGTCGAGTGGGCGTAGGCCGCGCCGGCCCGCATTTCCGCGGCGACCCAGATCGCTTCCATGATCTGTTCGTCCGTCGCGCCGGTCTTCACCGCGGCCTCCGTGTGGCCGCGGATGCAATAGGGGCACTGGGTCGCGTGCGCGACGGCGACGGCGATCAGTTGCTTGACCTGTGTGCTGAGGGCCCCGTCGGCAAAGACGCGCCGGCTGAACTCGTGAAACGCGCCCAGCGGCTCGGGCGCCAGCGCCTTGCGCCTGGCCTGCAGTTTCGGTGTGGACTCCGGGTACAGGTCCGGCATCTCAGGCTCCTCCAGGGTTTCGGTTTTCTCGCGCAGATCGCTCACCGCCGCGTGGGAGCGTCCGCTGCGGATTGCCCGCGCTTTCAGGCGCCCGCCTTGATCCCGATCAATGTCGCGGACGAGATCACAGTGTGATCGTCGCGACTGGGGAGGATGCCCGTTGATGAGCGATCGCACGTCCGGCCGTCGCGGTAGCGATCGGCCCACATCGGAGGTCAAGACGGCCGAAACTCGAAAGCGCAATCGCGCCGCGGATCCCTCGTGCGGGGCGTTCCCGGGCCGCGAGCCGGCTCGGCCGAATTGGCGGGCTCGGATGCAGAACCTGCACGGTTGGATACAGGTTCGTCAGGCGGTTCGCGCGAAGCCTCCGTCGGGCCGCGCGCCGGGAGTCCTGATCGAGCTGGACGCGGGGCGGGCCGTGGTGCTGGTGGCTTACGGCGAACCGGCGTGTCGACTCGATCCGCGCCATCGCGCCGCCGCGCGGCGGTTGGCGAAGGCGGGCATGGCGGTGTTGGCCTTCGACCTGCTGGACACGCTCGAGGCGCGCGACCCCTCCAAGGCCCTTGATATCGAGCGCCTCGCCGATCGGTTTCTGGAGGCCATCCGATGGGTCAGGCGCCAGCCTCGCTTTAGCCGGTCGCCGATCGGCCTGCTCGCCGCCCAGGCGGGCGCATCGGCCGCCATTCGGGCGGCCGGCGTCGGCCGCGACACGGTGCAGGCCATCGTCTGCCGGGGCGGGCGGCCCGACCTGCTCGGTGACCTGGCCTGTGGCCACGGCGCGGCTGTGCTTTACGTCGTGGGCGGCCGGGACCCGCGCTTGCCGGTCCGCGCCGCGGCGGTCCCGCCGCCGTTCAGCGCGAACTGCCGACTCGAAATCATCGCGGGCGCCTCTCCCGCCTGCCAGGAGCCGGGCGCGTTCGAGACGGTCACCGCCCTGGCCGAGGGGTGGTTCCTGCAGCACCTCGTCCACCCTCGACAGGACCAGCCCCTCTCCATTGGAGGGGGAGGTTGCGCCGCCCACGGATGAGCCCAGCTCGTGCAGAAGATCGACGCGGAAGAGATCACCTGATGGACCAACTGCTGAATGCCGACGAAGTTGTTCGGGAGACCCAGCATCGCGTGAAGAACAGCTTGCAGCTGGTCGCCAGCATGCTCTCGGCTCAGGCTCGCCAGAGTCGCGACGCGACCTTGGCGACAGGCCTGCGCGACGCCGTCAGTCGCATCGTGGCGGTGGCCCACCTGCATGAGAACCTGCAGAACCAGACCGAGCAGATCGTCCATGTCGATGACTACCTGCGCGACATCTGCAACGACCTGGCGCTGAGCGCAGGGTGGGGCCTAGATCGCCCCGGCGTTCAGGTCGACGCCGAGGACGTGAGGCTCCCCGGACCCCACGCCCTGGCCCTTGGCCTCGTCGCCAACGAACTGGTCACAAACGCGCTGCGACATGCCTATCCGACCGGGTCCGGACCTGTGGCGGTCACGCTCGCGCGCCACGACGGGCGCGTCGTGCTGACGGTCGCGGACAAGGGGGTCGGGCGATTTGGCGACGGCGAAGGTCTCGGCCTGAGCTTTGTCAGGCTGCTCGCCCAGAAGCTCCACGGCGAACTCGCGATTTCGGATGCCGCGCCGGGGACGCAGGTGTCTGTCACCATTGCCGCAAGCCCCCCCAACGGCGCCGGCGTGGGCGAGGCCGCTGACACCGGCCCAGCCGAGACGGCCGGCCCGAAGGTCCGCGTCGAATGAAGCCGGACGCCGCCGCGCCATCAGCGACGCCTGAGGATCCGTGGAAGGGCGCCGCTCGCCCAGTCACCATTCCACCCGCGAGATTGACCGGCGACTTGACCGAGCCGGAGCATGCGAGGGCGTTCGTGCTCCTCGCCTATGAGACTCGTGACGACGCGTTGCGAGCGGACAGCCGGCGGGAGGCGGCGTGGCTGGCGGCCTGTGGCCTGGCCTGCCTCTCGGTCGACCTGCTGCACGAGCGCGAAGCCAGCGACCTGGCTCAATCCGCGGACATCGATCTGCTCTCGAAACGCATCCTCGACGCAGTGCGCTGGGCGCAGCAACACCCGCGCCTCGGACAGCTGCGCATCGGGCTGATGGCGACGGGGGTCGCCGTCGCCGCGGCGCTCAGAGCCGCCGCGGTGGAACCGCAGAGCGTGCGCGCCATTGTGTCCCGGAACGGCAGGCCAGACCTCGCGGGCAGCGGGTCGGAGGGCGGCCGGGCGGCGGTCCTGCTCCTGGTGAGCGGTGAGGAGACCAAGCTGCTTGGCCAGAACGCAGCCGCCCTCGGCGGCTTCCGCGGCCCCCGGCGGATGGAGGTCATCGATGGCGTGAACAGCCTGTTCCAAGACCGCGACGCACCGGGATCCGTTATGGAATTGAGCCGGGAGTGGTTCCGCCAGCACCTCGTTGACTCGATCAGCCCGGAGCTCTGCGGCGAAAGGCCCGCGGCGCCTGATGCGGCGGTCGATCCGGCGCTTTCAGGAGGCGCTACGAGGCCATTGCAACCGAACCGACGCGAAGTCCGCGAGGCCGTCGGCGTGTTCGACACGGTCGACGCTCTGCAAGCCGCGATCGATGAGCTGCTCAGTTCGGGGTTCGACCGCGCCGATCTCAGCCTGCTGGCCTCTCTTCACGCCGTCGAGGAGAAGCTCGGCGACACGTGGTTCCACAGGGTCGAGCTCGAGGACAATCCGGCCGCCCCGAGGGGAGACTATGTCTCTCCCGACGCGATCGGCACGGCCGAGGGGGGCCTGATCAGCGGGCTCACGTACCTCGGCGCCGTGGCCACCGCGGGGGTGATCGCCCTGGCGGGCGGCCCGCTGACGGCGATCGTCGTCGGGGCTGCGGTCGCCGGCGGGGCCGGGGGCCTCGTCGGCGCGCGTTTGGCCGCGTCGGTGGGCCACCACCGCGCTCGCTATTTCCAGCAGCAGCTGGACCGGGGCGGCCTGCTGCTATGGGTCCGCACCTCGAGCCCCGCCCGAGAGGTGAGGGCGACGGACATCCTCGCCCGCCACTCAGGCAGAGATGTGCATGTGCATGGCGTGCCGGCGGGGCCCGCGGGAGACGCTTAGGGGCTCGCCCGGCCGCTCCGACGCCGCGTTTCGATCGGTGCAAAGATACGGCTCTCCGCCGCGCCTGCGGGCCGACGGAGAGCTGCGATGGGGCTCGGGCTAGGTGATCAGAGTTGGCGCGTCGCGCCCAGTCATCGCGTTCAGCTGGGAGAGGTCGAGGGCCGCAGACGCCAGGCCGGCGAGGGCCGCCTGGACCGGCAGGTCGTGTCGCGAGGGGTCGGGTTCATATCTTTCGAGGTAGAGGCGCAGGGTCGTTCCTTCGGTGCCGGTGCCGGACAGGCGGAAAACGATGCGGGCGTGATCAGAGAAGACGATACGGATCCCCTGGTGCTCGGAAAGGCTGCGATCCACCGGGTCTCGATAGGCGAAATCATCACAGAGGCTTGCGCCAACGCCGTCGATCACGCACCCGCCCAGCCGCGGCAGGTCGCCTCTCAAGCGGGCGATCACGTCCGCGGCGATCCGGTCGTCCAGGCCTTCGTAGTCGTGGCGCGAATAGTAGTGGCGCCCAAACTCGCCCCAATGGGCCCTGACCAGCGCTCCGACGCCCTGAGCCTTCACGGCCAGGATGTTCAGCCAAAACAGCACGGCCCAGAGGCCGTCCTTCTCGCGAACATGGTCCGAGCCGGCGCCGAAGCTCTCCTCGCCGCACAACGAAGCCCGGCCGCTATCGAGCAGGTTGCCGAAATACTTCCAGCCGGTTGGGGTCTCGTAGCAGGGGATTCCGAGCTTCGTCGCGACGCGATCGGCGGCTCGACTCGTGGGCATGGAGCGGGCGACGCCCGCCAGGCCGGCGGCATATCCGGGGATCCCGCCTGCGTTGGCCGCCATCACCGCGAGGCTGTCGCTGGGCGTGACGAAGAGGTGGGGCCCCACGATCATGTTCCGATCGCCGTCGCCGTCCGAGGCGGCTCCGAAGTCCGGAGGGTTCGGCCGGTTCATGATCGTCAGCAGCTCTCGGGCATTGCCGAGGTTCGGGTCGGGGTGGCGGCCGCCGAAGTCCGGCAGCGGCTCGCCATTGATCACCGAGCCAGCCGGGGCGCCCAGGCGCCGTTCGAGAATGGCGTGCGCATAGGGGCCGGTGACGCCATGCATGGCGTCGAAGCACGCCCGGAACCGCCCCCCGGCGAACAGGCCGGAGAGCCGGTCGAAATCGAACAGCGTTTCCATCAGGGCGGCGTAGTCGGACACAGGATCAATGACCTCCACGGTCATTGAGCCGAGCTGCGTTACCCCAAGGCGGTCGATATCCAGGTCGCCGGTGGTCAGGGTGAGATAACGGCTGATCCGACGGCTGAGGCCAAAGATCGCCTCCGTCACCGGCTCGGGCGCCGGTCCGCCATGGGCCGTGTTGAACTTGACCCCGAAATCACCGTCGGGGCCCCCCGGGTTGTGACTCGCCGAAAGGATGATGCCGCCGCAGGCGTGATGCTTGCGGATGACGCAGGAGGCCGCGGGCGTGGAAAGGATGCCGCCGCGGCCCACCATGACCTTGCCGAAGCCGTTGGCGGCCGCCAGCCGCAGAATGACCTGAACAGCCTGGCGATTATGGAACCGCCCATCGCCGCCGAGCACCAAGGTCCGGCCTGCCCGGTTCTCGAGGCTGTCGAACACGGATTGCACGAAGTTCTCAAGGTAGTGCGGCTGGAGAAACACCGAGACCTTCTTGCGCAGACCTGACGTGCCGGGTCGCTGGTCGTCGAATGGAGTCGTGGCGACGACCTTGGTCTCCGTTTGCATCGGCGGCCACCTTCTCATCAACGGGAGGCTGGCGGTCGCGGGCCGCCCAAGTCCGAGGTGCGGAAGCTCGCGGGTCGTCAGCGATGTCGGCGGCGACTTAGCGCGCCGCGCCGCGACGGTCGCCTTGCGCCAGATCAATCGGTGACGATTCAGCGCGCCGATTGATCTGGCGCAAGGCGGTCTCGGGCCATCGACGGCATCTATCAAAAGCCCACAGTCGTCGGAGGTTCGCGATGCAGACGTTCAAGGTCGTCAAGGAGCGCTTCGGTTGGGGTGTGCACTTCGGCCGTGCGATGTCCACGCCGTTCTGGTCGCAGGTCTCGGCGATCCGCGAGGCGAACGGCCTGTGCGAGGCGCTTCGCCGGCACGGCGTCGCCGCCGAAGTCATCATAGAAGAAGAGGTGATTGAGGCGACCGCCTCTGGCGTCGGGGTGTCGCAGGGCCGCGATCCAGGCGAGTCCACCTACCATGCGGCCTGGCGCTGACCTGGCGCCAGCAACCAGGGCATGGACGATCGGATCAGAAGAAGGAACCTTGACCCAGGCGGAGACCAGCCGTGGCCTTCGTCGGCTCGGCCCGATCCTTCGTGGCGGCGCGGGGCGTCGCAGCGGCGGAAACCGCCGCTGTGGGATGAGCGGCCGGTCCGCGAGGAACTGTTCAGCGTCGAGCGGCTCGAGCAGCATGCCCGCAGCCTCGCGGCGGCGCAGGCCTTGGGGTCCAAGCCGGTTCGACGTGACGAACTGGTTCGCCGGCTCGCGGCCAACGAGCAGAAGTTGCTCGCGGCCTATCGCGACATCGCCGAGGCGATCGGCGCAGGCGAGGCGATCACACCCGCGGCCGAGTGGCTGATCGACAACTTCTACGTGGTGGAAAGGCAGATTCGGCAGGTTCGCTCAGACCTGCCGCGCGGCTACTATCGCCAGTTGCCGAAACTGGCCTCGGGTCCGTTCGCAGGCCTGCCGCGTGTCTTTGGGCTCGTCTGGGCCTTCGTCGCGCATACCGACAGCCTCCTCGAGCCTGACATCCTCTGCCGCTACCTGCGCGCCTACCAGGACGTCGAACCGCTCACGGTGGGGGAACTCTGGGCGGTCGCGATCACCCTGCGCGTCACGTTGCTGGAGAACCTTCGGAGAGTGGCGGACCGCGTCGTCAGCAGCCGGGCGGGACGGCGCAAGGCGGACGAGGCGGCCAATCGGCTCTTGGGCGCGGCCGGCCGCGAAGCCGAGCCCTCGCAGGCGGTGCTGCCCGGTTATGCCGCGGACGATTCGGAAGCCTTCTTCGTGCAGCTCGTGCATCGCCTGCGCGACCAGGATCCGAGCATCGCGCCGGCCTTGGCCTGGGTCGACGCGCGGCTCGCCGGCCGGGGCTTGACCGCCGAAGGCGTGGTTCAGGCCGAGCACCACCGCCAGGTCGCGGGCAGCGTGACGGTGCGCAACATCATCACGAGCCTGCGACTCATCTCGGATATCGACTGGTCCGAGCTGGTCGAGAGATTCAGCCTGCTCGACGACGTCCTCCAGACGGGCTGTCGCTTTCGCGAGATGGACTTCCCGACGCGCGACCTCTACCGCAGCGCCATAGAGGAACTGGCGCGTGGGGCCAGCTGCAGCGAACTGGAGGTCGCCCGAGCGGCGTTGTCGGCCGCCGATGCGGCCCGTGCGGCGGATCCCGGAGGCGATCCGCGCCGGGTCGACCCGGGCTACTATCTGGTTGCCGGAGGACGTCGCCGGTTCGAGGCCGAGATCGGCTTTCGAGCTCCCTTCTGGGCCTGGCCCGGCCGGGCTTACCGCGCCCTGGGTATCGGCGGCTATGTTGGCGCCGGCGCCTGCCTCGCAACGCTCATCCTGCTGTTGCCGCTCGCCTTGCTGGCCCGCAACGGCCTGAGTTGGCCCTGGCTCGTCGTTCTGGGCGTGCTGGGTGCGGCCCCGGCGATCGACCTCAGCGTGGCGCTCGTGAACCATATCGTGACCCGCGGGTTCCGGCCGACGCTGTTGCCCGCCCTGGCCCTGAAGGACGGCGTCCCCGCAGACCTGCGCACCCTGGTCGCCGTGCCGACGATGCTGACCTCCCGCGCGCCGGTCAGCGAACAGATCGAGCGGCTCGAGATCCACTACCTCGCCAGCCTCGCCGGGGACCTGCACTTCGCCTTGCTGACCGACTGGACGGATGCCGCCAGCGAACGCCGTGAGGGTGACGACGAGTTGCTGGCCGCGGCCCGCGAGGGTGTCGCCGCGCTCAACCGCCGTTACGGGCCGGCCCCGGGCGGCGATCGGTTCCTGTTGCTCCACCGGCGGCGGGTTTGGAACGCCGGCGAGGGCCGCTGGATCGGATGGGAACGCAAACGCGGCAAGCTCACGGAGCTGAACCAGCTGCTTCGCGGGGCTGAGGATACCACCTTCCTAGATCCGCCGCCGATCCCTTCAGGCGTGCGCTACGTCATCACCCTGGACGCCGATACGCAACTGCCTCGCGAGACGGCGCGGCGGCTGATCGGCAAGATGGCGCATCCGCTCAATCGCCCGCGCCTCGATCCGCGCCGGCGCCGCGTCGTCGAAGGGTACGCGATCCTGCAGCCGCGGGTCACCCCGGCGCTGCCCGTGGGGCGCACGGGCTCGCTTTTCCTGAGGGTCTTTTCCAGCGCCAGCGGCGTGGATCCGTATGCTGCGGCCGTCTCGGACGTCTATCAGGACCTGTTCGGCGAAGGCTCCTACACCGGCAAGGGCATCTACGATGTCGACGCCTTCCATCAGGCGCTGCAAGGCCGCGTGCCGGACTCGCGGCTGCTGAGCCACGATCTGTTCGAGGGCATTTTCGCCCGCGCCGGTTTGGCCACCGATGTCGAAGTCGTCGAAGATTTTCCGGCGCGCTACGATGTGGCGGCCTCGCGCCACCATCGCTGGGCGCGGGGGGACTGGCAGCTCCTGCCGTGGATGCTGGGTCTTGGGCCGACCGTCAGCGGCGAACACCCACGCGGCGGCGTGCCCATGCTCGGTCGCTGGAAGATGCTCGACAACCTGCGCCGGTCGCTGTCCGCGCCGTCCATCGTCTTGTCCCTCCTGGCGGGCTGGGCGGAGCCCGGCGGCGGAGGGTTGATCTGGACGCTCTTCGTGCTCGCCACGATGGCCGTGCCGCCGCTGCTGCCGGTGACGGTGGAGCTGGCCCGCCGCCGGCCGGGCGTGGCGCTGCGCAGCCATTTGCGCACCGTGGGCGGGGATTTGCGCTCCGCACTCGTTCAGCTCTGCCTGATGGCGGTGTTCCTGGCGCACCAGGCTTGGCTGATGTCGGACGCCATCGGCCGCACCCTGGTCCGGCTGGTCATCACGCACCGGCGCCTCCTCGAATGGACGCCGGCCGCCCAGGCGGCCTCCGGCCGGCCGTTGAGCCTCCTGGGCTTCTATCGGCGCATGGCCGGGAGCGTCGTGCTCGCGGTCGCGGCGGTGATCGTCGCCCGGCTCGGGGGGCATGGCGCAGCCCCGCTCGGCCTGCTCTTCGCGGGCGCCTGGGCTTTGGCTCCGGCGATCGCGCTTTGGGCGAGTCTTTCACCCAAGGTGGTGGGGCGCCGGCCGCTGTCGGGCGCCGACACTGAGGCTCTGCGGTGGGTCGCGCGGCGGACCTGGCGCTTCTTCGAGACCTTCGTGACCGCGGAGTCCCACCATCTTCCGCCGGACAATTTCCAGGAGACCCCGGAGCCGGCGCTCGCGCACCGCACCTCCCCGACCAATCTCGGCCTCTATCTCCTGTCGGTGGCGAGCGCCCGCGATTTCGGCTGGATCGGAGATCTCGAGGCCGTCGAACGGCTGGAAGCCACCTTGACGACCATGTCCGGCCTGGCCCGATACCGTGGGCATTTCTACAATTGGTACGAGACCAACGACCTGCGGCCGCTCGACCCGGCGTACGTCTCCTCCGTCGACAGCGGCAACCTCGCCGGCCATCTGATCGCGCTCGCCGGCGCTTGCCGCGAGTGGGCGTCCCTGCCGAATTCGCAGGCCAGCCGCGCGAGCGGCGTGCGCGACGCCTTGAGCCTGGCCCGCGAGGCCTTGGCCGATCTGCCGCCGGCCACCAGCCTGCAAGGCCAGGCGCGCCGGCGCCTGGAAGAAGAACTTGACCGCCTGACGGCGGCCGTGGCGGGGGCGCCGGCCTCCGGCCTCTGGTCCAGCCTCGACACGGAAGGCCTTGCGGACGCCGTCCGCGTCGTCGCCATCGACGAGGGGGAGGCGGCGAGCGCTGACCTGGTGTTTTGGGTCGAGGCCGCGCGGCGGTCGATCGAGAGCCACGGTCGCGACGCGGGCGCGGCGCAGCCTGCCGGTCTCGGGGCGAGGCTGCGGGCGATGGAACAGGCCGCGCGGACGATGGCTCTCGGCATGGATTTCCGCTTCCTGCTCGATCCGGGACGCCTGCTGCTGTCGATCGGATATCAGTCGGTGGAGGGCGTTCGCGACCCGAACTGTTACGATCTTCTCGCCTCGGAGGCCCGGCTGGCCAGCTTCGTGGCGATCGCCAAGGGCGACGCGCCCACGCGGCACTGGTTCCGACTCGGCCGACCGGTCACCCCGGTCCGGCGCGGCGCGGCGCTCGTCTCCTGGTCGGGTTCGATGTTCGAGTACCTGATGCCGTCGCTGGTGATGGCGGCGCCCGCGCCCAGCCTCATCGAAGAAACGAACCGCGTCGTCGTCGAGCGCCAGATCGAGTACGGGCAGAAGCTCAACGCGCCGTGGGGGGTTTCGGAATCGGCGTTCAACGCCCGCGACCTGGAGTTCACCTATCAGTATTCGAACTTCGGCGTCCCTGGCCTCGGCCTGAAGCGCGGCCTCGCCGACAATGCGGTGATCGCCCCCTATGCGACGGCCCTGGCGGCGATGGTCGATCCCCAGGCGGCGGCGCACAACTTTCGCCAGTTGGCCGCGGCGGGCGCGCGCGGCCGCTTTGGATTCTACGAAGCCCTCGATCTGACGCCCTCGCGGGTGCCCGAAGGCGATCGCCAGGCGATCGTGCGCGCATTCATGGCCCATCACCAGGGGATGTCGATCGTGGCCCTCGCCGACGCCCTCCTGGACGGGCGTATGCGCCAGCGATTTCATTCCGACGCGATGGTCCAGGCGGCGGAGCTGCTGCTGCAGGAGCGGGCGCCGCGCGACATCGTCAGCACGCCGCCGCTGGTCGCCGAAACGGCGACGGTCGCGCGGGCCAGCGCCAATGGAAACTGGCGCGAGGCGAGCCCCTGGAGCGCAACGCCCGATACGCAGTTGCTGTCGAACGGCCGCTACTCGGTGATGCTGACCGCCGCGGGCTCCGGCTATAGCGCCTGGCGCGGTTTCGCGGTGACGCGCTGGCGCGAAGACGTCACTTGCGACGACTGGGGATCCTACCTTTTCCTGCGCGATGTCCGCAGCGGAGAGATCTGGTCGGCCGGCCTGCAACCGACCGGAGCGATGGCCGACGACTACAAGGTCGTCTTCAACGAGGACCGTGCCGAAATCTCGCGTCGCGACGGCGCCCTGGGGACGACGCTGGAGGTGCTGGTCTCAACCGAAGACGATGCCGAGGTCCGGCGCGTCACTCTCTCGAACTTCGGCGGGGAGCCGCGAGAGATCGAACTGACCTCCTACGCCGAGCTCGTCCTGGCCCCGGTCGGCGCCGATCTCGCCCATCCGGCGTTCTCCAAGCTTTTCGTTGAGACGGAGCATTTGGCGGGCTCCGACGCCCTGACCGCGACGCGCCGCCGTCGCGCGCCGGAGGAGCCCGAGATCTGGGCTGCGCACCTGGCCGTGGTCAAGGGCGAGATGGTCGGCCGGCGGGAGTTCGAAACCGACCGCGCGCAGTTCCTGGGCCGCGGACGCGGGATCGCCTCTCCGACGTCTGTCGTCAACGGGCGACCGCTCTCGGGTGCGACCGGCGCCGTGCTCGACCCGATCTTCGCGCTCCGGTGCCGCGTGTTGCTGGCCCCCGGAGAGACGGCGCGCGTCGACTTCTGGACCTTGGCGGCGTCGTCACGCGCGGAGCTCCTCAGCCTGGTGGACAAGCATCACGACCCGGCCGCCTTCGATCGCGCCGCCGCGCTCGCCTGGACCCAGGTGCAAGTCCAGCTGCGCCACCTCGGGATCGACCACGGCCAGGCGGGCCAGTTCCAGCGCCTTGCGCGGCATCTGATCTACGCGGGGCCAACGCTTCGGCCGCCGTCCGACACCATACAGGCCGGCGCCGCCGGGCAGCCGATGCTCTGGAGCCTCGGCCTTTCGGGAGACCTGCCCATCGTCCTGGTGCGGGTGTCTGACATCCATCAGGTCGATCTGGTTCGTGAGATCCTGCTTGCCGTCGAGTACTGGCGCGCCAGGGGGCTGGCCGCTGACCTCGTGATCCTGAACGAACGCGCCTCCTCCTACGTCCAGGATCTCCAGGCGACCCTCGAGACGCTGGTCCGGGCGAACCAGTCCCGCCCGCAGATCGGGGAGGAGCGCGCCGCGGGCCATATTTTCCTGCTCAGAGCCGATCTGATCCCCAGCGAGGTCCGCGCCCTGCTCAACGCGGTCGCCCGGGTCGTGCTGGTCGGGGAGCGCGGCCGGTTGGCTGACCAGATGGAGTACGCCTCGGAACCCAAGGCGATGGCGCGATCGAGACGGTCGCGGGCAGACGGCGCCTCAGACCTTCGGATCTCGCGACCCACGCCGGACCTCGAATATTTCAACGGCCTTGGCGGCTTCGCGGCGAACGGCAAGGAGTACGTCACCACCATCGGCCCCGGACAATCCACGCCGACGCCCTGGATCAACGTGATCGCCAATCCCGAGTTCGGCTTCCAGGTATCGGCCGGCGGCGGCGGATACGCCTGGTCGATCAACAGCCGCGAGCACCAACTGACGGTCTGGTCGAACGACCCGGTGACCGATCCGCCGTCGCAGGTCCTGTACGTCCGCGATGCGGAGACGGGTCAGCTCTGGACGCCCACCGCCGAGCCGCTTCGGGACGAAGGCGCGACCTACGCCGCCCGTCACGGCTTCGGCTACAGCCGCTTTCAGCACGCCTCGCAGGGCCTCGCCCTAGATCTGCTGGAGTCCGTCGCGCCGGATGACCCGGTCCGGATCTCGCGCCTTACGCTGCGCAACACCTCGTCCAAGGATCGCCGGCTCTCGATCACGGCCTATGTGGAGTGGGCGCTCGGGAACCTGCGGCAAGCCAATGCGCCGTTCATTGTCACCAGGCTCGACGGCGAGACCGGCGCCATGCTGGCCTCCAACCGCTGGAACCCCACATTTTCCGAGCGCACCGCCTTCGTGGACTTCTCCGGGCGGCAGACGAGCTGGACCGGCGACCGCCGCGAGTTCATCGGCCGCAACGGCTCGCTGGCCGCGCCCCTGGCGCTCGCGAGCGGGAGCCCGCTTTCGGGGCGGGTCGGCGCCGGGCTCGACCCCTGCGGCGCGCTGCAGACCATCGTCCAACTGCCTGCCGGCGAAACCGTGGAGGTCGTGCTGCTCATGGGCGACGCGGCCACCGAGGCCGAAGCGCGGCGGCTGATCAGCCACTACCGCCACGCGGATTTGGACGCGGTGCTCAACCAGGTGCGCCAAGGCTGGGATGACACGCTGGCCGCGGTGCAGGTGAAGACGCCCGATCGGACGATGGACCTGATGCTGAACGGGTGGCTGCTGTACCAGACGCTCGCGTGTCGAATGTGGGCGCGGACCGGCTTCTACCAGGCGAGCGGCGCCTATGGCTTCCGCGACCAGCTGCAAGACAGCATGGCGCTGGCGGCGGTGGCGCCGTCGGTCACGCGCCGGCATCTCCTGCGCGCGGCCGCGCGCCAGTTCCGGGAAGGTGACGTGCAGCACTGGTGGCTGCCGGCCAGCGGCCGGGGCGTGCGAACCCGGATCTCGGATGACCGCCTTTGGCTGCCCTACGCCGTCGCACACTATGTCGCGACCGCGGATGACGCCGCCGTCCTCGACGAGGAGATCCCCTTCGTGGAGGGTCCGGCGCTCGAGCCGGGGCAGGCGGAGAGCTTCTTCCAGCCGTCCGCCACAGCCGAGACGGCGAGCCTCTACGAACACTGCGCGCGGGCCTTGGACGCCAGCCTCGGAGTCGGCCGCCACGGCTTGCCGCTGATCGGTGGCGGCGACTGGAATGACGGCATGAACCGCGTCGGGCAGCAGGGCAAAGGCGAGAGCGTCTGGCTGGGCTGGTTCCTGATCGCCAATCTCCTGGGGTTCGCCGAGACCGCGGTCGCTCGGCGCGACGCGGCGCGCGCCGCGGCCTGGCGCGAGCACGCCGAAGCGCTGCGCGTCGCCCTGGAGCGCGAGGCCTGGGACGGCGATTGGTATCGGCGCGGATGGTACGACGACGGCGCCCCGCTTGGCTCGGCGACGAGCGACGAGTGCCGGATCGATTCGATCGCCCAGTCCTGGGCGGTGCTTTCGGGCGCCGGCGACCCGGCCCGCGCAGCCCGCGGACTGGCCGCGGTCGATCGGGAATTGATTCATCCGGACGAGGGGTTGGCGCTGATCTTCGCGCCTCCCTTCGATCGCGGCCTTCACGATCCCGGCTACGTCAAGGGCTACCCACCGGGCATCCGTGAGAACGGCGGTCAGTATACGCACGCCGCACTCTGGACGGTCATGGCCTTCGCGGCCCTGGGAGACGGCGACAAGGCGGCGGCGCTGTTCTGGATGCTCAATCCCATCAATCACGCGCGGACCCGCACGGACGTCCATCGCTATCGGGTTGAGCCCTATGTGGTGGGCGCCGACGTCTACAGCGCCGAAGGCCGCAGCGGCCGCGGCGGCTGGACCTGGTACACCGGATCTGCCGGCTGGATGCAGCGCGCGGGCCTCGAAGGCATCCTCGGCCTGCGTCGCCGCGGCGACCATCTGGAGCTCGAACCGTGCATCCCGCCGACCTGGCCGAGGTTCGAAATCAGCCTCAGGCACGGGGCCTCGCGCTATCAGATCGTCGTCGAGAACCCAGCGTCGGTGTCGCGCGGGATCGCGACGGCGCATTTGGACGGCGCGGCGCTCGATTGCCGCCCCCTGCGCGTGCGGCTGGCCGACGACGGCGCGGTCCATCGGCTGGACGTGACACTCGGCTGAAGGGCGCGCCGAGGCGGCGTTCTGGCCTGGCTCCAAAGCAGGCCGGGCCGGGTGTGCGGCCGGCCCGCGCCAGACCAGCGGCCGGCGAGGTCCGAAGATTGCGCGTCGAATTGATCCAGGTCAAAGACGACCTACATATCGTTGAACGATATAGAAGGCATGGTCCGTCCATCGCTCCGAGGCGCGTGTGACAGCTCTCCTTTAGGGCGGACCCGTCGCGTGGTGACCGCCGCGGCCTGCAATGGCGATCACCACCTGCTCCTGGGCCGTGACGGTGTCGCGGCCCGAGGCGCGACCGGCAAGGCCATGACCGCCTTCCCTTCGCGGCGACGACGCGCCCGTCGAATTCAGCGGAACCCCTGGCGAGGACGGTGATGTCGGCTCCAAAGGAAACGCGCAAGAGACGACCGCGCCGCCGGACGGCGGACCCCGCGCCGAAGGGGCAAGGGCCCACGGCGCCCACGGATCTGGAGTGGGATCTGGTCGACGAGAGCTCATTCGATTCCTTCCCCGCCAGCGATCCGCCGGGCTGGATTTCGCGCAGGCGAACGGTGTTCGAGTCCGTCGGCGCCTCACGCCGACAAGAGCGGTCGTCCGCGCCGGGGCCGCGACAGGAGGGACAATGCCCAGGCTCCAAATAAAGCGCGCCTACCAGCCGCCGTCGCCCGCCGACGGCCGGCGAATCCTGGTCGACCGACTGTGGCCCCGCGGCTTGAGCAAGCATGACCTCGATGGCGTCCTGTGGGTCCGCGAGGTGGCGCCCAGCGCCGCGCTGCGCAAATGGTTCGGCCACAAGCCGGAGCGCTGGGGCGAATTTCGCAAGCGCTATTTCGCCGAGCTCCGCTCCAATCCCGCGGTCAAGTCCCTCGAGGACGCGATGGGCGCGGGGCCCGTCACCCTGCTCTACGGCGCGAAGGACGAAGTCCACAACCAGGCCGTCGCCCTGGCCGACTACCTGACCGGCAAGGCCGAGCCCGCGGAGAAAGGCGCATGACAATCGAGCTGCCGCTCGACGATCGCATTCGCGAGGCGGATCACCGGATCAAGAACCATCTGCAGATGGTCGCCGGCCTGCTCGCCCTGCAATCGAGGCGAAGCGCGAGCTCGGAGCTTCGAGAGGAGCTGGATGACGCGGCCCATCGCATCATGGCGGTGGCGCTCCTGCATCAACAGCTGCAGCGCGCCGGCGACCGTCCGGTCGATATGGCGGCCTATCTGCAGGAGATCTGTCGCGGCCTGGCGATCAGCAGTGACTGCGAAGGTCGTGGCGTTCGCCTCTCGCTCCGCGTCGAGTCGGGGGACCTGCCCGGCGAACAGGCCATGACGCTGGGCCTGATTACCAGCGAACTCGTGACCAATGCCCTGAAGTACGCCTATGGCGCCCGGTCGGGCGCCGTCGTCGTGAAACTCGAGGACCAGGCGGGCGACTGGCGGCTCACGGTCGCCGACCAGGGGCCAGGCTTGGCGACGTCTCAGATCGAGGCCGGAGGGTTCGGTCTGGGGCTCGTTGGCCGGCTGGCGCAGAAGCTCGGCGGCGACTTCACCGTCGTGAGCGACGGCTTGGGCGCGGAGTTCCGCGTCGACTTCCCGTCCTCGCACGACGGCGCGTCACGCCGTGTCGTGGGTTCCGCAATTCCAAGCCAAACCGCGCACGACCCGCTTGAGGGGCGAGGAGGCCGTCCATGAACGCCGAAACCGCCACTTCCGACACCCCGGATTTCGCGCGAGGCGTTGCCGCTGAGTTGCTGGCCGACGGCGGCATGCTCTCCGGGCGGGTCGGCGCGGAGCCCGCGCTGCTCGCCCGGCGCGGCGACGAGATTTTCGCCATCGGCTCGGTATGCACCCACTATGGCGCGCCCCTCGCCGAGGGCCTCCTTGTCGGCGACACGGTCCGCTGTCCCTGGCACCACGCCTGCTTCAGCCTGCGCACGGGCGAGGCGCTACGGGCGCCCGCGCTCAATCCGGTCCCCTGCTGGCAGGTGGAGCAGTCCGGCGGCCTGCTCCGGGTCCAAGGGCCGCCCAAGCCGATCAGCCGACCGGCAGTCCCGGCCACAGCGGCGCGGCCGGAGAGGGTGGTGATCGTGGGGGGCGGCGCGGCTGGCGAAGCGTGCGCCGAAATGCTCCGGCGCGAAGGCTACGCGGGACGCCTCATCATGCTCAGCAGCGACCCGTCAGGTCCCTGTGACCGGCCCAACCTGTCCAAGGGGTTCCTGGCCGGCGCAGCCCCCGCCGAATCCAATCCGCTGCGCTCGCCGGACGACTATCGCGCGCAGAACATCGAGCTGAAGCTCGGCGCGCAGGTCGCGGCGATCGACCCTGTGCAGCGCCAGGTCACGCTGGTCGACGGCGCGCGATATCCGTTCGACGCCCTTCTGCTCGCCACCGGCGCCGAGCCCGTGCATCTCGATGTCCCCGGGGCGCGGCTGCCGCATGTCCACTACCTGCGGACGCTCGCCGACAGCGTCGCGCTGGTCGCGGAGGCCGCGGCCGGCCGACGCGCCGTGGTGATCGGCAGCGGCTTCATCGGGCTCGAGGCGGCCGCCTCTTTGCGCGCGCGAGGCGTCGAGGTGCATGTGGTGTCGCAAGAGCAGGTCCCGATGCGCCGCGTCCTCGGGCGCGCGCTGGGCGAGGCCATTCGCAAGCTGCACGAGGACCACGGGGTCGTCTTCCACCTGGGAACGCGCGTGGCTTCGATCGCAGACGGCTCTGCCCGGCTCGCGACCGGCGAGACGCTCGCCGCCGATTTCGTGGTCGTGGGCGTCGGGGTTCGCCCAGCGATCGCGCTCGCGGAGCAGGCCGGCCTCACCCTCGACCGCGGCGTCAAGGTGGACGCCTATCTGGAGACCAGCGCGCCCGGGATCTTCGCCGCCGGCGACATCGCCCGCTGGCCGGACCGGCTCACCGGCGAGGCCATCCGCGTCGAGCACTGGGTGGTCGCCGAGCGCCAAGGTCAGACCGCCGCCCGCAACATCCTCGGCCAGCGCGAGCGGTTCGAATGCGTGCCGTTCTTCTGGACTGAACAATATGACTTCAGTCTCGCCTACATCGGTCACGCCGAGCATTGGGACCGCGCCACGCTCGACGGAAGCCTCGAGGGAAGGGACTGCACGGTGACCTACGAGCTCGGCGGCAAAGCGCTGGCGAAGGCCGAGGTCCACCGCGATCTGGACGGTTTGCGCGCCGAACTGGAATTCGAGCGGGCGATGGCCGCCAGCGGACCAGCAAACACCGGCCGCCGGTGATGCGGCGGCGGACGACCCCCGGAGCCACGAGATGAGCGAGACCAGGACCATGCCCCAGCGTGACGCGCTTCCGATCACCCCCAGCGACCTGGCGGCGGGCGCGCCCGAGGCCATCGGCGACGCCCTGAACGCCATCCTTGCGGACGTCTTTGCCCTCTACCTGAAGACCAAGAACTTCCATTGGCATGTTAGCGGGCCGCATTTTCACGACTATCATCTCATGTTGGACGCCCAGGCCAGCCAGCTCTTCGCGATGACCGACCCGATCGCGGAGCGCGTCCGCAAGGTCGGCGCCCTGACCTTGCGCTCGATCGGTCACATCGCCCGGACGCAGCGGGTGCAGGACAATGACGCGGCCTATGTCGCGCCGGCGGACATGCTCGCGGAGTTGCGCGATGACAACCGCAGCCTCGCGGCCCGATTGCGAGACGCCTATGGCGTCTGCGACGCATGCCGGGACATTGCCACGGCGAGCCTTATCGAAACCTGGATCGATGAGACGGAGCGGCGCATCTGGTTCTTGTTCGAGACCAGCCGGCGCGTCTGAGCGGCGTCCGCGCGCTCTGGGACGGCAGGCCGGCGAGATGGGCGCGAGAGCCGCTCGATCTTGGGCCCGGGGCGGTGACGACGTCGTCACGGCGACCCCGGGTCAGGGCCTCCCCGGCGCCCGGGAACGGCCGCAGGCAGGGAGGCCGGCGGCGGTCAATTCGTCACCACCAGGCGGCCCGTCATTCCCGGGTGATAGCGGCAGTAGAAGGCGAAAGTCCCCGGTTTTTTCAGGGTCATGCGCACGTGCGCCCTGGGCTTCAGCTCGATGTCGAAACTCTTGTCCTTGGCGGTGGCCGAGTGGAGAAAAATATCGTTGTTCACCCATTCGATGGTGTCTCCGACCCGAAGCCCGTGCGGCAGGGGTCCAAAAGCCATCTGCTGGAGGGTGACGACATAGACTCTGGGCGCGGTGACTCTGGGCGCGGCGACTCTGGGCGCGGCGGACGCCGGGACGGCGACGAACGCCGCCCCGGCCAGCGCGAGGAGCAGACGGCGGGGGATCGCCGCAGGCTCTTTTGAGGGAGCCTGAGCCGTGGCCATCTCGCGCTGAAGCCGCCTAGCGATAGCTGGCCGCCAACTGTTCGGCATGCGCCTGGTGGTCGGTGAAGAGCTTCAGTCCGGTCTGCAGCAGGCCCTTCAATTCGGCGTTCCGCGCATTCGGGATCAGGGTCGCGGAAAGCGCCCTGTTGACCGTCTTGTGGAAAGCGATCTCGTTGGCGAGATAGGCTCTGTCGAAGGCCGCGCCGTTCAGCGTCGCATGGGCCTTGAGCTTTGCGGCGGCGTCCTTGTTCAGCGCCTGGCTGGTCGGATTGTCCTGCGGGGTCACGCCCAGCTTCTTCACCAGCGCCAAGGCCTGGTCATTCACCGCCGTGTGGTCACGGACCATTTCCTGAGCGAAGCCGCGCACCGCCTTGTCGTGCGACTTGGCGAGCGCCTGCTTGCCCGCCGCCACGTCGATGACGCCGGCGGTATAGGCGATGTGGGCGATCTGGGCGTCGTTGAGGCTGGGCGCCTGCGCCTGCGCGGCAAGCGGCGCGGCCAGCACGAGCGCGGCGAGGATTCCGAAAGCTTTCAACATGGCGGTCTTCTCCGGTTGCGAAGGGGATTTAAAGGCGCACGGCTGACGGGATGGCCGGGAGCGCTCGCCGCTCCCGCCGCCTGCTGGGGAACAACGGTCCGTCGCGCCATGTCAGGCCTCCGCTCGCGAGCCGTGCGCCAGGATCAGCCGCTCGACGGCGCTGGCGAAACCGTCGGCTTCGTTGGATGCGGTGACGGCGTCGGCTGCCGCCTTGACCTCGGAGGGCGCCTGACCCATGGCGATCGAGAAGCCCGCCCTGGCGAACATCGAAATGTCGTTGAACATGTCGCCGATCACCGCGGTGTGGCGCAGCTCGACTCCGATCCGCCGGCAGAGGGCCTCGACCGCGTCGCCCTTGTTGGCCGCCGCGTCGGTGACGTCCAGGTGATACGGATGCGACCGCTGAACCGTGGCCCTCGGGCCCAGTTGCGCGCGGGCTTCGGATTCGACCTCGACCAGCCGTGGGAGGTCGTCGGAGATGCCGACGATCTTGTCGATGCGGGCGATGACGTTCTCGAAGTCATCGACCACGAGCGGATCGAGAGCGCTGGCGCCGCGTTCCGCCGCCACGTGCGGGGCGTGAGCGTCGCGGAGGCGCCAGTCCTTGTCCGTGAAGACCCAGGGATCGACGTTTCGGGCCGCCAGCAGGGCCAGGACCCGCCGCGCCGTGTCGGCCGACAGGCGGCGAGCCTCCAGGAGGCGCAGGTCCGGCGCCAGGAGGTTGCCGCCGTTGAACGCGGCGAAGGGCAGCCGCACCTGCAGGGCCGCCGCCAGGGCGGAGAGGCCCTGCGGCGGGCGGCTGGAGATCAGGGTGAAACCGACTCCGGCGTCGGTGAGATGGGCGACGGCGGCGGCTGCGCGCGCCGTCAGACGGCGCTCGGGCGTGATCAGCGTACCGTCGACATCGGCGATCAGCAGCGCGATGTCGCCGGTCCGGCCGCGCGGCTCGGGCGGCGCGGTCGGGGTCGGGCTCGGCGCCACGTGCGGCCGTTCCCGTGCGACGCGGGCGGGGTCCACCGCCGCGTCGCACGTCTGCCCTCGGGGCGCCGGCCAAGTCGATGACCGCCTCGGGCGCTCGCCCAAAATCCGGGTGCGCTTTGCGGCGACCGCGGCCGGTTGGAGCAGAGGATTGATCATAGACCGACGCAGCGTCATTGAAGGCGCACCTCGTGAAGACGCGACACTCTCGGCGCAATCGCGCGCGCCCGCTTTGACCTCGCGCAAACCGGCGCGCCTCAGGCTCGAGGGCCTCGGGTCTGCGTCGGACCGGAAGCTCCGCGAAGACTGCCGGTCCTTGCGCCTGAGACGATCGGAACCGCGGCTTGCGAGGCCCTTCGCCATGGTCCGCCACGCCGCCGGCTAGAGGAGCCGGCTCAACATGACCGCCGCGGCGATGCCGGCCAGCACAGGAAAGGCCATCGCCAAGCCGACGACGGCGAACAGGACGCTCTCGCGAAGGCGGAACGTGGATTTCGCGGCGGCGGCCGGCGGCTTGGTCTGTTGCATCATTGCGCTTCCGTTTGAGAGACCGGCGCACAGCGCCGCTAGCGGAGGGGTCTGACGACGCTCTCGAGAGTCGCCAGGAACAGCCCGTCGAGAAGCGGCTTCTCGACTACGTGGCGCAGGCCCAGCGCCTGGGCGCGCTGACGCAGCCAGCGGGTGATCTGCCCGGTGATCAGGATCATGGGGGCCTGGCAGCTGCGTCGCCGAAGCTCCACGACGAGCTCGAACCCGTCCATGATCGGCATCTGGTAGTCGATCACCAGGCAGGCCGCCTGCCCCAGACGGTGGTGGGCGAGGAGTTCGCGGCCGCCTGCGCAGGGCTGGACCTCCAACCCCTCCAGCTCGAGCGCAAACCGCAGGGAGTCACGAACCGCCCGATCGTCATCAACGACGAACACGAGGGGCCTCACGTCGCTCATGGGCCGGCGCTCCGATGGCCCCGGCGCCGTCTATCCGATGTCATCGTCCAGAGGCTAACGGCGTGGAGAAGGCCGCGCCTTGATGCAACGCAATCCGATGGCGCGGGTTGGCGCGGCGGTCAGCCGTCGGAAAGCAGCTCCGTCGACAGCACCATGCGGACCAGGTCCGACAGGCTGTGGGCGCCCATCTTGGTCATGACATTGGCCCGATGGACCTCCACGGTCCTGGCGCTCAGCTTCAGGTCGTAGGCGATGGTCTTGTTGGCCAAGCCGGCCACCAGGCCGTCGAGGACCTCGTGCTCCCGGGGGGACAGGGTGGCCAGGCGGTCGCGGATGATGCTGACCTCCGCGTCGCGCTCGCCGATCTTGCTGTAGCGGTCGAGAGCCACACGGATCGCCGCCAACAGGACGTCGTCGTCGAACGGCTTTTCGATGAAGTCGACCGCCCCCGCCTTCATGGCGTCGACCGCCAACCGCACGTCGGCGTGACCGGTCATGATGATCACGGGCAGGTTCACGCCCAGCCCCTTCAAGCGCCGCTGAAGCTCAAGGCCATCGACGCCGGGCATGCGGATGTCGCTGACAATGCAGCCAGGCTGGACGCCGTCCAGCGCATCAAGGAACGTCTCCGCCGAATCGTAGACCCGCACGGCCAGGCCCGCCGTGGTCAGGGTGAAGGCGAGCGACTGGCGCACGCCGTCGTCATCGTCGATCAGATGAATGACGCCGCTAGTCAGCATCCCGAGGCTCCTCGACCGCCGCCTTGACGGTCAGGCGGAAGATCGTGCCGCCACCCGGATTGCCCTCGACCCAGAGCCGCCCGCCGTGCGCCGCGACGATGGTGCGTGAGATCGACAGGCCGAGGCCCATGCCCTGCGCCTTGGTCGTGATGAACGGCTGGAAAAGCTGGGCCGCGATGTCGGGCGCGATGCCGGGGCCGGTGTCGGCGACACTGAGCTCGATCAAATCCCCATCGACCTGGCGGGTGGCCAGCAGGAGCTTCCGCTCGACGCTCTCCTGCATCGCTTCCAGGGCGTTGCGGATCAGGTTGAGCAGCACCTGCTGGATCTGGATCTTATCGACAAAGACCCGCTCCGCCCTGGGGTCCAGGGCGAAGGTCACGTGGACGCCGAATTCCTTGACGCCCACGAGCGCCAAGGCGCTGGCCTCTTCGATCAGCTTGGGCAGGTCTTCGACCTGGCGCACGCTCTCACGGCGCGAGACGAAATTGCGCAGGTGCTTGACGATCTGACCGGCCCGCAGTGCCTGCTCCATGGCCTGGTCGATCGCGCCGGCGACCGTCGGAAGCGCGTCGCCCTGGCCGCTGGCGAGGAGACGCCGTGACCCCTTGAGATAGTTCGCCACCGCGGACAGTGGCTGGTTGAGTTCGTGGGCCAGGGTCGACGCCATCTCGCCGAGCGCGGTGAAGCGCGACATGTGTACGAGCTCGGCCTGCAGCTCCTGCATACGCTTCTGAGTCTCCTGGCGTTCCGTCACGTCGCGGATGAAACCCGTGAAGAACCGTCGCGCCCCGGAGCGAACCTCCCCAACCGCCAACTCGATGGGGAAGGTCGAGCCATCCTTGCGTTGGCCGACGGCGAGCCGCCCGATGCCGATGATCCGCCGCTCCCCCGTCGCGAGATAGCGCTGCAGGTAGCTGTCGTGCTGCTCCCGGTAGGGACTCGGCATGAGCATGCTGACATTGCGGCCGATGGCCTCGCCTGGCGTGTAGCCGAACAGGCGCTCGGCGGTCGCGCTGAAGGATTGCATGCGGCCTTGCGGATCGATCACGACCATCGCGCTGGGCACGGTGTCGAGGACCGACTGCAGATGGGCCTCCCGTTCCGCCAGCGCGATCTGAGCCCGCTTGGAGGCGGTGATGTCCCGGGCGACCTTGGACGCGCCGACCAGGCGTCCCGCCGCATCCCAAATTGGCGAGACCGTGATTGAGACGTCGATGATCGCACCGTTCTTGCGTCGGCGCTGGGTCTCGAAGTGCTCCAGGCGATCGCCGCGGCGCAGACGCTTGAGGATGGACGATTCCTCGGCTTGCCGGTCCGGCGGGAACAGCAGCAGGATCGACCGCCCGATCACCTCGTCGGCCGCATAGCCGAAGATGGTCTCCGCGCCGCGGTTCCAGTCGGTGATGATCCCGTCGAGGGTCTTGGCGATGATCGCATCGTCCGACGAAGCGACGACCGCGGTGAGGCGGCTGTCCGCCTCGATCACACCCTTGCTGAGGGGGCTCTCGATCAGGATGCCTCGCGCCCGCGCCGCGGTGGTTGGCTCCGCACGGCCGCGCAGGCGCAGCCAACGCCCGCCATCGTTTGGCGCGCAGGTCCGAAAGTCGACATCGGTGGCGTCCGTCGCAAGCCAGTTCTCCTGCAGCTTTTGTGCGACCGCCGCGCGGTCGGACGGATGAACCCGGCTCAGGAAGCCTGCCTCGGTCAGGGTCGGGTTCGCAGCCTCGAGCAGAAGGCGGGCGGTTTCGGAAAGCGACAGGACGCGAGCGCTCGGATCCCAAATCCAGGTTCCGACCTCGGCGGCCGCCATGGCGAGCAGGCGGTCTGCGTCGGCTTGGCCGGCGGCAACCGCCTCATCGCCGTCCGTACTCTCCATGACAGGTTCCTGATCAGAGCTCCGCGAGCGAACCGATCTTGTCCCTGGGCGGACCGCCTGCGCCGTCGAGGACCGGCGCGCAGCGCGTCTACGTAGAATCCCTTAGAACATAACCGAGTTCTGCCTGGGCAGTCAGACCGATAGACATTCGAATGTCCACCTGCCCCGGAGATTCAGATGTCCGCTCAACCCGCCGTCGCCCTCGAAGGGGTTTCCGCCTTCGCGCCGGCGGTGATCGGGCGAGTGATGCGGCAAGTCAGCCCCGAAGAGGCGCGGGGTTCCGGCTGGGCGAGTGCGCTGCTCATCTCCGGCGGGGTTCTGCAGATCCCCCAGGACGCCGAGATTTACGGCGAAGGCGCGGATGCCGCGGCCTTCTACAAGGTCGTCGACGGCGTCGTGCGGACCTGCAAGTTTCGGAGTGACGGGCGTCGGCAGATCGAGGCCTTTCACCGGAAGGGGGACGTCTTCGGCTTTGAGTCCGGAGACGCCTATCGATTGACCGCCGAGGCGGTCAGCGACTGCACCGTGATCGCGTACCGCCGCAGGGGGATCGAACAACTTGCGGCCACGAGCAACACCCTGTCGCAGCAGCTGTTCGGCTATTTCATGCAGGAAATGACCCGCGCCCGGGCGCATGCCCTGGTGCTCGGCCGCCGCAGCGCCGTGGAACGCGTCGGCGCCTTCTTGCACGACGCCGCACAACGGTCGCGGGACGGGCGCACCATCAGCTTGGCGATGACCCGCCAGGACATCGCCGACTACCTCGGCCTGACCATTGAGACCGTTTCCCGCACCCTGTCGCAGCTGGAACGGGACGAGGTGATCGCCATGCCCGTCTCCCGGCAGATCCGCGTGCAGGATCCTGCCTGGCTGGAAGACCTTGCCGCCTAAACGCGCGAAGGGCTGAGGGGTCAGCCGGCCATTCGCCGTTGGGCCTCGACAGCTTCAACGGCGGCGCAGAGCGCGCCGTACAGAGCCCCGGCCTCGATCGGCTTGGCGACATGGCCGTCCATGCCCGCGGCGATGTATTCGGCCACCTGGTGGGCCATCGCGTTGGCCGACAGGGCGAGGATGCGTGTGCGCGGCCGGCCGGAGACCGCCTCCATCCGGCGGATGAGGGCCGTTGCGCTCACCCCGTCCATGACCGGCATCTGGACATCCATCAGGATGACGTCCCAGACGCCGGTTTCCCACGCCTCGACCACACGCTGGCCGTTCTCGACCACGACCACCTCGACCCCCATCTGCTGAAGCAGCGTCTTGAGGACCAGCTGGTTGACCGGATTGTCCTCGGCGGCCAGCACCCGCAGGCTGACGCCGCCGAGGGCCTCGACAGCCGCTTCGGCCGCGGCGTCGGTCCGCCCGTCGCCCCGGCGGAGCAGCGGAAGTTCGAGGGTGAAGCACGACCCGGCGCCGAGCTCGCTTTCGACGGCGATTGCGCCGCCCATCAGCTGCGCCAGCTCATGGCAGATCGCCAGCCCCAGCCCCGTGCCGCCGAAGCGGCGGGTGGTGGAGGAATCGAGCTGGTCGAACTTCGTGAACAGCTTGTCCCGGTTCTCCGGCGCGATGCCGATCCCGGTATCGGCCACGGCGAACGAAAGCACGCCGCCGGCATAGCGCGCGCTGGCGCGGACCTGCCCCTTCTCGGTAAACTTCAGGGCGTTGGAGATCAGGTTGCTGAAAATCTGCCGCAACCGCACCGGGTCGCCCAGATAGCGGCCGTACGCCGGCTCGATGTCGAGGGTGAAGGCGACCCCCTTTTCGTGGGCCACCGCGGTGAAGGGGGAAAGGGCCCCGTGCGCGATGTCGGCGAGGTCGAATTCCACAACCTCGAGTTCGAGTTTTCCCGCTTCGATCTTGGACAGGTCGAGGATGTCATTGAGGATGGCGAGCAGCGACTCCCCGGACTGCCGGATGATCCCGAGCCGTTCGCGCTGGACGTCGGGAAGCCCCTCGGCCGCCATCGCCTGCGCCATGCCCAATACGCCGTTCAGCGGCGTGCGGATCTCGTGGCTCATGGTCGCCAGGAAGGTGGACTTGGCGGCGCTCGCGGCCTCGGCGCGGGCCTGCGCGGCCCGCAAGCGGTTGGCCCCGCGGCGCTGCAGGGCGAGACCGATCACCGCCCCGCAGCCCAGCAGGATACCCAGCAGGATCACCAGGCGCTGCGCCCGGACGGCCCGCGTCTCCAGCGCGGCGTCCCGGCGCGCCGAGGCCAGTTGGGTCTCGAGCGAACCGGTAATCTGGCGGACGCTGCCATAGACGTCCCGGGCGTTGTCGAACCGCTGCTCACGGGTGCGGTCGCGCAAGCGCTCATACGCCTCGGAACCCCGGCCCTCCGCGGCCATCAGCTCGATCTCGACTTCGGGAATGCGCTCGAACGAGGCTTTTCCGAGCGTCCCGGACCTGCGCAGGGCGTTCAGGCGCGCGAGGTCCGCGTGCGCGGCGTCAAGCTGGCCCAGCCGCGTCTCGGCGATCGCCCGCATGGAAAGCAACCGGGGCGCCAGGGAGTCCAGGCCGGCCAGCTTCGCATCCAGGCCGGAGAAGCAGGCCAACACCTCGCGAGGCCCCGCGAAGGCCTCAGCGGCCATGCCGCAGAGGTTCGTGTCCCACGCTTGCAAACGGGGCAGATCGGATCGTTCCGTCAGGCGATGATGGACGGCCACAAGCTTCTCGGCCGAGGCCTTGTCGCCGAGGTTGATCGCCACATGGGCGAGATTGTAGATCGCGTCGAAGTCGGGGCGCGGATAACTGGGGTCGCCGAATTGGAATTCCGAGCGCTCAAAGGCGCGCGTGGCCCCTTCCATGTCGTTGAGGTTCATCAGGGCCAGGCCGATCGCCCGCCAGATTGTCGACTCCGCGGAGGCGGCGTCGGGGTCGCCGTCCGGGATCAGGGATTCCGCGTGGCTCAAGAGCTTCAGGGCGTCGCCGGTGCGGCCGCGGTCCAGGAGGACTCGGGACCAGAGGCTCTGGGCGAAGGCGCGGGCGTACCAATCCGACTCGCTGGCCTGGGCCTGCCGCAACTCGGCGATGACGCTGACGTCGCCCGCCCGGGCGCGGCCGGCGAAGCCGTCGAGACGCGCGACGGCGGCGTAGCGCGCGTCCTTTTGGCGCGCCGCATTGCGCGCCATCGCCTGGATATAGCGCTCGGAAAGCGCAAATTCGGACTGGCTGCGGAACACCTCGGCGACGTAGTGCAGCCGGCGCAGCGACTCCCGGTCACGCCCGTGCATCGCGGCGTCGCCAAATCGCCGCAGTTGATCGAAGGTGACGCCCTGGGCTCGCTTTTGGACGGCCGTTGCGAACGCGGACGGGCTGGTCGCGGCGCCCGCGCCGCCTGCGGCCGCCAGCGCGACCGTCGTTGCGCCCAAAAGGCCGACGCCGAGGTTTCTCCAGATCGCCATGCCCAGCCTCCCCGGACCTCGACTTAAGCGAGAAGTCTTAACTCTCCGCATAGCGGCGGTTGATCATTGGCGAACTCGCCGACCAACTCCTTGCGGCCGGCGGCGGCCGGCAAAGCCCGCTGAGCTCCGCCGCGCCGTGCGGGCGGTGAAGATCGTCGCCTGGCGCTTCGTCCGGGACGCGGCCGAAATCGCGGGACTAGAAGCGCCAGCTTAAGCCTGCCCCGAGCACGACGGCGTGTCCGCTGACGGCGCCTCGCAGCGATATGGGGGTCGCCGCCGGCGTGCCGCCGAACGCCACGTCGTCGCGGCGCACGCGGGTGTCGGCGAACGCGACATAGTTGGCGTTGGCGTCGAGCGTCATGCCATCCGCCAGGCGATGGCTCGCGCCGACGCCAAACAGCCAGCGGTCGCCGTCGGGGACCCGGGTGCTGCGGCTGGCCGCCGGTGTCGGCGTCGGGTCGTACTGGACGCCGGCGCGGAACGCCCAGCCGGGCGTGGAGGCCGGCTGGTAGTCAAGGCCGGCGGCGACGCTCGTCGTGTCGCTGTAGTCCTGCGGTATCTCCTGGGTTGCGCCGGGCAGGCTCACCGCGATGGCGCCAAACTCACCCCAGCCGATCCGCTGGACCTGGACGTTGATCCACAGCCGATCGGACGCCCTGAGCCGCGCGCCGAGGGTCGCGATCCACGGCGTGTTGAACGTCGCGGACCCCCGCGCCGTCATATTCGCCGCTTCGAGCGGGCCCAGCAGACCCGTGACCGAGACCTTGCCCCGCAAGCTGTGCCTGATCTTCGAGCGATAGCTGGCGGCCAGCGTCAACCGCTCGCCCGCATGGTACTGGGCGCCGGCGTTCCAACCGAAATCCCAGCCGCTGCCCGACAGACGTTGTTGCGCATCGGGAAGCTGGGGCGAGAGATTGGGCAGGGCTTGCGTCAGGGTGGCGCTTGCGTACTGCGCGTCCAGCCCGACGCCGACATCGAGCCCGCCGGTCACCCGCAGCGCGGCGAGAACCCCGACGTTGGCGTCGGCCACGCGCGACTTCAGGGCGTCGTATCGCGTCCAACTCTCCGCGCCATACTTGTTGGTGAAGTCGAAGGGGGCGGTGACAGAGACCCCGATCGCCGCGCGCTCACCCAAGGGGTAGGCGAAGCCAGCGCTGGGTGCGAGTCCCCGTTGCAGAGGGTTCGACTGGCCAGGCTGGCCGCCGACCGCCGCGCTCGGTTGTCCCGGCCGCTGAATTGTCGATCCGGCGTCGTCGACGTCGGCGGCGACCAGGATGGCCTGGCCGCCGACATAGGCCTCGGGGGCCTGCAGCCGGGCGATCGCCGCGGGATTCCACCAGGCCGATTGAATTCCAGTGTCGGCCGCCTCGCCGGAATAGGCGCGGCCTGCGCCCCGCGCGGACTGTTCCTGCACATAGAAGCCCGCGGCGTCGGCCGAGGCCGCGGTGAGCCCGCCGGCCAGCAAGCCGGCGCCGAGCAGCATCCGGCGGCCGGCCTTTAGCCGGCGCTTCGCGGTTTCCCGCTGCGTGCGCGGCGCATGTCGAAAGCAGATCATCTTTTGGCTCCTACGGGCAGGAGCGCGCCGTAAAGCGAGGTCAGGACGGGCTAAGGGCTGCGCTCGGAGTTGGGATCGGAGAAAGGCGTTCGCTGGCGATCGACTTGGGGTGGGTCCAGGCGCTGGCCATGCCGACCGAGGCCTCATGCTGGCGCGAGACGAAATCCCAGTTGACCAGTTCGTCCCACCAGCCCGCCAAATAGGCCGCGCGATCGCTGCGGTGATCGAGGTAGTAGGCGTGTTCCCACAGGTCGCAGACCAGGAGCGGGACGAGTCCCGGAATCCGCATCGCCGTGTCGCCGTCGTGGGTGGTCATGACCTGCGGCTTGCCCTGGCGAATGGTCAGCCAGATCCAGCCGGAGCCGAAGTGGTTCAGGCCTTCCTCGACAAACCGCTTGCGCAGATCTTCGAGCCCGCCGAAGGCGCGGGCCATGGCCTGTGACAGCTGTGGCGAGGGCCGCGTACGGCCGGGGGCCATGCATTCCCAGTAGAACGCGTGATTGAGCGCTTGCGACGCATTGTTGAAAAGCTTGCGGGCGCTTCGCCGCCAAGCATCCTCGACGACCTCCTCCAGGGATGACGTGCGCGACCCGGTCCGGGCAAGCAGGGCGTTGGTGACCTCGATGTAATGGCGATGATGCTTCGCGTGGTGGGTCCGCAACGTCGCCTCGGAGAGGACCGGACGCAGCGCGTCGTAGCGATAGGGAAGCTCAGGGAGTGTGAACATCGCGCGCCTCTCGTCTCGGTGAAGGCGATGGGAGTCTGCGACGCCCCGTCAGGTCCAACCTGCCTTCTGTCCTCGCAAATATATATCGTGGCACGATGTATTTCAATCGCGGCGCGGGCATTGCTGAGCATGACGGCCCCGCCGGACCGCGCGCACGCGCTCGATAAGCGCCGCGAGCGTTTTGACCTTCTGAACCCGGGCCTCTTCCCCTGATCGGCCCGCGGCTTGGCTTTGGAGGCCCCTCGGCGGGCGTCCTCGCGTTGCAGGAAGGTCTCGCTTACATAGCGACCCTTGTGACGGACTTGGACGCGCCAAGAGCCCGACGGAAGCTTCGTGAAGGCGGCCATTTTGGTGTGCGCCGACAGATCGAAAGCCCGCGAAAAACATCGTACGAAGGCGAAAACGCGAGCGCACACGCTGCGATCTGGCGAATTGAACGTACTGGAAAAGTGACGCAATATCAATCATATAGACTATCCGTGGCGCCCATGATGGACTGGACGGACCGGCATTGCCGGATGCTGCACAGGACGCTGACGGCGCGCGCGATGCTCTATACCGAGATGCTGACCACGGGTGCGGTGCTGCACGGCGACCGCGCGCGCTTGCTGGCGTTCGATCCGGCGGAGCATCCGGTGGCGCTGCAGCTTGGCGGGTCGGAGCCGGCGGAGCTGGCTCAGGCGGCGCGCATCGGCGAGGCGGAGGGCTACGACGAGGTCAACCTCAACGTCGGCTGCCCGTCCGACCGCGTGCAGTCGGGCCGCTTCGGCGCCTGCCTGATGCGCGAGCCGGAGCTGGTGGCCGACTGCATGGCGGCGATGGCCGCCGCGGTGAAGGTTCCGGTGACCGTGAAGTGCCGTATCGGCGTCGACGACCAGGACCCTGAGGAGAGCCTCTTTCGCCTGGTCGACCTCTGCGCGGCGGCCGGCGTCCGCCACTTCGTGGTCCACGCCCGCAAGGCCCTGCTGAAGGGCCTGTCGCCGAAGGAGAACCGCGACGTCCCGCCGCTGGACTACCCGCTGGTCTACCGGCTGAAGCGCGAGCGGCCGGGCCTCACCATCGTCATCAACGGCGGGATCGGCTCCCTGGAGGCGGCGGAAGCGCACCTGGGCCACGTCGACGGCGTGATGCTGGGCCGCGCCGCCTATCACACGCCGGGCCTGCTGGGCGAAGCCGATGCGCGGCTGTTCGGCGAGGCCGAGGCGGTGAGCGCGGCGGAGGCGGTCGCCCGCTACCGGCCCTACATGGCCCGCGAGCTGGCGGCGGGCACGCACCTGGCCGCCATGACCCGGCACATGCTGGGGCTGTTCCACGGCGCGCCGGGCGCGCGGACCTGGCGCAGGATCCTGACGGTGGAGAGCGTCAAGCCGGGCGCGGGCCTGGAGGTCGTCGACGCGGCGCTGGCCGCGGTGTCAGGGTTGCAGGATCAGCGCCTCGCGCGTCGCCTGGAAGCTGGCGAGGCGGCCTAGGTAGCTCATCCCAAGCAGGGAGGTGTCGAGGCCCTTTTCGATGACCAGGGCGTCGACGTCGCGCAGCTTCGCGCCGGCCACGGTCACGCTGGCGAGCTTCACCGCCGCCGCGCGGGTCGCGCCGCCGGCGGTGACCACGCGGTAGCCGTAGTTCAGGGCGGCCATGTCGAAGCCCAGCTTGCGCGCGTCGTCCGGCGTCAGGGCGACGGCGCTGGCCCCGGTGTCGACCAGGAAGCGGACGTTCGCGCCGTTGACCGTGCCGTTGGCCCAGTATTCGCCGTCGGCGGCCTTGTGGATGGTCGCGGCGGGTTCGGCGGGCATGGCGGTGGGCGCCGGCGAGGCCAGGGCGGTGTCGGCGCGGGCGGTCTGGGCCGCGGGCGCACGCTGGCCCACGACCTCCACCGCGCGCGCGCAGGTGATGGCCGAGATGCCGCTGACGACCGCGACGAACAGGTACTTCGAAAGTTGCGACACGCGGGCGAGCCCTGGCGCAGCCGCTGGGGCTGCCGATCCCCGCAAGGTTAAGCCCAGGCGCTTTTAGAAGCCGTGAACAGGCAGGCTTAACTGAATATGGCCAGCTTCTCCGGCCGGATCCGGCTGCGGCGCGAGGGCAGTTCGGCCATGATCGCCGCGCGCTCGTCGTCGGAGAGCCGGCTCCAGCCGGCGACCTCCGAGAGCTGGCGGTAACAGCCCAGGCAGAGCCCGCTCTCGCCGTCCACCACGCAGACCTTGATGCAGGGGGTCTTGATCGCGGGCGGCGGGCCGGGCCGGGCGGCTACGGGTTCGTCGGTCATTGCGGGATCGCGTAGGTGACGGTGGCGTGCGCCGCCAGCCGGTCGGGCGCCTGCGTCCACAGCCGCACGTCACAGACCGCGTTGCGCCGCCCCAGCCGCAGCATCTCGGCCTCGGCGTGCAAGTCGCCGGGCGCCGCGCCGCGCAGGAAGTTCATGGTCAGCGAGGAGGTCACCGCCATCAGTTGGTCGCCGATATGCGCCAGCACAAGGGCGTACGCGGCGGTGTCGCAGAGCGACATCAGCGTCGGGCCGGAGATGACCCCGCCCGGGCGCAGCAGCCCGTCGCGGTAGGGCGCGACGACCTTGACCCGGCCCGGCGCCACCTCGGTCACCGTCGGGAAAGCCACCGGCGCCGCCCCGGGGAAAGCCTTCCGCAGGAGCGCATTGACGCCGGCGGCGTCCAGGACGGGGATCGGGGCGGCCATGGCGCCTCATGCCAGCTTCGGCTGTAACACGACAACTGAATTATAGTCACAAGTAATCACAACGTATCGATATAGCATATGAAACATTAAATACTGTTCATTGCCTCCAATTAATTTGATGTCCTTCAGTTCAGGTCGCAGTTTTCCGGTGGGGACTGTTCCTGGGAGAAACAAGATGAAACCTGCCGCCATCGTTCTTGCCGCGCTTAGCCTTGCGGCGGTCGGCTCCGCCTCGGCGTCCGAGCGTCTCAGCGACATGGACTACCTGAAAGCCAACCGCTGCCTGGGCATCGCCGCCGGCCTGAACTCGGCCGAAACGACAAGCCTCAACACGCTTCTGAAGGTCCAGGGCCGCACCCGCAGCGAACCCATCCTGCTGCGCGGACAGGATGAACTGGGCCGCGCCAAGCGCGACGCCGAGCGGGTCGGCTACAAGGAACGCCTCACCGCCGAGCTGAACGGCCCCTGCCTGGCCTACACCGGCGACGCGGCGGCCGCCGCCGCGGGCGGCGGGGCGGGCGGCAAGCAGACCTCCACGGCCCGCTGATCGCGCAGGACCCACCCGAACCGATCGGTTGAAAGCGCGCCGTCGCGACGCTGCGGCCGGCGCGCTTTTGCTTGCGCTCGTCGGGCGTGGAACCCAAACCTTGGCCGCCCCCTTTCTTCCGAAGACGCGTGGGGCGAGTCGAAGGGACCCGTGAACAGCTTGACCTCGGTCCTCACGCCCGGCGACACCTGTTGGCGCAGGTCGCGGGCCGATCGCGCCGCCTTCCTCGTCGACACGGAGGCCTATTTCGCGGCCGTCTTCGACGCCCTGCAGAAGGCGCGGCGCTCGATCTTGTTGCTCGGCTGGGGGTTCGATCCGCGCACCCGCCTGTTTCCCGACGGCTACGACGGGCCGGACGATCCCGACGAGGTGGGCCGCATCCTGGTGGAGCTGGCCCGGGCGCGGCCGGAGCTGGACGTGCGGCTGCTGATCTGGCGCTCGGCCCTGCCGATCGCCGCCCAGCAGGAGTTCTTCCCGCACAAGGCGCGGCAGTGGTTCAAGGACACGCCGGTCAAGTTCCGGCTGGACGACCAGGTGCCGTTCGGCGCCTGCCACCACCAGAAGGTGCTGGTGATCGACGACCGGCTGGCGTTCTGCGGCGGCGGCGACATCGCGGTCGACCGCTGGGACACGCCGGGCCACCGCGACGACGATCCGCGCAGGATCATGCCCGACCAGGCGTATCACGCGCCCCGCCACGAGGTGATGATGATGGTCGACGGCCCCGTGGCGCGCGATCTCGCCGACCTGGCCCGCGAGCGCTGGCGGCGGGCGACCGGCGAGACGCTCAGCCCCCCGGAAGACGCCGGCGGCGATCCCTGGCCCGATCACGTGCCGCCGGCCCTGACCGGCGTCGAGGTGGCCATCGCGCGCACCGAGCCCGCCTGGAAGAAGCGCCTCGAGGTCGATGAGATTCGCCGCCTGGCGCTCGCCTGCATCGCGGAGGCCAAGGAGACCATCTACCTGGAGAACCAGTATTTCACCTCGCCCCTGATCACCGAGGCGCTGGCCGCGCGCCTGGGCGAGCCGGAGGGCCCGGACGTGGTGCTGGTCTCCACGGGCCACGCGCCGAGCTGGTTCGACCACCTGACCATGGACCGGGCGCGCGGGGCGATGATCTGGCGGCTGCGCTCGGCGGACATCTTCGGCCGTTTCCGCGCCTTCTGGCCGGCGACGCAACGGGGCCGCACGGTGATCGTCCACTCCAAGACCAGCGTCTTCGACGATCGTATCGCCCGCGTGGGCTCGGCCAACCTGAACAACCGCTCCGGCGGCTTCGACACCGAGTGCGAACTGGCGGTCGAGGCCGACGGCGACGAGGCGCGACTGGCCGTCGCCGCCTTCCGTGACCGGCTGGTGGGACACTTCATGGGTTGCACGGGCGATGCGGTGGCCAAGGCCCGCGCCGACTACGGCGGGCTGGCCGCCGCCATCGACGCCCTCAACCGCGACGGCCGGCTGCAGCCGATCGAACCGCCGCATGTCAGCGGCTTCGGGGAGTTCGTGGCCAAGTACCACCTGGGCGACCCGCAGGACCCCAAGGACTCCTGGAACCCGATCCGCCGGCGCGAGCGGCTCTACCAGGCGGTCCGCGACCTGCAACTGCTGGGCGCCCCCGGCGCGATCGCCGCGCTGGACGACGCGCCCTAGAGCCCGTCTCCTCCGCTCACCCCGGCGAAGGCCGGGACCCAGATGGAATGACATGAGGTTCGGGCTCCATGGGCGCGGAGCCGATCCCGTCAGCGGCCGAGCCATGGGATCTGGATCCCGGCCTTCGCCGGGACGAGCGGTACAGGGGTCCGACGCCCTAGGTTGATGACTCAATCATTTTTCCCTCAATCGTCATCACCCGGCTTGTCCGGGTGATCCATCCCGATGTCGTTCTTCGTCAGATGAGGCCGGCGGTTTGGGCTGGATGGCCCCCCGGGTCGCGCCGCCGCGCGGCCCGCCCGGGGCAGGCTCAAGCCGGGCCATGACGGAGGTATTATATAATTCAATAACTTGATTGAATTTTCACCCTAACCCACGACCTCGAAGTCCATCACCAGCGGCAGGTGGTCGGAGGCGGCGCGCACCAGGGGCGTGAAGGGGACGAAGACGTCCAGCACCTTCACCTGCGGGCTGACGAACAGGTGGTCGATGCGCAGCACCGGCAGGGCCGAGGGAAAGGTCGAGGTCGGCGACTTGCTCGGCGACAGGCCGCGCGCCGCGGAGAGCCGCCCGACCAGGGTGCGATAGACCACCGAGGTCGCGGTCGCGTTGAAATCGCCCAGGAGGATGCTGGCGCCGCGGCAGCGCGGATGCTGCAGCCAGCTCGGCCCCGCCAGCCAGCGCGCCTGGACCTGCTGTTCCTTGGGCACCAGCCCCAGGTGGGTGTTGATCACCTGGACCGGCCGGCCTTCCACCTCCACCTCCACCCACAGCGCGCCGCGCGGCTCGAGCGAGCGGATCATCGGGTGGCCGGGCAGGGGCGCGGCCTGCACCAGCTGCTCGGGGAAGCGCGTCAGGATCGCGTCGCCATAGCGCTCCTCCAGGACGGTGAGGGCGGCGTTGAAGTGGCACACCATGTCGAGCCGGCGGGCGATCTCGTGCGCCTGGTCGACGCCGCCGGTTCGCGCGCGCCCGACGTCGAGCTCCTGCAGCGCGACGATGTCCGGCTCCAGCCCCGCCAGCACCTGCGCCACCCGCCCCACGTCCAGCCGCCGGTCGTTCCCGACGCAGCGGTGTACGTTGTAGGTGACGATCCTGGGCATCGAGGGATGGGGTGGCCGGTTTCTGCGGCGGAGGCAAGGCGGAGAGAACGGCTGGAGCGCGGCTGCGGTTCGCGGCTAAGCTTGCTTCAGAACCTGAGGACGAACGTCAAATGCCGATAATGGCCGCCCCGCCCGCGCCGCCCGCGGCGACTTCATCCGCCCCCGTCACCGCCGCAGTCGGCCCGATCATCGACGCGAAGTGGCGAGCGCTCGCTGTGCCGTATTCTCGGATATCAAGCTACTATCCAGAGGAACCTCTCGAACGAGGCATTGATGGAGTCGCGCTTGTAGAGTGCCGCGCGAGCAAGCAAGGCGCGTTGGTAGATTGCAAAGTGTTGAGGGAAGCGCCTAGCGGTTATGGGTTCGGCGCCTCGGCTCTGGCGCTAGCGGCTCAGTTTCGCATGGAGCGCTCGACGATCTCGGGCGCCGCGGTCGAGGGCCGGGCCGTGAGAATGCCGTTCCGCTTTCGCTTGCCTTGGTCGCCTTCCGACGTCTCGGAGCAGCAGGGAGCCTTCACCATCTCGGCCCCTCTGCTCTATCTGAAAGCGCCTTCTGGAAGTGATTTCGCCCGCCTTTTTCCGTCGCAGGCGGCGCGCCAGCAAATCGAAGGATTAGCGACGATACGCTGCCGCGTAACTACCGAAGGGGCGATGGGAGATTGCAAGGTCGTCGCGGAGGAGCCCTCGGGACAGCATTTCGGTGATGCAGCGCTACGGCTGGCGAACTTGTTCAGAGTGAATCTTACTAAGGGTGCGGGGCTCGTTGCCGCAGGGAAGGACCTTACAATCCCAATCAAATTCGCCCTCCCACACTAACGCTTACGTTAACGTCATCTTCCATTTCCCGCGCCTTCAGGCATAAGCTCTCCGCCCGCCACGGAGACGGCCATGAACCTCGACTTCACCCCTGAAGAGAACGCCTTCCGCCAAGAGGTCCGGGCCTTCATCAAGGAAAACTACCCGCCCGAACTGCGCGCCGCGCAGGACAGCGGCGAGCCCCTGACGCGGGACCTCTACCTGGCCTGGCACAAGGTGCTGGCGAAGAAGGGTTGGGTCGCGCCGTCGTGGCCGAAGGCGTTCGGCGGAACCGACTGGACGCCGACCCAGAAGTACATCTGGTCCGAGGAGTCCGCCGAGGCCGACACGCTTCCGCCGCTGCCGTTCGGCGTGAACATGCTGGCGCCGGTGATCTACACCTTCGGCACCGAGGAGCAGAAGAAGCGGTTCCTGCCGGGCATCTACAACGGCGAGGTCTGGTGGTGCCAGGGCTACTCCGAGCCGGGCGCGGGCTCCGACCTCGCCTCGCTGAAGACCAAGGCCGAGCGGATCACCGGCGACGACGGCAAGGAATATTACCTCGTCAACGGCCAGAAGACCTGGACGACGCTCGGCCAGTTCGCCGACTGGGGCTTTTTCCTGGTCCGCACCGACCCCGACGCCAAGCCGCAGGCCGGCATCTCCTTCCTGCTGATCGACATGAAGAGCCCCGGCGTCACGGTTCGGCCGATCATCACGCTCGAAGGCGGCCATGAGGTGAACGACGTCTTCCTCGACAATGTGAAGGTGCCGGTCGAGAACCGCATCTTCCACGAGAACCAGGGCTGGACCTGCGCCAAGGCGCTGCTGGCCCACGAGCGCTCGGGCATCGCCGGGGTGGCGCGCTCGAAGCGCAACCTCGAAAAGCTGCGCCAGATCTCCACCACCGAGCGCTCCGACGCGGGCGGCCCACTGCTCGCCGACGCCTTCTTCCGCCGCAAGGTGGCCGAGCTGGAAATCGACCTGACGGCGCTGGAATTCACCGAGCTGCGCACGCTCGCCGGCGAGTCGAGCGGCAAGGGCCCCGGCCCGGAAAGCTCGATCCTCAAGATCAAGGGCACCGAGATCCAGCAGCGCCTGCAGGAACTCGCCCTGGAGGCCGTCGGCCACTACGGCGCCCCGTTCCTGCGTGACCTCGGCCACAACGCCGGCGTCGGGCCGGACTACGCGGTCGGCCTCGCCGGCGACATGTTCAACGGCCGCAAGACCTCGATCTACGGCGGCTCCAACGAGATCCAGCGCAACATCATCGCCAAGATGGTGCTGGGCCTCTGATGTGGTCGCGGGAGAAGCGCCTTAAACGTCGCGAGGCCATCGCCAATGCCGCGCGAGCGGCGATCCTGGATATTACAACCACCAAGAACACCAAGGTCGCCAAGAGGCCGTGGCAAGTTGCGCCGCAGCGGTTCACGGGGCGCCTTGGCGATCTTGGTGTTCTTGGTGGTTAAATGAACTGCGCCTGCGGCGCGTGCTGAACTGATCGAATGCGATGCCTCCCCTGCGGGAGGGTAATCCGACGGAGCCGACTGAGAGATGGACTTCAACTTCACCGACGAACAATCGATGCTGCGCGATACGGTCGCGAGCTATCTGGCGGACCACTATTCGTTCGACCAGCGGCGCGCGGCGCTTGGCAAGGAGCCGGGCTGGAGCCCGCAGATCTGGAAGGCGTTCGCCGAGGAACTGGGCATCCTGGGGGCGCCGTTCTCCGAAGAGCTGGGCGGCCTGGGCGGCGGGGCGGTCGAGAACCTGATCGTCATGGAGGAGTTCGGCAAGGCGCTGGTCGTCGAGCCCTACCTCGGCACGGTGGTGATCGCCGGCGGCTTCCTGAAGCACTCCGGCCATCCGGGCGCCGAGGCGCTGATCGGCCGGATCATCGCTGGCGAGGCGATCTTCGCCTTCGCCCACGCCGAGCCGCGCAGCCGCTACAACCTGGCCGACCTCAAGACCACGGCGAAGAAGGAGGGCGGCGCCTGGGTCCTGAACGGCCACAAGGCCGTAGTGATCGGCGCCCCCTACGCGACCCACCTGATCGTCACTGCGCGAACCGGCGGCGGCGAGCGCGACGCCCAAGGGGTCAGCGTCTTCATCGTCGAGAAGGGTGCGGCCGGGGTCTCCACGCGCGATTATCCGACGGTCGACGGCTTCCGCGCCTCCGAGGTGGTCCTGGAGAACGTCAAGGTCGGCGCCGAAGCCCTGATCGGCCCTGAGGGCGGCGCTCTGCCGCTGGTCGAGAAGGTGGTGGACGAGGCGATCGTCGCCACCTGCGCAGAGGCCTGCGGCGTGCTCGCCCGGCTGCACGAAGGCACGCTCGACTACACCCGGCAGCGCAAGCAGTTCGGCCAGCCGATCTCGGCCTTCCAGGTGCTGCAGCACCGCATGGTCGACATGTTCATCCAGGTCGAGCAGTCGATCTCGATGACCTACATGGCCACCATCAAGCTCGCCGACGACAAGGAGCGCGCCAAGGCCGCCGCGGCCGCCAAGGTGCAGATCGGCAAGGCCTGCAAGTTCGTCGGCCAGAACGCCATCCAGCTCCACGGCGGCATGGGCATGACCGACGAAATGGCCATCGGCCACTACTTCAAGCGCGCCACCATGATCGAGAGCGCCTTCGGCTCCACCGACCACCACCTGGCCCGCTACGAGTTCCTGAGCCTAGGGCAGGCTGCCTAGATTTTCCAACCCCAACCCGCTCATCCCGGCGAAGGCCGGGATCCAGATGGAATGACTCGGATGTGGGATCGAGGCGCTCAGAGGCCATCCAGCCTGCGTCCGAGCTTGACGATCTGGGTCCCGGCCTTCGCCGGGATGAGCGGGGAATAGGGAACCTGCGTTCTACACCTACATCGTCGCTAGCCGTCGCGACGGCACGATCTACACCGGCTCGACGCACGATATCCTCAAGCGCGCCTACGAACATCGCGAGAAGGTCCGGCGCGGTTTCACGGCCAAGTACGGTGTCTCGATCCTCGTCTGGTATGAGCGGCATTCCACGCGCGAAGCCACCTTCCGTCGCGAGCGGCAGATCAAGGAATGGCGGCGGGCCTGGAAGCTTCGCCTGATCGAAGAGCACAATCCGACGTGGCGCGACCTCTACGAGGCCCTGTTCTGACGGCCCGACGCGGCTTAAGCGCGTAACCCATGTCCCTGCGTGACTTCGGGCTGCTGACGCTGGTCTGCCTGGTGTGGGCGTCCAACAATATCGTCTCGAAGTACGTGGTGAGCCACTTGGGTTCGCCGCCGCTGTTCTATGCGGCGGTGCGGTTCGGGATCGTGGCGGTGGCGACCCTGCCGTGGCTCTTGCCGATGCCGCGGCCGCGCTGGCGGCTGATCGCGGTGGCGCTTCTGATGGGCGGCGGCAACTTCGCGCTGTTGTTCGTGGGCCTGAAGACCTCGACGCCCTCGGCCGCCGCGGTGATCGGCCAGCTGGGCGTCCCGATCACCACCCTGCTGTCGGTGCTCATGCTGGGCGAGACCATCCATTGGCGGCGCGTCGTGGGGATCGTGCTGACCTTCGTCGGAGCCCTGGCGGTGATGTGGGATCCGCACGGGTTTTCGATCTCCACGGGCCTGCTCTATGTCGTGGCTTCCGCCTTCGCGGGTTCCCTGGGCGCGGTGATGATGAAGCAGATCGAGGGGGTGAAGCCCCTGCAGTTCCAGGCCTGGGTCGGCTTCGCCTCCTTCTGGCCGCTGGCGGCCCTGTCCGCCTGGCTGGAGCCGGGGCAGGTGCAGGTGGGGATTTCGGGCGGTTGGCCGTTCCTGGCCGCGGTGCTCTATTCGGGCCTGGTGGTGTCGGTGGGCGCGCACACCGCCTACTACCTCTTGATCGGGCGCTACGAGGCCAACCTGATCTCGCCGTTGACCCTGATGACGCCGCTCGCCACCATCGGCCTGGGCGTCGCGATCTTCCAAGATCCGTTCGGCCTGCGCATGGCGGCGGGCTCGGCCATCGCGCTGACCGGCGTGCTGATCGTCGCGCTGCGGAGGAACCAGGTCATGCCGCTGCTGCTCGCCATCCGGAACCGCGCGCAATGACCCTGGAGTTCATCGACGCGCCCAGCCCCAATTTCGACGTTCGCACTGCGCCGCCGGATATCCTGGTGCTGCACTACACCGGCATGAGGACCGGCGAAGAGGCGCTGGCCCGCCTGCGCGACCCGCAGGCCAAGGTCAGCTCGCACTACGTGGTCGAGGAGGACGGGCGCATCTTCCGCCTGGTGGCGGAGGAGCGGCGCGCCTGGCATGCCGGCGTCTCCTTCTGGAAGGGCGAGCGCAACATCAACGGCGTCTCGATCGGCGTCGAGATCGTCAATCCCGGCCACGAGTTCGGCTACCGCCCGTTCCCTGACGCCCAGGTCGAGGCGGTGATCGCGCTGGTGGGCGACATCCGCACCCGCTGGCAGATCGACAACGGCCGCATCGTCGGCCACTCCGACGTGGCGCCCGAGCGCAAGGACGATCCCGGCGAACTGTTCCCGTGGAAGCGGCTGGCCGAAGCCGGCCACGGCCTCTGGGCCGAGGCGCCGCCCGCGCCCGGCGCGCCGCTCGGGGAGGGCGAGGAGGGCGTCGGCGTCTTCGCCCTGCAGGCCGCCTTCACGCGGTTGGGCTACGACCTGCCGCCGTCCGGCAAGTTCGACGCGGCCACCAAGGCGGTCGTCACCGCCTTTCAGCGGCACTGGCGCCAGGAGAAGGTCGACGGTGTCGCCGACGGCGAAACCCGCGCGCGGCTGATCGCGTTGCTCAGGCTCGCGGCCTGATGCATCCCTCTGCCGCCTTTCGCGTGGAAGATGAGGAGATGCTCCTCAACCATCTGATGCAGCATCCATTTGTGACGATCGTCGCTTCGGACAATGGTGCTCTGCGCGTGGCCCACGCGCCGCTCGTCGTGCGGCGGCTGGCGAGCGGAGCGGCGCTCGATTTCCATCTTTCGCGCGGCAACGCCCTGGCGCCGGCCCTGGCCCAGGGCTTCCGCGCCGTGGCCGTCAGCCTGGCGGCCGACGCCTATGTCAGCCCCGACTGGTACGAGGCCGCCGATCAGGTCCCCACCTGGAACTACGTCAGCGTCGAGGCCGAGGGGCCGGTGGCGGCGCTGGACGACAATGGGCTCGTGGCCCTGCTCGACGACCTTTCCGCGCAGGAGGAGGCGCGGCTCGCGCCCAAGCCGCCCTGGACGCGGGGCAAGATGTCGCCCGGCCGCTTCGAGACCATGACCCGTTCGATCGTCGGCGCGCGGCTGACCGTCGAGCGGCTGGAGGGCACGACCAAGCTGTCGCAGAACAAGCCCGATGCCGACCGCGCCGGGGTGATCGCCGCCCTGGGCGACCACCCGATCGCCAGGCTGATGCACCGATGAGCAGCCTCGTCATCCGGCCGACCGCGCGTGCTGACGCCCTGGCGATCCTGGCCCTGCACCAGGCCGCGGCCTCGCGCGGCGGCGGCCTCGCCCGCGAGCCGGACGAGATGGACCTGCCCGGCATCGAGGCCGCGCTCGCCAGACCCTTCGTCAATGGCGTGGCGCTGACGGCCTGGGTGGGCGAAGCCATCGCCGGCGAGATCCACGCCTCGCGGCTCGGTCCGCGCCAGTTCGCCCACAACCTCACCGACCTGACCGTCGCGGTGCATCCGGACGTCCAGGGCCGCGGCGTCGGCGCGGCCCTGTTCGAGGCGCTGTTCGTCGCGGCGGCCGAGCTGGCGCCGGCCATCGAACGCATCGAGTTGATGTGCCGGGAGGGCAACCTGGGCGCAGTGCGCCTCTACCAGCGCCTGGGCTTCGTGATCGAGGGCCGCTTCCCGCGCCGGGTGCGGCTGAAGGACGGGACGCTGGACGACGACCTGGCCATGGCCAAGGTGCTGCGCCCGCCGCTCGCCAATCCATAGATGTCATCCCGGTTTCGCGGGACGCGAAGGCCGGGACCCATGAACGCGAGCGTCCGGGATCGCGCGGGGCGGTGAAGCTGCACTTCAGCTTCCGGGATTTGTGTTTATGGGTCCCGGACAAGCTCTGCGCGCTTTCCGGGATGACAGTGAGTTGTCGGGCGCGGCCGCAACTTGACCCCGGCGCACCCAGCCGCCACCTTCCGCGCGGACCAGACGGCCGGGCGATCGCGGCTCTCGCAAGAGGGTCGAGGAAAGTCCGGGCTCCACGACGACATGGC
>Ga0070659_100000110_pt1 | contig 60436 bp, 61 predicted proteins | sample KBSC23metaG_FD_64666 | JGI IMG/M metagenome (GOLD analysis project Ga0070659, IMG submission 64666) | Corn rhizosphere microbial communities from Kellogg Biological Station, Michigan, USA - KBS C2-3 metaG | ecosystem: Host-associated > Plants > Roots > Rhizosphere > Soil ... | reverse complement strand
TCGAACCGGCACGGGCCTTTCGGCCCTACGGATTTTAAGTCCGTTGCGTCTACCAGTTTCGCCACGCCCGCAGGGTCCTTCGCAATGCCATAGGCGCGACGCCCGCGCCACCTAGACCGGAAGTTGGGTGGTGGACTTCACCTCCTCCAGCACCGCGTAGGTGCGGGTTTCGCGCACGCCGGGGATGCGCACCAGCACCTCGCCCAGGAACTTGCGATACTCGGCGAAGTCGCGGACGCGGGCCTTGATCAGGTAGTCGAAGCCGCCGGCCACCATGTGGCACTCGAGCACGTCAGGCGCGCGGCGCGCGGCGGCGGCGAAGCTCTCGAAGACCTCCGGCGTCGTGCGGTCCAGGACCACCTCCACGAAGATCAAGAGCGCGCGGCCGACCTTCTGCGGGTCGAGCACGGCGGCGAAGCCCGTGATGTAGCCCGCCTCGCGCAGGCGGCGCACCCGGTCGGAGCAGGCCGAGGCCGAGAGGCTGCAGCGCTCGGCAAGTTCGCTGTTGCTGATCCGCCCGTCGGCCTGCAGCACCCGCAGGAGCCGCCGATCGGTGTCGTCCAATCGAAGATTATTCGGCATTTTTGGCTTCTTCCGACGATTGATGGGTTCAATCGGCAAATCAACGTACCACATTCTCCATAATCCAGACTAATCCGGATGACTTCCTTCTGGAGGCGGTGATGCCCTTCGATTCCCTGGACCAGGCCAAGTTCGGCGACGAACGCCAGGCGGTGACCACGGCGCTGGCCGCCCGGCCGCTCGGCGCGGAGGATCGCGAGGCGGTGACCCAGGAGGCCATGGCCCTGGTCCGCGCCGCGCGGCGCAGCGCGCGCCGCCAGGGCGTCGTGGAAAGCTTCCTGCAGGAGTTCAGCCTCTCGACCCGTGAGGGCCTGGCGCTGATGTGCCTGGCCGAGGCCCTGCTGCGCACGCCGGACGAGGAGACGCGCGACAAGCTGATCGCCGAGAAGATCGCCTCGGCCGACTGGGCAAGCCATGCCGGCAATTCCGACTCCGTCCTGGTCAATGCCTCGACCTGGAGCCTGATGCTCACCGGCAAGCTGATCGATCCGGACGAGGACGCCGCCGACGACCTGCCGGGCTTCATCCGCAAGCTGGCCGGACGCCTCGGCGAGCCGGTGATCCGCCGCGCGGTGGGCGCGGCCGTGCGCATCATGGGCGAGCAGTTCGTGCTGGGCGCGACCATCGACAAGGCCATCCGGCGCGCCGCCCAGGACGGCTTCGTCTGCTCCTTCGACATGCTGGGCGAAGGCGCGCGCACGCAGGCCGACGCCGACCGCTACGAAGCCGCCTACGCCGCCGCGATCAAGGTCGTCGGCAAGCAGGCCAAAGGGCAGGGCCCCGAAGCCGGGCACGGGGTGTCGGTGAAGCTCTCGGCGCTCTCGCCACGCTATGAGGCCCGCCAGCCGGGCCGCGTCTGGGGCGAGCTCTATCCGCGCATCAAGCGACTGGCCCTGCTGGCCGCCAAAGCCGACATCAACCTGACGCTGGACGCCGAGGAGGCCGATCGCCTGGTGATCTCGCTGGAGCTTCTCGAAAAGCTCGCCAATGAGGCGGAACTCGGCGGCTGGACCGGCCTCGGCCTCGCCGTGCAGGCCTATCAGAAGCGCGCGCCCCAGGTGATCGAGGCCGTCGCCGGCGTCGCGCGCGCCAGCGGCCGGCGCCTGATGGTGCGGCTGGTCAAGGGCGCTTATTGGGACAGCGAGATCAAGCGCGCCCAGGTCGGCGGCCTGCCCGGCTATCCGGTCTACACGACCAAGGCCGCGACCGACCTCTCCTACCTGGTCTGCGCCCGCGCCCTGCTGGGCGCCGCGCCCGCGCTCTACGGCCAGTTCGCGACCCACAACGCCCACACCCTGGCCGCCGTGCGCCAGATGGCGACCCAAGCTGGCCTGTCGCCGGAATTCCAGCGCCTGCACGGCATGGGCGAGGCGCTCTACGCTGGCGCCCGCGAGCGCTACGGCGACTTCCCGCTACGGGTCTATGCGCCGGTCGGCAGCCACGAGGACCTGCTGCCCTATCTGGTCCGCCGCCTGCTGGAGAACGGCGCCAACACCTCCTTCGTCCACGCCCTGCTGGACGAGCGCACGCCGGTGGAAAAGGTCGTTGCCGACCCGATCTTGGCGGTCGAGGCGACCGGCGGCGCGCCGCATCCGCGCATTCCGCTGCCCGTAGCGCTCTATGGGCCCAGCCGCCGGAACTCGACCGGCATGGATCTCTCCGTCGCCGCGACGCGCGAAGCGCTGACCGCCGCTATCGCCGCCCTGCCGCAGCTTGCCGCCGGTCCCATCGTCGGCGGCCCAACGTCTGGCAAAGGGGAGCCCGCTCGCGCCGCAACCCCGCGCGTTTCGCCCTCCGACCTGAACCTCACCATCGGCCAGGCGTCCGACGCGACGACCGGCGATGTCGACGCCGCCTACGCCGCGGCCGTGAAGGCCCAGCCCGCCTGGAACGACCTCGGCGGCGAGGGCCGCGCGCCAATCCTGCGCGCCATGGCCGACGCCCTGGAAGCCAATCGCGAGAGGCTGATCGCCATCTGCGCCCGCGAGGCTGGCAAGGCCCTCTCCGACGGCGTGGCCGAGGTCCGGGAGGCGGCCGATTTCTGCCGCTACTACGCGAGCCTCGCCGAGCGCCAGTTCGCCCATCCGGAAACGCTGCGCGGCCCGGTGGGCGAGACCAACCAGCTTTCCCTGCACGGGCGCGGCGTCTTCGCCTGCATCAGCCCCTGGAACTTCCCGCTGGCCATCTTCACGGGCCAGATCGCAGCGGCCTTGGCCGCCGGCAACGCGGTCCTGGCCAAGCCCGCCGAGCAGACCCCGCTGATCGCGGCGGAGGCCGTGCGGCTGTTTCACGCCGCGGGCCTGCATCCGAACCTGCTGCACCTGCTGCCCGGTGACGGCGCCACGGTCGGCCAGGCGCTGGTCGCGCACCCCTCATGCGCCGGCGTCGCCTTCACCGGCGGCACGGACACCGCCTGGGCGATCAACCGCACGCTGGCCGCCCGCAACGGGCCGATCCTGCCCTTCATCGCCGAGACCGGCGGCCTCAACGCCATGTTCGTCGACACCACGGCGCTGCGCGAACAGGTGATCGACGACGTGCTGGCCTCGGCCTTCGGCTCGACCGGCCAGCGCTGCTCGGCGCTGCGCATGCTGTTCGTCCCGCACGACACCGCCGACGCCCTGATCGAAGGCCTCTCCGGGGCGATGGACGCCCTGGTGGTCGGCGTTCCTGCCGACAGCCGCACCGACATCGGGCCGGTGATCGACGAGGACGCCCGCAAGGCCTTGGTCGCCCACCGCAAGCGCCTGGGCGCCGAGGCCAGGGTGTTGCACGAATTGGTGCCGCCGAAGGGCGGCCACTTCTTCGGTCCCCTCCTGGCGGAAATCCCCTCGGCGGCCTTCCTGCAGAAGGAGGTCTTCGGCCCCATCCTCCACGTGGTCCGCTACGACGCCCACGACCTGACCTCGGCCGCCGCGCCGCTGGCCGCCGCCGGCTACGGCCTGACCCTGGGAGTCCACAGCCGCATCGAGGCCTTCGCCGAACAGGTCCGCGCCGCCGTCCCAGCCGGCAACGCCTACGTCAACCGCTCGATGATCGGCGCCGTGGTCGGCGTCCAGCCCTTTGGCGGCGAGGGCCTCTCCGGCACCGGCCCCAAGGCGGGCGGCCCCAACGCGCTCCTGCGCTACGCCGTCGAACGCGCGGTCAGCGTCAACATCGCAGCCCAAGGCGGCGACCCGGCCCTGCTGAACCTCAATCCCTGAGGACGCGCCCGGCTCAGTGCCCCGGGTCGTTGCGGATCTGCGCGCGTTCGATCGCTTGGCGGTCCTCGAGCTTTTGGGCCGCCATGTCGCCCTTGGTGCGGCAGCGCTTGACCGGCATGCGCGAGCCCAGCACCGGTTCGCTCTTGCAGACTAGGGTGTTGGGATCGTCCTTGGCCTTCTCAGGGGCCGCGGCCTCGGTCTTGGCCGGCTGAGCCGGTTGGGCCGCCGCTGTCGTGTCGGCCAGCAGCATGGCCGCCGCGAAAAGAACGCTGATCATCTTTACTCCGACGCTCCGAATAACGTGTGGCGCGGAGCCATAACCGATCGGCGTTCCGGCGCCAAATGCTGCGGCCAGGCCTGTGACGATCCGTACTGCGGCGGCTCTATTGCGCCTCGACCTCGCGCGCGTTTTCGACGCCCGCGCCCTTCAGCGCGGCGATCAGTTCCTCGACCGTCGCCGAAAGCTCGGCGGGATCGCGGCCGCGCAGCACCAGGTTCGAGCCGAACCCGCCCTCGCCATAGAACGGATAGCTGCCGAGGCTCATCGCCGGATGCGCCCGGGCGATGGCCTCCAGCGGGGCCGCGAGCGCGCTCTCGCCGGAGCCTTCGACGCGCACGGTGCGCGACACCGTCACCGCCCCGCCGCGCAGCCTGGGCCCCACGTCCTCGAGCATGCCGCGCATGATCTGCGGCACGCCGGCCAGCACGAAGACGTTGCCGATGGTGAAGCCGGGCGGCCCCTGCACCGGGTTCTTCACCAGCTCGCCGCCTTGCGGCACCCGCGCCATCCGCCGCCGCGCCGCGTTCAGCTCGCCGCTCCAACGCGCGGTCATCATCGCCAGGATCTCGGGATGCTCGTAGAGCGGAACGCCGAAGGCCGCGGCCACCGCGTCGGCGGTGATGTCGTCGTGGGTCGGCCCGATGCCGCCGGTGGTGATCACATAGTCGTAGCGCTCGCGCAGCGCATTCAGGGCCGCGATGATCTCCTCGTGGACGTCCGGCACGGTGCGCGCCTCGGCCAGGTCCACCCCGTGGACGCCCAGGTAGCGGGCGATGTCGCGCAGGTTCGTGTCCTGGGTGCGGCCCGACAGGATCTCGTCGCCGATGATCAGCACCGCGGCGGTCACCCGCCCCTCATCGCCGCTCGCCATCCGCCGCTCCCTCGCCTACATGCGCTCAACCCGCGCCACCGGACTAAAGCCTTCCATGGACTTCCCGCAACCGCTCAGGCGCGGCGTGCTCGTCGCCCGCTACAAGCGCTTCTTCGCCGATGTGCGCCTCGACGACGGGACCGAGATCACCGCCCACTGCCCGAACCCCGGCGCCATGCTGGGCCTGAACACGCCGGGCGTGGGCGCCTGGGTCTCCCGCTCGGACGACCCCAAGCGCAAGCTGCCCTTTACCCTGGAACTGGTGGAAGCCGACGGCGGCCTCGTCGGGATCAACACCATGCATCCCAACCGCCTGGTGGCCGGAGCCCTGGCCGCCGACGCCATCCCCGAACTCACCGGCTACGCCACCCACCGCCGCGAGGTGAAGTACGGCGCCAATTCCCGCGTGGACTTCCTGCTGGAAGCCCACGGCCGCGCGCCCTGCTGGCTGGAGGTCAAGAACTGCCATCTGCGCCGCACGGGCTCGCTGGCGGAATTTCCGGACTGCGTGGCCGCCCGCTCGCTCAAGCACCTGAAGGAACTCACCGCCAGGGTCGGGGCCGGCGAGCGCGCGGTGATGCTGTTCGTGGTCCAGCGCACCGACTGCGACGCCTTCGCGGCCTGCCACGACCTCGACCCGGCCTATGCCGCGGGCCTGACGGACGCCGCCCGCCGTGGCGTCGAGGTGCTGGCCCGCGCCTGCGAGATCAGCCCGCAGGGTGTACGCATCGCCCACGCGATCCCCTGGCGCGGCGCGGCGAATGGGTAGAGGCTCCGCTCCGCAATCCGGGGAGCCGTCATGCGCAACCTCTTCAACCTCGTCATGCGGATCGTCTCCAGCCTGGTCGGCGTCCTGATGATCCTCATGGGCTGTGTGTGGATGCTCCAGGGCCTGAACCTGGCGTTCAAGGTCGGCTTCATGGTCGGCGATCCGCACTGGGTCGTGTACGGCGCGATCCTGGCGCTGGTGGGCGTGGCCCAGGTCGTCTGGTCCAACACCCGGCAGGCCTAGAAACTCCGCTCATCCCGGCGAAGGCCGGGATCCAGATCCCCAAGCTTCGCGCCTGACGGGATCGCGCGACGTTCGCAGGACCCCACGTCTGAGTCCTTCCATCTGGGTCCCGGCCTTCGCCGGGATGAGCGGACCTGAGGAGCCTTAGGCCCCGGTTGAAGTTTCGTGCTATCGTTGCGACTTAAGGACCACCCCATTGCAACCGGCGCAGCCGCAAAGGCTGCGGGATAAGCCCATCATGTCCACCGACACCGCCGCCCTCGGCCTGGCCGACGCCGAGTTCCGCACCGGCCAGATCAAGATCCACAAGCCGCAGGATTTCGAGGGCATGCGCCGCGCCGGCAAGCTGGCCGCCGAATGCCTGGACATGCTGACCCCGCATGTGGTCCCCGGCGCGGTCACCGACCGCCTCGACACCCTGGCGCGTGAGTTCATCCTCGACCACGGCGCGATCCCCGCCTGCCTGGGCTACCGTGGCTACACCAAGACCGTCTGCATCAGCGCCAACCACGTGGTCTGCCACGGCATCCCCGGCGAGCGCGTGCTGCGCGAGGGCGACATCGCCAACATCGACGTCACCGTCATCGTCGACGGCTGGCATGGCGACACCAGCCGCATGTACGGCGTCGGCGCGGTCGCGCCGCGCGCCAAGCGCCTGATCGACGTGACCTACGAAGCCATCGAGCGGGGCCTGGCCGCCGCCCAGCCCGGCGCGCGCACCGGCGACATCGGCGCCGCCATCCAGAGCTATGTGGAGAGCATGCGCTGCTCGGTGGTCCGCGACTTCTGCGGCCACGGCGTGGGCAAGGTGTTCCACGACGCGCCGAACATCCTGCACTTCGGCCAGAAGGGCACGGGCGATCTCCTGCGGCCCGGCATGTTCTTCACCATCGAGCCGATGGTGAACCTGGGCAAGCACCAGGTGAAGCTGCTGGCCGACGGCTGGACGGCGGTCACCCGCGACAAGTCGCTTTCGGCCCAGTGCGAGCATTCCATCGGCATCACCGAGACCGGCCACGAGGTGTTCACCGCCTCGCCCACCGGCCTCTTCAAGCCGCCGGTGATCAGCGCCTGAGCTTGCCGAGGCGACGGGGAGCCGCTTAGCTCGGCCGCATGGCTTCCGACATGTCCGAAACGCCGCGCCGCCGCGCCAACCTGCCCGCCTGGCTCGAGTGGGTGACCGCGATCTCGGCCCTGGTGATCTCGATCTGCTCGATCGGGATCGCCGTCTACAATGCGCGCATCCAGTGGCGCCTGCTGAAGGCCAACTCCTATCCGTACCTGGTTTCGGGGGTGAGCGACGCGACGCCCGACGGGCCCGAGCGGATCTCCATCGACCTTTTGAACAACGGGGTCGGCCCGGCCGACGAGCGGAGCCTGAGGATCAAGGTTGGCGGCCGCTACGTCACCGACGTGAAGGATTTCGTGCGCGCGGCCATGGGTCCCGCCGCCGCGGCGCAAGCCGGGGACCTGCTGACCGATCTGCACGACAACGAGCCCACCCGGTTCATCGCCGCCAAGGACCGCGCGATGATCTTCCGGATCGACAAGACGCCGCAGAACGCCCGCTACTGGCAGATGCTCGACGACGGCATGAACCGCCAGGGCGTGCGGCTGGACTATTGCTACTGCTCGGTGTTCGAGGAATGCTGGGCCGTCCAGGGCGACGTCCGCAAGCCGGTGAAGGCCTGTGTCCGCGACGCCCAGCACGAATTCACGCCGAAGGCGCGTCGCCCGGCGTCACCCTTGCCGCCGAGCTGAAAACACCCGACGCTTCGGCGGACTTGAGGGAGGGACCGTCATGAAAGCCGCAGCCGCCGCGCTGGCCATCCTGGCGCTGGCCGTCCCCACCGCGATGGGCGCGGACGCCACCGCGCTCGGCGTCGGCTACATCTGCGGCGCCGAACGCCCCGGCGACGTCGCCGCGACGCCGGCGGTGATGCTGAGCGGCGTCGGCAACGGGTCCTCGCCCGCCGACACCACCAACCGAGAGGCCCAGGCCTGGTACGACGAAGGGCTCAACCTCTACCACGCCTTCAACCACAACGAGGCCCGCGCCGCCTTCGCCAAGGCCGCCGCGCTGGATCCGGACTGCGCGCTCTGCGAATGGGGCGTCGCGCTGGGGCTCGGCCCCACGCTCAACTACGGCGTCACCGAGGACGAAACCGAGTTGGCCCGCAGCCACGCCGAGCGGGCGGCAAAGCTCGCCAAGCCTGGGGACGCGCGCGCCCGCGCCCTGATCGAGGCCCTGCTGGTCCGTTACGACAAGTCGGCCCCCGCCAAACGCGACAGGCTTTACGCCAAGGCCATGGACGACCTCGTGCGGCGCTATCCGGGCGACGACGAGATCGCCGACCTCGCGGCCCAGGCCCTGATGATCCCCGGCCGCGGCGACGACGCCGCCAACGTCGCCCGGGCCGAAGCCATCCTGAAGGACGTCCTGGCGCGGCATCCCGACGACACGGCCGCGATCCACTACTACATCCACGCCAGCGAGTTCGCCGGCCACCCTGCCGAGGCCCTGCCCTACGCCGAGCGGCTCGCGGGCCTGGCGCCGGGGGCGAGCCACCTGGTCCACATGGCCGCCCACACCCTGATGCACGTCGGCCGCTACGAGCAGGTGGCCGTCGTGGACGCGCAGGCGCTGAAGGTCGACGCTGACACCGAAAAGCGCCTCGCCTACCCCGGTCCGCTGAGCGCCCAGATGTACTACCTGCACAACTACACCTTCGGCTTGGCGGGCGCGCTGATGGCCGGCGATGCGCGGCTTGCGGTGAAATATGCCGACCACGCCGACGTCGCCTTCCCCGCCGGCGACACGACGCCCGTGGCCTTCCCGACGGGCCTTACCCGCAGCGGGACCGCGCTGGAGCGGCGCACCACCGCGACGGCCAGGAGCCTGGTGGCCTACGGCCGCTACCGGCCGGCGAAGGCGCTCGCGCTGCGCGGACAGCCGGACGAGGCGCGGATAATCGCGATCTATCGCCACTACGCCCGTGGCGAGGCCTTTGCCGCGCGTGGCGACGCCGCCGGGGTCCGCGCCGAGGCGGCGGCCGTGGCCGGCCTGCGGGCCGCAGCCACGAAGGCGGGTGAGACCGGCAACGGCGACATCGCCGAGATCGCCGGCGGCGTGCTTCAGGGTCGCGCCGCCCTGCTGGAGCGCCATCCGGTCAGGGCCGCCAGGTACTTCGCCGCCGCCGCCGCCAAGCAGGACAAGGCCTTTCCCGTCGCCCACAATTTCGACCCGCCGCCCTGGTGGTATCCGGTCCGCCGCAGCCTCGCGCTCGCCGACCTGCGGGCCGGCAAAGCCGAGGACGCCGCGCGCGAAGCCCGCGCCAGCCTCAAGGACTGGCCCGACGACGCGCTGGCGCTGCGGGTCCTCAGTTTCGCCGAGACGCGGATGGGCCAGACCAAGGCCGCGCGCGAGCACATGGCCGCCGCCCGCCGGGCCTGGCGCGGCGACCTGGCCGCGGTTCCGCTGGCGCTGACCTAAGCTCGGCCTTGCCAAACTGGAACGCATGGGGAACATTGCCGCCCCATGGACACGCCGACCGCCGTCGAGGACGCCAGCCCTCAGCCCGACCTTTGGGCGCAGGCCCGGCGTGCGCCCCGAAGTTCGAAGGGGCGCGCCACGCCGCACTACCTCGGCCACCGCGACCGGCTGCGCGACCGGGCGCTGGCGGGCGGCCTCGCCGCCCTGCCCGACTATGAGGTGCTGGAACTGCATCTCTTCCGCTCGATCCCGCGCGGCGACGTCAAGCCGCTCGCCAAGCAGCTCCTGGCCCGCTTCGGCTCGCTGGCCGGCGTACTGGGCGCGACGCCCGAGGAGCTGAAGACCGTCAAGGGCGTGGGCGACGCGCTCGCGCTCGACCTCAAGCTGATGCACGAGGCGGCGCTGCGTACCGCGCGCGAGGCGGTCGCCAGGCGGCCGGTGATCTCCTCCTGGTCGGCGCTGCTAGCCTATGTGAAGACCGCGCTGGCGCATGAGGCGCGCGAGCAGTTCCGCGTCCTGTTCCTCGACAAGAAGAACCAGCTCATCGCCGACGAGATCCTGAACCGTGGCACCGTCGACCACGCGCCCGTCTATCCGCGCGAGGTCATGCGCCGCGCGCTGGAACTGGCTGCCAGCGCCGTGATCCTGGTGCACAACCACCCGTCGGGCGACCCGACGCCGTCGACCGCCGACGTAGACATGACCCGTCAGGTCGTCGATGCGGGCCGCGCCCTGCGCATCGCCGTCCACGACCATCTGATCGTCGGCCGCGATGGCACGGCTAGCCTGAAGGCGCTCGGGCTGTTCTGAAGCCGCCGCCTTTCGCCGGAAGGCTTGTATCTCGATTGCGATGCAAGATCGGTGTTATTTGATATCATTCGCCCTCTGATAATTCGCTTGTAGTGCGAATTTTTCGCAGAATTCCGACATCTCTATTCAGTGCTATTCAGGTCCTGAATTCATTCCATCAAGTTATCCCGGGAAATCCCTGCGACGCCTTACTCGTGCATTGCTCCGCTTCGATGTCGATCACATCGAACGCTGGTCCCTATATTCGCACCACGGGCGAACATGGTTGACGGACAATTAACATTTCATATTCGTTACGCGATCGACCGGACACGGCCGCAATGATGGGGTTGGGCTTATGTTGCAGAACAGACTCTTTTGCGGGGCGGCTATCGGCCTCGCGTTCGTCGCGTCGGGCGGGGCCGCTTCGGCCGCGAGCTTCGTGAATGGTGGCTTCGAGGACGGCACGACAAACGGCTGGACGCAGGCGGGCGGCAATCGCGCCGGGATCCCGAACAGCATCCTGTCGCCCACCACGCTCGCCGCGGATTCGTCCGCCGACGGCGGCCGCAGCCAGATCATGAACACCGGCGACGTCGACCCGCGCGTCGGCGCGGCACTGGGCTCGGTGGTCCAAAGTGGCAGCCACAGCGTCCGGATCGAAGACACCACCACCGGCGGCTTCGCCACGGTCCTGGCTCAGACGGTAAACAACTACACCGACAGCGACATCTTCTTCGCGTGGAAGGCCGTCCTTGAGGGCGCCCACGGGGTGGACGACGCCGCGACGATGATCATCACGCTGACCGACCTGACGACCAGCACCGAGCTGATCCGCCGTCAGTTCAATGCCGCCGACGACGGTAGCGGCGTCGATCCGCGTTTCTCGTTTGACGGCGACAACTTCTACACAGCCAACTGGCAGATCGAGCAGCTGTCGATCGGCGCGGGCCTGTCGGGCCATGACTTCGCGCTGTCGGTGCTCGCCTCCGACTGCCAGCCGACGGGGCACTGGGGCTACGTCTACCTCGACGGCTTCGGCGCGGTGGCGCCGCCGCCAGGACCCATCGGGGGCATCCCGGAACCCTCGACCTGGGCCATGCTGATCGTCGGCATGGGCCTGTCCGGCGCGGCGCTGCGCCGTCGCCGGCGCCATAGCCTGGCCGCGGCTTAAGCGCCGCCCACGACGACCCTCGGGTCATACGCCGTCGGCCCAACGGCCGGCGGCGTTCTCGTTTGATCGCGCAGGAATGTCCTGGGTTTGCACGTCCCTCGCGGCGCGAACCTTGCTAGACCGCGAGCCATGACATCTTCGAACATGCAAAAGGGCGTCGCCGCCGCCCAGGCGCGCAACGTGCGCGAAGCGATCGGCTGGTTCCGCAAGGCGGTCGAGGAAGCGCCCGACGATCCCAACGCCCGCGCCTGGCTCGGCCAGTCGCTGTGCCGCGCCGGCCAGCGGATGGACGGCCTGGCGCTGCTGCGCACCGCCGCCTACGACTTCCTGCCCCCGCCGCCCGCGTCCGCGCGCCTCGACGAGGCGCTGCACACCATCGCCGAGATCCAGGGCTGGGGCGACTTCGGGACCGCTCTGAAACTGAGCCGGCTGGCCGCCGGCGCCGCGCCCCAGGACGCGCGCGCCCAGCAGGCCCTGGCGGTCACCTGCGGCCAGCTCAACCTGACGGACGAGGGCCTGGCCGCCGCCGCCCACGCCCTCGATCTTCAACCCGAACAGCCGATGATGCGAGTGCTGCAGGGCAGCCTTGAGGCCGACGCCGGCCGCTACGCCGACGCGCGCGAGACCCTGGAAGGCGTGCTCGCCGCCGGCGCGCCCGAGCGCGAAAGCTTCCGTGCTCACAAGGAACTCGCCCGCGTGCTGGATGCGTTGGGCGAGCCCGGCGAGGTGTTCGGCCACGTCGAGGCGGCCGCCGCAATCGCCCCACAGCTCCTGGAATTCCGCAGCCATGACCCGCGGGTGATCCCGGCGATGATCGACGCCAATTTCGACGGCTTCGACCGCGAGCTGCTGTCCCGCTGGACGGCCGCGGACTTCGCCGGCGAAAAGCCCGCGCCGGTGTTCATCGCCGGCTTCTACCGCTCCGGCACGACCCTGACCCAGCAGGTTCTCGCCACCCACCCGGACGTCTTCGTCGCCGACGAGGCCGGCCTGGTCTGGGACATGAAGGGCGAGCTCGACCGCATGGTCCCCGGCCCCGCACCCGCCCCCCAGAAGCTGCGGGCCCTCGACCTGGCGGGTGTCAAGCGCCTGCGCCAGGCCTATTGGGCCTACGCGCGCGGGCGCTACGGGCCGGACGCCGACCGCCCACTGTTCGTCGACAAGTTCACGATGAACACCCTCGACATCGGCGTCATCAACGTCGTCTTCCCCGACGCCCGCGTCGTCTTCATGCACCGCGACCCACGCGACGTGTGCCTGAGCTGCGTGATGCAGCTGATGACGCCGACGCCTGCTACCATCCACCTGCTCACCTGGCGCGGAACGGCCATGTTCTACGCACTGGCCATGGACTGGTGGCTGCATGTGCGCGAGTTGCTGACGCTGCGCCTGATCGAGGTGCGCTACGAGGATGCCGTGTCGGATTTCGAGGCGACCTATCGCAGGCTGTTCGAGTTCCTGGACCTGACGTGGGACCCGCGGGCGATCGACTTCCACGAACGCGCCAAGGGCAGCTTCATCGCCAGTCCCAGCCGCAACCAGGTCTCCAAGCCCCTCTACAGCTCCGCGGTCGGGCGCTGGCGGCGCTACGAGGGCCGCATGTCGGAAGTCGCCGACCTGCTCGACCCGCTGGTCGAGGACCTCGGCTACAAGGGTTAGATCACCCGGTCGATATGGTGTCCCGGCGGCGGCGGCGGCGGCGCGGACTTCTGGGGCCCCGCGTCTGACTGGGGCCTGCGCTCCGCGGGCTTGGCCAGCGACCCGCCGAGGACCACCGCCGGTCCGCGCGTCGGCTCCGCCGGCGCTGACCGCCTGGGCTCCGTCACGGTCTGCGGCGGCTTGGCCTGGCTGGGCGCGCGCGCGACGTAATCCGCCGGCGTCACGACCGGCACGGGCGGAAGACTGAAATAGGGCATGACGCGCCAAGTACGCCCGCTACGCTTAAGCCTGCGTGCAGCAGCGTGGTGAAGGTCCGTTGACCGTGCCGGTCTTCGCGCCCGCCTGGGGTCGGCGACGTCCGCGGTAACAGGAGCCGCAAGGTTACATTTCCCTCACTTGCCCCCGCGGCGCGAACCGAGGCAGCGTGCGCGCCACATCGGGGGGAGCCGCCGCTGTTCGCCGGTGTCGATCCCTATGACAAGCCCATCGACCGCAACTTCGACGACAACGACATCAAGGTGACGGCGAGTTGGGCCGCCTGCCGTCCCACCGCAACCCAACGCCAACTTCGGAACCGCCATGAACCTCGACCGCCGCAGCCTTCTCGTCACCGCCGCCGCCGCGGGCCTCGCCGGCGCCGCGAGGTCCGCCGGCGCGGCGCCCGCCTCGCCGCCCGGCGACGCGCCGATCAACCGCTACTTCGACACCGTCTCCGAGCACATCCTGTCGAATTCGCCGGACCTGGCGACGGCCTACGGCCTCGACACCGGCGCGCGCTCGGCCCTGCACGCGCGCCTCAGCGACGCCTCCATGGCCCACGTCACTGAGGACCGCGCCTGGTGCCGCGCGGGCCTGGCCAAGCTCGAGACCTTCCCGGACGCCGGCCTGTCGCCCACCGCGCGCCTCAACAAGGCCGTGGTGAAATACGCCTTCGAGCTCGGCCGCGACGCCGCCCCCTTCGACTACGGCGAGAACACGCTGAGCTCGGCGATGAGCGAAAGCGCCAGCCCCTATGTGGTCAGCCAGCAGAGCGGGGCCTATTCCTCGGTCCCCGAGTTCCTCGACAGCCAGCACAAGGTCGCGAACAAGGCCGACGCCGAGGCCTACCTCGCGCGGGTGCGCGCCATGGGCCGCGTGATCCGCCAGGAGACCGAGCGGGTGCGAAGGGATGCCGGCCTGGGCGTCATCGCACCCGACTTCATCCTCGCCAACGCGATCGGCCAGCAGGAAGGGCTGCTCGCGGTCCCCGCCGGCAAGGCCCGCCTGGTCACGGCGCTCGTGCGCAAGGCCAAGGAAGCGCATCTGACCGGCGACTACGAGGGCCGCTGCCGCGCGATCGTCGAGAAGGAAGTCTACCCGGCCCTCTCGGACCAGCTTTCGACGCTGAGGGGCCTGCGGGCCAAGGCCGGCCACGATGCGGGCGTCTGGCGCCTGCCGAACGGCGAGGCCTACTATCGCTGGCTGCTGCGCGAGGGGACGACCACGAGCCTGACGCCCGAGGAGGTCCACAACATGGGCCTGGAGCAGAACAAGGCCATTGAGGCGCGCATGGACGGCCTGCTCAAGGCCCAGGGCCTGACCCAGGGCACGGTCGGCGAACGGATGGCCGCGCTCGGCAAGGACCCGAAGTACCTGTTCCCCGACACCGACGCCGGCCGCGAGCAGATCCTCGCCTACCTGAACGGCCTCATCGCGGCCGTCCGCCCGCGGCTCGACCGGGCCTTCACCCTGAAACTGAAGGCGCCGGTGATCGTCAAGCGAGTGCCCGTCGACATCCAGGACGGCGCCGGACAGGGCTATATGAACACCGGCTCGCTCGACGGTTCGCGGCCCTCGACCTACTATATCAACCTGAAGTCGACGGAGAACTGGCCGAAGTTCTCCCTACCCACCCTGACCTACCACGAGACGATCCCCGGGCACGCCTGGCAGGGCGCCTACCTGACCGAGACCGGCAAGCTGCCGCTGATCCGCATCCTGATGTCGGGCTTCAACGCCTACGTCGAAGGCTACGCCCTCTACGCCGAACAGCTCGGCGACGAGATCGGCATGTACGACGACGATTGGGCCGGGCGCCTCGGCTACCTGCAGGCGCAGAAGTTCCGCGCCGTGCGCCTGGTGGTCGACACCGGCCTGCACGCCAAGCGCTGGAGCCGCGAACAGGCCATCCAGTGGGCGATGGACAACGCCGGGCGCACCCGCGACGCCATGACCAGCGAGATCGACCGCTACACCGGAACCCCTGCGCAGGCCTGCGGCTACAAGGTCGGCCACACCGAGATCAACAAGCTGCGTGACCGCGCCAAGGCCGGCCTCGGGACGAAATACGACCTGCGGACCTACGACGACCTGCTGGTCAAGACCGGCGCCGTGCCGTTGACCGTGTTGAGCGACGTCGTCGACGGCTACATCAAGGCCGGCGGCGTGACGGACCTGTAGCGGCGTGGCGGCAGATCTCGTCATCCGCCCGATCGCGCGCGGCGACTACGACGCCTGGCGCCCGCTGTGGGACGGCTACAACGTATTCTACGGCCGCTCCGGCCCAACGGCGCTCGCCGAGGCCATCACCGCCACCACCTGGGAGCGGTTCTTCGACGCGGGCGAGCCGGTCCACGCCCTGGTGGCCGAGCGCGACGGCAGGCTGATCGGCCTCGTCCACTACCTCTTCCACCGGTCCACCACGGCCATTGGGCTCAACTGCTACCTGCAGGACCTGTTCACCGATGCCAAGGCCCGCGGCGGCGGCGTCGGCCGGGCGTTGATCGAGGCGGTCTATGCCGCCGCCCGCGCCGCCGGCAGCCCGCGCGTCTACTGGCAGACGCACGAGACCAACGCGACCGCCATGCGCCTCTACGACCAGGTCGCCGAGAAATCGGGGTTCCTCGTCTACCGCAAGGAGGTGTGAGGCCACGACTACGCTCTGTCATCCCGGTTTCGCGAAGCGAAGACCGGGACCCATAAGCGCCTGCGCGACGGAACTCGCTCAATGGCGCCACCGCGCGAAGCCGCTGGCGTTCGCGCCTATGGGTCCCGGACAAGCGCTGGCGCGCTTTCCGGGATGACAGCAGGAGGAGGGCTCACGCCAAATCCGGCATCGACGCCTTGGCGATGATCGCGCCGGGGTGCTGCACGACCACGGCTGCGAGGCGCCGCGCGGCGGCCACCGCGTCCTTCACCGGCTGGTTCTTCAGCCGCGCGGCCAGGTAGGCGGCGTTGAAGGCGTCGCCGGCGCCCGTCGTGTCCACCACCGGGATCGGCCGATCGGGCGTGAAGACCTCGACCTTCTCGCCGCTCAGCACCTCGACGCGCCGGTCTTCGTGGCGAAGCACCACCTCGACGCCCTTGGCCGCCCATTCCCGGGCGAGGGTGGGCGCGTCGCCGCCCCCCCAGGCCGCGACGTCCTCGGTGCTGATCGAAAGGTAGGTGCTGGTCGCGATCGTCGCGCGGATCGCCGCGCCCGCCACCTCCGGCCCCGGCCACAGCCGCGTGCGGTAGTTGGTGTCGAAAGCCACCGCGACGCCGGCGGCCGCGATCTCGCGCAACATCGGGATCAGCACCGCGCGGCCGCGCTCGCCAATCACCGCCAGGCTGATGGCCGTCAGATAGACGAGCTTCGCCTCCAGCAGGGCCGCCTTGAGCTTGGCCACATCGACCAGTTCGAAATAGTCGCGCGCCGGCGCTTCGCCGCGCCAGTAATAGAAGCTGCGCTCACCGTTGGCGCCGCGCTGGATCGCGTAGAGCCCGGGCACCCGGTGCTCGGCCTGCACCACCAGGCGCGAATCCATCCCCTCGTCGGCCATCTTGTCGAGGATCGCGCGGCTGAACGGGTCGCCGCTCCCGAGCGCGGTGGCGTAGGCGGCGTGCGCGCCCAGGCGCTGCAGGTAGACGGCGGTGTTGAAGGTGTCGCCGGCATAACCCACCAGGGCGTCGCCCATGCCCGTCAGGCTCAGCTCGACCATGCACTCCCCGAGCGCGATAACCCCTGCCATCCGATCCCCTTGGGCCAAGGCGCGGGACTTTGCCGACCGCGCGCTGCCGGTGCAATGCGTGCGCCGGGATTAAGCTCCCGCAACGTCGTCGATCCGCCTTGCAATGCTCCGAACCCGGACCATTCTAGGTCCCCCTTCGACCCTTGAGTCCGCCGCCGGAGGCCCTGCGCCATCTCGTTCTACCTCGTCATCCTCGATCTCGCCGGGTTTGCCGCCCTGCTGCTCTGGGGCGTGCATATGGTGCAGACCGGCGTGCAGCGGACCTTCGGGCCACGGCTGAAGAGCTTCCTGACCTCGGCGCTCTCCAACCGCTTCAAGGCCGCCGGCGCCGGGGCCGCGGTGACGCTCGCCCTGCAGAGTTCGACGGCCACCGGCCTGATGCTGACCGCCTTCTCGGCCGGCGGGCTGGTGGAGCTCGCGCCGGCGCTGGCCGTGATGCTGGGCGCCAACGTCGGCACGACGCTGGTGGTCCAGGTGCTCTCCTTCGACGTGGTGGCGGTGGCGCCGCTGCTGGTGCTGGCCGGCGTCGTGCTGTTCCGCCGGGCCGGCGAGGCGGTGCATGACTTCGGCCGCGTGCTGATCGGCCTGGGCCTCGTGCTGACCGCGCTGCACCAGTTCCTGACGCTGCTAGGGCCGGTCGTGGCCGATCCCAGGGCGCACCTGCTGCTGGCGCACGCCGGCGGCTACCTGCCGCTCGTCGTCCTGGGCGCCATGCTGCTGACCTGGGGCGCGCATTCCAGCGTGGTGACCGTGCTGCTGGCCATGTCGATGGTGGCCAAGCACATGGTGCCGCTCGACACCGGCCTGGCCCTGGTGCTGGGCGCCAACCTGGGCTCGGCGATCAATCCGGTGCTGGAGGGGGCGAGCTGGTCGGACCCCGCGAGCCAGCGCGTGCCGTTCGGCAACCTCCTGACCCGCCTGGTCGGCGCCGCGGCGGTGATCGCGGGCTTCAAGTTCCTGGCCCCCTACGCCGACCAGCTCGGCCCCACGCCCGCCCGCGCGCTTGCCAACTTCCACACCCTCTTCAACCTGGCCCTGGCGCTGGCCTTCCTGCCCTGGATCAGGGGCTATGCGCGGCTGATCGTGCGCCTGCTGCCGCAGCGGCAGGAGGGTATGGAGCCCGGCGCGCCGCTCTATCTCGACCCTGCGATCCGCGAGACGCCGGCGCTGGCCTTGGGCGCCGCCACCCGCGAGGCCCTGCGCATGGCCGACACCCTGGCCGCCATGCTGAGCGGCGTGCGCGTGGCGCTCGCCTCGCCGAGCCGGGCCCAGATCGGCGCGATCCAGCCGCTGGACGACGTGCTCGACCGGCTGAACACCGCCATCACCGCCTATCTGCTGTCGATCCCGCCGCAGGCCGCCAAGCCCGCCGAGGCCGACCGCCTGGCCCAGATCCTGGCCTTCGTGAACAACATGGAGAACGCCGGCGACCTGGTGGACCGCAGCCTTCTGGGCATCGCGCGACGTCGGCTCGACCGCGGCGTCGCCTTCTCCCCGCAGGGCGAGGCCGAGCTCGTCGCCCTGGTCGACCGGGTGAGCGCCAACCTGCGCCTCGCCGCCTCGCTGTTCGTCAGCGGCGACGAGGATGTGGCCCGCATGCTGGTGGCCGAGAAGGAAGCCTTCCGCGCCATGGAATCCGACGCGGTCAATGCGCACTACCAGCGGCTGCGCTCCGGCAACATCTCGACGGTCGAAACAAGCTCGCTGCATCTCGACGCGCTGCGCGATTTGAAGCAGATCAATTCCCACTTGATCGAAGGCGCGGCCTACCCGGTCCTGCGGGCCCGCGGCGCGCTTTTGCCCACGCGCCTGCGCACCGCCGCCAAGCGCCCATGACGTTCGGACGCGAAGGACCACCATGCTGAACTGGTTCCAGGCTCTCCTGCCCCGGGAGGGCAAGTTCTTCGACCTGTTCGAGGCGCACGCGGCGACGCTGCGCGCCGGCGCCCTGTCCCTGCGCCGGCTGCTCGACGGCGGCGAGGCCGTGCCGCGCTACTGCGCCGAAGTCGCCGCCCACGAGGATGCGGCCGACGCGGTCACCCGCGACGTACTGCTGGCCGTGCGGCGCACCTTCATCACTCCCTTCGACCGCAGCGACATCCACGACCTGATCACCTCGATGGACGACGCCATCGACCAGATGCACAAGACCGCCAAGGCGATCGCGCTCTTCGAGCAGCGCCAGTTCCAGCCCGACATGGTCCGCCTGGGCGACATCATCGTGCGCACCTCGGAGCTCACCGCCGAAGCGGTGCCGCTGCTGCGCCGCCTGCGCGAGAACGCCGGTCGCCTCAACGCCATCGCCGACGAGATCACCGCGCTCGAGGACGAGTCCGACAACCTCTACGACGCCGGCGTCTCGGCGCTCTACAAGGGCCCCGCCCGCCAGGACCCGATGGCCTACATCGTCGGCGCGGAGATCTACGACCACCTGGAAAAGGTCGTCGACCGCTTGGAGGACGTCGCCAACCGGATCAGCGCCGTCCTGATCGAGCACCTGTAGATGCACCCCGGAGTCCTGTTGATCGTCCTGATCGCCATCGCCCTGGCGTTCGATTTCCTGAACGGCCTGCACGACGCGGCCAATTCGATCGCCACCATCGTGTCGACGCGCGTGCTGCCGGCCCGCTACGCGGTCTTCTGGGCGGCCTTCTTCAACTTCATCGCCTTCGCCATCTTCGGCCAGCACGTGGCCCAGACGGTCGGCAAGGGAATCATCTCGCCAGGCATCGTCTCCGACGCGGTGATTTTCGGGGCGCTGGGCGGCGCCATCACCTGGAACGTGGTGACGTGGCTGTTCGGCATCCCGTCCTCGTCGTCGCACGCCCTGATCGGCGGCCTGCTGGGGGCGGGCGTCGCCAAGGCGGGCCTCAGCCCGGTCGTGTGGAGCGGCGTCTGGAAGACGGTGGCCGGCATCGTCGTCTCGCCCGCCTTGGGCCTCGTCCTGGCGCTGCTGCTCGTGGTGATCGTTTCCTGGATCTTCGTGAGGGCCGCGCCGGCCTTCGCCGACGGCGTGTTCCGCCGCCTGCAGTTCGTCTCCGCCGCCGCCTTCTCGCTCGGCCACGGCGGCAACGACGCCCAGAAGACCATGGGGATCATCACCGTCCTGCTCTACGCCCATGGGCATCTCACGGGAGAATTCCACGTGCCGTTCTGGGTGGTGCTCTCCTGTCAGGCGGCCATGGCGCTGGGAACCTTGATGGGCGGCTGGCGGATCGTGCATACCATGGGCTCGAAGATCACCCGCCTGACGCCGCAGCAGGGCTTTTGCGCCGAAACCGCCGGGGCGCTCACCCTGTTCTTCGCCACCAACATCGGCGTGCCCGTCTCGACGACGCATACGATCACCGGCGCTATCGTGGGCGTCGGCGCGGCCCGGCGGGTTTCGGCGGTCCGCTGGAACGTCGCCACCGGCATCGTCTGGGCCTGGGTGATCACCATGCCCGTCGCGGGCTTGCTGGGCGCCGCCTTCTACGGTCTCGCGCGCCTGGCTGACCGGGCCTGGGGTTGAGATGGCCAAGCGTCCCCACGATCCGCCGTCCAACCGCGAGCCGGACCGCGAACCGCGCGCCCAGTTCGCCGCCCTGCCCTGGCGCAGAGACGCCGCCGGCGAGGTCGAGGTCATGCTGATCACCAGCCGCGAGACCCGGCGCTGGGTGATCCCCAAGGGCTGGCCGATCAAGGGCAAGACCGCACGCAAGTCCGCCGCCCAGGAAGCCTTTGAAGAAGCCGGCATCCGCGGCAAGGCGTCCAAGCGCCCGATCGGCGCCTATGCCTACGACAAGCGCCTCAAGAACGGCCGCCAGCAGCACGTCCGCGTCGCCGTCTTCGGCCTGATGGTCGAAAGCGAAGCGGCGGACTATCCTGAGATCGGCCAGCGCGAGAAGGCCTGGCTTCCGCTCGCCGAGGCCGCCCGCCTGGTGGATGAGCCGGAGCTGATGGTCCTGCTGGCGACCTTCAAGCCATGACGTCGCCGCCCATGCTCCCGCCGCTGGGAACCGTCGAGGGCTTCTTCGGCCGGCCCTATAGCTGGGCCGAGCGCGAAGGCCTGATGCGCCGCCTGCAGCCGCACGGCTACGGCTTCTACCTCTACGGTCCGAAGGCCGACCCCTACCTGCGCCGCCGCTGGCGCGAGCCCTATCCGGCGCAGGACCTGCAAGCGCTGGCCGGCTTCGCGGGCGCCTGCGGCGAGGCCGGCGTCGCCTTCGGCGTGGGGCTTTCGCCCTTCGAGCTGCACCTGGACGTGACCACGCAGGGCAGGGCTGCGCTGGCCGACAAGCTCGCCGCCCTGGACGACGCCGGCTGCCAATGGCTCGCGATCTTCTTCGACGACATGAAGGGCGACCTGGCCGACCTCGCCCGCAGGCAGGCCGGGATCGTCGCCTTCTGCGCCGAGCGCACGCGCGCCCAGCGCCTGATCGTCTGCCCGAGCTACTACACCGACGACCCCGTGCTCGACCGGGTGTTCGGCCAGCGGCCCGCCGGTTACCTGAAGGACCTCGGCAAGGCGCTCGATCCCGCCATCGACCTCATGTGGACCGGCGAGGAGGTCTGCGCGCGCGAGCTCTCCGTCGGCCACCTCGAGCGCGTGGCCGATGAGATGGGCCGCAAGCCCTTCATCTGGGACAACTATCCGGTGAACGACGGCCCGCGGATGAGCCGCCACCTGCACCTGCGCGCCTTCACCGGCCGCCCCGCCGCCATCGGCCCGCACATCGCCGGCCATGCGGTGAACCCGGCCTCGCAGGCTGTGCTGAGCACCATCCCGATGCTGACCCTGGCCGCCAGCTACGCGCAGGGTCCGGCCTACGCCTACGGCCAGGCGTTCCGCGAGGCCGCCGAGGCCGTCTGCGGTCCCGACCTTGCCGCCCGCCTCCTCGCCGACCTGCTGACCCTCGACGACGCCGGGCTCGACGGGATGTCCGACGAGCGCCGCGGCAAGCTGCGCGAGCGCTACGCCGCCTTCGATCATCCGGCGGCGGGGGAAGTCGTGGCCTGGCTCGACGGCGCCTATGCCATCACCGGCGAGGACCTGCAGACCCAATAGCCAGCAATCCCGGCGCTGGCCCAAAGTCTAAGATTCACGATTAATCTCTATTAACCGCGCTTGTCAGCCTTACCTTAGCCTTCTGGCGTCAGGTTTAGGCTGAATCTGGAGCCCGGCAGAGGTGTCATCACCTTTTCCCACGATCGGCCGTTCGCTCGTCATCCTGCACGTGGACGACGACCCGATGAACCTGCGCGTCGTCGAGGAAATCCTGACCGCCTTCCACCACCGGGCCGTCAAGGCGAACTCCGGCGCCGAGGCGCTGGAGCGCATCGCCGAACAGGCCTTCGACGTGATCCTGATGGACATCCACATGCCGGGCATGACCGGCATCGAGGCGGTGGAGCAGTTGCGCAACCGCCCCGGACCGGAGCGCAACACCCCGGTGATCGCCCTCACCGCCGACGTCACCAGTCGCCGGCCCGAGGACTACAAGGCGCTCGGCTTCAACGACTACGTGTCCAAGCCGATCCTGGTTTCCGGCCTGCTGGACGCCATCAAGCGCGCCGCCGAGCCGCAGTCGGCCGCGCCGGCCTCGCCATACAGGATTAACCGCGCCGTCTGAGCCTCGCGCTCGGCGACCGGCGAGGTTAACCTGTCCCATCGGCCGTCCAGAGCCGGTTGAGGGGACGAGACGCCATGCCCAAGCTCGATCGTGACGGGGTCCAGCTCTACTACGAGGTCCACGGCGAAGGGCCCGCGCTGATCCTCACCCACGGCTACTCGGCCACCTCGCAGATGTGGGCCGGCCAGATCGACGCGCTCGCCCCGCACTTCAAGGTCGTCGCCTGGGACATGCGCGGCCACGGCCAGTCCGACTATCCGCAGGACCAGGACGCCTATTCGGAAGAGGCCACGGTCGCCGACATGGCCGCCCTGCTCGACGCCGTGGGCGCCCGGGACGCCGTCGTCGGCGGGCTGTCGCTGGGCGGCTACATGAGCCTGGCCTTCCACGCCACCCATCGCGACCGCACCCGCGCCCTGCTGATCATCGACACCGGCCCGGGTTACAAGAACGACCAGGCTCGCGAGGGCTGGAACGCCAACGCCATCCGCCGCGCGGAGCGCTACGAGGCCGACGGCCTGGGCGACCTGTCGAAGGCGAGCGCCGAGGTGCGCCTCGCCCGCCACCGCGACGCCTCGGGCCTGGCCCGCGCGGCGCGCGGCATGCTCACCCAGAAGAACGCCCGGGTGATCGAGAGCCTGCCCGCGGTCGCTGTGCCGTCGCTGGTGGTGGTGGGCGCCGACGACACGCCGTTCCTGGCCGCCTCCGACTACATGGCCGCCAAGATCCCGGGCGCGCAGAAGGTGGTCATCCCAGGCGCCGGCCACAGCGCCAATATCGACCAGCCGGCCCTCTTCAACGCCGCCCTGCTGGGCTTCCTGCAGAGCGCGCGGCTCATACCCTAGGCGCCTCCGCCCGAATACGGCAAACGGGGCCTCTGGTCCGGGAGTCCGATGGCCGATAAAGCCTCCGACGCGGGGAAGGACGATCCCCTGCTGGCCGCCTATCTGGAGCGGCGGCCGAGCCTCGTGCGCTTCCTGGCGGCCCGCGCGGGCTCCCAGGCGGTCGCCGAGGATCTGGCCCAGGAGCTTTACCTCAAGCTGGCCACCCGCGACCGCGCCGCAGAGGTCGGCAACCCGGCGGCCCTGCTCTACCGCATGGCGCTCAACCTCATGCTCGACCGCGCGCGGGGCGAAAACCGCGCCGCCGCCCGCGACACCGCCTGGCGCCAGGTCGCCCGCACCGAACTCGGCGGCGTCGACGTGGCCGACGAGCCGCCGGCCGACGAGGCCGCGGCCTCCGCGCAGCGGCTGCGCCAGCTCGTCGCTGCGGTCCAGGACCTGCCGCCCCAGGCCGGCCGCGCCTTTCGCCTGCATAAGCTGCAGGGCCTGAGCCACGCCGAGACCGCCCGCGTCATGGGCCTGTCGGTCAAGGCCGTGGAGAAGCACGTCTCCGCGGCGCTCAAGGCGCTCACCGCGAGGCTTGGCCGGTGAACAACCACAAATTGCAGGCGCAGGTGACTTCAGACGGGGGGGCGGCGGCGGCCGGCGCCGTCTTTGTCGGTAACGGGCGTCTCAGTGCGCCGGTCTGGATCGGTCGATGAACGCGGCGTGGAACAAGGGCGAGGAGGTCAGGCGCGCGCAAGCCGCCGACTGGCTCGTGCGCCTGCAGGCCGCCGGCCTCGACGAGGCTGACGCCGTGGCCTTCGACGCCTGGCTGGCCGCCGATCCCGCCAACGCGACGGCCTATGACGCGACGCTGTCGGTCCTCTTCGAGGTCGAGGCGGCCGCGCCGCGGATCGAGGAGAAACTCAAGACCGTTCGTCCCGGCCGCTCCGCCGCCGCGCGCCGCGGTTGGCTGGCCGCCGGCGGGCTTGCGGCAGCCGCCACCGTCGCCATCGCCCTCACGCCCTTCAGCCTGCTCGCGCCCACGGCCCAGACCTTCGCGACCGCCAAGGGCGAGCACAGGAGCGTCAAGCTCGCCGACGGCTCGACCGTCGACCTCAACGCCGGCTCGCGGCTCACGGTCTCGCTCGGCGCGCGCGAGCGTCGCGTGACGATGTCCGAGGGCGAGGCGGTGTTCGATGTCGCGCCGGACAAGGCCCGCCCCTTCCTGATCGCCGCGGGCGACCGCACGGTGCGCGTGGTCGGGACCCGCTTCGATGTCCGCCGCCGCGCGGGCCTGCTGTCCGTCACGGTGGACCGCGGCCTCGTCGAGGTGCGTCCGAGCGTGGGTGTCGAAGGCCGCGCCTGGCGCCTGCATCCCGGCCAGAAGCTGGACCACGCCGAGGGGGCTTCCGGCGTCCAGGTTAGCGCGGTCGATCCCGCGCAGGTGTTCAGTTGGAAGAGCGGGCGGCTGATCTATCGCGACCAGCCCCTGAGTGCGGTCGTGGCCGACCTCAACCAGCAGTTCCCCCGCCAGATCCTCATCGCGGACCCGGCGCTCGCCCAGACCAAGGTCTCCGGCGTGCTCGTGCTCGACAACCAGGCCGCGGTTATTCGCCGCCTCGCCTTGCTCGCACCGATCAAGGCGCTACCCTCAGCGGACGGCATCGTGCTTCGCAGCGATCCGGCGGCGAAGCCATGAGGGGGACAAAGGGCCATATCCAGGCCGGCGGCTTCGTTGTGCGCGTCCCTCGCGGGACTCTGCCTGCTCGCGCTCGCCAGCCGGGCTGAGGCCGCCGAGGCGCGCCGCCGCTTCGAGATCCCTTCGAAACCCTACGCCGAGGCGCTGATCGACCTGGCGGTCCAGGCCAATGTCTCGCTGCTGGGCGCGTCGACCTGCGGAACCGGCGGCGCAGTGGGCCTGTCCGGCGAATACATGCTCAGCGAAGCGCTCGCCCGCGTGCTCGCCGGCGCGCCCTGCAACTGGCGGATCGTCGACGCCCAGACGGTGCGCATCACCGCCGTGGCGCCGTCGCCGCGCGCGACGCCGCCGCCCGCCACCCTGGTCACTGAGGTTCTGGTCACCGCGCGCAAGCGGCCCGAGCGGCCCGACACCCTGCCGGCCGGCGTCAGCGTCATCTCTGGAGAGCAACTTTTCGCCACGCACTCCATCGACGTGCGCGACACCGCGGGCCAACTCGTGGGCGTCCTGATGACCAACCTCGGCCCCGGACGCGACAAGCTCCTGATCCGCGGCCTCTCCGACGGGGCCTTCACCGGCCGCGCCCGCTCGATGGTTTCCACCTACCTCGACGACGCGCCGATCAACTACAACGCCCCCGATCCCGACCTGCGGCTGGCCGACGTCGAGCGCGTGGAGACCCTGCGGGGCCCCCAGGGCGCGCTCTACGGCTCCGGGGCGATGGGCGGGGTCTATCGCATCGTCAGCAACAAGCCGGACCCGGAGGCCGTCTCCGCCGGGCTGCAGACCAGTGTCGCGACCACCCGCGGCGGATCGCCCAGCTACGAGGCCGAAGGCTATGCGAACCTACCGATCGTCGCCGACCGCGCCGCGCTCAGGGTCGTGGCCTATTACGACAACCAGGGCGGCTATCTCGACAACGCCAGCCTGCGCCTTTCCAACGTCGATTCGACCGCCCGCACAGGCGGTCGGGCCGCCCTGCGTTTCGCGCTGGGCGACCGTTGGAGCCTGGACCTGTCGGCCGCCGGCCAGCGGCTGAACTCGCGGGACAGCCAGTATGTCACCGCCGGCGCCGCGAGCGACCTGCGCGCCGCGACCGCCGACCCCGAACGCCCGTCGCTCGCCGCGCCGGCGCGCCGCAACCAGATCCGCGAGACCTCGAGGAACGACCTCGCGCAGGGCGCGGCCACCCTGCGCGGCGAGCTTGGCTGGGCGGACGTCAGCGCCTCGACCTCCTACGTGCAGCACGACTACGTCAGCGTCTATGACGCCACCGAGGTGACCACCTCCTTCATTGGCATGCCCGGCAGCCTGGGCATCTATTCAGAGGCGGCCCGTATCCGCAGGTTGGTGCAGGACGTCGTCGTGACCTCCACCGGCGCGGGCCCGGTGAACTGGCTGGCCGGCGTCTATGGCTCGCTGTCCACGGAGCGCACGCCCTCGTCGCTGGACGTGCTGCCGACACTGCGGGTGCAGGCGGCGCTGCCGGGCGTGCCGGCGGGGCTCACCCGCGTCTACAACGAAGAGCGGCGCGACCACCTGCACGAACTGGCGGCCTATGGCGAAGGGACCTGGCGCTTTGCCCCCGGCTGGACCGCCTCGGTGGGCGCGCGCGCGTTCGAGACCGACCTGAAGGTGCGCGCCGCCGTCACCGGCGCGCCGCCCACCGCAGTGCGCGACGTGGCCGTCGGCCGCTCCTTTTCCGGCGTCTCCCCCAAGCTGTCCCTGCAGCGCGAGTTCGCCGACGGATCCCTGGTCTACGCGCTCTATTCCGAAGGCTTCCGGCCCGGCGGGGTCAACACCACCAACTTCGTGGGGATCAGCGCGCGGCGCACCACCTTCGAACCCGATCAGCTCCGCAACTTCGAGACCGGCGCCAAGGGCCACTTCCTCGACCGCCGCCTCGTCCTGCGGGCGGCCGCCTTCTACGATACCTGGTCGAACCTGCAGTCGGACCAGTACCGGTCGTCCGGCGTCGCCTACACGGCCAATGTCGGCGATGCGCGCATCAAGGGCCTGGAGGCGGAAGCCGCCTACGAGTGGCCGTTCGGCCTCTCCGCGCAGGCCAATGTGCTCTACACCGACGCGCGCATCACCCGCATCAACCTCGACCTGTTCAAGAACAATCCGGTGCTCGCCGGGCTGCTGGGGTCCGGCCTGCCCGGCGCGCCGCGGCTTTCCGGCGGGGCGCTCGTCCGCTACGATCGGCCGCTGGGCGACACCTATACCCTGCGCCTGGTGGCCCGGGCCAATTATGTGGGGCCGGCGCGCCTGACCTTCGACCCCCTGCTCTCGGCGCGCACCGACCCGGTGGTCGATGCTGAAGTCCTGGCCGAGATCGTCACCCGCCGCTGGAACGCCGGCGTCTTCGTGACCAATCCGGCGGATGGCTCGGGCAACACCTTCGCCTATGGCAACCCCTTCACCTTCGGCCAGGTGCGCCAGGTCACCCCGCAGCGCCCGCGCACCATCGGCGTGCGCCTCGCCGCCGCATTCTGAAGCCCCGCTGCGGCGCGCTGACGCAGACGCCCGAAATCCAATTGTGGCGATAGGGGGGCAAAGCTTGGCAGCGGCGTCTTTACGTTGACGGCGGGTTAACGCCGCAGGGTCGTGGGGTACAGGTGTCGCCGGTGAAGCTTTCAGCTCTGGTGTGCGCTCACAACGAGGAAGCGCGTCTGGCGGAGTGCCTGCGCCGGCTGGAGTTCTGCGACGAGATCGTGGTGGTCGCCGACCGCTGCACCGATCGCACCCAGGAAATCGCCCGCCATTTCGGCGCACGCGTCATCGACGGGATATTCCCGCTGGAGAGCCAGCGGAAGGCCGCGGGGGTCTCAGCCTGCTTGGGGGAGTGGGTGCTTGAGGTCCAACCCGACGAGCACGTGGGGGCGGCGCTGGCCTACGAGGTCCGCGCCGCCATCCACGGCCGTCCGTGCGGCGATTGGTTCGACGTGCCGATCGACAATTTCGTAGGCGAAGCCCTGGTCCGGCGCGGCTGGGGCGCGGACCTCGGCGAGGTCCTGGCGCCGCGCCTCTACCGCCGCCAGGTCAAGCATTGGAAGGCCGGGCGCGTGGGGCCGGCGGTGAGGCTGGACGGCCGCCATGCCGGCGCCCTCGAAACCGCGCTCAACCGCCACGCCGATCCCGACCTCAGCCACCTCCTGGCCCGCATGGATCGCCAGGCCAGCCTGCGCGCGCAGGACCTCGCCGAGGCCGGCCAGACCGGCAGCCTCGCCGCGGACCTGGTGCGCGGCCTCGGGCGGTTCTGGACCTCCTACGTCTGGCGACGCGGTTTGCGCGAAGGCGAACTGGGCTTCGTGGTCGCCCTCATGGCGGCGCAGAGCGCCGTGCTGAGCGGCGTCCGTGCGCGGGAGTTGGCCAGGGTGCGCGCCGCAACGCCGTCGGAACCGGCGGCGCAACCGGCCCGCCTTGGCCTGGCCGGCCGTCGGTAGGGGCTGCGCCCAAGCTCGGCCGTGAGACATCCTGTCGCTCCGTAACTTCCCTGGGCTGCAAGGCGCTTGGACGACAGCTATAGGCTGCATCCGAGGAATGTAGCCGTTCACGCCCAACCGGCTCCTGATCTCTCCTCCGTGGCGGCGCGGCCAGGTGGCCGGCCGCCTATGGAGCCCCTGGAATCCCGCACCAACCCCGGCTCAGCTCAAGAGCTCGGCGATCGTCCGGGCGAGCGTCTCCATGTTGAACGGCTTTCGCAGGATCGTCGGCTGGCCGCCCAGCGCCGCCTCGACGGCCGCGGTGTCGGCGTGGCCACTGGCGAAGATGATCGGCGCATCCGGCAGGCGCGCCCGGACAAGGCCCGCGAGCTCCGCCCCGTTCATGTCCGGCATGGCGTAATCGAACAGCATCACGTCCGGAACCTCGCGCTCGAGCAGCGCCAGGGCGGCAGCCCCGCTCTCGGCCTGCAGCACGCGATAGCCGAGAAGCTCCAGGGTCTCGCCCGCCAGCACGCGGACCGGAGCCTCATCGTCGACCACCAGGATGGTGCGGCCGGCCGCCGGCGCCAGGATCGGCGGCCGCTCTCCACGGGCCGGCGCCAGCTCCGCGGCCGCGGTCGAACGGCGCAGCAGCAGCCGCACCACCGTGCCGCGGCCCGGCTCGCTGTCGATCTGTGCGGCGCCGCCGGCCTGCCGCGCCACGCCATAGACCTGGCTGAGGCCCAGCCCAGTCCCCTTGCCGATGCCCTTGGTGGTGAAGAAGGGGTCGAACGCGCGCTCGACTACCTGGCGCGACATGCCCTCGCCCGTGTCGGCGACGCTGAGCTCCACATACTCGCCGGCCTCCAGCACCGGGTCGCCGGGCGGCTGGCTGTGCAGGCCCGTGCGCAGGGTCAGGCCGCCGCCGGCCGGCATGGCGTCACGGGCGTTGATCGCCAGGTTCAGCACGGCCAGCTCCAACTGGGTGCGGTCGCTCATCACCAGGGCCTGGCCTTCTTCGAGCTCGACGCTGAGCTTGATGTCTGGACCCAGCGTGCGAACCAGGAGTTCGCGCATCTCGCCGATCAGGTCGGCCACGACGAAGGGGCGCAGTTCCAGCTTCTGGCTGCGGGAGAACGCCAGCAGTTGCCGCGTCAGGCTGGCGCCCCGTTCGGCCGCCGCGATCCCGTTCTGCGCCCAGGCCGCGACCTTGGCCGTATCGTCCGCCTTGCGCCGTATGAGCTCGAAGGCCCCATGAACAACCTGCAGCAGATTATTGAAATCATGGGCGATCCCACCAGTGAGCTGACCCAGCGCCTCCATCTTCTGGCTCTGTCGCAGCGCCTCCTCCGCCGTCCCGCGCGCGGCCATCTCCTCACGCAGCCGATCGTTCGCCTCGGCGAGCAGGCGCGCGCGCGCCTGGAGCTGGGAGGCGGCGGCGGTGACCACGCCCAGCAGGAGGAACGCCAGCACCGTCAGCAGCGCCAGGCTGGCGTGGCGCGCCAGCACGGTCGTCCAGGGTTCCGGCAGGGTTTCCAGATAGACCGCGCCCAACCTCTGGCCCTGCTCGGCGACCGGACGCGTCACCGTCACGTGGCGATGGCTGAACCGCGAACTCAGGACGTCGATGTGGGTGGGCGGCGCGGCGGCGCCTGAGCGATGGAACACCACCACGGCCTGGCCGGAAGCATCGTAGATGGCCGCGGCGGCCAACCGGCGGTTGACCCGCAGAGCGTCGAGGTACTCGCGCATCGCCGTGCGGTCGTCGAAGGCCAGCGCCGCGCTGACGCTGGCGGCGAGGATGTCGGCCTGCACCTCGGCCTGCCGCTGCGCCTGGCTGCGATAGCCGAGCTCGGTCTGGCCGGCCAGCAGCGCGCCGATGGCCAGCAGCGCGACGGCGCTGGCCCAGGCGACGTTGACCAGCCGCCGGTCCGGCCGGTCCCAGGGTAGACGCGGGGTCATCGCTTCACCGCCACGGCAAGCGCCAGGAGCTTGGAGCTGATCGTTACGCCGCCGGCCTCGGCCTGGCGCGCGTCGATGCTGAAGCGCACCTTACCACCGGCCAGCAGCAGGTGGACGATGCCCCTGGCCCCACCGCCTCGCGCCTCGTCGGTGACCGTCAGCACCGGCTGGCCGTCCACCGCCTGCAGCGCCTGGGTCTGCGACTGGGCGGGACCTCCGGCGAGATAGGCGATGTGGCAGCCGGACTCGGCGTCGATGCGCGGCAGCCGCTTGACGGTCACCGGATGCGAGCCCACGACTTGGCCGCTGACCGCGCGGTCGAGCACCTGACCGAAGGGGTCCGCGCCCTGCACGCAGATCACCAACGGGGCTGCGGCGCTGGCGTAGGCCTCCGGCGGCCAGTTCACGAAAGGCGCGAGCTTGTAGAGGTAGGTCGCCTTGACCGCGAGCTCCAGGCTGGCCTCGCCCGCGCTCGCCTGGGACGTTTCGGCCAGCACAGCGGCCAGGGCCATTAGGACCACCGCTGATGCGCGGGTCACGCGGCGCTTCAGTGACCCCAACGTCTCCCCCGTGGGCGCAACAAATCATACGGCGTCCAGGGCGGCCGCATTGCACCAGCTACGGCAACGCTTTCCGTCGCCCGAGGTTCCCGAAAATCCGACGTCAGGCCAATCCTTCGGCGTCCTTGTGCGAGCGCGGGCGCGCAACGCTGCGCGCCTTGACCGTCGGGGTCGCGCAGCCCAGCCGGTCGAGCAGATGGTCGCCAACCCGAAGCGCGTTCGCAACCGTCGTCAAGGTCGGGTTCACCGAAGCGATCGACGGAAAGAAGCTGGTGTCGACCACATAGAGGTTGTCGAGTTCGTGCGCCTTGCAGAAGGGGTCCAGCACCGAGGCCTTCGGATCCGTCCCGAACCGCACCGTGCCCGCCTGGTGCGCGGTGCCGTAGAGGGGCAGCAGGCTGCTGAACTCGAAGTGGTGCTGCGAAATCGGGTGGGCGTGGTCGACGAACCCGTCCAGCGAGGCGTGCAGCTTGTTCACCAGCCGCTCGTGGCCTTCCAGGTTGTTGTACGTGTAGTCGAGATTGATCCGGCCGTCCGCGGTGACCCGCACCCGGTTCTCCGCCAGCGGCAGGTCCTCGCTGATCACCAGCATCGAAAGCATCCGCTCGGCGATCCCCTGGGAGATCGCGTCGGGCGCCAGCGCCGGCGGAAGCCAGTCGGAGACCTGCCCCTCCAGCGTCTGCCCGCTCATGTATTCCAGGAGCTGGATATGCCCCATGGGCTTGTCGTAGCTCCCGTCCGGGTCGCCCCAGTAGAAGTCGTTGCAGGCGAGCGTCTTGGGGAAGGTCACGTCCACGTGGGCGCAGGTCAGCGAGACCATCGCGGTCAGGGTGTGGAACATGTAGTTGCGGCCGACCTGGTCCGATCCGTTGGCCAGGCCATTCGGGTGCGCGGCGTTGGCCGAGGCCAGCAGCACCGCGGCGCTGTTCGCCGCGCCGGCCGCCAGCACGACGATGTCGCCGGTCCAGCGCTCCTCGCCCTGCTCGGTCTCGCAGACCACCTCGGTCACCGAGCGCCCTTGCGGATCGGTTTCCAGCCGCGTCACCTTGCGCCCGGTGAGCAGCGTGACGTTGGGTGCGTCCATCAGGGGCTCGATGGCGATGGTCCTGGCGTCCGACTTGGCCTTCAACAGGCAGGGATAACCGCCGCAGGTCTTGCACTTGATGCAGGCCGACCTGACCGGATGCGCCTGGTCGAGATTGATCCCGAGCGGCAGGGAGAAAGGCTTCCATCCCTGTTCCTGCCAGTGGGTGCGAAGTTGCGCGATCCCAGGATCGTCGTGCACCGCGGCGTAGGCGTAGGGCGGCTCATCGCCCTCCTCGGTCGGGTCGTCGCCGCGGGAGCCATGCACCCGCCACAGCGTCTCGGCCTCCGTGTAGTAGGCCGCCATGTCCGTCAGGCTGACCGGCCAGGCCGGCGACACGCCGCCGGCGTGCTGGACTTCCTCGAAGTCCCGGCCCCGCAGGCGCAGCAGCGCCGCGCCGTAGAAGGTGGTGTTGCCGCCGACCCAGTAGTGGGTGTTGGGCGTGAACGGCTTGCCGCGCTTGTCGTACCACTTCTCCTGGGTGCGGTAGCGGTGCTGGATGAAGACCGCCAGCGGGCTCCAGTTCTCCGCCTCGCGCGGCAGTTGCTCGCCCCGTTCCAGGATCAGGATCGACTTGCCGCTGGCCGCCAGTCGCTGAGCCAGCGTGCCGCCGCCCGCGCCCGACCCGATGATCACGACATCGAAGTGCGCCATGGACTCTCCCTTGAACGACGGTCCGCACGGGGCAGCGACCAAATCCACGGAGCAGCTTAGCAGCGCTCCGTGGCGCGTTCATTTCATCCGGCGGGGCCGAGGCTCAATCGCGCGGCGGCGGCCAGAGCCAAGCCGTGTGGACGATCGCCAGCACCCAGACCTTTTCGTCCTCGATCTCATAGACCAGGCGATAGTTTTCATGCGGGACCAACTCGCGCGTTCCGGCGATTTGCCCGTGGCGGCCGCGGCTGGGCAAGGTCGCCAAGGTTGCGGCCGCATCGCTGAAAAGCTGATCCATACGCCCGGCGGCGTTGGGATTGTCGGCTGCGATGAAGTCCCAGATGTCGGCGCGGTCCTGTCGTGCCTCGGAAGTCCAGACGACCCTCACGCCCGGCGTGTCAGTTGGCTGCGCCGGGCGGCGAAGTCCGCTTCGACCTCCTCATTCGAAAGGGCGCGGCCTGCGCGCTTCGAAGCTCGCGAGAGCTCCACCTTCGAACGCAGGAAGGCATCGTAGTCGCGCTCCTCGCGTTGGCGCCGCACGAACTCGCGCATCAACTCACGCACAACCTGCGATGCGGGCCGGTGAGCGGCCTCCGCCTCAGCTACGAATTCATCTCGCAACTCGGCTTCGAGCTTCATCGTGAAGATGGCGTCCTTCGGCAATCTCGCCTCCTTCAGATAAAGTAATGACGTGATATATACGCCGTCGCTATCTCCGTACCAAGCACCTCGCGCGTCGTCACGCCTCTAAATGATACTTCGCCGAGGCCCGCGTCAGGACGGCGAGCAGCAGCGACTCGGGAAGATAGCGCAGCATTGTCGCCGCCAGTTTGTTGTGCAGGCCCGGCACGACCACCACCTGGCCCCGGTCGTTGGCGGCGAGCGTCGTCGCCACCACCGCCTCGGCGGTCTGGAAGAACCGCCGCGGGGCCTCGTCCATCACCGCCTTGGTGCCGTTGGCCTGGGCGAATTCCGTGAGCGTGAAACCCGGGCAGGTCACCGTCACCTTGACGCCCGTCCCCTTCAGCTCGGCGGCCAGCGACTGGCTCCATTTCACGGCGAGGCTCTTGGCGCCCGGATAGAGGCTGTGGCCCGCGACCCCGGGCGCGAAGGCTGCGAGCGAGCCCACATTGACGATCGAGCCGCGGCCGCGCTCCGCCATGCCCGGGATGACGCCGTAGGCCAGGCCGCAGGCGTTCACCACCAGGGTCATCAGGAAATCCCGCTGCCGCTCCCAGGGAACGCCGGTGAAGCTCTGGGCGATCGAGAAGCCGGCGTTGTTGACCAGGGCCTCGACGCTGCGCCCCCGCGCCGCGACCGCCGCCAGAACGCCGGCGTGGGCCTCGAACGCCGCCAGGTCGGCCGGAACCGCGAAGGCCTCCACCCCATGCATCGCCGAGAGCTCCGAGGCCAGCGCCTCCAGCCGATCGAGCCGCCGGGCGACCAGCGCCAGGTCGTAGCCCCTTGCTGCATAGGCTCGCGCGAAGGCCGCGCCGATGCCCGCCGAGGCGCCGGTGACCAGTGCAAGCGGGCGCGTATCGGTGGGCGGTTTCATCGCACCAGTTGCCGCGCTTGCAGGAGCAGCGTCAAATTCCGTCATTCGAAGAACGAGATTCGCGGACTTAACGCCGGCTTGTCCGACGGCATCAGAGGGGACGGATGAGCGGATCGTTCGCCAGAAAACTCGACTTGGTGCTCAAGGTGCTGTCGATGAGCCGCGCGCGGCTGGCCGCCGACCTGGGCGTCGACAAATCGGTTGTCGGGCGCTGGGTCACCGGAGCGGTCCAGCCCTCCGCCCACAACCTTTCGCGGCTGAGCGCCCTGATCGCCGAACGGATCGCCGGTTTCAATGCGTTGGACTGGGACCGCAGCCTGCCCGCCTTCGCCGAGCTGATCGGCGCGGACCTGGAGGCGGCGTCCGGCGGGGCCCGGGGCGGGCTTCAGGGCCTGCCGCTCCCGCAGATCGACCAGTTCCTGGCCATCACCGCCCTGCGCGGCGCGGCCTATGAAGGCTTCTTCCGCTCGACGCGCCCCTATGTGCTGGCGCCCGGCCGCTTCGTCCATGACCACGGCATGATCCGCCGCGACGCCTGCGGCCTCTTGCGCCTGCGGATCGGCACCGGCGGCACAGTGGTCGACGGCTGGCTGCTTCCGTTCGGCAATCAGCTCGCCGCCATCTGCGTGGACATCACCAGCGGCGCGTTGCTGTTCGGCCTGTTCAACGGCGTCGGCGCCGCGCGCGCCGAGGTGGTCGACGGCCTGGTCCTGGCGCCGGCGCTGGACGCCGGCCGCACACCCACCGCCCATGCCATGATGTTCGAGCGGATCGGCGACCTCAGCGGCGATCCCGAAGCCGACGACCGGCGCCTGGCCGAGCTCGCCGGGCTCGACCCCGTGGCGCCCGAGGCCTCGATCCCGGACCATCTGCGGCGCCACCTTACCGGCGACTTCGGCCCGGCCCAGGCTGCCCAAGGCGGCGAGCTGCTGCTCAATCTGCCGCTTTCGCGCTCCCTGGCCCGAGGCCCGGCCTATCGCGAACGCGCCTAGCTTTGTTCGTCGAACATCACTACGTCGTCACGAAAATGTGCAACCTCGTGCATCGTCATGCTGCTTGATGCACCTCCCCGCAGTGCAGCATTGAGTCAAATTAAGATCGCGGAATTTGCGGACGAAGTGAATCGCTGCAGTTCCGCGGGGCTTTAGGGTGCTGCTGATGTCCAGGTTCTTCGCCGCCGGCTGGGCGGCCGCCGTCATGCTGATCGCTGGCCCGGCCCTCGCCGACCCGGCGAGCGGCCTCGTGCCGGAACAGGGCAAGGGCGCGCCTTGCTGCGCCGACGGCGTAACCTTCGTGGCCGAAGCGCCGAAGGACACAGAGGAGACCCAGCCCGTCCACCTCGTCCGCACCCCCTTCGGCGCGATCAGCAGCAGCCTGCCGGAGCCTGCCAGCTGGGGACTCATGATCGTTGGTTTCGGCGGAATGGGCGCAATCCTGCGCAATCACCGGCGCGCAATGGCGCGCCCCTAAGGAGCTTCCCGTGAACCTCACCATAGCCTCGTCAGACGCCGCCCAGTCCTGGGAAGCCGACGAGACGGATCTTTCTGGCCAACAGCAGGGCCTGCGCCAGCTTCGGCTGGTTCCGGAGGCCACGCAGCATATCCAGAAGCGCGTGGGGCTGGCGATTCGCCGCCGGCGCCGGCTGATCGACATGACGCTGCGCCAGTTGGCCGACGCCTGCGACGTCAGCTTCCAGCAGGTCCACAAGTATGAGGCCGCGGAGTGCGCCATCTCGGCCGTGCAGCTCTGGAAGATCGCCTGCGCACTCGGGGTGCCGATCAACTACTTCTTTGAAGGCGTGCGGGCGTCCGACTGCGAATAGCCGCCGGTTGCGGGATGCGGCCGTCGGGGGCCAGATGCACGGGCAGCTTCGGAGCCGCCCATGCCGATCGTCGCCCTCGTCCTTGCGCTCGCAGCCAGCCCCACGCCCGATCCACTGCGCCAGGCGCACACCGAGGCTGGGGTCCTCGCCACCGAAGCCGCCTGGGTCGAGACGCTGCGCCGGCGTGACGCCGCCACGCTCGGCCGCCTGCTCGCTGACGATTTCGTGGACACCACCTGGCGGGGCGCGCGCCGAGCCCGGCCGCAGGTGCTGGCTTCCCTCGCGGCCAACGGCGCCCAGCCCATCGATCTTTCCGACATGAGCGTCAGCCTGCATGGCGACGCCGCGGTGGCGCGCGGTCTCAACACCATCCGGGGCGCGGACGGGACGGTGCGCGCCCGCATCCGCTTCACTGACGTCTTCGTCTACCGCGACGGGGGCTGGCGCGCGGTCGCCGCCCAGGAAACGCTGGAACAGCCGGCGCCCCGACCCTGATTCAATGGCGCGCGGCGGCGCTTCGGCGGGCCCGAACCTCCAGCTCGGCCATGCCCTGCGGCGTCAGGAACCACGCCTCGTCGCGATCGAGGTCGTCGATCTCGGGCTGTCGTACGAGGCCCATGGCTTCGAGCTCCGTCAGGCGGCCCATCACCGAGGCGATGCTCAGCCTCAGGCGGCGCGCCAGGTTCGCGGGATCGACCGGGGTGGTCGGATCCAATTCATGCAAGATAACGACAGGCGTCGCCTGCATCGCCGGATCGCCTTCAGCTAGACATTATGGGAATTTTATAAGGTCTGGTTAGCCAATCAAGGCCTGATCCTCAGCCCTCGCTCAGCCCTTCGCCGAGCGGCGCGGCCAGGGTCAGCACCGCTCCGGCCGGCGCGAAGTCGAGCCGCACCTCGGCTTTCAGCGCCGCCGCCAGGCCGCGCTCGATCAGGCGGCTGCCGAACCCTCTCGACTTGGGCGTCCGCACCGGCGGCCCGCCGCTTTCCCGCCAGGTCAGCATCAGGCGTCGCGCCTCGGGCTCGCCGTCAACGATCCAGCTCAGCGACACCCGCCCCGCCTCGGTCGACAGCGCCCCGTATTTCGCCGCGTTGGTTGCGAGTTCGTGCAGGCCGAGCGCCATGGCGGTCGCCGCCTGTGGTCCGAGATGCAGCTCCGGCCCCTCGATGACGAACCGCTCCGCCCCGCCGTGCGGCCCGGCCATCTCGACGGCCACCGCCATCAGCCCCGCGCCGGTCCAGGTTTCGGCGACCAACACGTCGTTGGCCCGCCCCAGGGCCATCAGCCGCCCCATGAACCGCTCCCGCGCCTCGGGCGAGACGTCGGCGCCGCGCAGGCTCTGGGCGGCGATCGCCTGCACCGTGGCCAGGCTGTTCTTCACCCGATGGTTCAGCTCGTTGACCAGCAGGCGCTGGCGCGCGTCGGCGCTCTTGCGCTCGGTGATGTCGGTCAGCGTGATCGCGACGCCGCCGCCGCGCATCGGCACGACCCGCAGTTCCACGACCCGGTCGGGCCGCACCCGCGAGGGGGTCTCGAAGCTCGCCGAGGCGCCATGCTCCATCGCCGCGCGGCAGTGCGCCTCGAAGGGGGTGCCGACCCCTTGTGGGAACACATCCCAGATGACCTTGCCCAGCAGCGCCTTGCGCGGAACGCCGAAATAGTCCTCCGCTGCGCGGTTGAAGACCACGTAGCGCCAGTTCGTATCGAGCGCGTAGAAGGCGTCGCTGACGCTCTCCAGCACTGCCTCCAGTCGCGCCTCGTTGCTGGGTTCGGGCGGTGCGGCTTCGGTCATCAAAGCTCCAGCTCTGCCGCGACGGTAACAGGCGAGGCCGAGCAAGGAAGCCCGTGCCCTCCTGATGCGAATTCGCGCCCGGATCTGTGGCGTTGGCGATGGAACCCCACTCGGCGAACAGGATACCGTGCCGCCTGAGGGCGGGCAAACCAACCTATCGTGGCTTGTCGCCGCAGGCGCCGGCGCCGATGTTCGCAGCCGGTTGCAGGCGTCGGAGAAGCCGGATGCGCGAGAGAGAACCCAGCCGCACGGCGTTCGCCGCGGCCGCGCACCGGGCGGCGCACCAGGTCCTCGAGGGCGGCCGGATATTCGCCGACCCCCTCGCCGGCCGCATCCTGGGGCCGGCCGCGCAGGCCGCCGCGGTGGCGACTTCGGCCCACCCCTCGACGCGAGGCATGCGCCTGTTCATCGCCGCGCGCAGCCAGGTCGCCGAAGCCGCGCTCAGGGCGGGCGTGGAGACCCGCGGCGTAAGCCAGCTCGTCTTGCTGGGCGCGGGTCTCGACACCTTCGCCTACCGCAACCCCTGCGGCGAAGGGCTGAAGGTGTTCGAGGTCGACCATCCCGAGACCCAGGCCTGGAAGCGCCGGCGCCTGGCCGAGGCGGGCATCGCGATCCCGCCGGCGCTCGCCTTCGCGCCGGTGGATTTCGAACGGGACGAGCTGCTGGCGGCGCTGCAGGCCGCGGGCTTCGACCCCGGGCGGCGCAGCTTCTTCACCTGGCTGGGCGTGGCGCCCTACCTCACCCGCGAGGCGATCGGCGCGACCCTGGCCCTGATCGGCGGCCTGCCGGGCGGCGGCGAGGTGGTCTTCGACTATTCCGATCCGGTGGAGACCCTGGTGGCCGAGGCCCGCGACGCCCACCTCCAGCGCGCCAGCCGCGTCGCGGCGCTTGGCGAGCCCTTCCTGACCTATTTCGACCCGGCGGAGCTGCACGCCGAGCTGGCGAGGCTGGGCTTCGAGCAGATCGACGACCTCGGCCCTCGCGCGCTCGTCGAGCGGCACATGCGCCCCGGGACGCCGCCCGACCCGGCGCGTGCGGATCGCGGCGGCCACGTCATCTTCGCCGCCACCGCGCCTCGCGCCTGACCGCGCAGGGCGACCAAAAGTCGCAGTAATGTCGCGTCGACGCGACGCCGCGCGCCTATATCCGCACGAACTGCATTTCCCTCCTCAGTTGTACCCCGTGGATTTTCGAGGGATAGCCAAATATAAATACATATAATGCAAGTCTATAGAGGTGTTAGGACTATATCTTAACATTTCTAAACACCTGGGGCTGGGGGGTTCCATTGGTCAGGCGCCAAAATCCACGAGTGCCCGCGCGTCTCCACCTTGCTTTGCGGCAGATGTTGGGAGGCCAGGCCGATGCCGGATGATCTCGCCTGGCGCGACGACGTCGTCGACAACCTGGTCATCGGCGCCGGCCCGGCCGGCCTGACCGCCGCCTATACCCTGGCCAAGGCCGGCCGCGAGGTCGTCGTCCTTGAGCAGGACCCGACCTACGTCGGCGGCATCAGCCGCACGGCCAGCCACAACGGCTTCCTGTTCGACATCGGCGGCCACCGCTTCTTCTCGAAGTCCAAGGAGGTGGTCGACCTCTGGAACGAGATCCTGCCCGACGACTTCATCGAGCGGCCCCGGCTGTCGCGCATCTACTATGGCGGCAAGTTCTACGCCTATCCGCTGAAGGCCTTCGAGGCGCTGCGCAACCTGGGCCTCTACGAGAGCGCGCTGTGCATGGTCTCCTTCGGCCTGGCGAAGCTCTTCCCGATCAAGGATCCCCGCACCTTCCACCAGTGGGTGCGCAACCAGTTCGGCGAGCGGCTCTTCTCGATCTTCTTCAAGACCTACACCGAGAAGGTCTGGGGGATGTCCTGCGACGAGATTTCCGCGGACTGGGCGGCCCAGCGGATCAAGGGCCTGAGCCTCGCGGCGGCGATCTTCGACGGGCTGAAGCGGTCGCTGGGCGTGCGCTCGGGCGACGCGGCGGCCAAGAGCCTGATCGAGTCCTTCCGCTATCCCCGGCGCGGGCCGGGCATGATGTGGGACGCCTGCGCGACCAAGGTCCAGGCGCTGGGTGGCCGCGTCCTGATGGGCCGCACGGCGACGGCCATGTCGCGCGACGACGCCTCCGGCCTCTGGACGGTCACGGCTCAGGCGGCGGACGGCTCGGTGCAGCTGTTCCACGCCAGGAACCTGATCTCCTCGGCGCCGCTGCGCGAGTTGGCCCAGGCGATCCATCCGCCGCCGCCCTGCGCGGTCGCGGCCGAAAAGCTCATGTACCGCGACTTCCTGACCGTTGTCCTGATCGGCCGATCCTCGGTCGAGCTGCCCGACAACTGGGTCTACATCCACGATCCGGGCGTGCAGGTCGGGCGCGTGCAGAACTTCCGCTCCTGGTCGCCGGAGATGATCCCGGACGGGGAGTCGACCTGCCTCGGCCTGGAATACTTCTGCTTCGAGGGCGACGGCCTGTGGTCCGCCAGGGACGAGGACCTGGTGGCGCTGGCCAAGCGCGAGATCGGCGTCGTCGGCCTGATGCGCCCGGACGAGATCGTGGACGCCTGCGTGGTGCGCCAGCCCAAGGCCTACCCGGTCTATGACGCAACCTATCGCGACAACGTGGCCGCCGTGCGCGACGAGTTCGCCAGGCTGTATCCCAGCCTGCACCTGGTCGGCCGCAACGGCATGCACAAGTACAACAACCAGGACCACGCCATGATGACCGGCATGCTGACGGCGATGAACATCGTCGCCGGCAAGGCGGTCTACGATGTCTGGGAGGTCAATGAGGACGCCGAGTACGGCGAGGCCGGGGTCTCCGGGGCGCAGGAAGCCCTGTCGAGCGAGCGCCTCGTGCCCAGGCGCGTCGCCTAAGTTGACCGCTTCGCCGGATCTGGCGGCCTCCCGCGTCGGAGACCTCCGCGCGGCGATCGCGCGCCAGTTGGCCGGAGAGTCCTTCAAGTACATGCTGGCGAGCGCGCTCGCCTTCGCGCTCGACTTCGCCGTCCTGGTCGGCCTGACCGAGTTCGCGCGGCTGAACTATTTGGCCGCCGCCGCCTGCGGGTTCACCGCCGGCCTCGTGGTGACCTATCTGCTCAGCGTCGCCTTCATCTTCCGCGAACGCCGGCTTCGGTCGCGACGCCTGCAGTTCGTGGTGTTCGCGGCGATCGGTCTCGTCGGCCTCGCCCTGACCGAGGTCTTGATGGCGCTCGTCGTCGGCCGGTTCGGGGTCAACTACGCCGTCGCCAAGGTGCTGGTCGCCGGCGCCAGCTTCACTTTCAACTTCGTGTCCCGCAGGGTGATCCTCTTCACCCGCGCGCGCCGGAGCACATGACCGCCGAGCCTATCGAAGCGAAAGCCGGCCGCGCGGGCTGGAGCCCGAGGTTCGTCGCGGTCGCGTCGCTGGCGGCAGTGTGGGCCTTGTCGCGGCCCTATGCCGGCATCGTCCATGACGCTCGGATCTATGTCGGCCGCGCGCTCGCCGACCTGGCTCCGCGGACCATCGGCCTCGACTACGCCTTCCTCCACGACGGCCAGTCGCAGTTCAGCCTGTTTCCCAGGGTTTTCGCCCAGCTCGTCTCGGCTCTGGGTCCGGGTCCCGCCGCGCAGCTTCTGAGCGGCCTGGGGCTCGTCCTTTGGGTGGCGGCCGCCGCCTGGCTGTTTTCGCGGTTTCTCAAGGGCTCGGCGCTCTGGGGCGCGCTCGTCTGCCTGGCCGTCCTTCCGGCCGGCTACGGCGGCCACGGCGTGCTCAGCTGGGCGGAGCCGTTCGCGACGCCCCGCATCTTCGCCGAGGCGGCCTCGCTGGCCGCCCTGGGCATGGCCCTCGACGGCCGCCGCATCGCCGCCGCAACCCTGTTCGCCCTGGCGCTCGCCCTGCACCCGCTGGTGGCCCTCCCCGCCGCGGCCGTGGCCGTCGCCTGGCTCGGCATGAGCGACCGCCGCTGGTGGGTGCTGTTTCCGTTAGGCCTGCTGGCTCTGCTGGGCGCCGCGCTCGCCGGCCTGCCTCTCGCCGACCGCCTGCTCCAGGCGCCCGACGCACAGTGGCTGGCCATGCTGGAGCTGAGGTCGCCCTACCTGTTTCCCGCCCGCTGGCCGGCGGCCTCCTGGGCGCTGGCGATCTGCCAGGCCACGACCCTGGCGCTGGCCTGGCGCGACGCGGTCGCGCCCCTGCGCCGGCTGGTCGCGGTGGCCGCCCTGGCGGCCGTTGCCGGCGTCCTGACGACCGTCGCGGCGCCGAGCCTGCTGGTCATCCAGGTCCAGCCCTGGCGAGCCGCCTGGCTGGGATCGTTGCTGGCCGCCGGCCTCTTCGCCCTGTGCGGCGCGGCCCTGTGGCGCCGAGGCCCCGCCGCGCGGGCCGCTCTGGCCATGCTCGCCACGGCCTGGGTCGGGCACGATTCCCTGCCGATGGCCGCCTTCGGCTGCGGCCTGTCGCTGCTGCTGGCCTTCGTTCCGCGCGCCCGGGCGCTGCCGCCCTGGGCGCTGCGGCTGAGCTGGCCCTACCTCTTCGTCGTCGCGACCGGCATGGGGGCGATCGACGTCTGGCATCTGCTGCGTTCCGGCGCCGGCCTTCCGCTGGAGGCCTGGCTGTCGGCGCCGGTGGCAGCCTCCACGATCGCCGTCCGCGCCGCCCTGGTCGCGCTGGCCGTGCGGCTCACCCTGGCGCCTCCGAGCACGCGCCTGGATCGCCGCCCACGGCTGTTCGTCGCGGCCGCGGCGGCGGCGGTCGCCGCCGGCGGCCTCTGCTGGGACGCCCGGCCCGCCTTCGCCCGCATGGTGGAATCCCGGGCTCCGCCGCTCGCCGCGACGCTGGCCGGCGGCAGCGTCCTGTGGCTCGGTGACCTGGGATCGAGCTGGCTGATCACCGGCGCGCCGGAATGGTGGAGCATCCGGCAGGGCGCCGGCGGCCTCTTCGACCGCCAGCTCGCCCTGGAATGGCGGCGGCGGTTCGACCTGCTGGCCGGCGCCCACATGATCCGCCCGGACATCGCTTTCGGCGGGTCAGGCGGCCTCGCCGGCGAGCCCAGGGTCGGCGCGCCCGGCCTTCAGGAGGTCTGCGGCTCGCGGGGCGGCCCGGCTTGGATCGTCGCGCCGGTCGAACGCGTCGAGCCGGCGAGCCTCACCCGGGCGATCTCGGTCTGGCAGCCCGCCGCGCAGGACGTCGTTGCGGGGCCGAGCGGCGGCCGGCTGATCCGGCTTTCGGGTTACGCCCTCTTTTCGTGCTCGCGTCTGGGCGGCCGCCAGTCCGCCGCTAGCCCCAGGGGTCCGGCGCGCTGACGTAGCGGCCCGCCACGCTGCCGTCGCGCAGATAGACCACGATCTCCGTCGGTTCGCCTGCCTGCGAGTACCGCTGGGCCAGCGCCCGGGCGGCCGTCTCGGCCTCGGCGCCGCTTCGGAACATCATCCGGTTCTCGAAGGTGTCGCCCTGAACGCTCCAACCGTCCTGCGCGGCCCGTATGGAGATCATCAAGCTCATCGCCGTCTCCTCTGGTCTGGGCGGCTGGATAGGCCCCGCACGTGTCGTAGTGATGACGGGATCGAGTCGGCTTTGGGCGGAAGCGGGGCTTCAGGCCGCCGCGGCGCCGGCGACGGTCATTGTCCGGACAGGTTTTTCGTGTTTCTGGCCTGGGAATTGCGATTGCCTAGACCCTGAAGTCCCGCGGCGCGAACGTCCGCGCCATTCGATCTGCTGCGAGGTGTCATGTCCGCCCTGCCTGCCCCCAGAGGGCCTGCCCCCAGAGGCCCGCGCCTGAAGAAGAGCGAGACGCTCGAGATCCGCCTGCCCTATCCGACCAAGCTCGCCTTCATGGAGAGCTGCCGCGCGGAGGGCCGATCGGCCAGCGAGGCGCTGCGCCATTTCATCGACGGCCACCTCGAAGGCCCCAAGGCCGCCCGCCCGGGCCCACGCCGCGCGCGTCACCTCGTCGCCGGCGCGCTCGTCGCGGCCGCCGTCGGCGCGATCGCCCTGCCCTCGCTAGCCCGGCCGGGCTTGCAGGCCGGATTCGAGCGCCTCGACCTCAATGGCGACAAGGCCATCAGCCTCGCGGAATTCGCCCGGCTCGACACCGATCACGACGGCAAGGTCAGCTTCGCCGAGTTCCGCGCCCGCTACGGGGCCGCGCCGGGGCGCTGAGCGGCCTCACCTTATGCGCTCGAAGAAGCGGCTGAAGTCCAGTTTGAGCCAGGTCCAGGGCTTCAGCAGCGACGCGCCCTCGCGCCAGGACCACATCACCACCTCGGCGCGGCCGATCAGGTTCTCGGCGGGCACGAAGCCCACGCCCACTTCCTTCGGCCAGCGGCTGTCCAGCGAGTTGTCGCGGTTGTCGCCCATGAAGAAATAGGTCCCCTGCGGCACCACATAGACGTCGGTGTTGTCGCCCTCGCCGTCCGCGGATCCCCCGAAGGTCACGTAGCGCTTGCCGCTGGGAGCGGTTTCGACGACGCGCGGCACGATGCGGCCGTGCGCGTCGTGGTCCTCCGCGAGGCCCGTGCGCTGGCGCGGGATGGCCTTTCCGTTCACGAAGACCTCGCCGGCCTTCACCTGGACCCGGTCGCCGGGCAGGCCGATCAGCCGTTTGATGTAGACCTCGTTGGTGTCGCGCGGCAGGCGGAAGACGATCACGTCGCCCCGCGCCGGGGCGTGGCCGAGGAAGCGCCCCGAAAACAGCGGCGGATTGAAGGGGAAGGACGCGCGGCTCCAGCCGTAGGGCCATTTGGAGACCACGATGTAGTCGCCCGTCACCAGCCCCGGCTCCATCGAGGACGACGGGATCGTGTAGGGCTCGAAGATCCCCACCCGCAGCACCAGCGCGATCAGCAGCGCCAGTCCCACGGTCTTGACGATCTCCACGACCTCGCGCGCGAAGCCGCCCGTCTTGGTGTCTTGCAACCCGATCTCTCCCGACGTCACTGGTTTCTCCGATCCCACAGGCGACGGGCGCGCCGCCTCCGGGGCGATTTGGAACAGGCCGCCGCCCGGCTCAATTCAGATCGCGTCCGGACGGTCCGCGAACTTGTCCGGACAGTAAAATGAAGGGTCTTCCCATGCGTCTCATCCAGGCCGCCGGCCTCGCCGCGCTCCTGCCCGCTCTTGGCCAACCTGCATTCGCGGCTCAGCCGATCTCGCCGAGCGCCGGGACCTACCGCCTACCGTTCGCCGACGACACCCTGGTCAAGGTCTTCGACGACACGAAGAGCCATCGCCCGCCGGGACGCGTCGACCTCTTCGCTGTGGGAGGCCAGTCGCCCTACCGCGTGGTCGCCGCGGCGGCGGGCCGCGTCGTCGCCATCCAGGACAGCTTCGGCGAGAAGCAGACCGGGCGCGCGGCCAAGGACTGCCACAACAACTACATCTGGATCGCGCATCCGAACGGCGAGTGGACCAATTACTCCCACGTGGCCCAGGGCTCGGCGACCGGTGCGGCCCGGCTGCACGTCGGCGACGCGGTCAAGGCCGGGCAGTTCCTCGGGTTCGAGGGCGCCGTCGGCTGCGCCATGCTGGACCATGTCCACTTCGAAGTGGCCGTCCCGCTGAAGGGACAGGAGATCGATTCGGGCGGCTTCCTGGTCGACAACGACGGCGGCAAGCGGGAGCGCGACCCCAGATTCTGCGGCGTCGAGGGCGGCCACGCCGAGAAGGACAGGGTCTATGCGGCACGGCCCTGCCGCTGACCGCGAACGGATTTGCAGCGACGCTTCCGCGCGGCCCTCAATCGCCTATGCTGCTATCCGAGGGCCGCGCGGCGGCCGCCAGCATGACAAGGGGCGCCGATGGCCAAGCCAGTCCGCATTTCCAACGCCGGGCACGTCCGCACGATCACCCTCGACCGTCCGGAGAAGAAGAACGCGCTCAGCCAGGAGCTCGCCTGGGGCGTGGTCGCCGCGGTGGACGAAGCCGCGCTCGACGACAACGTCTGGGTGGTGGCGATCACCGGCAGTGGCGACGCCTTCTGCGCCGGCCTCGATCTCTCCGGCTCCGACGGCTTCACGCCCTACACGCCGATGACCACCCAGCTCGACGACATCGGCTGGGTCGGCCAGTTCCTGCTCGCGATCCGCAAGCGCTGCGACAAGCCGGTGGTGGGCGGGATCAACGGCGTGGCGGTGGGCGCGGGCCTGGGCCTCGCCATGGCGACCGACGTGCGCCTGATCGCCCGCAGCGCGCGGCTGATGGCTGGCTACACCCGCATCGGCGGCTCGCCGGACGCGGGGCTGACCATCACCCTTCCGCAGGCCATGGGCCATGAGAAGGCGATGCGCTTCATGATGGAGAACCGCACCGTCGTCGGCGACGAGGCCGTGACCTGGGGCATGGCCGGCGAGGCTGTCGACGACGACAGGTTCGCCGAGCGCCTGGCCGCCTATTGCCAGCAGCTTTGCGAGTGGTCGCCGATCACCCTGCGCCTCTTGAAGCGCGGCATCGTCAAGTCCTACGAGACCAGCGACCTCGAGCAGCAGCTTCGCTACGAAGTCTCCAACATCCGCCGCGCCTTCGGCAGCGAGGACGGCCAGGAAGCCCGCCGCGCCTTCCTCGAAAAGCGCAAGCCGGTGTTCCAGGGGCGCTGAGGCCTGCCGCGCTCTAGGGGCCCCATTCCGCCAGCGCCTTCCCGTCCGTGGCGTCCTCGAACGCCACATGCTCGAAGGCGACGGCATAGAGGCAGAGCGGGCGATGGTCGGGCGACTCGGCCCAGCAATGGATCGCCTCACCGTCGCGGTATCCGACGATCCGGCCCTCCAGCAGCAGGCGGTAGGGGTGGGCCAGCAGGCCGGGGGCCTGCTCGCCGACCTTGCGCACATGCTGGTAGGGCCGGCCATCCCGCCGCAGCACCCGCGAACCGCCGGACTCGAAAAGCTGCACCAGGCCCAGCGTCGGCGCCGCCGGCGGCGTGGGGGTCGCCGGCGCCGGGATGTCGCGATGCGGCGGGCAGGTTTCGCTCAACATCCACGGCCGCGGGATCCAGAAGCCTTCCGCGTCCTCGATGTCGGACGCGTCCCGGAGTTGCTGGATGAGCGGCAGGGTCGTCAGGATCGCCGGCTGCGCGGCCAGCGTCACCGTCTTGCGGGCGGCGTCATATTCGACGGAGGCCTGCTTGCCGCTGGCGACCGCCTGCGGGCCTTCGCAGCCAAACGGGATGCGAATCGAAAACGACCGGCCGATCATCTGGTCGGAGCGCGACGGCGCCGTGCGGCCCGAGGCATAGTCGGCGCTCGCCGCGTTCGCCGAGGCCACCAGTTCGGCGCGACCGAGCGGCGGCGCAGGCTGCGGCAAGGCCGCGACCGGCGCGGCAGGCGCGGTGACGGCCGGCGGCGGTCCGGCGGTTTGGGGCGACGGTCGCGAGCGCGACATCAGATAGCCCGCCAGCGCCAGCAGAAGCACGATTGCGACGATCGCCAGCGGCGCGACCAGGGTGAGTTTGCGGTCGGGTGGCGACGGCTTATGGTCGGGCATCGTCAGAGCATAGCAGATCGCGGGCAGATGTCGGGCGTCCACGAAGGATCGACGCGCCGCGGCCGTTCGCGGGTCGCAGGCCACGCCAGCCGGGACCGGCGGGTGGCGCGCCGATGACCCTGCCCCAGGCGGTCGCTCTCGCCGTCCTTGTCGGCGTCGTCGCCGCTATGATCTGGGGAAAGCTGCGCTCCGACATCGTGGCGCTGACCGGGGCGGCGGTGCTGCTGGGCACCCGCACCGTGCGGCCCGTGGAGGTGGAGGGCGCCTTCGCGAGCCCGGCGATCATCGCGCTCGCCTCGCTCTTCGTGATCGCCTACGCGATGGAGCTGTCGGGCCTGCTCGGCTGGCTGGTCGGCCGCGCGATCAAGCTCTGCTCGCGATTGGGCGCGGCGGGGATCTGGATCGTCATCGCCTGCTGCGGCGCGGTGTCGGGCTTCCTCAACAACACGCCGATCGTCGTGCTGGCCGCGCCGGTGGTCCGCGACGTGGCCCAGTCGTTGAAACTGTCGCCCAAGCGGTTCCTGATCCCGCTGTCCTACGTCACCATCCTCGGCGGCTGCTGCACCCTGATCGGCACCTCGACCAATCTTCTGGTCAACGACATGGCGCGAAACGCCGGGCAACCTTCCTTCGGGCTGTTCGAAATCACGCCTGTCGGCCTGATTCTGGCGGCGGCGGGCGGCGCCTATCTGTTCCTGTTCGGCGGCCGTCTCCTGGCGTCCCCACCGGCCGTCGCCGAGGCCTCGCCCGAAGCGCTGTCCCCCAAGGCCCGGGACGCGGCGGGCGACGACCCCGCGCTGGTGCCGACCGCGGCGCCGCTTCGGCCGGCGCAGGCGATCACCTCGGTCGCCGTCTTCGTGGGCGTGGTTGGGGTGGCCGCCCTCGGCTGGGCGCCGATCGCCGCCTCGGCCTTCTCCGGCGCGGTGCTGCTCGTGCTCCTGCGGGTGATCAGCGCCGAGGACGCCTACAAGGGGCTGCGGCCGGACATCCTGCTGCTGATCGCCGGCATGGTGGTGGTCGGCCTGTCGCTCGAGGTCACCGGCCTGGCGGCGGCGGCGACCGACGCGCTCGCAGGCTGGGTAAAGCCGCTCGGCCCGCTGATGGCGCTGGCCCTGCTCTACGGCGCGACCCTGGTCCTGACCGAGTTCCTCTCCAACGCCGCCTGCGCCGTGTTGCTCACCCCCGTGGCCGTGGCGCTTGCCCAGAGCCTGGGCGTGAACCCCCGGCCCTTCCTGGTCGGGGTGATGATGGCGGCCAGCGCGGCCTTCGCGACGCCCTTCGGCTACCAGACCAACGTCCTCGTCTATGGCCTCGGCCGATACAGCTACATGGATTTCGTGAAGATCGGGGTGCCGCTCAACCTGCTGACATGGGCCGTCGCGGTCGCCGCCATTCCGGCCTTCTTCCCGTTCTGAGCCTGACGCACTATGGCGTGCGGGCGCGAACCGGCGCCTAGTCCTCGCAGCTCAGCCGGTAGCCGATCCCCGGCTCGGTGAGCAGCAGCTCGGGGGTGGCCGGATTGGCCTCCAGCTTCTGGCGAAGCTGCGCCATCAGCACGCGGACGAACTGGGCGTCGGCGTTGGTCTCGCTGCCCCAGACTGCGGTGATGATCTGGCGATGGGTGACGACCTGGCCCGCATGCCCCGCCAAGATGCGCAGCAGCTGGTATTCGCGCGGCGTCAGCCGGACCTCCTCGCCTTCGATCACCACGCGGCGCGCCGGGAAGTTGATCTCCAGCCCGCCGAACTGGAACCGCGGCTGGGCCGAGAACCGCCGCTCGCGCCCGCGCATCACCGCGCGGATCCGCGCCAGCAGCTCACCCACGCCCACGGGCTTGTTGACGAAATCGTCCGCACCGAGGTCCAACGCAGCAATCTTTTCGGACTCAAGATCCCGCGCGGACAGCACGATGATCGGTGCGTCGGACCATTCGCGGATCCGCTGGATCACCTCCTTGCCGTCGATGTCCGGCAGGCCGAGGTCGAGGATCACCACCTCGGCAGGCTCGCTGGCGAGCTGCGCCAGCGCCGCCTCGCCGTGCTCCGCCACCGAGACCACAAAGCCCGCGGCAGCCAGCGCCGGCGTCAGCGCGCGCAGGATCTGCGGCTCGTCGTCGACGATCAGCAGGCGGCCCAGAGCTCCGCTCTCCGTTCCGGAAGACGTCACCGTTTCCCCCACCTTCAAGTCCCCACCTTCAAGTCCCGATCGTCATTTCGCGGCCGGCAGCGTCAGCGACATCACCAGCCCGCTCGGCGCGTCGGCGCGCGGTGCGGCGCTGGCCTGGCCGCCCATCCCCTGCATCACCCCGCGCACGATGGAAAGCCCGAGGCCGGTGCCCGGCGTGCGCTTGGCGGCCGAGCCGCGATAAAACTTGTCGAACAGCTTGCCGAGCTCGCCCTTGGCCACGCCCGGCCCCTCGTCGGCCACCTGCACCACCACCTGGCCGTCGCGCGGGAAGCTGACCAGCGAGATGGTGCCCCCGTCAGGGCTGTAGCGGACCGCGTTGTCGAGCACATTGGCCAGCGCCACCTCGAACAGCACGGGATCGCCCACCGCCAGGTCGGCGCCGTCGCCGAGCGTGCAGACGATCTGGCGGCTGCCGCGCAGCCGTTCGAAGCGCCGGCGCGTGCGGTCGACCACCTCGGCCAGATCGAAGGCCGCGTTCGCCGTGTCCAGCGCCCCGCTCTCCAGCCGGGTCATGTTCAAAAGGTTGGTGACGAAGGCGTTCAGGCGCTCGGCTTCCTCCTGGATGGTGGCGGTGAGGTCGCGGCGGGTCTTGACGTCGAACTGGTCGCCGAACTCCTGCAACGACGTGGCCGAGGCCAGCACGGCGGCCAGCGGCGTGCGCAGGTCGTGGCTGATCGACGACAGCAGGGCATTGCGCAGTTCGTCGGTGCGGCCGCGCGCCTCCGCCTCGGCCTTGGCCACCGCCAGTTCGGCCCGCGCGGTCGCCGCCGCGCCGGCGTCGGCGAGGATCTGCAGCAGGCTCTCCTCGTCCTCGCCGAGCGGCGGATCGGCGCGCCAGCCCGCCACCGCCCCGCCGGCGAGGTGGCGCAGGCGCCAGCCCGCCGCCTCCAGCGTCCTGGGCTCCGAACCCTTTTCCAGGGCCAGAGCCTGTGCGGCGGACAGCACCATGGGCGTCGGCCGCTCGTCGCGGGCGCAGGTCAGGACGTCGCCCTCGAGCACGAAGGCGCGGCCCCGCGCGGCGGCGGCCAGGTGATCGGCCAGCCGCGTGCGGATCAGCGCCGGATCGTCCGAGACCGAGAACTCCCGCGTGGCCTCGAACAGCACCGCCGTCGCTAGCGCCCGCGACTCCGCCCGCTTGGCCTCGTCGCGCACGCGCCCCGTCAGGTTGCCCATCAGCATGGCCACCGTCGGGAAGGTCAGCAGCACGAGCACGTCCTCGGCCTTGTAGGACGCCAGGCTGAAGTTCGGCGGGCTCGCCACATAGAAGTTGTAGATCAGGAACGAGGAGATGGCGGCCAGGTAGCCCGGCCCCGAGCCCACCAGGTACGAGGTGACCAGCACCCCCACCAGGAAGACGCCGGCCACCCGGTCGGAGGCCGTGAGCTCGTAGAGCAGCCCCGCCGCGCCGGTGGACAGCGCCACGACCGCGATCGCCACGCCGTAGCGCCCCGGCGTGCTCAGCCGGCCGAACCAGGTGGCGGACGATGGGAGGCGGATGGGCAAGGGGCGCGGACTCGCAAGCTTCACGACGACGGCGTCCATTCGGCGGCGACCGCCGCCCGAGGCAAGGCCAGACTGCTCCGGCCGGGCGCCCGCGCCAACTATGCGGACCTTATGTCGGTCGTGTCTTTTCGGCCATCCCGGAGCGCTCAGGCGCCGGCTTCCCAGGCCTTGAACTCCGGCCGCTCCAGCAGCCGCTCGCAATACTGCCCCGCCGCGCCCGCATCGCCGAAGTCCGACAGCTTGACGCCATAGGTCCGGAAGCGCGTCGCCACGGGCGTGTAGAAGGCGTCGGCGATCCCCCACTCGCCACCGCCCAGCCAAGGCCCGCCGAACCGGCTGAGGAGCCCGTTCCACAGCGCCGAGATGCGCCGGATGTCCTTGTGGGTCGCCTCCGACAGCGTCGCCACGTGGACGGCCGCCGCCAGGTCCATCGGGCACTCGCCGCGCAGGGAGGCGAAGCCGGAATGCATCTCCGCCGCCGCCGAACGCGCCAGCGCGCGGGCCGCCGCGTCCGTCGGCCAGAGCCCGGCGTCCGGGAACCTCTCCGCCAGGTATTCGCAGATCGAAAGCGAGTCGGTGATCGTCAGGCCCCCGCCTTTCGCATCGACGTCCTTCAGGCAGGGCACCAGGCCGCTCGGCGAATGCTTCAGGATTTCCGCCTCGCTGATCCCGTTCTCGCGGCGAAGCTGCACCAGGGTTTCGGTGAACTTCGCCCCGGTCTTCGTCAGCGCCAGCCACGGCCGCATCGACCATGTCGACCAGGCCTTGGTGCCGATCACCAGTTCCATCGCGGGAGACTCCTTCTCAAGCGCCCGCAGGCGATAACGCGCCAGGCCGGCTTTCCTCAACGCGAGAAATGCACGAGGCCCGCCGGCGGCGGCCAGTTGACCGTGTGGCAAGCGTTCAGTGGCGCCGGGGTGAGCTAGGCCCTATCCGCCATGCCCGCGGCCAGCTAACGTCGCGCAAAATCGGTGTCCGGGGTCCACCGGGCAGCCATGGGATCGGGGGGAACGCTTAGCACCATGACCGCCACGCCTGTCGCCGAGCGCGAGCCGTCCGTATCCGCCGCGCCCAAGCCGCACTACACCGAGGGCTACAAGCGCCTGGTGCTAGCGCTGCTGGTCACCGCCTACACCTTCAACTTCATCGACCGCACGATCATCGCCACCATCGGCCAGGCGATCAAAGTCGACCTGAAGATCACCGACGCCCAGTTGGGCCTTCTGGGCGGGCTCTATTTCGCCCTGCTCTACACCTTCTTAGGCATCCCCCTGGCGCGGGTCGCCGAGCGGTTCAGCCGGGTCAACATCATCGCCGGCGCGATCGTCATCTGGTCAGGGTTCACCGCGCTTTGCGGGGTGGCGGCGAACTTCATTTCGCTGTCGGCCTTCCGCTTCGGCGTCGGCGTCGGCGAGGCCGGCCTTTCGCCCTCCGCCCACTCGCTGATCAGCGACTATTTCGAGCCCAAGCGGCGGGCCTCGGCACTGGCGGTCTACTCGTTCGGCATCCCGCTGGGCAGCATGATCGGGGCGGTGGCCGGCGGCTGGCTGGCGCAGAACTTCTCCTGGCGGGTGGCCTTCCTGCTGGTCGGCCTGCCGGGCGTGCTGGTGGCGCTGGCGATCAAGCTCTTGATCAAGGAGCCGCCGCGCGGGCATTCGGAACCGGCGCCCGCGCTGGTCGAGGAGGCGCCGCGGCCCGAAGCGGTGGCGGTGGACAAGCCGCCGCCCGCCTCGCTTTCCGCGGAGTTTCGCGAGATGGGCGCGGTGATCGCCACCCTGTTCGGCAAGTGGCCGGTCCTCAACATGGTGCTGGGGGTGACGCTGGCCTCCTTCGCGGGCTATGGCGGCGGCCAGTTCGCCCCGCCCTACTTCATCCGCGCCTTCGGGCTCGACTACACCCAGGTGGGGCTGCTCACCGGGCTGGTCGGCGGCGCGTCGGCGGGCCTCGGCACCCTGATCGGCGGCTTCCTGACCGACCGGCTCGCGCGCCGCAGCCCCATCTGGTACTCGCTTCTGCCGGCGCTTGGCCTGACCATCGCCTTCCCTTGCTTCGCGGCGGTCTATATGGCGCCGACCTGGCAGATCGCCGGGGCCTTCCTGCTGCTGCCGGGGATCTTCTCCTACGTCTATCTGGGCCCGACCTTCGGGGTGGTGCAGAACATGGTGCCGACGCGCCGGCGCGCGACCGCCACGGCGATCCTGTTCTTCTTCCTGAACCTGATCGCGCTGGGCGGCGGCCCGCCCTTCACCGGCTGGGTGATCGACCAGCTCGCGGGCTTCCACTTCGCCCACCAGGACACGCCCGGCGCCTTCGCGGCGCTCTCCGGCATGTTCGGCGATTTCGCCCCGTTCAAGGCGGCCTGCCCGGGCGGGATCGCGCCCGCCGGCGCGGGGGCCGACGTGGCGGCGGCCTGCAAGGGCTCGTTGGTGCTGGCCACCCGCCAGGGGGTGATCGTGGCCTACGCCTTTGGCCTGTGGGGCGCTGCGCACTACTTCCTGGGCTGCATCGGCCTGAAGTCGGCGCTCGCCAAGGCCCGGGCCGAGCGCGGCGAGGGGGATTGAAAGAAGACCACGGAAAACACGTAAAAGAGCACGGAAGGCTCTCCGCCCTGCCTCACCTCCTCGATCGCGCCAAGGCGCGATCCGCTCTCGACCGCGACCATCTGGAGGAAATCACCGGAGACTCGACGCTTCGGTGTCCTTCCGTGTTTTCCGTGGTTCCCCTTCGGGCGACTCCGATTTGACTTGAGGCGCCGCCCGCCCGCATACCGCTCGCTATGATCCCCCGCTACGCCCGCAAGGAAGCCGCCGCGATCTGGAGCCCCCAGAGCCGCTTCAAGATCATGTTCGAGATCGAGGCCTACGCCGCCGAGGCGATGGCCGAGCTGGGCGTCATCCCTAAGGAGGCCGCCCGCGTCATCTGGGAAAAAGGCCGCAACGCCGTCTGGGACGCCGACCGCATCGACGAGATCGAGCGCGAGGTGAAGCACGACGTCATCGCCTTCCTCACCCACGTGACTGAGGTCGTGGGCCCGGAAGCCCGCTTCCTGCACCAGGGCATGACCTCGTCGGACGTCAACGACACCGCGCTCGCCGTGCAGCTTTGCCGGGCCACGGACTTGCTGCTGGAAGACGTCGACCTGGTCCTCGCGGCGCTGAAGAAACGCGCCTACGAGCACCGCCTGACGCCGACCGTCGGCCGCAGCCACGGCATCCATGCCGAGCCCACCACCTTCGGCCTCAAGCTCGCCGGCCACTACGCCGAATTTGTCCGCGCCAAGGAACGGCTGGCCATGGCCCGCTTCGAGATCGCAACCTGCGCGATCTCAGGCGCGGTGGGCACCTTCGCCAACGTCGACCCGAAGGTGGAGCAGCATGTCGCCGACAAGCTGGGCCTCGCCGTCGAGCCGGTCTCAACCCAGGTGATCCCCCGCGATCGGCACGCCGCCTACTTCGCGGCGCTGGCCGTCGTGGCGTCGTCCATCGAGCGTCTGGCCACCGAGATCCGCCACCTGCAGCGCACCGAGGTGCTGGAGGCCGAGGAGCCGTTCGACCCCGGCCAGAAGGGCTCGAGCGCCATGCCGCACAAGAGGAACCCCATCCTCACCGAGAACCTCACCGGCCTCGCCCGCCTGGTCCGCTCGGCCGTGGTCCCGGCGCTGGAGGACGTGGCGCTGTGGCACGAGCGCGACATCAGCCACTCCTCGGTAGAGCGCGGCATCGCCCCGGACGCCACCGTCCACCTGGACTTCGCCCTTCGCCGCCTCGCCTCGGTCGTCGAGCGGCTGGTGATCTACCCGGAGAACATGGCCAAGAACCTCGAGCGCCTGGGCGGCCTCGTGCATTCCCAGCGCGTCCTGCTGGCGCTCACCCAGAAGGGCGTCGCCCGCGAGACCGCCTATGCGGCGGTCCAGCGCAACGCCATGCGGGTCTGGCGCGGCGAGGGCAATTTCCTGGACTTCCTGAAGGCCGACCCGGAGGTCACCCTCTCCGACGCCGAACTGGCCGAGCTTTTCGACCTCGGCTACCATTTCAAGAACGTGGATCGCGTCTTCGCCCGCGTGTTCGGCCAGCAGGAGGAGCAGAAGGCATCCCGACGCTCGACGATCTCCGCCGCCTGAGCCTGGCGCTCCCGGGCGCCCACGAGGTCACCTACAAGGGCGACCCCTGGTTCAACGTGGGCAAGAAGACCTTCGCGCTGAACGTCCGCGGCCGCACCATCCTGAAGCTCGAGCGCCAGCACCAGGAGTTCCTGTTCGAGGTCCGCCCCGACGTCTTCTCCAAGTGCCCCGTCGCCACCAGCTACTGGAGCTACGTCGAGCTCGACCGCCTCGCCGACGGCGAACTCGCCGGCCTCGTCCTCGAAGCCTGGTCCCAGATCGTCCCGAAGAAGGTCAGCCGCCCCTACCTGGCCGCGGCCCGACAAGCCGGCTGAGCGACGCCGCCCGTCATGGCCGCCAAAGTCCAGTTTTGGGTGAGCCGTATTGGCGGGGCGACCCTCGGTGGACCTTTGGGCGACGGCCTCTGCTGTTCGCCGCCCGGAGGGACGGGATCAGGTCTCCAACCCTTCGTGCGAACGGTCCATGGCGCGCCTGTAGGCGTCGCGGCCGGTGGTGCGTGCAAGGTAGGCCTGTTCGGCGTCGCCAAGGGTGATGCCGCAGTTCCGTTGGCCCAGGTTCAGCGCGTAGGTCACCGAGATGTCGGCCGCCGTGAAGGCCTCGCCGGCGAGATAGGGCGAGCGGGCCAGCCGTTGGCCGACCAGCTTCAGCCGCTTCTGGAAAGACTGCAGACACCAGGTCGCGCCCCAGTTCTCCCGCTCGGCCTCGGGCGCGATGAAGCGGCTGACGACGACCGGCATCATCAGGGTCGCGAGACCGGCTTCGCCCAGGTGCAGAAACTGCTGGTAGGCGGGAAACGTCGGGTCGTGCGGCGCGGGCGCCAGCGGCGTCGGCCCGTAACGGGCCATCAGATACTCCATGATCGCGATCGACTCGACCATGGCGACGTCGCCGTCCTGGATCGCCGGGATGTAGTCGGCGGGATTTATCGCCAGGAACTCCGGGTCCTGCTCGGCCGCCAACATGTCCACCTGCCGGATGCGGTAGGGAAGGCCCATCTCCTCCAGCACCCAGACGACCCGGATCGATCGCGAGATTTGTCCGCCCCACACGGTGATCATGCGCCCGCCCCTTGCTGCGTGACTGAAGATCGACCCATAGCGGACCTTGGATGTCCGCTGCACCCCAGGCGCTACATCCCGATGGGCCCGCCGACAACCGTCAGCTCCGGCGGATCTCGGGTTTGCCGGCGAGGCCGGTTCAGCAAGGACCGCGATCGACACTGTGCTGGCATTCGAAGTTGCTCGCCCGGCGGACTCGAATCGACGCCAGCTTTGCCGTTCGGCCTGCACCGGGTAACGTCTCGGCCTTAGCTGTGCTGAGGGGCATGCTATGGCTGAAGGTGTGTTGGGCGGTCTGCTCGGCGGCGACGAGGCGCCCGAGCGGGAAGGCGACGGCGAAGGCCGCGTCGTGGCCGAGGCGTTCGCAGCCGCCCTCGCCCAGGATCACGCCAAGTACGACCCGGCCGTGGCGCGCGCCGCCGAGCGCTTCCTCGACAAGCAGGCGCGGCTGCTGGATGTCCAGACGGAGGGCATCATCGAGGAGGGGCCTCTGCGCCTGCGCCTCCTGCAGAACCAGGCGCGGGAGGGCAGGTCGCGCCGCTTCGGCCTGAGCATCCGCAACGGTCTGCAGGCGCTCACCGCGGTGGTGGTGGGCCTGATCGGCCTTGGCCTGCTGGTCATGGTGGTCGACGCCTTCACCTCCCGCACGGTGGTGGTGGACGCCTTCAAGGCGCCCTCCGCGCTGGCCGGTCGCGGCCTGACCGGCGATGTGGTCGCCTCGGGCGTGCTGGACGCGCTGCAGAGGCTCCAGGACGCCACGCGGGCAGCCACCAAGGCGCTCCCAACCAAGACCGCCTGGGCCTCGGACGTGAAGATCGAGGTGCCGCAGACCGGCGTCTCGATCGGCGAGATCAACCGCCTGCTGCACGCCCGCTTCGGCCACGACGTGCATATCGACGGCGAGTTGGTGCAGACGGCCGAGGGCGGCCAAGCCCTGACCGTGCGCGGCGACGGGATCCCGGCCAAGACCTTCACGGGCGGGTCCGGCGATCTCGACAAGCTGATCGTCCAGGCGGCGGAGTACCTCTACGGCCGCTCGCAGCCCCTCGCTTACGCGCAATATCTGGTCGGCGCGGGCCGGCGCGACGAGGCCCTCGCCTTCCTGCCCGGCGCCTACGCCAGGGCGCCGCAGGCCGATCGCGCCGACCTGGCGAATACGTGGGGCAACGCCTACGCCGCCGAGAACAAGCCGGCCCAGGCCGCGGACAAGTACCGCCTCGCCATCAGCCTCAAGCCCCGCAACTGGAAATCCTGGGGCAACCTCGTCGGCGCCGTCGCGATCGGTGACGGCGAAGAGGCGGCATGGCGGGAAGCCCAGGCCATGCTCCGGGCCGCCGAACAGGCGCCCAAAAAGGATCGGCCGTCCAAGCCCTTTCTGGTGAATGGCGCGACGATCTCCCAGGACTGGCCGCTGCTGCTCGCCGCCACGCTCGAAGACGCCAAGCACAATCAGGGCGCTGGAGCGAGGCTCACCATCGACGGCCCGGCGATTGCTGAGCAATACCTCCATCTGCACGATCCGACCCAGGCGTCGCACTATCTGGCGACCAGCGACCCGGACGATCCCACCACCAAGGCCGAAATCCTGCTGACCTCCGGCTATGCCGCCCTCGACCGCGGCGATCCCGTGGCGGCCCTGCAACCGCTGACAGCGTTCTGGAAGGCGTGGCTGGCCGATCCCAACCTGCAGTTCACCTACAACGACGCCCCCTGCACGGTGGGCCTGGCCTACGGACTGACTGGGCGCATGGCCGAGGCCGAGGCTGTGTTCAAGCGGGTCGGCCCTTGGGCCTATTGCTACGCCTTGCACGGCGACGTCCTGGAACACGCGGGCGACCTCGCGGGCGCCGAACGCATCTGGGCCGAGGGCCTGCGCGTGGGCCCGGATCTGTCGCCGGTCCTGCTGCACCGCGGCCGTTCGGAGCTCGCCCGCGGCGACCTGAAGCGCGCCGAGGCCGACCTCGCCGCCGCCAGCGCCCGCAGTCCCCACTGGGCCGACCCGCTGAAGGCCTGGGGCGACGTACTCGCGCGTGAGCTCCGCTGGAAGGACGCGCTCGCGAAATACGACGCGGCCTTCAAATACGCCCCCGCTTGGACGGAGCTGCACCAGGCGCGCGAGGCCGCCGCGCGGCATCCGAGCTGACGTCACCAAGGGCGGGTAGGAGTCATCAACCGGAGCCGAGGGCGCGCGAGACCCTCGCAACCCTTCCGGGTTCAGTCGATCCGTGCTAGAACAAATCAGGAACTATCTTGGGTCTTTGACAAGTTCAGATCACGATTTCGCAGCCGCCGCCCCTTTAGGAAAGCGGGGGCGCGACGCTGCTGCGACGAAGCGAACTTTGCCGACGCCTGTCGGCGGTCACTTGCCTTCGCGGACGCTTTCGCGGGCCTGGGCCAGGAGTTCGGCCATCTTCATGCGCACTTCACCCTCGGTGATCGTGACGCCGGCGCCCTTCAGGTCCTCGAAGACCTTGCGCAGCACATCTTCCTCGCCGGGCTGCTCGAAGTCGGACTTCACCACGGCCTGGGCGTATTCGGCGACATGCTTGTCGGAGAGACCCATCAGAGCGGCCGCCCACTCGCCCAGCGCGCGGTTGCGGCGCGCCGAAGCCTTGAACTCCTGCTCTTGATCGAGCGCGAAACGCTTCTCGAAACCACGTTCACGGTCGTCAAAGGTCGTCATGTGGTCCCCAAAAAGACGTCGCTCGAAAACCTGCGAACGGGCGTTCCCATATCCCGCGCGGCGCCGGGTCGCAATCAAAAGGCAACGCCGCTGGCAGGTTTGCGCGGTTGCGCCGCATCCGCTAATTTTGCGCCGCCTCATAGGGAGCGAGACGCCGAGTCGGATCCGCGCGCGGGGGGACGTACCGCGCGCGTTTTTCGTTTCGCCGACCGGCAAAGCCCTCGCCCACGGAGAAGGCACGACGATGACTCGCCGTAAGAAGATTTACGAGGGCAAGGCCAAGATCCTCTACGAGGGCCCTGAGCCGGGCACGCTCATCCAGTATTTCAAGGACGACGCCACCGCCTTCGACGCCACCAAGAAGGCCGTGCTGGAGGGCAAGGGCGTCATCAACAACCGCATCAGCGAACACATCATGACGCGGTTGAACTCGATCGGCGTGCAGAACCACTTCATCAAGCGGCTGAACCTGCGCGAGCAACTCATCCGCGAGGTCGAGATCATCCCGCTGGAGGTGGTCTGCCGCAACGTGGCGGCCGGCTCGCTGGCCACCCGCCTGGGGCTGCCGGAGGGCCAGGCCCTGCCGCGCTCGATCATCGAGTTCTACCTGAAGGACGACAAGCTGCACGACCCGATGGTCGCCGAGGAGCACATCACCGCCTTCAACTGGGCCTCGACCCAGGAGATCGACGACATGATGGCGCTCACCCTGCGGGTGAACGACTTCCTGACCGGCATGTTCGGCGCGGTCGGCATCACCCTGATCGACTTCAAGATCGAGTTCGGCCGCGTCTGGGAGAACGACTTCGCCCGCATCATCCTGGCCGACGAGATCAGCCCCGACAGTTGCCGGCTGTGGGACTCCATGACCCACGAAAAGCTCGACAAGGACCGCTTCCGCCGCGACCTGGGCAACGTCATCGAGAGCTACACCGAGGTGGCGCGCCGCTTAGGCATCATGAAGGAGATGCCGACCGTGATCCAAGGAGGCCTGCACTAGTGAAGGCGATCGTCCATGTCTCCCTGAAGCCCGGCGTCCTGGACGTGCAGGGCAAGGCCGTCGAGCACGCCCTGCATGGCCTGGGCTGGAACGGCGTCGAACACGTCCGCGTCGGCCGCACTATCGAGTTCGACCTCGCCGCCAAAGACGCCGCCGCGGCGGAGGCGGAAGTCAAGGCGATGTGCGACAAGCTGCTGGCCAACACGGTGATCGAAAGCTACCGCGTGGAGTTGGCGTGAGGGGGATGCTCCCCCTCTGGGGGAGCTGTCGGCAAGGGCGACTGAGGGGGTCTTCGGCCGCCCTCCTCATCCTCCTGGCGGCGGGCGCCTGCGCGCCGAAACCCGATGCCGCCGCGCCCACGGCCATGGCGCTCAACTGCGCCGAGCCGTT
>Ga0070659_100000107_pt1 | contig 61453 bp, 59 predicted proteins | sample KBSC23metaG_FD_64666 | JGI IMG/M metagenome (GOLD analysis project Ga0070659, IMG submission 64666) | Corn rhizosphere microbial communities from Kellogg Biological Station, Michigan, USA - KBS C2-3 metaG | ecosystem: Host-associated > Plants > Roots > Rhizosphere > Soil ... | reverse complement strand
CAGTATAAACAATTTACAATTTATCAATAAAAATTAACTATATATTGATTTTATATCAATAAACAAGTTTAAAAATTGAAATTTTTACAAGTTTTTCTTAATTTAAGGGCGTTTATTTATTAACTGACCTTATAATTAACGAAAAATGAAAAAACTACTACTCAAGAGTATGGTGGTTTTGGCGTTGCTGGCATCGCATGCCTATGCGCAAAACCGCACAATTACCGGAACCGTTACCGGAACCGACGACGGAACCCCTATCCCCGGTGCAAGTATTGTTATCAAAGGCACAAAAATTGGTACACAAACCAGCCCCACCGGAAAATTTACCATTACAGTAGGCCCCGGCCCCCAAAGTCTTATTGTATCGTTTATCGGCTATGTGGCCAAAGTGGTACCAGTAAGCGGAACCGTAGTTAATGTGGCGTTAGATCCCAGTCACAAAGCCTTAACCGAAGTGGTTATTGTAGGTTATGGTTCGCAAAAAAGACAGGATATTGTTGGTAGCGTAGCCTCAATAAGTGGCAAAGACCTTGTTGAACAGCCTGTTCAAAACTTTGAGCAATCGCTGGCCGGTAAAGCCTCGGGGGTACAGATCACAATTCCTAATGGTGTATTAAACACGCCGCCCGTATTCCACATCCGCGGTACAAACTCCATCTCGTTAAGTTCGCAGCCTTTAATTGTTGTTGATGGTATCGCGGCTTATACAGGCGATGTAAGTGGCGGCGAGTCGGGAGGTAACACGCTTGCCAACATCAACCCCGACGATATTGAAAGTATCGACATTTTGAAGGATGCTTCCGCCACGGCCATATATGGTAGCCGCGGTGCAAACGGCGTTGTGATTGTAACCACTAAAAAAGGTAAAAAAGGCAATGCTGTTGTTAGTTTAGATAGTTGGTACGGTGTAACAAAGCCATACCGTTTACCGCAGGTGTTAGATGCTTTTCAGTACGTAGCTTTAAAAAACGAAGCTTTAACCAATTTTGGATATAATTTGGCTACTACTTACACCGCCCTGGCAACCGGCCCTGATGGCAACCCGATCAATACCGATTGGGAAAAGCTGATTTACCGTGACGGATCGAGCTATAATACTTCGGCAAGTATTTCGGGCGCGAATGAAAAAACATCATACTATTTTTCTGCATTTTACACCAAACAGTCGGGCGTACTTCAAAAAAACGACCTTAATAATAAAGCCATATTGATCAATATTGATCACAAGCCAAACAAATACATTTCATTTGGCGGTAAAATATCTTATTCGGATAACCAAAACTTAGCCGCTACAACATCCGGATCATTAGCCGGCGAAGCATATAACACTGGCGGATTAGGCCGCGAAGCTGTACTGCTGCCTCCAAATCTTGGGCCGGTTAATAATGACGGTTCTTATAACCTGTCGTCAACCGGCGCGCTGGGCACCATGGCAGACAAAGGCATAAGCATCAGTTATACCAACCCATTGGTAGCTTTAGACCTGGACCGTGCCAATAACGAAATATACCATACCGTAGGCAATGTGTATTTTCAATTAAGCCCTTTCCCATGGATGAGTCTGAAAACCATTTACGGTATCGATTATATCAATTCGGTTAACGATGCTTTCAATAACCCGGTATCAAACTTTTCAACCGTTGCCGGCGTAGTAACCAATGCTGCGTCAGCAACAGATAGCTATGTTCAATATAAAAGATCGGTTTGGACAAATACCGCCAACTTCGACCATACTTTTGGAAAGCATAGCCTATCATTGTTGTTAGGCAATGAGCAGCAGCAAAGCAATACTACCGGCTTTGGCGAAAGCAGAAGTATTTTGTCTGATCCGTCATTCAATATTATACAGGCGGGCTTTACAACCACAACCGCGTCCGGGAATACGATAGGTAAAAATTACCTGGTTTCATTCTTCGGCAGATTTAGCTACGACTTTGACAAACGCTATTATTTAAGCGCTACTTTACGTAAGGATGGTTATTCTGCCTTTGGTTCTGATAGCAAATATGGTTATTTCCCCAGCCTGGGCCTGGCGTGGAGCCTGTCGCAGGAAAAATTCTGGGAAGCGGCAAAACTTGACAAGATATTCAGCAGCTTTAAAATTAAAGGCAGCTGGGGCAGGGTTGGTAACAACAACGGCTTAGGCGACTTTGCATCATACGGTACTTATGGTACAGGTGTTTACAACGGGCAGCCAACGCTTTCTGCCAATGCAACAGGCAATAACAACCTTGCCTGGGAAACCAGCTCGAAAACAGATATAGGTTTATCATTCGGTATCTTAAAAGATCGGATAACAGCCGATCTGGGAGTATATAAAAATGATATTACAGGTTTGATATTCCCTTACCAGGAACCACCTTCGGCAGGTTTGCCAACTCAGCCATCGGTTAACATTGGTTCTATGTTTAATAAGGGGATTGAGTTTAATGTTGATGCCGAGGTATTGCATAGCAAAAACTTCAGATGGAACTCCAACTTCAACGTTTCATACAACATTAACGAAATAACAGCACTTATACCGGGCGTTACCTTTTTTACTTACAGTACTTCAAGCCTTGAAACCGCAAGTATTAACCAGGTGGGTTTCCCTGTTGGTAACCTGTGGATAGTGCGTTCTGCCGGTGTTGATCCAACAACCGGTTTAAGGATCTTTGTTAACGGGCAGGGCAAACAGGTGATGTATAACTTTATAGGTAACAAATACCTTAACATGGACGGAACACCGTATGTTGCCACATCGGGCATTGGTATTAACCAAAATGCCGATGCTGTTAATTATGGCAACACTACTCCTAAAGTGGTTGGTGGCTTTAGTAATAATTTTCACTATAAAAGTTTTGACCTGAACGTGTTATTAACTTATCAGTTAGGTTTCTATGTTTATTATGGAACACAGGCAACCCTAACCGATCAGCGTTTCTGGAACAATTCAACCCTTATTTTAGACCACTGGACCACTCCCGGACAGGTAGCTGCCTACCCTAAAGTTGTTTTTGGTGATAACGTATCTAACGGAACATCCTATCCAACCGACTTTAACGTTTATAGCGGAAACTTTGTAAAGGTTAAAACCATCAATTTTGGTTATACGCTGCCGCATAATTTGCTGAGCAAAGCAGGTATATCAAGCCTGCGTTTGTATGTAACCGGGCAAAATTTATTTGTGTTCACAAAATACCCTGGTCCCGATCCCGAAGTTAGTTCGAATGGTACAGGTAACAGCAATGCCGGTGTTGACAGGAATACAGCTGCAAACGGGCGCACATTCACTGCCGGTTTCTCTGTTAAGTTTTAATTTAAAAATCTGAAAGACATGAAAAAGAAGATCATATTTATTTTAGGAATAATAGTTTTTAGTACGTATTCGTGCCAAAAAGCGCTATTGTATCCACCGCTGCCAACAAGCATATCAAACCAGGATTACGCGCCGTTTTCAACCCCGGCCCGTATTACGGCACAGGTTCTGGCTTTATATAGCAACTTAAGATCGGGGCAATTGCTGGGCGGTCGTTACCAGATATATAATGACGTAAAGGCTGAGAACTGGATAAACGCCACAAATAACTCGGTAACCGCTTATCAAACCTGGCTGGAAAGCGTAAATAGCGGCAGCTCTGAAGTGCTGAATTTATGGACGCAGTGTTATTTTGCCATTAACAACGCTAACCTGTTTATTGACGGTATGGCAGCCAGCGGCAACACGGTATTGAATAACCCCGCATTAGCCGCCAATTATGTTGCCGAAGCGAAATTTGTACGTGCAGTAGCGTATTATTGCCTGTTGCAGATGTATTGCCCGTCTATCGCGGTTAACGGCGGCGCCAGCCTTGCTGTTCCTTTGCGTTTGATAGGCGCTTCGGCTTATGGCAATTATGATATGGCTCCATCAACAGTAGCACAGGTTTATGCACAGGTAATAAAAGACCTGAACGATGCGGAAACCGGCTTACCTGTAGCTTACTATACCACAGGCACTACGCTTGACCCTGTATCGAATACTACAAGGGCACACAAAAATACAGCCATCGCTTATAAAACACGTGTGTACCTGAGCATGCAGCAATACACCAACGCAGTTACCGAAGCAAAAAAGATAGCACCGCAATTGATCGCTCCGTTCTCTGCAACAACAGGTGTTCCTAATGCCTTGCAGGTAAGTATTGCAAACGTATTTAAATCGCCCTACACTACCACCGAATCCATATTCTCGATGCCTTTTGTGAATGCCACAGAAGTACCCGGCGGACAAAACGCACTCGCCGATTACTTTAATACCGTAAGCACAACCGAGTTTTATTTAAACCCGGCAGGTGTTGTTGCCGATACCAAATGGAAGAGCACCGACGCTAGGAGGGCATTGGTATCAACAGTTAGTGGTAAAAACTACATCACCAAATACGCCCTTGGTTCACCGTTTGTTGACTGGGCACCTGTAATAAGGTACTCTGAAGTATTGTTGAACTACGCGGAAGCACAGGTACGCGCCACCAATACCTTAGACCTAACCGCCATTAACCTGCTCAATGCCGTTCGTGGCCGTTCAGACGCTACTACAGTTTATACGGTAGCCAGTTTTCCGGGCGGTGTACCCGATCTGTTAGCAGCTATCGTACAGGAACGTAATATCGAATTTTTAGGCGAAGGTTTACGTTGGGCCGATCTGTTAAGATTAGGCTTGCCAATTCCTGCAAAAGGCGCGGTAGCATCTGTTCCGGCTAACGATCCAAACAATTACATTTGGCCCGTACCGAGCAGTGAGCAATCAAACAATAAGCTTATTGGAAGATAAGAATTGATCAGCATAGTTACAGGCCGCTCCGAAGCAATTCAGGGCGGCCTTTTTATTGATTAATTTCTTCATTTCTCCTTTAATATAAACTTATAAAATTGCTACTTTTGCGGCTCATCAATCAACCCTCCATGAGTACCAACGTTTCTATTAAAAATGCTTTAATTTCAGTCTATTACAAAGACAATCTCGAACCCATTATTCACCAGCTCAACCGCCTCGGAGTAAAAATTTACTCTACCGGGGGTACAGAGCAGTTCATCCGCGACCTGGGGGTTGACGTGATAGCCGTGGAAGACCTTACCTCTTATCCCTCTATTTTAGGTGGCCGTGTAAAGACCCTGCACCCTAAAGTGTTCGGTGGTATCCTGTCGCGCCGTGGCTTAGCAGGCGATGAGCAGCAACTGGCGCAATACGAGATCCCTGAAATTGATTTGGTAATAGTTGACCTGTACCCTTTTGAAGAAACAGTAAAATCGGGCGCGAGCCACGAAGATATTATTGAGAAGATAGACATCGGCGGTATATCGCTGATACGTGCAGCAGCCAAAAACCATAAAGACGTGGTGATACTGGCATCAAAAGATGATTATGCCGAGTTGGAAAATATCCTGGCCACACAAAACGGCGAAACCACCATCGATCAGCGCCGCAAATTTGCCAAACAGGCTTTCAATATATCATCACATTACGATAGCGCGATATTTAATTACTTTAACCAGGACGATCCGCAGCCTGTATTTAAACAGAGCATACAGCAAAGCCAGGTATTACGTTACGGCGAAAACCCGCATCAAAAAGGTGTGTTTTACGGCAACCTGGATGCCATGTTCACCAAGCTGAACGGTAAAGAACTATCATACAATAACCTGGTTGACGTTGACGCGGCTGTAAATCTGATAGATGAGTTTACTGAGCCCACCATCGCGATACTGAAACATACCAATGCCTGCGGTGTAGCTTCGCGCAGCTTTATTAAAGAAGCCTGGCTGGATGCTTTGGCCTGCGACCCGGTGTCGGCCTTTGGTGGTGTCATCATCGCTAACGACGAGATAAACGAAGAAACCGCTGCCGAAATCAGCAAGCTGTTTTTTGAGGTGCTGATAGCCCCGGCTTATACCGATGAGGCATTAAAATACCTGACCGAAAAGAAAAATCGCATCATATTGGTGCGCAACCCCGTTGAGTTACCAAACAAACAATTTAAAACCCTGTTGAATGGGGTGATAGAACAGGATAAAGATGCAGTGATAGAAGGCCCGGCTCAAATGAACCCGGTAACCCTACGTAAACCAACCGAGCATGAACTGCGCGATTTGTATTTTGCCAACAAACTGGTAAAGCATACCAAATCGAACACAATAGTTTTTGTGAAGGACAATACTTTGCTGGCAAGCGGCGTTGGACAAACATCGCGTGTTGATGCTTTGAAGCAAGCCATCGTTAAAGCCGGTAGTTTTGGCTTTGATCTGCATGGCGCCGTAATGGCTTCCGACGCGTTTTTCCCTTTTAATGATTGCGTTGAAATTGCTGCCGATGCCGGTATTGTTGCAGTACTGCAACCCGGAGGCTCAATTAAAGACCAGGACTCGATTAAGATGGCTGATGAAAAGGGTATCTCGATGGTAATGACCGGGGTGCGCCATTTCAAACATTAACATTTATTTTTTTATCGCGATAATTTGTTAAGCTAAAAATGAAATAAGAGCATTTTTTTTACAAACTTTGCAAATTAACAGAAACGGAACAGAATGGGTTTATTTAATTTTTTTACGCAAGAAATTGCCATCGATTTAGGTACTGCGAATACCCTGATTATACATAATGATAAAGTTGTTGTTGACGAACCATCAATAGTAGCTTTTGACCGCTCAACCAATAAAGTGATTGCCATTGGTCGACAGGCCATGCAAATGGAAGGCAAAACCCACGATAATATACGTACCGTGCGTCCGCTTAAGGATGGTGTGATAGCCGACTTTAACGCTGCCGAGCACATGATACGCGGAATGATCAAAATGATCAACAAAGGTAAAGGCTGGTCGTTCCCGTCGTTACGGATGGTGATCTGTATCCCGAGCGGTATTACCGAGGTGGAGAAACGCGCCGTGCGCGACTCGGCCGAGATAGCCGGAGCAAAAGAGGTTTACCTTATACACGAGCCAATGGCTGCCGCTGTAGGTATCGGTATTGATGTGGAAGAGCCTATGGGCAACATGATCATCGATATTGGTGGTGGTACTACCGAGATCGCGGTTATCGCATTATCGGGTATCGTTTGCGATCAGTCTATCCGTGTTGCGGGTGATAACTTTGACAGCGATATTGTTCAATATATCCGCCGCCAGCATAATATCATGATTGGTGATCGTACTGCCGAGAAAATTAAAATTGAGGTTGGTGCTGCATTGCCTGAACTGGCTGAGCCACCTGCGGATTTCGCGGTTCAGGGTCGTGATTTGATGACCGGCGTGCCGAAACAGATCACTGTATCGTACACCGAAATTGCGCATTGCCTGGATAAATCCATCTCGAAAATAGAAGAGGCGATATTGAAAGCATTGGAAATAACTCCGCCCGAACTTTCGGCTGATATTTACCAGACAGGTATTTATTTAACCGGCGGTGGCGCGTTATTACGCGGACTGGATAAACGTGTGGCTGCCAAAACCAAACTACCGGTACACGTAGCCGAAGACCCGCTGCGCGCCGTAGTTAGGGGAACAGGCATCGCGCTTAAAAATATCGGAAACTTTAAATTCCTAATGCAATAGTAGTATTGCGTACTGCGATATGCGTATTGCGATGCGGGCTTTTTTTATGTAGCTTTAATCGCAATACGCAATACGCTAATCTCAATACCAAACTTCAACACTATGCGTAACCTTTTGATTTTCATCAGCAAGTACAACGCATTTTTCCTGTTTGTGATTTTCGAATCCATTTCGCTGTTTTTATTGGTGAATTATAATGCTTTCCAGAAAGCCACCTATATCGAATCATCAAACGAAGTAACCGGGGCCATTTATGATAAGGTAAGCGAGGTGAAGGGATATTTAACGCTGGGCTCGGTTAACGATAGCCTTGCCCGCGAAAACGCCCGTTTACGTAACCTGCTCAAATCATCGTTTTACCTGGATACCCTGCAAAAAAAATCGGTTGTTGATAGTGTTTACAAACAGCAGTACAGCTATATAGTAGCCAAAGTGATCAACAATTCTGTTAATCATCGTAATAACTACATCACCATTAATAAAGGTAGTAAAGATGGCATAGCTAAAGATATGGGCGTTATCTGCGGTTCGGGTGTGGTAGGCATTGTGGTAAACACCACCGATCACCTGGCCAATATACGCTCGGTACTGCACAAAGATACCCACATCAGCGCCATGCTGGCTGATACCAGGGACATCGGCAACTTTTTATGGACCGATAACCTCGATCCGCATGCCGGCTTGCTGATAGACGTTGCCAACAACGTAAAGCCGCATATTGGCGAGCTGGTGGTTACATCAAACCTTTCATCTTATTTCCCGGCAGGTATCCCTATCGGGAAGATAAGCAATTTACAATCAAAAGAAGGCGGCTTGTTTTTAAATATGGATATGAAACTGGCTGTTGATTACAGCAAGCTGGAATACGTGTATGTGATTTATAACCGCCTGGCATTGGAGCAAACACAGGTAGAAGCAGGGAGGAAGAAAGATGATTAGATCGGTGCTGTTAAACCTGCTCAGATTTGTGGTGCTGGTGTTTATCCAGGTGTTTCTGCTAAAGAACATTACACTGTATGACCTGGCTACACCATACCTGTATATCCTGTTTATTTTGCTGTTACCGTTCGAAACGCCGAATGTACTGTTATACGTCCTGTCGTTCGCTATGGGTATCGTTATCGACGCTTTTTATGATACGCCGGGTCTGCATGCGGCAGCATGTGTGCTGCTTGCCTTTGTACGTATCCTGTTCATCAGCATTACGGTACAAAAAGAAGGCTTTGATAACGAACCTGAGCCAACCCTCGGAATAATGGGTTTCCGATGGTTTTTCATGTACGCCCTTATCCTTACCTCAATACATCATTTCTTCCTGCTCAACCTGGAAGTTTTTCGTTTATCTGAAATACAATATACATTTGGTCGTTTTGTATTAAGTTCAGTATTTACCGTATTTTTAATGCTGATTTCGGGCTTGTTGTTTTTCCGGAGGAAAGAACGTTAATGAATAGTTTTTTTGAGCGTCGCTACGTTATTCAGGCTTTATTTATTGTGTTGGCAGTAGCCCTGCTTGGCCGTATATTTTATATCCAGATCATTGATAATCAATACACCATATCGGCCAACCGCAACGTTGTCCGTACGGTAATTGATTTCCCCAGCCGTGGTACCATTTTAGACCGTAACGGTGTAGTGCTGGTTAAGAACGAGTTTATTTTCGACATTATGGTTACCCCGCGCGAAATTAAACAACCTTTTGATACCCTTAAGTTTTGTAAGCTGATAGGTATTGATAAGGAAGGTTTTGATAAGCGCCTGCAAAAAGCCATAGCTTACTCCCGCAATTTACCTTCGCCGTTCGAAAAGCAGATACCTATACAGGTATACGCGCCGCTTACCGAACATTTATCTGAGTTTACGGGCTTTAGTTCGCAATTAAGAAAGATACGAACCTATCCCGATTCGATAGCCGCGCAGTTTTTAGGCTATACCGATGAGGTGACCGACCGGGATATTAAGCGATCGAACGGTTATTATCAAAAAGGAGATTTTATTGGCCGTACCGGGGTTGAAAAAGCATATGAAGACCTGCTGCGCGGGCAGCGCGGTGTACAAAACTGGCTGGTTGATTCGCGTGGTGTAAAAAAAGGAAATTACCTGAATGGTTTGTATGATACAGCGGCTGTAGCCGGAAAAATGCTAAAATCATCGTTAGATAGCCGCTTGCAAAAGCTGGGCGAAAAACTGATGACCAATAAGGTAGGCAGCATCGTAGCCATTGAACCTTCAACCGGCGAAATACTGGCCTTTGTGAGCAGCCCCACATACGACCCGAATTTATTGACAGGCCGCGAGCGCGGCAATAACGTAGCCGCGTTATCAAACAATCCGTACTCACCATTCTTTATCAGGCCCATACAGGCTTATTACCCGCCGGGCTCCTCGTTTAAACCTCTGAGCGCTTTGATCGCTTTGCAGGAAGGCATCATTACACCGCAAACCACTTTCTTTTGTGCAGGCGGCTATTGGGCAGGCAATCACTTTGTGGGTTGTACGCACCACCACGGCGTAACGGATCTGCGGTTGGGGATAGCGGGCTCATGCAATGTTTATTTTTGCAGTGTTTTTGATAAGCTGATGAATACCGATGGCTCGCAAAACACCCGCGCTAATTTTATCGACTGGAAAACCAATGTAAATAAGTTTGGTTTTGGCACCAGGCTTGATGTGGATCTGCCGCACGAAGGTAGGGGTAACGTACCGTCGCCCGAGCATTTTGATAAGATATTTAAAGGCACCAGGTGGCGCTCAAGCACTTTTATATCGATGGCTATTGGCCAGGGCGAGCTGGAAGCTACGCCATTACAGATGGCAAATATTGAGTGTATTATTGCTAACCACGGGTTTTACTATAAGCCGCACCTGATCAAAGCCATCGGCGATAAGCAAATTATTAAACAGGAATACCTGGTAAAAAATGATGTTGGGATAGATCAGCAATATTTTGAACCCGTAATTGATGGCATGCAGGACGTAGTGGAACATGGTACCGGAGCAGGTTCGCAAATATCGGGCATAGTAATGTGCGGTAAAACGGGAACCGCGCAAAACCCGCACGGGAAAAACCACTCTATATTTGTAGCCTTCGCGCCAAGGGTAAATCCTAAAATAGCTATAGCCGTGGTAGTAGAAAATTCTGGGCAGGGAGCAGATTGGGCCGCGCCAATAGCCAGCTATATTGTAGAAAAGTACTTGCGTGATACACTTACTTCGCGCCCTTCCGGAAAAACGCCTGAGTGGATCATTAACCAGAATTTACTGCCCGAGTTGAAACCTAAGTTAACCCCTGCCGAAAAAGCGCATGCCGACTCGGTAAAAAAGGCTAAAGCCGATTCGTTAAAGAAGATAAAACCCGACAGTACCACATTAAAGCCAGGCCAGAAGCAGGCATCCCGCAAAAGCGGAAAAAATAAAATACAACAGTTAACCGCCATCCAACCAAAAAAGAATGAACACACATAGTCAGCGTAGCTTCTTTTTTAATGTGGACTGGATAACGGTGTTTATCTACCTGGCGCTATGCACCATTGGCTGGTTCAATATCCACTCGGCGGTATATGATGAAAAATACCCGAGCGTATTAGGCTTCCATACCGATTATAGCAAGCAGTTCTTTTTTATACTGGTATCGGTAACCTTCGCTATTATTATTTTACTGTTAGACAGCCGCTTTTTTAGCGCATTGGCCCCGGTTTTTTATGGCGTCACCGTAATATTATTGCTATTGGTGCTGGTAATAGGGCGCAATGTTGGGGGCAACCAGGCATGGATATCGGTGGGGCCGGTAAGGCTGCAACCATCGGAGTTTGCCAAGTACGCCACCTGTTTGCTGCTGGCGCGTTACCTGAGCGGCGTTAACATTAAGATCACCGAATTTAAATCATTCCTGGTAGCGGCGGCCATCATCTTTGTGCCGATGATACTGATAAAGATGCAGCCCGACGATGGCTCGACCCTGGTATTCTGCTCGCTGGTATTTGTATTGTATCGCGAAGGGCTTTCGCCGATATTTTTAATACTGGCGGGGCTATTTATTGCGCTGTTCATCTTTTCGCTTATATTTAAAGCTATTTTTGTGATTGGCGGGGTACTCATAATTGGCGGCCTTATTATAGCCGCCGTGCGCCGTAACCGTAAGCTGGCTTTAACACTGCTGGCGGGATTGGTACTGTCCATTTCGTTTGTTATAGCGGTGCCGTTTATATACAAGCACGCCATTAAAGAACACCAGCGTGTACGTATTGACGAGTGGCTCGGCCTGGCATCAAACCTTAAAGGGGCGGGCTATAATGTGCATCAATCTAAAATAGCTATTGGCTCGGGCAAGCTTTGGGGTAAAGGTTATTTAAAGGGCACACAAACGCGCTTTGCCTTTGTGCCTGAGCAAAGCACCGATTTTATTTTTTGTACCGTAGGCGAAGAGTGGGGCTTTGCCGGATCGGTGGTTGTTATTGGCCTGTACGTGTTTTTAATACTGCGCATTATTGTGCTGGCCGAGCGACAGCGATCGCCGTTTTCGCGGATATATGGTTATGGCGTGGCCTGCGTAATCTTCTTCCACTTTTTCATCAACATTGGCCTGACCATTGGCGCGGTGCCGGTTATCGGTATCCCGCTGCCCTTTGTTAGCTATGGCGGCTCATCGTTGCTAAGCTTTACCTTTTTGCTGTTTACCCTGGTTAAGCTTGATTCGAACCGGATGGGTTTGGTGATGGGTTAATGTTGTTTTGCACCCACCGGGCTTTTGCTCCTATGGAGCAACCTGTCTTAATATATAATTGGATGACGACAACTTGCACCCACCGGGCCTTTGCTCCTATGGGTCACCTTTCCTAAGCTTAAAAAATCAATCCGGGTAACGGCGCCTTAGCAGCGTGTAGAATTTATCGGCTGTAGCCTGCTTGCTTTCCCAGTTGTTCTTTTTAATATAATTGTTCTTCAGAAAATTATCAGCTTCCTCAAACTTATTAAACCGGTTTAGTATCTCAATAGCTTCGCTATAGGCCATACTGTAGCCGTTAAACAGATCTTTAACATACAGCAGCTTATCGTTCAGGTTAATGGCCGATTTGATATCTTTAATTTCGGGCAGTTCAAATTTATCAGCCAGGCGCGAGTTTGCTACCTGCGCGGCTATGGTTTGATTGATGGTAGCAAGCGGCTTATCGGTATTGCTTTTTATTTCAACGGGTGGTGCAGGTGCGGGCACTTTTTCGGGAACGGGTAATTCAGCTGCCGGGGCCTGTGGTATTTCTTCGGTGGGCTCATCCTCTAAAAAAGCAATGTCTTCTTCATCATAAGCCGCGTCATCAACCTCATCCAACACCAGCTCATGCCTGATAATGGATTCCTGCGCTGCGGGTTCTTCTTTTATCTCCGGTTCTGTAACCTCTTCTTCTTTGGCAGAAGGTTCCTTTTTTTCGGGCCAGAATATTTGGGCAGGCTGTACCACCGGTTCAAAAAAACGCTCGGTAAAAGGCGGGGCCTCTTCGGGCATTGGGGGTGTAAGCTGTTTGTTGTGTTTTCTTAATACCTCGATGTTTTCTGCCAGGTAATGCGTGTTGGCAGCAAACAGTTCCAACTCGAGGTCGTTAATATTATCTTTTGTTTTTTCGATAAACTGGTATTGCTCGTTAAGTTCATTTAAAATGACACCGATCTTTTTAAAAATCTCTTCCTGTTTCATAACTATACGGGCGGAATATGTTGGTAAAATATTAGGTCAAAAATACCATTTAATTCTGATATTAGGGGCTTAACAGGATAAGATGCTATTTAGCGAATACAATAAAAACCGCAGGGATTTTGGAGGAAGTATAGAACTGATATGCGGTTCGATGTTTTCGGGTAAGACGGAAGAATTAATAAGGCGGCTGAAACGGGCGCAGATTGCCAAACTAAATGTGGAGATATTTAAGCCCAAAACCGATGTGCGTTATGATGAGACAGCCGTGGTATCGCACGATCTGAACTCGATACACTCCACCCCTGTTGAAAGCGCGTCGGCCATACTGTTACTGGGGAGTAATACCCAGGTGGTTGGTATTGATGAGGCCCAGTTTTTTGATGAGGAACTGCCCGATGTTTGCAACAAGCTGGCCAATAAAGGCATCCGCGTTATTGTTGCCGGTTTGGATATGGACTTTTTAGGAAAACCATTCGGCCCTATGCCGGCTATCATGGCCATTGCCGAGTCGGTAACCAAGGTACACGCGGTTTGCGTGGTATGCGGCAACCCGGCTTTATACTCGTACCGTTTGGTAGCCAGCGATGCCAAGATATTATTGGGAGAAAAAGAAACCTATGAACCAAGGTGCAGGGTTTGTTTTAATTTGAACCAGTAGACTCACCCGGTCATCGCTCCGCTCGACCACCCTCTCTACCGCAGGCAGTAAAGAGGGTTATTTTTTACGCTTCTTTCTCCTCTCGTTTCACCAATAATACCTCATCGTTATCCAATAGCAGGTAGCCATACTCATAACAAAAGTAATATGTGCTGCCGGTTTTGGTTTGGTAGATGCTGGTGATGTGGTCAAAATCAAAACCCTTTGCCGCCATTTTCTTTCGAGTTACCTTGGTTTTACCCGTTGGGTTAAGCTCTTCCATAATGCGGCGGTTGCGCTTCAATATATTATTGATGTTGCGCACCAGGTTATAGCTGTCGCTATTGAGCTGATTATTATAATTGTTACGGCATTGGTCGTCGCAAAACTTTTTATCCGAGCGGCCATGTAGTACCGTTCCGCAATCCAAACACAATCTTTCTTCGGGCATAAATTATTGTTTCCTATAAAGTTAGCGATAATTTATCCATTTGCAAACGTTTACAAACGAAAATTAGCATTTAGAAGTGCTTATTATACGACTAAGCTAAACCGCCTGCTGCAACTTTGTGCTGTTGAATGAAGACAAACAGTTATTACACGGAAACATTAAAAATTTAGAAATGATGAGCACATTAAAAAACAGCGTACGCTTAGTAGGGCACTTAGGGGTTGATCCGGAAGTAAAGAATTTAGAGAATAACCGTAAAATGGTAAAGCTGAACCTGGCTACCAACGAGAGTTACAAGAACAATAAAGGTGAGACGGTAACCGAAACCAACTGGCATAGTATAGTGATATGGGGTATGCAGGCCAAGTTTGCCGAAGAGATGTTAAAGAAAGGTGATGAAGTGGCCATTGAAGGCAAGCTGGCCAGCAGAAATTACGTAGATAAAGATGGCAATAAACGTTATATAACCGAAGTGGTGGCTAATGAGTTTTTAAAGATGAATAGTAAGCGGGACCGCTGATTTTAATGACAGGTATGATTTCGCTGATTTTTTCTATCGGTGAGTTTATGAATAGTTTGGTGAGAGGGCCGGCATGTGGGTGTGATGAGTGATGATGAACCGCCGGCCCCTAACTGAACATTGATAAAATTAAAACACAATTGATTATATTTGTTATGTACTTAGAAGCGAAGGAAACCGCCCGGCTGTATAAATTGTTATCTGATAAATTAGGGAACGATACCACCGAGGCGATGTTTAAATACATTGATAATAAAACAGAACGATCTGTGGAAGCAACCATTAAAACATTGGCAACCAAAGAGGACATGGCTCGCGAGATTGGCAATGTTCGTAAGGAGCTTGGCGAGGCTAAAGCCGACATTATCAAATGGATGTTTATCTTTTGGGTAGGACAGGTTGGGGTTACTGTTGGAATAATAATGTTATTCCTGAAAAAGTGAGGCTACTATTAGGCCGGAGGATAGTTAGTCATCCCGATGTGCCGGGACGCCAGTGTCGTATTATTCAGATACCCATATTCTGAAAATCCGAAATCAAAAATTCGAAATCCGAAATCAGCCTACGGTGTACTCAGGGCAACCGGCAATATCTTACCATTAAAAAACTTATGGCCGGTTAGGGCAAAATCGGCAATGTATTTACCCATTTCGAAAGCCATTACCGGGGATTCGTATCCGGGGAAAGCTTTTTCGAGCATTTCGGTTTGTGCAGAGCCGAGGGCAAGGCAGTTAACTTTGATGTTTTGCTCTGCCAGTTCTTGCGCCAGGCACTCTGTAAGTACGTGTAAGGCAGCTTTGCTGGCTGAGTAAGCGGATAGCCCGGCAAACTTAGCACTACCCTGGTAGCCACCCATACTGCCTATATTAACAATGTGCCCACCTGATGCCATTAAGGGCAACATAGCCTGTATAATGCGCACATGGCCCAGGTAATTGCTTTGCAGCATTTCTACAAAGTCGGTTTCATCAAGCTGAGCAAATGGCTTGTTGATGAGCATACCGGCATTATTGATCAGTACATCTATTTTGCCATTGAAACGCGCGGCGATGAATTGTTTAAGATCGGCATAATCATCATGAACGATATCAAAAGCCACAGGATATAGGGTGCATTCGGGATTGAGGCCCTTTGCAATTTCCAGCAAGCGGGTCAACTTATCTTCCGACCGGGCCAAAGCAATGACCTGGTGCTGATTGGTTAATGTTAATTCGAGCACGGCTTCAAACCCAACGCCGCTGCTCGCACCTGTTATAATGATGTTCATATGGCCCCTAACCCCCTAAAGGAGGAATTGTTGTTCTTTGAAATTAATTCTTAGTCTTCTTCCAGCTTATCGGCACGGAAAACATAATACACGCCCAATAACGATACGATGGCCGACACCACGTAAAACGAAAGGCTCAATACCACGGCCAGTTCGCCGTTCATCTTAAACATTTGTTCGATAACATACTTAAAGATGAACTCTCGGAAGCCCAAACCGCCCACACTGAACGGGATAACCGCAGCCATAGACGATGCCAGGAAAGCAGACAAGTATGGCGCGAATTTACCATCGTGGTGCAAGCTTATCATTACCAATAAAATGGTGAGCACCTGTAAACCCTGAACTGCGATAGCCTTAATATGAGCTTCCCAAAAATGTTTAGTATAATCGTTAAAAAACTTGTAGGCTACAAAATAATAAACGGCTGTGCCAACTATCAGAGCGGCCCAGGTTATTAATGGCGTAATGTGTAACACCTCTAACTGGGGCAAAAAGATCACGAGTACCGCGGTAATGAAACCGATGGCCCAAAAACCGCTCAGGCGATCAAAAAATATGGCCCAAAACACTTTTTTAGCCGGTTTTTTATAGCGTTTGTTAAGCAGGTAAATTTTGTAGCCATCGCCGCCAATACCACCGGGCAGGCACAGGTTATAAAACATGCCCAGCATATACAGGCGCATGTTAAACTTCCAATCGATGTGCAGATCGATAGACTTAAAAAAGCTTAGCAACCTGGACGCGGCTACGAAGGTGGATGTAAAAAAGCAAATAACGGCAGCAAGCATCCACCATGGGTTTGACTGCGATATCAGGGCCTTTACATCTTCTATTTTTAGCTTGCTGAAAACGTAATAAAGCAAAGCACAGGTAATAGCTATTTTGATGAGCAACTGGGTAATGCTCCAGATACGCGCTTTTAATGTTTTTGGCTTCTTGGTTTCTGTTATCGAGTCGAGATCTTCGTAAGGAAATGATTCTCCGGGATCAAAAGGGCCTGGTAACTCATCATCATAAACTTTTCGCTTTTGCGGGTCGCTTAATGTTTGATAAGCTAAGCGGAAGGCTTCAATTTGTTCGGGGGTATGATGATCGATGGCGATGACCTTTGCATATGCCGCGTCAATTTCTGGCTGTTCAGCATTGCGGTTTATTTCGAGTAATTCGTAATGATCTTTATTTACCATGCTTTTTGGGCACAAATATTTATAAGGCAACGTTGCCTGTAACTGCAAAGCTAATAAAAAGCGTACACCTTTAAGCTGTGTTTTGATGCGTATGTTAAGATAACGATTATGACACTCTGCTTTGATATTAATTTTTAATTTTGCGCAAATTATTACGCGGATGGCTAAAGTAAAAATAGGGCTGGTGCAAACCACATGCACCGCAAATAAAGCAGAAAACTTGGCAAAGGCTATTGCAAAAGTGCGTGAAGCCGCTAAAGCAGGCGCACAAATTGTTTGCCTGCAAGAGTTGTTTACCTCGCTTTATTTTTGTGATGAAGAAGATCATGATAATTTTAAACTGGCCGAGGCTATTCCAGGCCCGTCGACCGATGAGCTATCAAAAGTAGCGGCTGAGTTGGGTGTGGTGATCATTGCCTCGTTGTTCGAAAAACGTACAGCCGGAGTTTACCATAATACGACCGCTGTTTTAGATGCCGACGGACAATATTTAGGCAAATACCGCAAAATGCATATACCCGATGATCCGGGGTTTTACGAGAAATTTTACTTTACACCCGGCGACCTGGGATACAAGGTTTTCAAAACCAAATTTGCTACCATAGGGGTATTGATCTGCTGGGACCAATGGTACCCCGAAGCTGCACGCATTACCGCCTTAATGGGCGCCGAAATACTCTTTTACCCAACCGCGATAGGCTGGGCAACAACGCAAGATGAAGCAACCAACGTGGAGCAATACAATGCATGGCAAACCATCCAACGCAGCCATGCCGTAGCTAATGGGGTGCATGTAGTAAGTGTGAACAGGGTTGGGCAGGAAGCCGGCATCAAGTTCTGGGGGGGCTCATTCGTAGCTAATCCTTTCGGAACGGTAATGTACCAGGCATCACATGATGATGAGGAAGTGATCATCCAGGAAATCGATTCGGATAAGATGGATTACTACAGAACACATTGGCCGTTTTTGCGTGATAGGAGAATTGACAGCTATCAGCCCATTACAAAAAGACTAATTGATGAAGACTAATATATACCCTGCTTCTCAGGGCTTTACTTTCCCGGCGGAGTGGGCTAAACATACGGCTACCTGGTTAAGTTGGCCACATAAAGAGGAAAGCTGGCCGGGTAAGATAGAAACAATCTATAAACCTTATTGCGAGTTCATCAAAATAGTTGCCGAAGGCGAACTGGTTCGTATCAATGTAGCTGACGCCGATATGGAAGCTTTCGCGAAAAGCGAGTTGGAAAAGGTTGGTGCGGATATGAGCCAAATTGAGTTTTTTCATTTCCCTACCAATGACGCCTGGTGCCGCGATCATGGCCCTGCGTTTTTGATCAATACAGGAACCAAACAAAAAGCTATTATTGATTGGGGCTACAATGCATGGGGTGGCAAATATCCGCCTTTTGACCTGGACGATGTTATTCCAACCAAAATTGGCGAGCATTTTGGCTTACCGGTTTACCACCCGGGAATAGTGATGGAAGGTGGATCGGTTGATTTTAACGGTGCCGGTACGATACTGACAACTACTGCATGTTTGCTGAATGAAAACCGCAACCCACACCTTAACCAGGAACAAATAGAAGCCTACCTGAAGAACTATTACGGGGCCGAACAGATACTATGGCTTGGCGATGGTATTGTTGGCGATGATACCGACGGCCATATTGATGATATTACCCGCTTTGTGAATGAAGATACGGTAGTTACCGTAATTGAGGATAACGAAGCAGACGAAAACTACCAACTGCTGCAAGAGAACCTGGGAACATTAAAAACGTTCAGATTGCCGGATGGCAGGCCTTTAAATATCGTTGAACTGCCCATGCCATCGCCGGTGATATATGATGGGCAGCGTTTACCGGCATCCTACGCCAATTTTTACATTGCCAATGCCGCTGTTATAGTACCCACCTATCGCGATAAGAACGATGCTAAGGCCTTGCAGATTTTACAGCAATGCTTCCCCGACAGAAAAGTGGTAGGTATTGATTCGACGGATATTATTTGGGGATTAGGCAGTTTTCATTGCCTGAGCCAGCAGGAACCAGCTTAATTTAAAACCATAAAGGAATAATAATTGTTATAACATACACCTAAAAATACATACATGTCAGCAGCATTATACCCGTTAAAATTCAAAACCATTTACAAGGATAAAATTTGGGGTGGCAACAAGATCAAAACTTATTTGGGTAAAGATTTTTCGCCACTGCCTAACTGTGGCGAAACCTGGGAAATATCAGGTGTAAAATCCGACGTTTCGGTTGTTGATGGTGGCGCTTTGCAAGGCAGTTCACTGGCCGATCTGCTGGAGCAATATCAAGATGAGTTGGTGGGCAAAAAGGTATATGCTAAATTTGGCAATATCTTCCCGCTGCTGGTAAAGTTTATTGATGCGAACGATTGGCTGTCAATACAGGTTCACCCTGATGATGAGCTGGCTAAAAAGCGCCATAACTCATTCGGTAAAACCGAAATGTGGTATATTATCGAGTCTGATCCGGGTTCAACCCTGATCACCGGCTTTAACCAGCAGGTTGATGAAAAAGTTTATTTAGAGAAACTGAACAGCGGCCACCTGGATGATATCCTGAATAAAGAAACCGCTAACGCGGGCGATGTTTTCTTTTTACCGGCCGGCCGTGTGCATACCATTGGTAAAGGTTTATTATTAGCCGAAATCCAGCAAACGTCGGACATTACTTACCGTATCTATGATTTTGACCGTGTTGACGATAAAGGCAACAAACGCGAGCTGCATACCGAGGAAGCTTTAGCGGCCATTGACTATACGGTTTATCCCGACTATAAAACTCAATATACCCCTCAAAAAAATGAGGACGTGCATATAGTAACATGCCCTTATTTTACTACCAACGTAATGGACTTTACACACGGAACAACCAAAGACTACTCACAGCTCGATTCGTTTGTGATACATGTTTGTGTTGAGGGCGCGTATACCATAAACTATGCAGGCGAAAGCTATGCGGTAAAAATGGGAGAATGCATTTTACTGCCAAACACAGTAAATAACGTTGAAATAACAACCAAAGCAGGCTTTAAGATATTAGAAAGTTATATAGCCTAATGGCCGTCAAATAGCAAAAAAGGCTTCGGGTATACCCGAAGCCTTTTCAATTATGCGGCTAATCTGAAAAGCTCAACAAGCGTATCGGGGCTTATCGGTTTTATAACATAGTCTGTTATATCAGAAATAGTTTTTGCTCTTTGAATATCCTCATCATTTATAGATGAGCTTACCATGTAGATCGTGATTTTTTTGCCCAACTGTGGTTTAATTTTCACAAAGCTTTCCATAAAACCCCAACCATCCATTACCGGCATATTAATATCCAGGAAGATAATATCGGGTAAGGTGTCTAAGTTTTCGGGGTCGGTTAAAAAATCAATAGCCTCTTTGCCATTGTAAAACTCCATTAAATTAGGGCTTAATTGCTTAATGCTGATCAATTTCTTTAGTCCGTAAATGTAAATCTTGTCATCATCAATTACGCATACAGTTTTAGCGGGGGCTGTCAAAGTCATGTGTGTTATATATATTTAGGTTAGTTTTATTGTAAATTTTGTGCCAACATTTACTGTACTCGCAATATGGATCGATCCGCCTAACGATTCTATCTGGTTTTTGGTAATAAAAAGCCCTATTCCTTTGGCATTAGCATTTTGATGGAACGTTTTATACATGCCAAAAACCTTATCGCCATACTTATCCAGGTCAATACCAATGCCGTTATCTTCAAAGGTTAGCCAGGTATGTTCCTTATCAAAATAAGTCTCACAGATTATCTGGGGGTAACGGTCGGGGTGGCGATATTTAAGTGAGTTGGTCAATAAGTTTAAAAATATGCTTTCAAGATAAGCCGGTACATAATTAATAGTTGGACACGAAGAAAAATCAGCGCAAATTATTGCCCTCGTTTTCCGGATATTGTTATCGAGCGCGGTTTGTATGTTTTTAAAAGTGCTTTCAAAAGCAACCGGCTTTAACTCTTTACTTATTTCTGTTTGAATTTTAACAATCTCATTTAAATGATCAATTGTATTGGCCAGACTTTCACTAATAGAACGGATGTTGCCAAACACTTCCTCCTTTTCGGCCGACGAAATGTTCTCATCAAATATATTAACCATAAACTGCAAATTGCCCGAATGCGAACGTAAATTATGTGATACAATGTGCGCGAAGTTTTGCAGCCGCCTGTTATGGTCGCCCAGCAGATCGAGCGATTTTTGGAGTTCGAGCTCCTTCAGTTTAATGTTATCAATATTTTGAAATATGCCGCGTAGTATAATGCATTCGCCATTTCCATCAATAATAGGAACACCTTTATTGCGAACCCATATCACATTATTTTTTGCCGTGCGGAATTTCAATTCGAGATCGAAAGGTTTACAAAATTTTATAGCATCGCTAACCGCGGCAGATAAGGTATCGCGATAACCAGCCTCGTAAAAACTTATGGCGCTATCCAGATCAGGTTTGGTATCAAATGGCAGTTCATGTATCTCAAATATTTCTTTTGACCATGTTAACTCCATGTTCACCACATCCAGTTCCCAGCCGCCAACATTGGCTATCTTATTGGTTTCGTTTAATAAAAATTCATTCTTCTTTAAATTAAGCTCCGTTTGCTTTTTCTGATCGATGTCGGTTACGGCACCTATTACACGGGTAAGCTTTCCTTTCTCATCAGGCCAGGCTTTACCCGAGCTTTCAAACCATCGATAGCCCAGCTCTTTGGTGCGCATCCTAAACTCAACTTTGTATTCGGTTTTCTTTTTTAGATGGTTTTGGAAGGAATCGTATACCAGGGTACGATCATCGGGATGCACTATTTCATCTAAAAAGTAAATATAGCTGGTATCCAGCTCGCCGTATTTATACCCCAATAATTCGCAAAACTTAGGCGACCACCACGCCTCATTGCTGTCAATGTTGCGTTCCCATAAACCCGTATTGGTGCTTTCAATAAGGTAATGCAATTGCATATTGGCAAAATAATGCTGGTTAAGCGCTTGCATCCCTATCGGGAACATTCCTAAAGTAGTGTCTCTTTCTTCAGACATTAACAGATTGGTAATTACGGATCAATGTTTATTATTAGTTTAATGTTGTACGCAACATTCACCAAATAAGATATGCCTTAATTCAACTTATTTCAATTTTGTGGTTTCGGTTCCATAACAGCATGGAGAAACGACTGAGCAATAAGAAATAGTAAAGCAGAAATTGAAGGCATACCACAAACAAACCGCGCCGAACCTTCAAATAAAATAATTGGCTAAAAACAAAAATATAAACTTTAATGAAAGTTTAACTATCTGTTTACAAATAATTTAAATTAAGGTGCAGTATTGTAATACCGTAGCAACAACAGGATGATTTTATTGAAATTATATACCTAAAACGGCCTTAAGCTTAACATAACCGGTTTTACTTACCGGAATTTTAGCACCCGATTTTAATATGGCTATATGCGCGTCCTTTTCGTAGGGGTCGATGCGGGTGATCTGCTGTACGCTTAAAATATAAGAGCGGTGTACACGCACAAACTGGCGCGGATCGAGCGTTTGCTCAAAAAAGCTCATGGTTTTATTTTTCAGGAAAGAGCCTTCCTGGGTGTGGATGCTTACATAATCGTCGTCGGCTTCCAGGTATTGCACATCATGTACCGGAATGATCTTTACCTTGGTGCCCGTTTTTACCACAATACGCTCATGCTGCGCCGGCGATGGCGGCACTACCGAGTTAATTAAAGTTTCGTTGGCCTTGTGCACCTCGGTTGTTGATGCCTGGCTGAGCCATTTTTCAACCGCTTTGGTAAAGCGCTCTTTACTAAATGGTTTTAGCAGGTAATCGGCGGCATGGGTTTCAAATGCTTTTATGGCATATTCATCAAAGGCGGTGGTAAATATTACGGCGGGTTGTTGCTCCACCAGTTCCAGCATTTCAAAGCCGTTTATCTTAGGCATTTGCACATCCAGAAATATCAGGTCGGGCTGGTATTGATTAATGGCTTTTACACCCTCAAAACCATCGCCGCACTCCTGCAATACCTCAATCTGCGGAAAGCTTTGCAAATACTCTCTTACAATTAAGCGCGCCAGTGGTTCATCATCAATAATTAAAGCTCGTTTCATACCTGTGGAATTTTTATGATCGTTGTAAATACATTGTCGGCCGCGTGTGTTTCAACCAGGTCGTTTCGGGCAAACAGCAGGTATAAGCGCCGCTGCACACCACTTAAACCAAAGCCGGTGCCTTTCATGGGCCGGCTTGTTTGCGCGTCGAAGGGGTTTTGCACCATCAGTACCAGGTAGTTATCACTTACTTCGGCCCTGATGCTGATGGTCACATCCTCAGTTGTATCGTACAAACCAAATTTAATAGAATTTTCAACAATAGGCTGCAATAACATTGGCGGCATCATCATATCTTCGCATTTGCCGTCGCAACTCACCTCTGCCTCAAGGCGATGCCCAAACCTTACTTTTTCAATATCAAGGTATAGCTGTACCTGTTGTAATTCTTCGGCAAGGGTTACCGGTTGCTGGTCGTCTTTTTTCAATGTCCCGCGCAAAAAGTCCGATAGCTGGTGTATCATCTTCCGGGCCTCATCCGGCCTGATGCCGATAAGCGCGTTTATCGAGTTTAAGCTATTGAACAAAAAATGGGGCTGCAGTTGCTGCCGCAGGTTATATAGCTCCGCTTCGCGGGCCAGTTTCTCGGCATCCGTTTTCCTCTTCTCGTTCTCTTTCTGGTCTATCTGTGTAAACCAAAGCACACTCACCAGCGCCATACAGCCAATGATCAAAAAGTCGACAAAGAACCGGATGGTTAACGATTGCGAGTAAAAACTCTCGTAAGCCTTATTATTTACCAGGTACGGCAGCAGCCAGCGCGATATAAAAATGCACAGGCCCGATAGTACAGCGCACCATACCAGCAGGTTGATATAACTTTTTTCGCCCGGGCGATAGTAGCGCAGGTTATTGTTAATTAACCAGCATGCCGCGCTCAATAGCACGGTATTTATAACACTATCGGCATTGGCAATGTACCAGTTAAAGCCAAAGCTTTCTACAATATATGCCTGCGCACCAACCCAAACTACAAAGGCTGCAGTAAGCGCGTAAGCAATTTTTGTAAATGTGCTGGTATATTTAGCCAAGGTCAGTGTTGTTTTATAGTATGTTTTTAACAAAAAGAATAATCGCTCATTCCTATCAATGCCGCTTTATGGTTTGCCCATTTAATATACAGGTCGGCATCGGCGGGTTCTTGTATGGTATAATACAGTTCGGCCCCGTCGGTAAGTTCATTTAAACGGGTTATATCGGCTACATTAATAAACTCCCATTTAACAGGCTGCTTTTGGCTGTTTACAAACTTGTCCTGGTTGTCAATACCTATTTTGCCTGCTTTTTCAAATGCCTGCTGTTCGTTTTCGGCATTTATTAGTCTTAGCTGCTCATCAAACTGGGGCGTATGGTTGCCTTCGCCGCTGATGATGCGGAAAATTATTTTTGCGATGTACCAGTTCATAGTGTAGTTTTTATGCTGTTTAATAACTCCTGATGTCGACCCCTGCAAATATCGAAGTGCCTTTTAGTACCAGTATTTTATCACTGCCATAGTCGCTCTTCATCATGCGTTTATCGTCAAAGCCGGCAAACAGCGATACCATATCTGATGTGACGTGCCAGTGCGGCGGCACTATCAATTTTATCCCGCCAAAAACCTGCGTTACATCAATATATACGCGGCCCTGTATATCGGCCTGGGTAAGGTCTATATCGGCGCCGCCAAAAATATTAACGATCTCGCCGCCCTTAAAATCTTTAGAGAGTATCCGCTTCTTGGCTCCGCTGAATATCGATACCGCGTCGAGATAATCATCGCCAAGGTGGTTTTTTGAGCCCGGGGCATCGGTACCTGTTTCGCTGTTTGGTATGGTATAATCAACCACGGGCTCATTAGGGTTATTGATACCGCTTTCGCCATAACGTCCCTCCCACTGCCTTTTCCAGCGGTGTTTGTCCCAACGGTCCCTGTTCCAGGGGCGGTTACGGTTCATGATCATGCTGATACCTAATATAATAAGCACAAGCGGCCAAAAATTATGTAAAATGCCCGCGAATGGAAATATGTCGTTGAGTAAAAAGAATACCCCTATTGAGATCATAATTATCCATCCCGAATTTCTGAAATTGTGCTTTACTCCGCTAAATATTCCAAAAGCAATAAGCCACATTGGCCATCTGAAAAGCCACCAGGGAAAAAAGAAGAAATCTAATTGCCTGAAAAGGAATAATATACCTACTATTAATAAAAAGCCTCCGGCTAATACTTTATTATTGGAACGATCCCTTTCGTAAGGGTCTTTCTTATTTTCATCTATGTTGATACTCATTTGAGGTGTGTTTTTAATTTATGATATAAAACTAAGATAACATTCGGAATAGCCAAAAGCAAAACTGGCAACATGCTTTTAATACTCGGCGAAAGCCACTATTTTATCGGTAGAATATTTTGAGGTGCTGTAAGCTTTGTTTAAATACGATACCCCCTAAAACAGAAAAAGTCCCGGGGCTCATGCCGGGACGTGGGTATAATCTATGTTGAGGTGGTTATATTTATTTTATAAGGTATCCCTGTAATCGGTATGGGTTTGAGTCCATTGGTCGCGGCGTTCCCACCTGTCGCGGCGGCAGTGGTCGTCTTTAAAAAACACCATCCGTATGCCTATAGCTATCAAAATGAACGGCCAGAATAACAGGTAGTGAAAGCCAAATATCATGTTGGCTAAAAATATACCGCCTATCGCGATAAGCAGTACCGACCATGGCTTGCGGAAGTTATACCTTACACCGGTTATAACGCCTAAAGCTATCATCCACATGGGCCAGCTAAACAGCCAAAAAGGTAAAATAAAACCTGCTACCTGGTTTAAAAGATATATACAGCCAACAGCTAATAATATAATGCCTAAAGTGGTTCTCCTGTTGCTATGCGGGTTATGTTGTATGTTGTTTTCCATCGTTTTGTTTATTTGATGATGTAAACATACGGCAACATTTAACGCGGGGCTAAGCCTATTAGGCCAGCTGCTTTAACAACTCGGTGAGTGGCACATATTGGTCGGTAAAACATCGGCCGCGTTTTTTACCATTGCCTTATGGCGATGCCGTTCCACACCGTAGTTTGAACTACAGATGCAGGTATTTCAACCTGTGGCTGTTGCCACAAGTGTTGCAGGCAGCCGGTATTCATGGTTTTAAGCAGTTGCAGGTGGTGCTTATTATCAAACAGGATAATGGTACCGCTAACTATGCGGTTGTTGCTGTAAAGCGAGTTAAGTACGGTAATAGTTGATGAGAACGACTCGCAGTTGATATGTACAAAAGCGCATGGCTCTTTTCGCCAGAATAAAAATTCCCCTAACGAGTTGATCTGCATCTGGCTGGGTCTTTTTGGTTTTAAACCCAATAACAAGCCGCCTGTTCTTACCGGTTTTACCATAGGCTTATTCAGGTCTTTAATATTATAGTTGCCGGTTTGACCCTCAAAACTGTAAAGGGCGGTATTAAAGCCGGTTTGCTTACGTGCACTTACAATGTTTGGCATCTCCCCGTTCGGGGTACCAAAGCTTAGCCAAGGGCCATCGTTTTTTACCCTGCTCATTATAAAGTTCTCCAGCATGGTATTGCCGGTTTCGGTTGTCACATCATTTGTATAGGTGTAGCCGGTATATGTTTTACGTGGTTGTGTGGTAAAAGCCTCTGCAATATGATTATATGCTTGCAAGTAAGACGGCACTAAAAGTTGTTGGGTTTGCATTGTTGTTATTGTGATTGTTGCTGTTGTTGAATTGATTGTTAGTGGAGTAAGACTACTCCACCTGATCTTCGGTTACACGCGAAGCGCTGATCATTGCTGATGACAGTATGGTATAGCACTTTATCCATGCAGCCTGCAATTCATCGGTCCAATGTTCACCCAGGCCCATCTTTAAGGTCCATATCAGCGCTTCGCCAACGGTGGTATAATGCTCATCCTTTACACCGTATTTTACGTGCCTGCGGGCAAGGCCCTCAACTTCGCCGATGATCTCATTCAGTTTATCCAGTTTGTTTACTACATAACCTATCATGGTGGTTAACGCGTTCGATTGTGTTGCCATATCGCTCCTGAACATAGGTTTCAATTCGGGCGCTATTTGAAAAAGGCGGTTATAAAATAATTGGCCGGCGGCTAAAGGGTTTACTGCTACTAATTTCCAGCTTTCTTTTACTAAGATGATTTCTTCTGTTTCCATTTGTGATGTTAATTGTGTTAAAAATATGTTACACTTTTTAAGTTGTGATTTTAATTCGATGCAAATATGTAACATATGTTTGTCATATTGAAATTATTTTTCATTTTTTTTATAAATAAATTTTAAAGTGTAACATTTAATTAACACATTTGATCAATGCACCTGGGAAGTAAGATTAAAGAAGTATATGAAGCCGGTACCATCAACCTCACCGACTTTGCAAAACGCATTGGCACGGTAAGGCAAAATGTTTACCGCATTTTTGAGCGCGACTCCGTCGACGTAGATATGCTGCAAAAGATATCTGATGTATTGAATCACGATTTTTTTCAATATTACGGCACCCAGGGTAAGCAACAGGGCCAAACGCCGGCCTCGGCGGAATTACTTCAAAAAGAAATAAACGTACTCACCGAGCAACTGGAAGAAGCCCAAAAAGAACTGGAGTATCAAATTAAGATAGTGGCCCTTCGCCAGGAAGAGATGCGCCTGCTCGAATCAAAACTGAATACGCAAAAAGAATTGTCGGATGCTATTATTAACAGCCTCAAAGAGCGCCAGCAAAGCTTCGTCAAACGCATCCGTGAGCTGGAGCAAAAAAACGATTAGTCTTTCTTCCCGGTTATCATGGCATGGGTAAGTTTGCCGTAAGCCAATTTCCAGGCATGTTCGGCATCCTCGTTCCAATCATCGCCCAGGTTTTCTTTAAGTGTGGCTATGAGTGCCAGCAAAACTGTTTTATATGCACCGGTAGGTACATTATACTGCTGATGGCGCTTACCCAGGTCAACGGCATCCTGCAGTATCTCGTCAAAACGGTCAAGCTTAAAGGCAACATAGGTTATCATTTCGATAAACTTCCGGGCCTGCTCGTTCATATCGATCTTAAAGAGCGCCTTTAACGATGGATCGATACCAAAAAGCCTGTCGTAAAAATAAATACCGGGATCTTGCTCTAATACCAGCATCTCGCTCCAGGTATTTTTAACCAATGCTATCTGTTGGGTTGTCATTTCGGCTTAAAAATAATAAATATTTGCAAAATAGCTGTTTATAATCTGCGTATGCCGGTTTGCTCCTTTCCGTTTTCTTTAAATATATTTACCTGCCAATTTATCGAACAGAAATTATGTATAAGCCAATTATCGCCTTACTTATTTTTACCGCTTTTACCATCGCGGCCAACGCACAGGAAAAACCTGCTACCGCAACAGTTCCGGCCAAGCCATCGGCCCCGGAAACATTACCCGGCAAGGGCCTTGCCGAACACGACTTTTTTTATGCCGGCGAAGGCAATAAGGTAATGAGCATAGTAAAGCAGGGCAAAGTTGTATGGAGCTATACCGATACATCAAAGCGCGGCGAAATAAGCGATGCCGTACTGCTATCAAACGGCAACGTGCTATTTGCCCGCCAATACGGCATTACCGAAATTACGCCCGATAAAAAACTGGTGTGGAACTACAATGCGCCAGCCGGTACCGAAATACACACGGCACGGCCCATTGGCAAACACCTGGTACTATACATGCAAAATGGCAACCCTGCAATGCTGTTTGTAGTTAACATAGTTACCGGTAAAACCGTATTGGAGTTACCCATGGCGGTTAAAAATCCGTTGTCAACTCATGGGCAGTTCAGGCATGTGAGTTTAACCGATGCCGGCACCCTGCTTGTTGCCCATATGGATATGGATAAAGTAAGCGAGTATGATGCTGAAGGCAAAGAATTATGGACGGTACCCGTAGCCAGCCCCTGGCATGCTATCCGCCTTAAAAACGGCAATACTTTAATAACAAGCAATAAACATTTCGTTCGCGAGGTTAACTCAAAAGGTGAAACCGTTTGGGAGTTTGCCGATAAAGACTTGCCCGATTTCAAATTCTCGGGCTTGCAAACTGCGGTTCGCCTGCCAAACGGCAATACCATCATCAACAACTGGTGCCGCAAAGACGATGGCACCGGTGTACAGGCTATAGAGGTGAGTCCCGATAAAAAACTGGTTTGGGCCCTGCGCGAATGGACGCCTCCCACCGACCTTGGCCGCTCAACAACCATACAGTTATTGGATGGCCCCGCACCCGAAAATATGCATTTTGGCGCTTTGCATTAAGGAATAAGCTATTGAGCTGAAAGCATAGCGCGTAAAGCTTTTTGAAATTTTTAAACGCCCTGCGAAACCCGCAGAGCGTTTTACTTAAACTACTTTCTCCGCTAACTTCTTTTTTACCAGCTGGCTTACGCGGTATATCATAAATATGCTTATGGCCGATATGGCAACGGTAACATAGCCCAGTGTTGAGTAGTGCTCAAGCGGGCTGATCTTTGTTTTTTGTACTACGATCATGCCCCCGGCCGCGGCGGCTATGCCCCCTGCTATTTGCTGCAGCGATGAGTTGATGCTCATGTAAGCACCCCGGTCCCTCATTTCGGGGATGCCTGTGGCTAAGGCGCTTGATGGCACCATGCGGCTCATAATGCCCATCATCATCATAATGTTGAATATCATGACCAGCCATAGCGGCGTTGCTGCCAGGTTGGTGTATATCACCACGATCACCATCATCCATACAGAGGCAATGGCAAACAGCCTGAACTTATCTATTTTATCGCTTAGCTTACCTACAACAGGCATAATAATGAGTGTGCTGATGCCCGATACCATGAACAGCAAGGGCAGTTGTGTTGGGGTAACCTTAAGATTGTTAATGGCAAAGGCGCTGCCAAAAGGCATCATCATAAACCCGCCTATGGATAAAAGCGCGGTGGCCGCGAAGCCTACGCCGTATTCCGCATTACGCATGGTATGCCACAGGTGTGTAAACGCGTTTTTATCCTGCTGTAATTTAAGGTGTTGTGTTACGGGCTGCAGTTTTACCATAATAAGCACTGCTACCGCAGCGGCCAGTATGGCTACCATTAAAAAAGGCGTGTGCCAGCCCCACAGGTTTGCAATATACAAGCTGATGGGGATACCCAACACCTGGCTGGCGCCAAAACCCATTTGTACAAAACCCATTACACGGCCGCGGTGGTGTATATCAAACAGATCGGCTACGATAGCAAAGGATATGGAGCCGATAACGCCGCCAAACAGACCCGTAACAATGCGGGCAGCCATCAGCATCCAGTATGAATTGGCTATGCCGCATAATATGGTGCCGATAATGAAGCCGGTGTAAAAAAACAGCAGCAGCTTTTTGCGGTCGAACCGGTCGGCGAAGCCGGCGGTTAACAGGCCCGAGATACCGGCGCTAAAAGCATAAGCCGATACGGCGAGCCCGAACTGTGAAGTTTTAAGGCCGAGCGATTTCATCAGCATATCGCCCATTGGCGACATGATCATAAAATCCAATATCACCGAAAACTGAGTGATGGCTAAAATAAAGACCACAAATTTTTGATAGCCTGAAAAAGGAACAGCAGCAGCTTTGTTTTCCATAGGATTGTTATTTATGTTTTTAACCGGCTAATTCCTCACAAAAAAAGCCGCAATTATTGATGGTTAATATTACATCCTGCGGCGTTAGTTCGCTTGAAATAACACGCAGTACATAATCTTCATCGTCCAGGTCGATGTTCCAATCCTGTATCAGCATATGGGCATCGAGTATTTTACCGGCCGAATGCCGTGCCTCCGCCGTAGCGATATCAGTTTTAAAGATCAGTATGTTTTTAATTTGATCACACATAACATGCCTCCTTAATTAAGTTTATAAACTAAGCGCTTTAACCACCAGGTCGAAGGTTTGCCAGAGTATATCATCGGTCATGCTAAAAGGTGTGGCGGCCAGGCTCATCCCTTCTTTATGAAACCGTATTAAAGCGTATAATGGCGCAAACGCCAACGACCAGTAAACCTCCAAAGGCATTTGCTTAATTTCGCCGCGGCTAACCGCATTGCTAACAAACCGACCCATTACTTCCTTAAAATTTTGGCTCATGGGCCCTATTACCTGCTGGTGATAAGTAGAGCTGCGCAACTGCTCAAACAGCAGCATGGCGTCGGGCTCGTTCATCATATAATTATACCTGTTTTGCCATTGCACCTTTAATCCTTCGGCAAACCACATTTCGGGGTCAAACCCTTTAAGCGTCGCCCGGTGCATAGCCTCGCCCTGCTCTATCGCGATACGGGTAATCAGGTCATCCTTATCCTTATAATAGATATAGAGTGTGCCCACTGATATATTACAGGCCTTAGCCAGTTTGTTAACGCTAAAACCCTCGAAGCCATCGGCCACGAGCATTTGCACTGCTTTTTGTTTTACTAACTGCTCTTTATCAAAATTACGAACGCGCATATACAAACATAAATGAATGAGCGCTTACTTTTAAATTTATTTGAAAATAGTTATCATGGCGAGGGAAGCAGTGCGTTGAGGATTTCAGGCTTCTTTTTTAATCCCGGGCAACCAGATTATTTGAACATTTGATTGTTTCGGCGGCTATTTGGTATCTGAGGCCTTTTTTGATACCAGGAGTATCAGCTCCTTAATTTTTTTAGCTTTAACAGCCTGATGGGTAATTTGATAATGATGGTATAGTATATTAAAGCACTTTAAATAGTTCAAATTTAATTCGTCAATGTTTTTTTGATTGGTGTTGCTGATAAGATCTACCTTCAGATTATCCAATAAAAACGAGTTTTCAAAAATGAGCTTATTTATTGCAACGGTATTAACAGGTTTTTCGCTATACATTAATGTGAGCCCGGAGACAGACAATTTATCAATGTATTTTTTATATAAAGATGGCGGAACTGTTAAGCCGATATAAAGCGGATGCTCCTTTTTTATATTGTTTAAAAATTGATGGACGATATCTTCCCAGTTAACGATATAATGATTTATATCGTGATATTTCAAATCCATGTTATTGATATTTAATTTCTTAAAAATACGATCACGATAATGTTCTTCAATTAAAAAATCGATGCATATTACTATTACGTCGGGCCTGATATCCAATGCGTCTTGTAACATCCATAAAGGATAAGTGTCGTTATCGCCTTGTGTTAATAAAATACTGTTAGGCTTAACCGACATTAAAACATTATAACCGTAAGTAAGAAGCCCGGCGGCTAATTCGTTCTTTTTGAACCAATATTTGTTTGCTTTTTTGCGCAGGGCTAAATCTGAGATGCTCTCGGCATAGGTTACAACATCAGAATTAATTCCATCAAAGTCGGGATTCATTTGATAGGCTTTTAATAAATCGGGCCCGGCGTTTGGATTGACTCCGCCCGTTGAACCTGCCACAAAGTAGTATGTGAAAGTATCGGGGATGTATTTTTTCATTAATTTAAGAATATCAGCCCCCAGCATTAGAGAAGGCGACTCTTTTACAAAATCTTGTTTCCAGTCATCTGTACCTTGTGCGCTACGGCAGGCCCGGTAATAATTATACCATGCATTTTCGGAGCTTTTGTCTTTTTGTACTTCATTCCACCATAATTCGGCTTGCTGCACATAATAGGTGTGTGGCTTGCTTTCGTTGGCAAACGATATTTGTTTTTCGGGTTTTTGAGCAAATAAACAGTAACTGAAAAAAAGAAATAAGATGGACAAGTAAAAACGATTTTTCATTCTGTATTAAATTTAAAATTTGAATAAAGTAAAGATATATAGTGTAGGTTATTGGCTTTCAATACTTAACATTCTTTAACATTAGATGCTTTTTAAAAGGAGGTTAAGGGGTATTTTACAATACCAGAATTACAATGCAACCGTGCAATTTAGCTCTGCTGTTTATATTGGACCATAAAGATGATGTTGAGCTCGGGATGGGTGGTGAGCACTTGATTAGGTATAACAAGTAAATAAGAGAATTTCATGCGATGGTAAACCTGCTTTAATAGAGCCTTTGATTTGATAATACGCGGTATTTTTCTTATATTGTATGGACTGAGATTCAGGATACAAGAATCAGGAATCAAGACAAATGTGTTCTTTGAAAATACCACCTTTTACCACCCAGCTATTAGGTGAGTGGTTGAATTGTTGATTAGGTTAGTGTCTAGGAAAAATAAGTAAATTCGAAATTGAAAATCCGAAACGGCAAAGCCCTCTTGAGTACCTTTAAAAGCAAACAAAAACGAAAAATTCGAAATTGAAAAATACCACCTTTTACCACCCAGCCGGCTGGTTGATTAGGTGAATGGTTGGTAAAAAAAGTAAATCCGAAATCGAACATCCGAAATCCGAAATATCGCCATCCATCTTACATCAAATAAAAACCGTACCTTTGCAGCAATATATGTGCATTTACATATATCCGCACTTACTCGGCTCTGATCAATACCATTTTCATTTCCTTTTAAAGAGCGGGAACTTTACATACAACAATACATGTTATTCGAAGATTTAAAATTAATTGAGCCTATCCTCAAGGCCTTAAAACACGAGGGATATACCAATCCGACGCCTATACAAGAGCAGGCCATACCGATAGTATTGGACCGTAAAGACCTTTTGGGCTGCGCGCAAACAGGTACCGGTAAAACAGCTGCATTCGCTATTCCTATTTTGCAGATACTGCATAACGAGCGTTTACAGCACAAAGAACAAAAGACCATTAAGGCGCTGATATTAACGCCGACACGTGAGCTTGCCATCCAGATTGACGAAAGCTTTGCCGCTTATGGCAAGCATACCGGGCTGAAACATCTGGTGATCTTCGGCGGGGTATCACAACATCACCAGGTAGAAACCCTGAAACGCGGTGTTGATATTTTGGTAGCTACGCCCGGCCGTTTGCTCGACTTAGTGAACCAAAAATGGGTGCATTTAGAGCACGTGAAGATTTTGGTATTGGATGAAGCTGACCGTATGCTGGATATGGGTTTTGTGGTTGATGTGAAAAAGATTATCGGCAAACTGCCGCAAAAGCGCCAGACGCTTTTCTTCTCGGCTACCATGCCGAACGAGATCCAAGCCTTGGCCAGCAGCATATTGCATAATCCCGAAAAGGTAGAAGTTACGCCGGTATCTTCGACAGCCGACACCATACAGCAAGGCCTGTACTTTGTGGATAAGAGCGATAAGAAAAACCTGCTCATCCACATTTTGAAAGATAAGAGCATTGCTACCGCGCTGGTATTTACACGTACTAAACATGGTGCCGATAAGGTGGTGAAAGACCTGGTAAAGGTTGGTATTACTGCCGAAGCGATACACGGTAATAAATCGCAAAACGCACGTCAGCGTGCTTTGAGTAATTTTAAGAGCCGTACCACACGTATTTTAGTTGCGACAGATATCGCGGCCCGCGGTATTGACGTGGATGAGCTGACCCACGTGATCAACTACGAACTGCCTAACGTACCCGAAACTTATGTACACCGTATTGGCCGTACTGGTCGTGCCGGTTTAAGCGGCATAGCCCTTTCGTTCTGCGATGCGGATGAAGGTGAGTTTTTATACGATATCCACAAACTGATAGGTAAAACGGTACCGGTGATAGATGACCAGCCATACCCGATGCGCCCGCCTGCAATGGGGCCAGGTATTAAATCGCCAAACAAGCCGGGCAGCGGCGGTGGCCGTGGCGCTAAAAGCCATGCACCGCGTAATGGCGGCGCTAAAAAGCATGGCGAGTTCAGGAGCCGGGCGAAAAGAAGAGACTAAGGGTTCCTAAGATTCTAACTGTCATTTCGATCAGAGGGAGAAAACTTTACAAAGCGAGTGTAGCGCCAGTGCATAACGTTATGTCGGTTCGTAAAGTTTTCTCCTCCCTCCGGTCGTTCGAAATGACATGAAGAGGGGAAGATGTTAACAAGTTAATAACCTCAATTTGCTTAATACCAGCTATTGAAATATTTTTAGCATGAAAATCGTTAATGTAGATATGAAACGTCTTGTCGATCTTTTTAAAAATAAGTTCTTCCTGGTTACGATAGCTTTTATCGTATGGATGGCGGCGTTTGATAAGAATGACCTGCACTCGCAATACCAATACTATACCGAGGTACACAAAGCACAAAAAGAGCGCGATTTTTACCTGAAAGAAACCACCCAGGCCCGTAAGGACCTTGATGAACTTACTACCAACCCACAAACCCTCGAACGCTTTGCCCGTGAGAAGTATTTGATGAAGAAGGACAATGAGGATGTGTTTGTTGTGGTGAGAACCCCGAAGTCAGAGAACTGATCTATGTGTTTCGGACGGAGGCCGAAGGACAGTCGTTACTCGTCTGGAGCCTAACCGCATGCACTCGCTCGCGTCCACGCGAGTGAGTATTATCTTCCGGCCTCCGGCCGAAATATCCAAAATATTTTCTATTTTTAAGCATGTCTGAGCTTAGAAAAGCAAATTCTGATAGAGCCTTTTTTGTAACACTTACCGTTGTTGGCTGGATAGATGTTTTTATACGAAGCGAGTACTGCGATGAGATTATCAGGAATATTGAATATTGCCGAAAGCATAAGGGATTAAAAATTTATGCTTATTGTATTATGAGCAGTCATATTCATATGGTTGTTGCTCATGATGATGGAAAAATGCCCGATATTTTGCGTGATTTTAAAAGCTACTCTGCAAAACGCATTATCGAAATGATTAAAACTGGTTTCGGCGAAAGTCGTAAAGAATGGATGTTACATTTGTTTAAATATCATGCTAACGTATACAATCAAAACAGTGAGTATATGTTTTGGCAGAAGACAAATCATCCTACTGAATTATACAGTAATAGTGTATTTGATCAAAAGGTTGATTACATTCATCGCAATCCCGTTGAATCGGGTATTGTAAATGACGAATGTAGTTATACTTATAGCAGTGCAAATCCGGATTCGCCTTTGATTGTGGATGAAAGTTGAGGTGGGTTATCGGCCAGAGGCCGGAAGATAGTCGTCACTCGTCAGGAGGCGAGCGACTGCGTACAAGCATGACTTAGGAAAGGGCTTATACTTCCCCATCACGCTTACGCAGGAACCATTCGGTACTTAAGAGCGCCAATATCAAAAAGAACACCCACTTCACATCCACCAGGTCGCGGTAAGTTTTATCATCGTAAACAATGGTTTTGATGTTCTCGTTCTTGCGGATGAGGTCGGCGAGGGTGCTGATCTGGGATGGCTGGATCATCTGGCCGCCGTTGTCTTTGGCGAGGGTATACAGCAGGTGATGATCGGCAGTACTTTGGCGTGTTTCGGCGTTGAGTGCTTTGATGATGAACTGGCCGGTGGCATTGAATAGCTTGTCGCCCAGTTTAGTAGATGCGCTGTAAGTGTAATCATCGGGCGGTAAGGCGCCGGCGTTTAACTGGTAGCTTTGCCCGTTACGGGTGAAGACGAAGCTGTATGTTTTACCCGCTTTGCTTTTCAGGTCGATTTTTACATCCGGTGTGTTGATGAGTTGAAGCGCTTCATTATATAGTTCGGCGTTAAGCAACACGTCCTCGCTCTCGTCAAACACGGTCTTTGAAGGGTACACCCTGAAACGCTGGCGGTTGCTGTTGGCAGTGAGGTACTGAACAGACTGGCTCATCAGCTCATCAACGGCGCTATAATTTCCTTCGGCTTTAAATTCGGCCAAGCGCCATTTCCATAGGCCTTCGGCGGTAAGCACGGCAATACGGCGGCCATTATCATCGCCAAAAGCCAGTAAAGGGAATGAGGTTTCTACGCTGCCAATCTTTTGTTTCAGTAATACAGATTGCGCGTTAGCGGTTCCGTAGTTACCAAATGGAGCGGATAATGGCGGCAATGAAGTCAGTGTGGTACGGGTTGAATCGGACAATGTAAACGCCGGGAAATCCGCTTTGGGCGTAGCGAAAACCTCCTGCATTTCCTGCCGCGATGAATTGATCTGTACTATCTTTTGCACCGCGTTTACCTGCTGCAGGTTTGATTGCGCCCCAACCATATACCATGTAGGTATTTTTGATTGCGTTAATGCAGTTTGCAAAGGTGTTGGCATAGCAGCGCCTGCTGTGGGTACCTGGTATAAAATAACCGCGCTATAGCCGGTTAGCTTTGCGGCAGTCATGTCGCTAAGCAGGCTGGTCTTTATCTCATAATTGCGGTTACCTTCCAGCGATGCTTTAATGGCGGTAATATCGGGATGCGGACCGTTGTATAGCAGCAGTATCTTTTGCTTGCTATCCAGCACCTCCACATAAATGGTTTCGCTGTTATTAGTGGTGGATATTTCGTTAACAACGCTTTGCAGGTTAAAGCTGAATTTATGTACGCCCTTTTTATCGGCGTGCAGCTTAAGCGATATTACTTTACGGAATCCGTTTGCCGGGATGCTGATGTTTTGTGTAGTAACCGGTATACCGTCTTCGCTTACGCTGAGGTGCAGATTCTCGCCTTTGCTTTGATAGGCTTCGGTCAATACTTCCACCTCAAAATCGTTACCTAAAAAGGCCGTTTTGTTGTAGTTGATGTTAGCGATCAACAGGTCGCGCTTGGGGATAGTATCGCCCAGCGCCACGGTGTAGATGTTGGTTTTTAAATTACGGGCAATGTATTGCGGACTGCTGCCTTTATTATACAAGCCGTCGGTAGCTAAAACCAGTGCGCCTATGTTTTGGTTGGAGAAACGATCGCTTAAGCCATTGAACACTGCCGAAATATCGGTTTGCTTTCCGTTAAAGGTGTTGGTGAGGCTATCTTTCAAATCGGCAGCGAAATGGAACTCGCGTACATCGTAATCATTGCCAAGAGCTTTTTTTAAACTGCCGAGCTCGTCAGTCAATTGTTTGGAGTCAAAACCTTTGGGTTTAAACAGGTTGATGGACGATGAGTTATCCTGTACAACTAACACCAGGGGCTTTTGCTGGCGACTGCTCACCGTTTTTATCATGGGCGATAGCAGCAGGAAAGCGATGATGGTAACAGCCAGGAAACGGGCTGCCGTTAACAGGTAACGGATATTAGCGGTAAGGCTTGCAGGTTTGCCATAAAGCACCCAGGCATACAAAGCGCCTAAAGCTATGCAAGCCAAGGCCCACCATACAGAAACCGAACTCCAGGTTATCGAAAACAAAAACAGCATATCTAATTGTAAATATGCTGTTTTTTATAAGAATAAGGAATGTTATGTTAAAGATATTACAAAAAGCGCAAAGCTTTTGACTTTCTACTTTAAACTTTCGACTTGATTTACAACATCCCACCACAAACAGGTATAACCTGCCCGGTAATGTACGCGCTCATGTCTGATGCTAAGAATACGCAGGTATTGGCTACATCTTCCGGTTCACCGGCACGTTTAAGGGGGATATTTGCTTCCCATCCTTCAACCACTTTGGGGTCGAGCACGTCGGTCATTTCAGTGCGGATAAAGCCCGGTGCTACTACGTTGGTGCGGATGTTACGTGATCCAAGCTCTTTGGCTACAGATTTAGAGAAGCCGATAATGCCTGCCTTTGAAGCCGCGTAGTTTGATTGCCCTGCATTACCCTGCACCCCAACTACCGAGCTCAGGTTAATGAATACGCCATAACGGTTCTTCATCATAATTTTTGAAGCAACTTTAGTGGTATTGAAAACCGATTTCAGGTTAACGTTCAGTACGTCGTCCCAGTTCTCTTCGGTCATGCGCATGAGCAGGCCGTCTTTGGTGATGCCGGCATTGTTCACTACAATATGCAGGGTGCCAAAATCGGCAACTATATCATTGATGAGTTTTTCAGCTTCGTCAAATTTAGAAGCGTCGCTGCGATAGCCTTTCACTTTGGTGCCAAATTGTTGCAGTTCCTGCTCAAGAGCAAGGCCTTTTTCAACAGACGATAAATAGGTAAAGGCAACATTAGCGCCATGCTCGGCAAACTTTTCGGCAATTTTACGGCCAATGCCTTTTGATGCCCCGGTTATTAAAGCTGTTTTTCCTTCGAGTAATTTCATTTGAATGCGATATTTAGAGGCGGTGAAGTTATAAAATTTCGTTCAAATTCAGTTCAAGTTCGGTTCATAGTTGATGGTTCATAGTTCATGGAGCCTGTCAATGCGCTATCACGTAATGTATCCTGCTTCTTACCATGAACTATTAACCATGATCCATGAACTAATCTGCAATCGTTTATATTAATCGTAATATTGTAAGAGCATTAAAACTGTTTATAGCATTAACAGTTTATACATTGCTAATATGATATATGAACTGGATACTCCTTGGCGAAATAGCTTATACCCTGGTAATTATTTCTGTTTGCCTGCACATTATTTATAACACCCCATCCACAACAAAAACATTGGCATATGTATTGGTGGTGATATTTTTACCGCTCATAGGCATCGGGATACATTTGATGTTTGGCGCCAATTACCGCAAAAATAAATTATACAGTAAAAAAATAGCTAACGACAGCAGCCTGCTCAACAACATCCGAAGGAAAATAAGCCTCGCATCAGAAAAAGCCTGGGACACCGCCGAGCCCGAAGTACAAAAACATAAAAAGTTAGCTCATTTTTTGTTAAACGATAGTGATAGCCCCTTAACCGCCAGCAACGAAATACAACTGCTGTTAAACGGTGAAAACAAGTTTCCGGAAGTGATAAAGGCCCTGAAGAATGCTAAACACCATATCCATATGGAGTATTACATTTTTGAGGATGAAGAAATAGGGAACGAGATAGCATCCATTTTAATGCAAAAGGCACGCGAGGGAGTGCAGGTTCGTTTAATTTACGATGACTTTGGCAGTGCCTCCATCCGTAAAAAAATAGTGCCGCAATTAATTGAAGCCGGAGTGCAGGCCTTTCCGTTTTTTAAAGTCTACTTTATTTTACTGGCCAACCGGGTTAACTACCGCAACCACCGTAAAATAATTGTTGTTGATGGCCATATTGGTTTTACCGGAGGCATTAACGTGAGCGACCGGTACATTAACAAACCGGGAAATACAAACAAGCTTTATTGGCGCGATACCCATGTAAAAATTACCGGCCCCGGTGTATATTACCTGCAGTACCTGTTTATATGCGACTGGAATTTTTGCGCCGAGCAGGAACTGCCCATCACTGAAGATTATTTTTGCACTACCCCAAGTCCGAACGGTAAAGCCATGGTGCAGATAGCCGCCAGTGGTCCCGACTCGGATACACCTACCATTATGTTCTCGCTGCTGCAAACTATTGGCATAGCAGAGAACGAAATACTCATCACCACGCCATATTTTATCCCGGGTGAGAATATTCTGGACGCTTTAAATGTGGCCGCGATAAGCGGGGTGAAGGTGAAGATCTTGGTGCCCGGCCGATCGGACTCGGCGTTTGTTGACGCGGCTGCACGGTCTTATTATGCTGAGCTGCTGGATTCGGGAGTAGAGATATACCTTTACCAAAAAGGTTTCATACATGCCAAAACGCTGGTGTCCGACGGGCAGCTCTCCATAATCGGTACCGCTAATATGGATCATCGCAGCTTTGAGCTTAATTTTGAAGTAAACAGCATGATATATGATGAGACGGTATCACAACAACTGCGCGAAGTTTTTTATAATGATCTAAAAGACGCTGTACGTATTGAACCTACACGCTGGTTAAATCGCAAAATATACCGTCAATTGCCCGAAAGGATAGCCAGGCTGCTTTCGCCGCTGCTTTAAACCCTCATCGAATAATCAATTTCGAAATTTTACGTTAATTTAATTGTGCTTTTTTATTGATTTAATAATAATAGAAATTATATACCTTTGCATTTGTACTTATAATCAACGTAGTAGCAGGCCAATTTAAAACCGATTTTAATTTTTTAATAACACATGCAGCACGCATTTAAACTGGTGTACAGGATACTTATCCTCATTACATTCCTTCCGGGTGTAATGCATGCCCAAAATGCGCCCGCAGAAAATGCCGGTACCTTTATAAACAGCGCTATTGAGAGAGAGAACCATGGCGATTATAAAACCGCTATCGACTACTGCAATAAAGCCATTGCCACGGAGCCTCAAAATGCCCAGGCTTATGTAGTGCGCGGCCTGGCATGGTATGGCATGGAGCGTTATAAAGATGCCATTGCCGATTACGATAAAGGCATACAACTCATTCCGGGCAACCCGTTTTATTACTTAAGCCGCGGCGACGCCAATAAAAGATTAAAGCAATACCAAAAAGCCATTGTTGATTATAATAAAGCCATCGCGCTAAACAGCAACTATATTAATGCTTTTGTTAACCGTGCAAATGCCGAAAGCGAACTTGGCCTGTACGCCGAGGCCATGGAAGACACTAAAAAGGTAATTGAGCTCGATCCTAAAAATTACACTGCGTATAATAACCTGGGATACCAAAAAATGAAATTAGGCCTGTATGGCGAAGCTTTTGCCGATTTTAACAGGGCCATAGCTATTAACCCGCGTAACGACTACGCTTATAATAACAGCGGTTCGGTAAATTACTGGCTGGGTAATTATGAAGACGCGATAAGGGAGTATAAAAAAGCCATAGAAAACGCGCCGGCATCGCCGCGCGGTTATACCAATAAAGGTTTGGCCGAGTTTAAGCTGGGCAGGTATGAGGAAGCTTTGGTGGATTATAATGCATCGATAGATATTGATGCTAAAAGCGCCTATACCCTGCTAAATATGGGCGAATTGAAATTAACATTGCGCGATTATAAGGAGGCTATTAAATACCTGAATACTTCTATCACTATCGACTCTTCTGATGCGCGGGCATATAACAGTTTAGGCTATGTGTATTTCTTATCAAAAAACTATAACCACGCTATAGCCTGTTATAACAAGGCCATAGCCAAGGGCGGTGCTAACTACAAGCCGTATTACCAATACCTGGAAGAAGCAACCACAGGGCTAAAAAAACACCAGGTAAGCCAGTATACTCACCTGGCATGGATATCGCCCATTGAGGATGTAAATAAGTTGTTTAAAGGTACTATACAGCTTTCGGGTAAACCGCAAATCGCCGTTAAGGTAAAAATATCATCAACCAAACCCATCAGCAAACAAAATATCCAGCTGATGATTAATGATCTGCCTGTTACCGATCCGGATAAAATAAGCATATTGGAAACAAAAGAAATGCCTAAAAATATCCAGACCGGTTTTTATGAATATGAATACCACGCCGTAATACAGGTTACACCCGGGCAAAACGTAGTTAAAGTAGTGTACGGGAAAAAACATACTCCCGAATTAACCATTGCCTACAATACCCCCATCAGCGAGGCTTATTTGAGTAATTAAACTAATTACCGCTCCCGCCCCTGAACATTGATATTATCCAGAATATAATTCCTATAACTATCAATACGCCTAAAATACCAACAAAGGCACCTGCTTTAAATATTCCTTCGATGGCTGAACAACTGCTTAAGGCGAGCATGACTACAAACAGCGCGGGTAATATCATTTTTTTCATTTCGTATTCTTTTTTAGGTAAATAATGAATAATAAAGGATATAAAAAGCGATTTGTTTTACTGATAAAATTTAATGGGATATTTTAAACTATCCGCTAACTTTGTTGTTTAATAAGACATGAGTGCAAATGTGTACCTGTTGATGGTTGGGTCTAACCGGATATCTCCGGATGTGATCTATTCGAGAGATTCAGAACTTAAGATAGCCGTTTATCATGTCGACAGCATGCCTTATACCGTAGCCGAAGATGAGATACAGCTATATGGTTACCTGGATGAAAGCCTGCTCATATTTGAAACCATCGACATCAGTCCGGATGACGCGCTCGAAGTATTATCGGCCATAAAATGGTATACCAGCTATATTGGCCATCCCGAAATTGAAATACTACCCGAAGATCCGCGTATTCAAACCGGTTTGGCACTTGCGCTATAAACTTTACTTTATGCAGCCAACTGGTGCTCTATCTTGTTTAATAATGTACTGATATCAAAAGGCTTTGCCACAAAATCATCAGGCGGCGACTGTAGCTTTAAGCAATCGGCCAGGTTATGCGTAGCCGAAAGCAATATCACCGGAATATCTGATGTATCGGGTTTTTGTTTTATGCGCTGGCAAATATCCCGCCCATCCATTTCGGCAAGCATAACATCCAATAATATCAGGTCGGGGTGATATTCCTGTATTTTTTCAAACACTTTATCGCCCCGTGTTTGTGTTTTTACATCGTAACCGTAATATTCAAGTACATCGCACAGTGCCGATAATATAAATACATCATCATCTAACACTAATATTCTTTTACACGTATCCATATACTTTATATTTTACAAATAGCATAAGACAATTAACGTGCCACGATAAAAATATTCATAATAATTAACAAAAAAGTGGCGAACGACAGGTATTTGCACTTGTTTAATTGCTTTAAGCGCTATATTTGGGGTATATTAAAAACTATGGGAAAATTATTTTTAATGATGTGCACATTGCTTTTTACTACAGTGTGCTTAGCTCAGAAACCTGTCGATAGCGTATCATCGCCATTAAAAGCGATGAGTTATGAACAATATAAAGCCTATACCAACGGCGTTGATATTAATAAACTGGATGCCGTTGCCGAACTTAACCATTATCCATCGCCGCAAAAAGCGTTAAGTTTTAAAAAGGAACTGGGCCTAAATGCCGACCAGGTAGCAGAGCTTACCGCGATGAACACCGAGCTAAAGCGGAAGATGAAAGAGATGGGCGCTTTTATTATTAAGAATGAAACAACGCTTGATAATCTTTTTCGCACCAGGCAATTAACCGATGGCTCGCTGATATTTTATGCCAACCGCTATGGCCTTTATATTGGCGAATTACGCAATGCCATGCTGCAAACCTACCTTAAAACGCAAAACATTTTAACTGCCGAGCAATTAAAAAAATACGGCCAGCTGCACAAGCCATAATTTACCCCGATTTACCATTAGAATTATTTACTTTTGGCAATTATTTGTACTGATGAAGATAACATTCGATTTTGAAAAGCCTTTAGCCGACCTGCAATTGCAGATCGAAAAGATAAAGCAGGTAGAAGAAAAGACCAAGGTAGATATGTCGGCAACATTAGCCGAGCTTGAAGAAAAATTCGAGACCACCAAAAAACAAGTTTTCAGCCATTTAACCGGCTGGCAGCGGGTACAAATATCCCGTCATCCCGAAAGGCCGTATACTTTACAATACTTAGAGTTAATGTGCGATGACTTTATTGAGATGCACGGCGACCGTACCGTGGGTGATGATAAAGCTATTGTTGGCGGTTTTGGTAGCCTGAATGGTCAAACCGTGATGTTTATTGGCCATCAAAAAGGTATCAACACCAAAATGAGGCAGTACCGTAATTTTGGTATGCCTAACCCCGAAGGTTACCGCAAGGCATTACGTTTAATGAAGATTGCCGAAAAGTTTGGTAAGCCTGTAGTTACCCTGATAGATACTCCCGGAGCATTCCCCGGTTTAGAAGCTGAGGAGCGCGGACAAGGCGAAGCTATTGCCCGTAACCTGTTAGAAATGTCGGTGTTAAAGGTACCGGTAATTTGTGTGGTAATAGGCGAAGGCGCATCGGGTGGTGCATTGGGTATTGGTATTGGCGATAAGGTGCTGATGCTGGAAAACTCGTGGTACTCGGTAATATCGCCCGAAAACTGCTCTACCATCCTATGGAAAACATGGGAGAACAAAGAAAAAGCTGCCGAGGTGTTGAAACTGACCTCTGTTGATATGTTTAAGAACAAACTGGTAGACGGTGTTATTAAAGAACCCCTTGGCGGTGCCCACCAAGACCCTATCGCGATGGCCGCCACACTAAAAAAACAACTGATAAAAGACCTGAAAGCGCTGGGCGAGAAGAATGTAGATGAGTTGGTTGCCGAGCGTATTGAGAAATTTTGCAGTATGGGTGTGGTAGTTGAGGAATAAAAACCGCTTTGAATTACAAGTAAGCCATTTTATGTATGCTTGAAACGCCTGGATACACAAATTGTGAATTATTTGAAATTTGGTTTTAAGTTTTAAAATTTCGTCTTATATTTGCATTCCATTTCGGAAAGGAAACTAACCGATAGGAGATTGCCTGATAGTATAATGGTAGTACGACGGTTTTTGGTACCGTTTGTCTAGGTTCGAATCCTGGTCGGGCAACAATAAAATATCGGATTTCGGATTTTAGATTTCGGAATCCGATATTTTTTTAATGAGTAATACTAAATCCGGGGTCGGAGCTTTGAAGCAGGATTTGGACTAAACATTCAAAATCCGAAATCGAAATTTCGAAATCCGAAATCGATACCTACCATGCCTTTACAATTTAATCCTGTAAAATTATTTGCCGGTTCAGCAACACAAACCCTGGCGCATAAAATAGCGGATGCATATGGAAGGGATTTGGGAAGTGTTACTTTATCGCGCTTTAGCGATGGTGAGTTTCAACCATCATTTGATGAGTCGGTACGGGGCAGCGATGTGTTTTTAATACAAAGCACCAACCAACCCACTGATAATTTGATGGAACTGTTAATGATGATAGATGCCGCACGCAGGGCGTCGGCACATTATGTTACCGCGGTTATCCCGTATTTTGGGCTGGCACGGCAAGACAGGAAAGACAAGCCGCGCGTGGCTATCGGTTCAAAATTGGTAGCTAACCTGCTGGTTGCTGCTGGTATTAACCGGATAATGACCATGGACCTGCATGCAGCGCAGATACAGGGTTTCTTTGACATACCGGTTGACCACTTAGATGCTTCGGTAATATTTGTACCGTACATTAAAAGTTTAGGGTTGGGTAATTTAACTATTGCCTCGCCGGATATGGGTGGTTCATACAGGGCACGTACTTTCGCCAAGTTTTTTAACGCGGAAGTGGTGATCTGCGATAAGCGCCGCAAACGCGCCAACGAAATTGAGTCGATGACAGTTATTGGCGATGTTGCCGATCAGGATATTGTACTGATAGATGACATTTGCGATACTGCAGGAACTTTAACAAAGGCAGCGGGTTTAATTATGGATAAAGGCGCGCGAAGCGTTAGGGCCGTTTGTACACATGCCGTATTATCCGGTAAGGCGTATGAAACTATCGAAAACTCGCAATTGAGCGAACTGATAGTTACGGATAGCATACAGTTGAAACAGCAAAGCAGTAAGATAAGGGTATTATCAACCGCCGACCTGTTTGCCAAAGCAATAACCAACGTTAACGAACACGGATCGATAAGCGATCTGTTTAAAGTAGATTAAAAACATTCTCATCGCGATGATGAGGAATTAACATAAATAAAAACAATGAAATCAATTACTATTAGCGGTTCTTTAAGAGAGAACGTAGGGAAAAGAGACGCCAAGCAACTGCGTTATGATGGCCTTGTGCCTGCAGTGCTGTATGGTGGGGCAACACAAACCCACTTCGCGGTGTCCGTAGCTGATTTGAAGCCGGTGATTTATACTCCCGTGGTTCATTTCATCGACTTAGATGTAGCAGGTACTAAAACACAGGCTATCATTAAAGACATTCAGTTTCACCCATTAACCGAGCAGATCATCCACGTTGACTTTTTACAACTGGATCCGAAAAAACCGGTTACAATCGAGATCCCTGTACGTTTAACAGGTACTTCGCCAGGTGTTAAAGTGGGTGGTAAATTAGTACAAAAATTACGTAAACTACGTATCAAAGCATTACCTAAAGACCATATCGATAACATCGACGTGAGCATCGAAACTTTAGAAGTAGGTAAATCAGTTCGTGTTAGCGACTTAACTGTTAAAAACATGACTATTACCAATGCAATGGAAGATACTATTGTTTCTGTAACTACCTCACGTGCATTGCGCCAGGCAGAACAAGAAGCAGCAGGTAAAAAATAATTTAGCAAAAGCTAAAGAGTTAAAAAGCCCCGATATGATCGGGGCTTTTTTTTGTTAATTGTTTGACCATTGATTGAATAAGTATAAAAAAAGCCCCACGATCTCTCGCAGGGCTCTCAAATATTCAAAAAAGCTTTCGGCTCTGCCTGTCGGCAGACAGGTTTATGCTTTCAGCTCAATAGCTTACTTCTTAGCGTATTTAAAGTTTTTACCAATGAATTTAGCGTTAGCGCCCAATTCTTCTTCTATACGTAATAACTGGTTGTATTTCGCGATCCTATCCGAACGTGAAGCCGAACCGGTTTTGATCTGGCCGCAGTTTAAGGCAACAGCTAAATCGGCAATGGTAGCATCTTCAGTTTCGCCCGAACGGTGGCTCATTACCGAAGTGTAACCATTAGTTTGCGCTAATGATACCGCGTCAATAGTTTCGGTCAACGATCCTATCTGGTTTACTTTAACCAGGATTGAGTTAGCAGTATCAGTGTCAATACCCATTTGTAAACGTTTTACGTTGGTCACAAACAAATCATCACCTACCAATTGTACTTTATCACCCAGTTTTTCGGTCAGCAATTTCCAGCCAGCCCAATCATCCTCGGCCATACCGTCTTCAATCGAGATCACAGGATATTTACCTACTAATTCGGCAAGGTATGCCACCTGCTCAGCGCTGGTACGGACAACCCCTTTATCGCCTTCAAACTTGGTATAATCATATTTGCCGTCTTTGTAAAACTCAGAAGCGGCGCAATCAAACGCGATGTAGATATCAACACCTGGTTTGTAACCTGCTTTTTCAATGGCTTTCAAAATAGTTTCAACGCCATCTTCGGTACCTTCAAAGGTTGGTGCAAAACCACCTTCATCGCCAACTGCGGTTGAAAGGCCACGGTCATGCAAAATCTTTTTCAGGTTGTGGAACACTTCGGTACCCCAACGCAATGCTTCGCTGAACGAAGGCGCGCCAACCGGCATGATCATAAACTCCTGGAACGCGATAGGCGCATCAGAGTGCGAACCACCGTTCACAATGTTCATCATCGGGATAGGCAAGGTGTTAGCGTTAACACCGCCAATGTAGCGGTATAACGGCTGGCGGCTCTCCTGCGCGGCAGCCTTCGCAACCGCTAACGATACACCTAAAATAGCGTTAGCACCCAGCTTACCTTTATTTTCGGTACCGTCTAAAGCGATCATCAATTTATCAATGGCATTCTGTTCGAACACATCTAAACCTTTCAGTTCTTTGGCGATGATGTCGTTTACATTGGCAACAGCTTTTAAAACGCCTTTACCCATGTATACAGCTTTGTCGTTATCACGCAGCTCAACTGCTTCGTGTACACCGGTTGATGCTCCGGATGGAACAGCGGCACGGCCAAGGGCTCCGTTTTCGGTTAATACTTCAACTTCAATGGTCGGGTTGCCTCTCGAATCCAGTATCTGGCGGGCGTGAACGTCAATTATAATGCTCATGTGCTTATTTTATTGGTTAATTTTTACTTTTTAATTGTTATTGGCAAGCGTTTAGGCTTTAAAACGGCGCTAAAATAGCAAAACTTATACAATTAAAATGTGATTGTGCTCAATAATAACAAAAAATTTGTGTATAATTTACACTAAGGTAATTTATGAGCATGTACACATAAAAATAAGGCGCCTGGCGACGTCCATTTATCATCCGGATCAGGCCACTCCGGGTAATTTCACCCCTGCCGCTTTCAAATCTCGAAAAATATGCTCCTGCAGGTTATAGTTTGTTGCCGAATATACATTGGTATTGCTCCACACTTTTACGATGATCTTTACCCCATCAATCTCCATCGCGCTTACGCCGATGATGGGTGCAGGTTTTGGTAAAATGGTATCTACCTTTTTAATGGCGCTTTCTATAATGGCTTTTACCTGGTCAACTTCAATTGCATAGCCCAGTTTTATCTCAAAATCAACCCGGCGGCGGCCCTCGCGGGTTACATTGGTGATCACCTCGTTAAAAAGCTTCCCGTTGGGGATGATCACCGTTTTGTTATCTCCCGTAAGCACTACAGTATAAAATATCTGGATAGAGGTTACCACGCCATCAACACCCTGGGCAACAATATTGTCATCCAGCGAAAATGGTTTCAATAATAAGATGAGCACCCCGCCCGCAAAATTCTGGAACGTCCCCGAAAGGGCCAAACCAATGGCAACACCGGCCGTACCAATAACTGTGGTAAAAATGGCCATAGGCACGCCAATAATATCCAGCACCAGATAAAACAACAGGATATTTAAACCAGTAATACTCAGACTAAGAAAAAATGGTTGGAGAGAAGAGTGGATCTCGCGCTTCGACATTTGATTGCGCACCAGGTTTTTAAGAACCCTGATGATCCAAAGGCCAATAACAAGTACAAATATCCCGGTAATTAACCGCGTGCCGTACTGCAGGCCCCATAGTGATAGGTCGCCATAAACTTGTTTCCAATTCATAGCGCAAATGTATCCCTATCTAAACAGAGTTACAAATAATTGTGGCCCCTCCACCACAACCCACACCATTAAGGTGCTGGTAATATCTTTTGTTTTTTCAGTTATCGCTTTCATGTCTTCCATATATCAAAGCCTGTGCCTGATAATTAACTGATAGACGTTTACGACGCGAATACGTTTAATATACCACGTATTATTTCTGTTATTAGCGATATTTTAATTATGTATCCAATAAATTACAATAATGTAAATAAGAAGTGGCGCTAAAAAGAAAACCCCGTCTGAAATAACAGACAGGGTTTTGCAAAATGTATTATTTTTTGACTGTAAGCGAATTGATTACATCATTCCGCCCATGCCGCCACCCATTGGCGGATGGCCATGGCCACCTGCAGACTCGTCAGCAGGCTCGTCAGCCAAAACAACTTCGGTAGTTAACAACATCGCTGCAATTGATGCCGCGTTCTGTAAAGCTACACGGCCAACTTTAGTCGGGTCGATAACACCTGCACCAATTAAGTTTTCGTAAACATCGGTACGTGCATTATAACCAAAATCGGCTTTGCCTTCTTTAACTTTTTGAACTACGATTGAACCTTCGATACCTGCATTCTCACAGATCTGACGCAGTGGCTCTTCGATAGCACGACGGATGATCTGGATACCGGTGTTCTCGTCTTCGTTAGCACCTTTCAGGTTAGCCAAAGCTTCAACCGCACGGATGAAAGCAACACCACCACCTGCAACAATGCCTTCTTCAACAGCCGCGCGAGTTGCATGTAAAGCATCGTCAACACGATCTTTTTTCTCTTTCATTTCAACTTCCGATGCAGCACCTACGTACAATACAGCAACACCGCCAGATAATTTGGCTAAGCGCTCTTGTAATTTTTCTTTATCGTAATCTGATGTGGTTGTATCTATCTGAGCTTTGATCTGGCCAACACGGGCTTTGATCGCGTCAGATTCGCCTGAACCATTAATAACTGTTGTGTTATCCTTGTCGATAACTATCTTTTCAGCAGTACCTAAGTAGGTCAGATCAGCGTTTTCTAATTTGTAACCTCTTTCTTCAGAGATAACGGTACCACCTGTAAGGATAGCGATATCCTCTAACATTGCTTTCCTGCGATCGCCAAAGCCAGGTGCTTTAACAGCGGCTACTTTCAGCGAACCACGGATCTTGTTCACTACCAATGTAGCTAATGCTTCACCGTCTAAGTCTTCAGCAATAATTAATAATGGCTTGCCTGTTTGTACTTGTTTTTCAAGTATCGGCAACAATTCCTTCATCGAAGAAATTTTCTTGTCGTAGATCAGGATGTAAGGGTTTTCCAACTCTACTTCCATTTTATCAGCGTTGGTTACAAAGTAAGGCGACAGGTAACCACGGTCAAACTGCATACCTTCTACAGTTTTAACTTCAGTTTCAGTTCCTTTAGCTTCCTCAACGGTAATTACACCGTCTTTACCAACTTTAGCCATCGCCTCAGCAATTAACGAACCGATAACTTCGTCGTTATTAGCAGAGATAGATGCTACCTGCTTAATTTTGTTATTGTCTTCGCCAACAGATTGCGATTGCTCCTGCAGGTTTTTAACAACAGCTTCAACAGCTTTGTCAATACCACGTTTCAGGTCCATCGGGTTAGCGCCTGCGGCAACGTTTTTAATACCTGCAGTTACTATAGCCTGGGCCAATACTGTAGCGGTAGTAGTACCATCACCGGCAATATCAGCAGTTTTTGAAGCTACTTCCTTCACCATTTGTGCGCCCATGTTCTCTAAAGCGTCTTTTAATTCTATCTCTTTAGCTACAGTAACACCATCTTTAGTGATGCTTGGTGAACCGAACTTCTTATCGATAATTACATTACGGCCTTTAGGACCTAAGGTTACTTTAACCGCGTTTGCTAAAATATCAACGCCACGTTTCAGGGCGTCGCGTGCTTCAACATTGTATTTAACTTGTTTTGACATCTTTTTTAAGATTTTTGTTTTATTGATTTAGTGAATGATTGATTTGGAAGGGCCAATCACTCAATCCCTGTTTTGCTTGATTCATCACGAAATGAGTAATCAATAAATCGATCACTCAATCATTCAATCAATCCTTACAATACCGCGTAAACGTCCGATTCACGCATAATTAAATACTCTTTGCCTTCGTAAGTAATTTCGGTGCCGGCATACTTACCGTATAAAACCTCATCACCTACTTTTACAGTTAAAGGCTCATCTTTTTTACCTTCGCCAACGGCAACGATCTTTCCACGTTGTGGCTTTTCCTTGGCAGTGTCTGGAATGAAAATACCAGATGCAGTCTTTTCTTCGGCGGCAGCGGCTTCTACAACCACTCTGTCTCCAATAGGTTTAATGTTTAACGACATAGTTATACTAATTTATTTGTACTAATGATTTATAATTAAATTCTGTTGTGCAATGCACATTTATAATGCCAAGCACCTTTTTTATTACATATTGACGGCCTAATTGTCAAAATTTCATTAAGCCCTAAAATTGCTTAACATTATCTTCATATCGCCGTGTCATCATGTCAGTATAAAAAACAAAAAAGGGCTTAAAAGAATTAAGCCCTTTAAATATTTTGATTATGGTATGTTACTTTGCTTTACCAGTTGCAGCCGGTGCCGGTGCTTTTAAACCACCGAATGGTGCTGAATTAGCGGGAGCACTTGGTTTAGATGCTTCTTTAATCATTTTGTCCTGATCAGGGTTAGTTGAAGCAGTTGTTCCGCCTTTGCCTATAACATTTATAGCTAACGATAATACCATTAAGGTAATGGCCAGTATCCAGGTTCCTTTTTCTAAAATATCGCCTGTTTTTTGTACGCCCAATAATTGCGATGAGCTTGAAAAATTAGATGATAAACCGCCGCCCTTAGGGTTTTGTATCAATACGATAAGGCCCAACAGCACGCAAACAATAATGGCAATAATTATTAAAAAATACATTTTACTTTAATTTAATTGATCTTTCTTTCCAGTAATTCGATCTGGGCCACAAAGTAACTGCTTTTTTCCGGAAATTTCAACAATAATTTTTTGTAGGTAGTTATGGCTTTGTGATATAGCATCTGGTCCATATAAATACGTGCCAGCGTTTCAGAAACCATTTCGTCCTGGTCCTCGGCACTTTTCTTAGCCTTGTTCTCGTTATCCAGCTTATCGTTGCTTGGCGGTTTTATCTGCGGTTCTTCTTTTATAAAACGCTCAATAATTTCATCCTCATGCTTGCCGCTGGTAAATTCCGCTTTGGCTTTATCCAGGTTCTCGATAGTGGTGAGATGGAATATATTTTCGTAATACTGCCGCTGTAACTCCGCCGGACTATCAGCCTGCAGCATTTGCCTGTTCACATTTTTATACGGCGCGTATGGCTGATATGTAGCCGCATGCTCGCGACGGGTTTTATCCAGCCACCACATAAAGGTGTAAGGCATTTTATCGTCGTGATATTTTGATACACGGCCATCGTCTTCGGTTGCTTTATTTTCCAGCTGCGCCGTTACCGGGATGCTCTCAGGCGCTTTCTCTTCAACCTTACTTTCTTCCGTTCCCGGGAACTTATCATTAAACGCGAAGTAATCGGCACCGGCAATATTGCCCAATATCAACCGGTCTTCTTCATTTTGCAAGGCCTGTCGCGGTTCTTCGTAATAAGGGGTATGATAGTGAGATCTTTCAGGCTCATCGGGTATTTCATCTTCATCAATAACAGCCTCGTGCAATACCAGGCCGGTATCTTCCTCATCATCCTCTTCCGGTGTGCTTTCATCGGCATCACGCGGTATCACACCATCTTCAACAACAAACTTAAAAGGCGATGGCTCTATCGTAATATCATCAATAGCGGTTATCTCATCAAATACCTCATCATCAATTTCGCCTTCCGGGCTTGTATGTTCAGTTACAGGGGCGGATTCCTCCTCATGCGCATGCGTTTTATCATCATCGGTATCCGGTGCTGTTTCCTCTTCTATGGCCGAGTCATATTCATCTTCGTCGGCAAGTGTATCCGCCGCGTTCTGAAATGAGGGCCAGTAATTAGTATCAGGTTCAGTTTTTGGTATCTGCGTTTCAATTACCGGCAGGTACTTATCTTCGTCATACTCGTCGGTTACTATACCTTCTTCCTCATCATCCAGGTAATCATGATCGCTTATTGCCGGGGTGGTTTCTTCCTCCGCGACAGGTTCAGCATGCATACTCACAGGTTCCTCAACAACCGGCGTTGTCACAGGTGGTTCGAACGGTACCTGCTCTGTAATAACTTCTGCATCTGTAAAAAGCTGACTTTTATCTACAGCCTGCAGCTTTTCAGGATGGTTCACTACTTTATAAAGCACGGCCCTGTCGGGCGCGTAAGCCGAAGCGCTTTTCAACTTCTCTTCAAACGCAGAATTGCCGTTATTTTTATAGGCACGTGCAAGCAGGGCACGCAAAATGCTCACCTGCGGATAAGCCTTAATCAGCTCTTCCAGTTTTTCAACAGGCACTGTACCGGCCTTTTCAGGCTCAGCCAGTATGCCGAAAAATAGTTCCTTTTGCCCGCTGTTTAACAATTGCTCCACGTGGTTGAAAGTAATGATTTGATTACCAATTTGCAAAAGCCTTATTAAATATATCTTCGGTAAGCTGCTTGTTGATGTCTTGTATCAACGTTTGCTCTTGCGATGCGATATCCCCGGTAAAGTCTTTATATCTCGAAAACGGAACATTTGTAAAATCGTTTTTTTTATCTGCATTTGGGTAGGTAGCCGTATAAGTAACGTTTACCGTAATGGTTAAACGTGTTTGCCCGGCAACTGGGGCACGGTTATCTGATGTAGCCTGGATAGATACCGGCGCGATGGTATAGCCCGTAATAGTACCTTCCATAATAGCCCCCGCCTCTCCCCTTACAATGCCTAACTTGGTTTGCGAGCGTATCCTGTCTTTTAAAGCTTCGGTGAATGATTGACTCAGGTTACTTACCACCAGTTGCGCGTCATTCTCAAAAAACTTTACGTTAATGGTTTTCAGCTCGTCGGGTATCGATGCTCCGTTTAATCTTACCTGGCATGCCTGCAGTAAAAATATCAACGGAAAAGCCAGCAACAAAAATCTCTTCTTCATCTATAATTATAAGTTCAGTTCTTTTATTTTTCGATACAAGGTCCGCTCGGATATACCCAGTTCATGCGCGGCAAGCTTACGCTTACCTTTATGTTTTTTCAATGCCTTACGTATCAGGTCCGATTCCTTTTCTATCAGCGACAATGATTCCTCCACCTCTTCCGCGGCGTGAGTTATGTTATAATTACCGTCGTTATTATGAACGGGCTGCTGAATAGTAAATTGTTGATCACCATTTTTTGGCAACTCAATATCGCGGTAAAGCTGGTTTATAGCCTGTGTATTACCTGCAAAATTTGCCGATACGCCGCCATGCTCAATAATATCGGCAACCAGCTTTTTAAGCTCCACCATATCGCGCTTCATATCAAACAACACCTTGTACAGGATATCCCGCTCCGAAAAATCTTCCTTGCCGTTATTCTCTATCTTCATCGGCAGGTTACGGTTGCCTCCCGGTTGGTCGAGCGGAATATAGGTAGCTAACGATTGCGCGGTAATCGTACGGTCGCGCTCAAGCACGGCCAGCTGCTCGGCTATGTTTTTTAACTGCCTTACATTACCCGGCCACGAATAGTTGATGAGCACCTGCTGGGCCGCTTCATCCAATTGTATAGGCGGCGAGCGGTATTTTGCCGTAAAATCTGAAGTGAATTTACGGAAGATGAGATAAATATCTTCTTTCCTGTCGCGCAGGGGTGGTATGCGCAAAGGCACGGTATTTAAACGATAATACAGATCTTCGCGAAACTTACCGTTGCGCACGGCCTCGTAAACATCCACATTGGTAGCGGCAATAACGCGCACATTGGTTTTCTCTACTTTAGATGAACCTACTTTAATGTATTGCCCCGATTCTAAAACCCGCAGCAAACGCGCCTGTGTGCCCAATGGCATTTCGGCTATCTCATCCAAAAATATAGTACCACCGTTAACAGTTTCAAAATACCCTTTACGCTCGCCAACGGCACCTGTATAAGCACCTTTTTCGTGGCCAAACAGTTCCGAGTCAATCGTTCCTTCCGGGATAGCGCCGCAGTTAACCGCGATAAATGGCCCGTGTTTTCTTGGACTCATCTGGTGTATAATATGCGAAAACACCTCTTTACCGCTGCCACTCTCCCCGGTTATCAGCACCGAAATATCGGTAGGCGCAACCTGGTTGGCAATATTTATGGCCCTGTTCAATAACGGCGAGTTGCCGATAATGCCAAAGCGTTGTTTAATTTCTTGTATTTCCATAGCCCCCTAACCCCCTAAAGGGGGAAAAATAAGGTTTATAATTTATTTCTATTCACCCGCCAGAACTCCCCCTTCAGGGGCTTGGGGGGCTTCTATTATCGTGCCCATCAAGGTCGCCGTTGTGCAACGTTCTGCCATTACATATACATACTGACCTGGTTTATAACGTTCATCTTTCGGAAACACCACCATCGCGTTCTGATCACTGCGCCCGCAGAAATCATTTTGCGATTTTTTTGATGTTCCTTCTATCAGTACCTTTTGCACCTTACCAATTTGCGCCTGTAACCTAACCAGCGAATATTGCTGTTGCTTGGCCACGATCTCCTGTAATCTTGTTTTCTTTACATCTTCGGGGATATCATCGGCATAACGTTTAGCTGCCAAAGTTCCCGGCCGCTCCGAGTACATGAACATGTAGGCAAAATCGAACTGCACGTAATCCATCAGGCTTACGGTATCCTGGTGCTCCTCATCAGTTTCTGTACAAAATCCGGTGATCACATCGGTAGATATCGCGCAGCCCGGGATAATACGGCGAATAGCGTCGATCCTGTCGATATACCACTCACGGGTATATGTCCGGTTCATAATATCCAATACCCTGCTATTGCCCGATTGTACCGGCAGGTGGATATAATTACAAATGTTATCGTATTTGGCAATGGTATACAATACCTCGTCGGTAATATCTTTAGGATGCGATGTGGAGAATCGAACACGCAAATCGGGATTGATCAGGGCAGTCATCTCTAGCAAACGGGCAAAGTTTACATGCTCGCCGATTTCTTCGTTGTCCCATTTATATGAGTCGACATTCTGGCCCAACAATGTTACCTCGCGATAACCCTGATCGAATAGATCCTGACACTCTTTCACTATCGAATGCGCATCACGGCTCCGCTCGCGGCCGCGGGTAAACGGTACCACACAGAATGAGCACATATTATCGCAGCCACGCATAATAGATACAAAGGCGTTTATGCCATTTGTATTTAAACGCACCGGGTTAATATCGGCATAGGTTTCCTCGCGCGAAAGCAATACGTTAACGGCCTTTTGGCCACTGTCCACCTGCTCTATTAAATTCGGCAGATCGCGGTAAGCATCTGGGCCAACCACAACATCAACCAGTTTTTCTTCTTCTAAAAATTTCGATTTTAAACGCTCGGCCATACAACCCAGCACACCAACCACCATTCCGGGGTTTTTAGCTTTCGCGCCCTTAAATTCTTTCAGCCGGTTACGTACCCGTACTTCCGCATTCTCGCGAATTGAGCAGGTGTTAATAAACACCACATCGGCATTATTAAAATCGGTAGTGGTTTCAAAACCCTGATCCGATAGTATGGAAGCAACTATTTCGCTGTCCGAAAAGTTCATCGCGCAGCCATAGCTTTCAATATAAAGCTTTCGCCCGTTTTTAGCTACGGGGCTTTGTTCCAACATCAACGCTTCCCCTTGCTTGCTCTCGTCGTGCGTTTTATCCGGTATATCTAATCCTATCATTTTAAAATTCAAAGTGCAAAAATAAACAAATTATTATATTGCGTGACATAATGTCATATATATAAATAAACCTTTTAACCGTTTTTTACCGTAAACAGATAAACCATAAACGGGTTATTACATTAGCGATGTATTCAATTAAAACAACATTTTTGCGGATGTATAAACAAATTGGATATATTGCAGTGACCGTATTATAATGATTACACGATTCACAGAACAGCGATGGAAAAAAATAGCGTTAATTGTTGCCGCATTGGCAATTACCGCTTTTATTGCGGTGATATTGCTGGTTAACTTTTACTGGTCGCCCATTTTAGGCGAACGTATAAAAGCTACGGTTTTAAAAAGTACCGATGGCCTGTATTCAGTTAATTTTTCAAAATCGAGCCTGAGCTTTATTAAGGGCGAGCTGCAGATAGATAATATTGAGCTGAAACCCAATATGTCGGTTTATAATCACAAAAAACTGCAACAACTTGCCCCAAACAGCTTATACGACCTGAAGGTGCAGCGCCTGACCATTCATCACCTGCACCCGCTGAGCCTGTACTTTAATAACAAATTAGATATTGACCAGATAACCGTTAGCAGCCCCGACCTGCACATAAATTACGAACAGAACCGTAACCGGGATACCCTGGTGAAAGATAAAAAAACACCTTACCAGATCATTGCTAAAATATTAAAATCGGTACATGTTAATTCCATATTGTTGAATAATGTAAAGTTTACTTACGTAGATGCACACGTAAAGCAAAATGGCATACAACTGCAAAACCTCAACTTTGTTGCTACCGACCTGCTGATAGATTCGACCACGCAATATAGCAAGTCGCGCTTTTTGTTCTGCACCGATGTAAGCGCCGAACTCAATAACTTTACCCGCACCAGCGAAAATAAACGATACGCCTACAGCATCGCGTCGCTTAAATTCTCTACACAAAGCTCGCAACTTATCGCTACAGGCATCAGCTATAAACCAACAAAAACAGTAAACGAGTTTTTTAAAGGCAATAACGAAGACTGCTACGCCATCGCGCTCGACTCGCTGCGCCTGAACAACTTCGATTTTAAAGCTTATAGTAAGTATCATACGGTACACGCGTCATCGGCAACGTTTACTAATGGCAAGTTTGAGATGTATGCTAACCCGGCACCTAACGATACCGTGAAAGATCAAAGCCCAAACTTCCCCCAGTTGCTGCTGCATAAGCTAAAACTGGATGTAAAGGTGGATACGGTTGTTTCTGATAATACTGAAGTTTTATATACCGAGTATGGCATCACGTCCGGGCAGCCGGGTACGGTTATCTTTAACAGGATAAATGGCAAGTTATATAATGTAACCAATAACAAAACCGCGCTTAAAAAAGACAGCGCGGCCCGCGCCGATATAGAGGCCTTGCTAATGGGCCGCAGTAAACTGAAAGTACATTTCGATTTTAACTTAACCGATCCTGATGCGTCTTTTGCTTTTAAGGGCCATTTAGATTCTATACGGTTAAAGTATGTTAACCCAATAACGATGCCGTTGGGTATGATAAAACTGGCATCGGGCGATGCAAAAAGCCTTGATTTTTATGTGAAGGCAAATCGCACATTTGCTACCGGAACTTTAACCGCTATTTACAATAATTTAAAGATCAAGCTGCTCAAAAAAACGGAGGAGAACAAATTAAGAAAAATGGGGATCATATCGTTACTGGCAAACGCCATGATCATAAAACGGGATAACCCATATTATGGTGAGCAGCCACGGGTGGCTCATGTAGCGTTAAAACGCCGCATAAGCGCCTCCATATTTAGCTTTATGTGGAAATCGGTTTTTATGGGATTGAAAGAATCTGTTGGCTACGATATAAAAACGGAACAAACCGTAAAACAAAAGATCAGCCAGTTTAAACAAAACAGGCTAACCCATGATGCCCGCAAAGCAGAGCGGATACAACGCCGCGAAGCGCGCCGACATAAAAGAGAATTGCGCAAAAAGGAAAAAGAAGCAAAAGCGCAAAAAGCATTAAATAATCGCCCCGAATAAGCAATTAATGCACGTTGCCGAAACCAAATTCTTTATAAGTATTGGGCATGGTACCGTTATTGCTAAAAGCAAAAGAATAGTCGGCCCCCCATTTATCATAATCGGCAGTTTTTACTTTCGATGGCTCAAAATACACGGTGCGCAGCAAATAGATCCCTTCGCGACTTACACTGAATGAAACACTACCTGTCGCGTCGCTTATCAGCTTAAGCGGATAAACCTTACCCGATGGTGTTTTGATGAGCAGATCAACTTTAGCGTTTGCCATAGGTTTGCCTCTCAATTTAACTATCGCTGTAAGGTCATCTCCATAACTCAATTTATATGGGTTCGATTTTAATATTATTTCCAGCTCATGCCCAACTTCTGTGCTGTACAGGCTGCCGCTCGGTTTATCTACCATTACCAGGCTCTTTAAAAAGCAGGTATACTTTGTCCGGAACCTGTTTTGGCCTATGCTATTTACTTTTTCCGATAATTTCACTAAACCCTCGCCATCCAGTTCTGCTGTAAAATCGGCTTTATCCACATCATCCGCAGGATAGCTGCGCACCATTTCAACCATTGCCAGGCCACTGTTATCCATTTTATAACCTAATACCGGTGAGGCGTTGGCTTTGGTATTTGGTTTCATATCAAACTTTTTACCGCCATCATATAAGGCAAACTTATCGGTGGTAGATTGCTCATATTTTACCTCCTTCGGATTTTCAAACAGTTCTGATGAAAAAAGGCGCACATTCAGGCTATCCCCCTTATGTAAAAAGAAGTTTTGAGGAACTAAAATATAATCGTTAGACCACGAAATAAGGCCAACAGTAAATAACAGGCATAGGATAAAGAAGTAGCGAAGTTTCATATCAAAAATAGTATAGCTGTCCAAAAATAGACATTTTTTAATTTTATGAACGGTTTGTTTGGGATATAATTGCTAAATTAAAATAATGATAAAATATTAGCTTTTAATCCTTCCAACCTAATCTCCCACCAACTCCACCTCAGCTACCGGGCTAAACAAATAAACGCGCTGACTGCTTATCTCAACGCAACGATATCGCTTACGCAATCGCTCTTCCTTACGAAAAACACGGCCATCTTTTAGCTTAAACAATGCCTTGGCGGGAAGCTTTTCTACTGTGAGATGATCGGGCCTGGGCGCATCATATTTTCTAAGCGAACGGTATAGATTCAGGTCGGAGCAGCTCGAAGCGGCGGGGTTATCCAGGTAACCCGTAATGGCCTGCTTTACATCCGGCGGAAAAACTTCCATTTCAAAAAATGGCTGCATCATACGCTTAAAGTTGGCTTTCCACTCGGCGCCATGGGGTTTTACTTTGTGCTTATGCTGGTTCCAGGTATGCAGGTGCGCAAACTCGTGCACGGTAGTTACCAGGAATGCGTAAGGGTTAAGATCGTAATTTACAGATATACGGTGCCCCTCGTCACCAAACGGATGCCTGTAATCGCCAAACTTTGAGTTGCGGTTTCGCGATACTTTAAACTCACATACAAAATAATCTATCCAGCGGCTGATGAGCGGGGCGGCCTTTGCCGGAAGATAAGTTTCAAGAATTTTTACTTTATCCAATTTTACCTCTTGAATCAAATATCGACTTTTT